>Ga0070675_100002273_pt1 | contig 14265 bp, 14 predicted proteins | sample KBSM43metaG_FD_65343 | JGI IMG/M metagenome (GOLD analysis project Ga0070675, IMG submission 65343) | Miscanthus rhizosphere microbial communities from Kellogg Biological Station, Michigan, USA - KBS M4-3 metaG | ecosystem: Host-associated > Plants > Roots > Rhizosphere > Soil ...
GCGGTGGCGCCGCAGGGGCTCGACACTGCCATCGGCATCTTCCAGCTGCGGTCGCTCGACGGCGAGTTCTCGACCGCCGAGTGGGGCTTCGCGCTGGGGTCGCCGTTCTGGGGCACGGGCCTTTTTGCCAAAAGCGCGGCGCTGGTGATGGCGTTCGCGTTCGACGAGGTTGGTATCAACCGGCTGGAGGCCCGCGCGATGGCGGCCAACGGCCGTGGCAACGGCGCGTTGCGCAAGGTCGGCGCGCAAAAGGAGGCGGTGCTGCGACAGTCAATGGCCAAGGGTGGACGCCTGCACGATGAGCATCTGTGGGCGATCGTGGAGACCGACTGGCGCCAGGCCAATGGCTTGTGGCAGCCGGTCGAGGCATTGCGCGTTCGACAGCCGCGCCTGTCCGAGAGCGTGGACGGGTGGCAGGGCATGGTCGGCGATCGCGTGCATTAAAAAACCTGAGGAGGCAACACTCCTGACAAGCGGGCGCGACGCACTCTCGATGGTGCGCGCGCGGGGGTCGTCGCGGCCTGGGGAGACTGCGGCGGCCCTTTTTCTTTTACCGATTCTTTACCGTGGCTTGACGTCGTTAACCTCCACGGAGGGCGCCGCCACCGTCTAACCCTTACAGATGCCGCGCATGGCGTGAAATCGGAGGAGGGAACGACATGGTGAAGCAGCAAAGGATTGTGCTCCTGGCCGCGGGGCTGGCCGGGGCGCTGGTGGCAGCCGTCCTGCTCGTGGGAACGATGGCCGAGGTGGCCGCGCAGGGGCCTGGCGGCCCGGGACGTCCGGGCATTGGCCGTGGTGATCACTTCGGCGGCCGCGGCGTCGCACTGGGGCTCGAAGGCGTCGATCTCACCGAGGCGCAGCGCGAGCAGGTACGGGCGGTGGCCGATCAGCATCGCGACGAGATCCGCGGGCTGCTCGACCGGGCGGCCGAGGCGCGGCGGACGCTCGCCCTGTCGGTCGAACGCGGTCAGGTGGACGAAACAGCCGCCACCGAGGTAGGGGCGGCGACGGCCGCCCTGGCGCTCGCCGAGGCGCGGCAACGCGCCGAGGTGCTGCAGTTGCTCACGCCCGAGCAGCGGGCCGAGTTGCAGAAGCGCCGCGAGGCGCGCGAGGAGCGCTTCGCTGCGCGAGGCGAGCGCCGCAAGTCGCCGCAGTAGCGCCCTCGTTACAATGGCCGAACCCATGGTTCGGCCTCTTCTTGGTGCCGCCTTGCTGGCGTGTCTGGCCGCCGCCGTCATTTCTGCTCAGACCGTGAGCCCGGCCGCGTCGCTCGCTGATCTCCAGGCGCGGGCCGCGGCCGGCGATCGCGACGCCCAGACGGCGCTCGGCACCCTCTACGAAACCGGTGACGGCGTGCCGCTGGACCCCGCGCGTGCTGCCGCGCTCTACCGGCAGGCCGCCACCGCCGGACACGTGGGCGCGCAGACCAACCTCGCCACGATGTATCTCGACGGCGCCGGCGTGCGGCGGGATCCGGCCGCCGCGGTGCAATGGCTGCGCCGGGCCGCGGCCAGCGGCGATGCCTTTGCGCAACTGACCCTGGGCGCCGTGCTCGAAACCGGCGACCCGCCCGTGGCGCCCGATGCCGCGCAGGCCGCCCGCCTCTATCGGCAGGCCGCCGACCAGGGGTCGATGGCGGCGCAGTTCCGCCTCGCGCAGTTGTACGAGAACGGCGTCGGCGTGCGGCGCGACCTCGATCAGGCCGCGGTCTGGTATCGCAAGGCCGCCGACCGGGCCGACCCCGCCGCGCAGCTGCGGCTGGGCATTCTGCTCGGCCCCGGCAACGGCGCGCGCACCGACGTCGTGGCCGCGCACGTGTGGCTCAACCTGTCGGCGTCGCGCTGGAAGAACGAGGACCTGCGGATCGAGGCGGCCGCGCGGCGGGACGCGCTGGAAGCACACATGACGCCCGCGCAGATCTCGGAGGCCATCCGCCGCTCGATCGAGTGGCAGGACACCGTGGGCATGCAGCAGCGCAGATAGGGCGGCCTAAAGGCCGCCCTCGACGTCCGGCCGTCAGGAGTTGCCCGCGCCGGCGATGCCGGCCACCACGTACGGCAACTCTTCGATCAGCGGGCGCTGCCCGGCGAGAATCTTCACCGCGGCGAACTCCAGCGGAAACCACGCCGCGCGATCGATCTCGGGAAACTCCTGCTGCCGCCCCGATTTCGGCGGCCACTCCATGGTGAAGGTGGTGCTGTGCACCGCGGCCGCATCGAGGTCGCCTTCCACCGCCCAGGCCGTCACCACCTTGCCGCCGGCCTGGCGCACGGGCGTCAGCGGCAGGAACGGCCCGTCGACGTCGAACCCCGTTTCCTCGCGAAACTCGCGCCGCGCCGCCTCGAGCGGTGTCTCGCCCGGTTCGTGGCCACCCTTGGGAATCGACCACGCGCCGGTGTCCTTGCGCGACCAGAACGGCCCGCCCGGATGGACGAGCAGTACTTCCAGCCCGCCTGGCCGTCGCCGGTAGAGCACCAATCCCGCGCTCTGCTGTCGCACCGTTCGTTCGCGCCTCCCGTTCGCGCTCAGCGCTTCGCGCTGACGCTCCGAATGAGGGCCGTGGCGAGCCGTCCCGCCGTGGCCATGGCCGGGGCCTCGAGTTTCTCCGGTACGTCGCCCGGAGTGTGAATGGTGCCGAAGATCGGCGGCGCGAACCCCGGCGCGAAGCCGGCGCCCTTGGCGTGCAGCAGCAGCCACACTTGATGCGCCTCGGCAGCGGGAAGAATGGCCATCGACAGCGTGGGGATCTTGCGCGCGCCGAACGGGCGGTCGTCGCTCGGCGGCATCGCGTCGAACCGCAGGCAGTCGATCGATTCCGCCGCGCACGTCTCGAGCATGATCCGGTGCAGCCGCGGATCGGCGCCGCCGGACGGAGGGCCGAACAGCACCGTGTTGCCGTAGCCGTTGATGTCGTAGTTCAGCATCGCGGCAATGCGATCGGTCTGGTGCGCCTCGACGTACTTGGTCGAGCCGATCAGGCCCGACTCTTCCATGTCGAACCATACGAACCGGACGCGACGCTGCAGCCGCTCACGTTTCAGCGCCTGCGCCACGTGCACCAGCATCACGCTCGACGCGGCGTTGTCCACGGCACCGCGGCTGAGCGTCTTGTCCGCCATCCACTTGGCGTCGTAGTGTGCGCCGACCACAACCTGCTCCGCGCCGCCGCCCAGCGAGACCACGATGTTGCGGCCGCGCGTGCGCGGGTCCGGTGTCTGCTCGGGACCGGTGGACGGGGGCTTGTCGAGCGTGAACGATTCGACGGTGAACCGTACGCCGTGCGACGTGAGCAGAGCGGTGAGGGCGTCGAACCGACCGTCGTTGTCGGTGGCGGCCGAGAGGGTCCGGACCTCGGCGACGAGGTCGTCGGACGGTGCCGGCGCCGCCTGTGCCAGCGTCAGGGCCGCCAGCAAGGTCAGGACGCGCATGCGGGGGATTATGGCTCAGTCGGCCCGCGTCCTGTCATCCCCCGGATGCTGTATCGGAGCAGCTGGTTCTGGGCGGGTTTCAGACCCGCCCATCTCGTAGTGGCCACGGGTCTTAGGCCCATCTGTCCCATAGGTGGCCGCGGGTTTAGACCGCCCCGCCCGGCTCGGTACGTGGCCGCGGGTCTTCAGATTAGCCCCGCCGTCAGGGCGCCACGCAGCGGAAGTTGGCCGCGTCGTCGATGCTGCCCGTGCCCGTGTGGCGCGCCACCTGCGGATAGGCGCACAGCGGCCGCGTGCGCACCACCTTGTCGTCCACGACCTTGCTCGCGACCATCGTGGACGGCGCCTGGCCCTTTTCCACCCAGTTGATGATGGCCGTCATCGCGTCGTGCCGATCCGGGCCGGTGCCGCCGCCGCAGTGCGCCATCCCGGGCACCATGAACAGGCGGAAGAAGTCGGGGGTGGAGGGGCCGTTCTTCGCCATCGCCGCCTCGTAGTAGTTCACGCCCATCATCGGCTGCAGGATGGTGTCGGACCACCCGTAGGTCATGACCAGCTTCCCGCCGCGCTGCCGGAATTTCGCGAGGTCCGGGTTCTTCGCGTCGGCCTTGGCGCTCCAGGCGTCGACCATCTTGACGTCGCGGTCGAAGTCGAACGTCTGGTAGTCGTAATCCGGCTTCGGCGGGGTGTGCACGAGATACTTCATCGTGTTCTCGGCCAGGTTGAAGTCCGCCGGCTTGCCGCCCGGCTGCGCCGGGGGCAGGATCACGTTGGACCAGCCGGTGCCGGTGCCGCCGCCGAACGTGGGCATCACCGCCTCGCTGCCCGGCATGAAGCCAGGGAAGAACGGCTTGCCGTTGCTCACCGGGCCGCCATACACCTTCGCGATCGCCGACGCCTGGGCGGGCGTGAGGCAGCTCGCGTCGTCAGTGCCGGCGGTGCACGCCGGCACGTCCTTCGCCGGGTCGAACGTGCACTTGCGCGGGTCGTCGATCAGGCCGTCCTTGAGGCCGTCGATGGCGTCGCACTTCGCCATCACGCGGTCCGCTACCGTGGCCATCTTGGCGGCGGAGACCGGCGTGGCGGTGAGCGCCCGCTGGTTCCACATCGCCCCGATCGTGAAGCCGGTCTGATCGACCCAGGGCGCGTTGGCGAGGACGCCGTCGAAATCCTCGGGGAAGCGCTGGGCCTCGATCAGGCCCTGGCGGCCGCCGTTGGAGCACGAGTTCCAGTACGACTTCGACGCGGCTCGGCCGTAGTAGTCCTTGGTGATGTCCTTCGAGGTGACCGCCGTCAGGTGCACCGCGCGGTAGGCATAGTCGTCGGCCTTCTGCGGGTTGCTCATCGCGAACGAGCCGCCCGGTTCCTTGCGCGCGTCGTGGCCGGTGTTGGTCTGCGCGAACGCGAACCCGAGCTGCAGCGCCTGGTTGCGCTGCCCCACGCGGCCCGCGTCCTCGAGCGACTCGCCGGCGTGGCCGCCGTTGCCGATCATGTAGAAGCGGCCGTTCCACTTCGCGGGCAGGCTCACTTCGAAGGCGATCTCCGGCGACAGCACGCCGGTCACGCGGCAATGCGCCGGCGTCGCCGCGGCGGCCGGGACCATCGTGGCCGTGATCTGCGCGATGTCCTTCGCCTGGAAGCGGCCGAGCGCGTCGCACGCCTTGCGCGGCTCCAGGTCGGCCTTCGAGTAGTCCACGAGCGCGTTCTTCAGCTCCGCGAAGGCCTGGGCGCGCGCCGGAGCCGCCGTGGCGACGGTGAGAAGTGCGCCAAGCCCCGCGAACAGGACCGCCCGCGTGACATCCAATCCCGTGGTCCGAGCAGCTGCCATGGTGTCGTGCTCCTTACTTGAAGAGCGCCAGGTCGACCAGGTTGCCCATGGCCGTGTAGCCGGCGTCGTTCGGGTGGAGATGATCGCCCGAGTCGTAGGCGGGCAGGAACTTCGTCGGCGCCGCTGGGTCGCGGGTGGCCTTGTCGAAATCGATCACCCCGTCGTAGTCGCCGCTGGTGCGGATCCACTCGTTGAGCGCCGTTCGCTTGGCCTCGCCTTCCGGCGCGAAGTAGGCCGCGCCTTCGTATGGGGTGAGGGTGCCGCCGTAGATCTTCAGACCGCGCGCGTGGGCGCGGTGGATGAGCTGCTTGTGGGCGGCAATCAGATCCGCGGCGCTGGGCGCCGGGTTGTTGCGCGCCTGACCGATGTCGTTGATGCCTTCCATCACCACGACGTGCGTGACCCCGGTCTGCATCAGCACGTCCTTGTCGAAGCGGGCCAGCGCGCTGAGGCCGGCGCCGTCGCCGAGGACGCGGTTGCCGCTGATGCCCGCGTTCAGGACCGCCACGGCCGGAGTCTTCCGCGCCGCGAGACGCCGGGCCAGCACGTCCGGCCAGCGGTTGTTGGTGTCGGTGGTCGAGCGCGCGCCGTCCGTGATCGAGTCGCCGAAGGCGACGAGCCCGATGGTGTTGGCCGGCGCCATCACCTCGACGCGGGCGATGAGGAACCACGCGCCCGGGCGCAGCGCCGCCGGCAGCGTGGCCGTCCCGACGTGATTACCGGGCTCCGAGACGTAGTTCGTCTGCGACGCGCCGTTATGCGTGGTCACCGGCGACGGGCTGACGCCGAGGTCGCCCGGGATGAAGACGTCGATGGCCAGATCCGATAACGGGGGCAGCGCGAGATCGACCGGATCGCTGACGAGCGTCGCTCCGGCGAGAATCGAGGCCGTGGCCGCGCCACCGAACGTCAGCCGCTTCGACGACGACGCGACGATCGAGACATCTTTCTCGCGCAGGGCCAGGTTCGCGCCGCCGATCGCGATCGGTGCCGTGCCGAACGCATTGCTCAAGACGACGCGCACGCGGCCGCCACCGATGCTGGTGTGCACGACCTGACGAAGCGTCTGGTTGTTGACCGTGGCGGGCGGCACGAATCCGCGTCCGCCGCCCGGTCCTGCCGGCGCCGCGCCAGGAGCTGGAGCCGGCGGGGCCGGCGGGGCAGCCGCCGGTGCCGCGGCAGGACCAGATGCCGGGCCTGGTGCCGGCGCAGGAGGTCCGCCCGGGCCCCCGGCCCTCGGGGCTGGCAGCGGACGCGAGACCAGAGCCGTGGCCCAGGTCGCGACCCACTTGTCGCCCTTTGACTGCGCCACCGCGGGGGCGGCGAGGATCAGGGCGAGCAGGGCGATGAGCAGGCGGGTGAGCGGGGTGTGAAGCGGTGGTGCAAAACGGTGCATGTCTGGGGCTCCGTGCAGCGATTTCTTTCGGGAATGCAGCTATCGGCGGAACGGATTGAATCCCAGCCGCCGGGCCTTGTCAATGTCGCGGCCGCCTCACCATGACCGCCGGCCTGGCCTGGATGGCGGGGTCCCCAGGTTAGCTGCAGGAGCGATCTTGCGCACCGAGTCTGTGCCGAACGTGCCAAAACGTTCGCCTTAGGGCACCGGCCCCTTGATCTCTGTGGTGAACCAGAGTAGATCGATCGATCTAGGAATTTCGGGGAGGGGCCCAATAATGCAGCCGCGACGCTCGCAACGCGTCAATATCGCTCGCGAGTCGCACACCGATCAACCGCCCATCGTCCTGCTCGTGGACGACGAGGCGGCGGTACGCGACGTCTTGTCCTGGGTGATTCAGGGCGCCGGATTCACGCCCGTCGGCGCCGGGGGTGCCGAGGGATTCAAGCTGCTGACGCAGCTCGCCGATCGCGTCGCCCTCGTGCTGCTCGATCTCACCATGCACGACATGAACGGCTTCAAGTTCCGGGAGCTGCAGCGCGCGCAGCCGCGGCTGGCCGCCGTCCCCACCGTCGTGATGAGCGGTCGCGACGTGCTGCCCGAAGAGCGCAGCGTGCTGCGCGCCAACGAATACCTGTGGAAGCCGGTCCGCATTTCCGAGCTGCGAGCGCTCATCATCGAGCACGCCCGGCCGCTGCCGTCCGCGCCCCGCCACGTCGCCCAGTTGGCATGATGCTTCCCGTGGCCGCGGGTCCTCCCTGCTTGTGGCCGCGGGTGCTTTTAGACCCGCCTCGATAAAGTGGAGGACGGTCTGCCGGCCGCCCTCCACTCCACCATCAAAACCTCACACGGATCCCGCCGGCTGCTCGCACGCCGCCGACGTTCGAAGGGATCCGTTTGCGTGCGATCGCCGTCATCGTCAGTTGTTGCCGCTCAGCACCACGATCCGCTCCGGCCTGCGCTTCGGCTTGGCCAGGGTGTGACGCATGGCACGCAGGACTTCCATGTAGGGCGGCGAGCCGATGCCCGCGCCCATCGCCGTCAGCGCCGTGAGCTGCGCGTTGTAAGCCGTGGCTTCGTCGGCGCCCTGTTGCAGGTGGGTTTCCTCGTGAATGAGCACGCTGGCGAGCTTGCGCACGGCCATGAGGTCGCTGCACCGGTCCCGGGCGAGCTGCAGGCTTGTGAAGTGCCGGCTCGTCGTCACCAGGAAAATGCGGCGGTCGTTGATGCGCACGTAAGCTTCAGCCGCCGCCGAGACGTCGGCCGGCACCCTGGCGACGAACTCGATTGGGGGGAACGAGCCGACGCTCCGTCCGAGCAGCGTCAGCGCGCAGGCGAGCACCGCTTCGGCAGTCCACACGGCCAGCCTCCCGATGTCAGGCTGGCTTTGCCGAGTGCAGTCCAGCCCGCCGTCTGTTTGCGGGTTGTTGCGACCAGGGACGCCGTCGCGTTGCCGCGCGCCGACGTCCCGCCCTTGGCCTCGCCGGAGTTGCAGGTCCTCTTACGGAAGGGTCCTCTTACGTAAGGGTGCTGCGCGGTGTTCCGGGTTGGTTAATGCATACAGACGGGGAAACCCCGGGTTCGGTTCACTTCGAACGACAAGTTTCTCTGGTTACTTCATTTGAGGTAGTCGAGCTTTCGCCGACGTGTTCGATGCCGGACAGAATTCGTTCCGGCGTTGCAGTTCTGGGACACCCGCGTTACGCGAGGGAGGAATGATGCGAGTCCCATGACTCATCCGATCCTCCGCCCGTTGGCCGCCCTGATGTTTGCCGGCCTCGTCTTTCTCGCGTTGCATGCGGTTGTCCGCGGTGAGTTGCCAACCGTGACCGCCGTGCTGGAAACGCGGCCCTCGTTTGGTGACGACGCCGGCGGCAACGCCGACGCCGACGACCCCGCAATCTGGGTGGATCCCAAGGACCCGACGCGCAGCTTCGTCGTCGCCACGCTCAAGGAAGGCGGACTGGACGTCTACGACCTGTCCGGTTCGCTGGTGCAGCACATCGCACCCGAGGCCGCCCCGCCCGGGATGGCGCTGAACAGCGCCCGCTACAACAACGTCGATCTCATCTACGGCTTCAAGCTGAAGAACCAGAAAGTCGATCTCGCCGTGGTCAGCGATCGCTACAACGACATGATCCGGGTGTTCGCGATCGACCCCACGGCGCTCGCCACTGGCGGCGATCCGCTGACCGAGATCACGGCGCCGGGCCAGCCGTGGATCTTCGTGGACACGGAGGAGGAGCTCGAAGAGGCCAACACCGCGTATGGCCTGGCCGTCACCCAGACGGATCCCGACGGCAAGCACGCGTTCGCGTTCGTCAGCCGGAGCGCGTTCACCAGCGTCGCCAAGCTGCGGCTGTTTGCCACCACTGGTGGACGCGTGGGCTATGAGGTGCTCGAGACGTTCGACCTGCCGGAGGTGTTCAACCTGCCGAGTGGCGGCACCTGGAACGCCTGCCACGACGACGACGGCGAGCTGTCGCAAGTGGAAGGCATGGTCGTCGACGACTACTCCGGCATTCTCTATCTCGGGCAGGAGCAGGTGGGCTGGTGGGCGACGTCGGTGTCGAAGCCCTCGACGAATCTCGAACTGGTCGATCGGGTGCGCGAGTTCGGGGTGCCGTACAGCCGGGTGTTCGACGAGGAGGAGGAAGAATTCGCCTGCGAGTTCGACTTCAGCCGGGACCCAGGGCTGGGCTCGCCGTATCTCACCGCGGACGTCGAGGGGCTCACAATCCACAAGTCAGGACCGGGCACCGGATACCTCCTCGTATCGAGCCAGGGCCTCGACGAGTTCCTCGTCTACGACCGGAAGACGCTCGAGCACATCGGCAACTTTGCGATCGGGGACGGGGTGGTCGATTCGGGGGAGGAGTCCGACGGCATGCACGTGGTGAACGTCAACCTCGGGGGCGAGTTCACGCAGGGGCTGCTGGTGGCGCAGGACGGCGGCAACACGCCGGACGTGCTCGACGAGGACGGGGAGGAGCGCGACAACACGAACTTCAAGTTCGTGCGGTGGGCGGACCTGGCCCGCGCGATGGGCTCGACATCGACACCACGGACCGGGTTCGGAAGCGGAAGCAGTAACGGAAGAGTCGCCTCTTGTCAGCGGCAGCGGCGCCGCCTAGAGTGCAGGGCATGGCTGCTACGCGCTTGTTCCGGGTCATTCTCCCGGTGAGCGACATCGGGGCCGTCGCGCCGTTCTACGCCGCGCTCCTCGACGATGCCGGCATGCGGGTGTCGCCCGGCCGGCATTACTTCCGTTGTGGCGATGTGATGCTCGCCGTGTACGACCCGGGAGCCGATGGCGACGCCCGGGTCCCGCGCCCGAACTTCGACCACGTGTACTTCGCGGTCGATGATCTGCCGCGTGTGTTTCAACGCGCCGAGCGGGTGGGCGGGCTTTCGCCCGAGATCGGTGATGGGGGCTTGCCGATGGGGCAGATCGCCGTGCGGCCGTGGGGAGATCGGTCGTTCTACCTGCGCGACCCGTTCGGCAATCCGCTGTGCTTCGTGGACGCGGCGACGCTGTTCACCGGCCCGCGAGAGTGAAGGAGGGCAGGGCAATGCGCGCCACGCGGTTAAGCCGACGCATGGTGCTCGGAGCCGCACCGTTTCTCTTTGCTCCGGCTGTTCGCGGCGCTCAGCCCGGCCGCGGAGCGTCCGCCCCTGTGGTCCTCCAAGTCTCGAGCGTCGCGCCCGACAAGAATCAGCGCCTCTCGGCACTCGTCGCCGAAATCCGGAGTCAGGCCGATGCGTTCGTGTTCCTCAGCGGGGGTGCCTCGAGAATGCAGAAGCTCCACCAGCGCCAGCTGGTGGCGATGTTCCAGGGGCTGCGTCTGCTCGTGAACGGCGGGCAGCGGATCGCGGTCGGGGATGGGGGCACTCAGGCTGGCATCATGGAGGCCGCCGGACAGGCTCGCCGCGACAGTGCCAATGCCTTCCCGTTGATAGGCGTCGCTCCTGCGAACGAAATCCCACCGATCGGCAAGACACCGATCGATTCGAACCACTCCCATATCGTGGCTGTCGCCAACCCATCGGCGCCCGCCCAGGACTCGTGGGGGTCCGAAACCGACACGATGTATTGGCTGTTTGCCAGGCTCGCAGAGGGGCGTCCTTCCGTCACCATCGTCGCCAATGGCGGCGGCATTACGCTGGCGGAAGTGGAGGCGAATGTGCGCGCCGGCCGCCGGATGATCCTGATCAAAGGCAGCGGGCGAGCCGCCGACGCGCTCGTGTCACTCCTGGAACGGACGAGGCCATCCGAGCCGGAGGTTCTGAACCTTCGCGAGAGGGCAGAGAAGGCGGCCCTGACACGCAGACCTGACTTGTTTGAGACGGTCGCGCTGCAGGCGGGTGCCGAGGGCCTCCGCGACGCCATGAGCTCGGCGCTTTCACGCGCGAAGCGCGACCGTTAACGCGAGCGCGGCCGGACGCGGGCCGTCGTGGGAATCTCAGACGTCCGGCAATCCATATGTAGTCACATCGTGGTACACTTTGTGGTCACGTCATGGAGTCGGGCCTATGGAAACCGTTGGCATCCGAGAATTGAAGGCGCATCTGAGCCGGCATTTGAAGCGGGTGCGATCAGGCGCCCGGCTCACGGTGACCGAACGCGGGCGTTCCATCGCCACCATCAGTCCGGTCGAAGCACCGGCTGACGTCGACTGGGCCCACCGGCTAGTTGCCGAAGGTCGAGCTCACTGGAGCGGCGGTAAGCCTGTCGGCGGCCTTCGACCGACACGCATCGCAAACGCCCGGACAGTTTCAGGCGCGGTGCTCGAGGACCGCGGGTGACGCTGTATCTCGACACCAGCAGTCTGGTGAAACTGTACGTGGCCGAGCCGGGCAGCGACGCCGTACGCAAGCTCGTGGCCGCCGCGACGGTTGTTGCTACCTCGTCGGTCGCCTATACAGAGACGCGGGCCGCATTGGCCAGGCGTCATCGTGAACGCGCCCTGGTTCTGACCGCATTCGCGTCGGCCAAGAAGGCGTTCGAAGCCGACTGGCCCAAGTACCTCACCGTCGATGTGACATCGTCCCTATGTCGCGAGGCGGGCGAGTTTGCGGAACGCTACAGACTGCGGGCCTATGACAGTGTGCATCTGGCTGCATTCGCCGAGGTCGCCCGCGAAGCCGGGGTGCGCGATACCCGTTTCTCAAGCTTCGACGATGCGCTTAGTCGTGCTGCACGGTCCCTCAGCCGAACGCTGATTCGCGCTCGTTGAGCCGCCATCTGTCTCGCCGAACACAATATACAAGGTGCTGAATCATCACACGGTGGCGAAGGCGCTCACGTGAATCGTGCGGCCTCGGGCGACCAGCGCCGCCCCGCCAACGTCGGCCCCGGTCAGCCGCACGTCGCTGCCTTCGCCGACAGCCTCGAAGACCGACGCCTGACTCGACGTGATGGCATCGATGACGGCACGCGCCCTCTCCGGCGTGGCGGGAACCGCTGATTCCCTCGAGCGATCGATGGCGTCGAGCGCGTAGCTCCGCACCAGTTTCGATGACAGCTTGTTCCACGCCGCAGGCGTGTCGAAGAGCTCGAGGCCCGCGCGGCGGCCGTTCACGAGGAACAGCGCCCCCACCTGGCCGTCGATCGCGCGAAAAGCCGCGACGAACTCGTCGAGCGGCCGTTTGAGGTCCTCGTACATGGCCGACATGGCCGCTGTGTCAGACTTCGACCCGAGCCGCGACATCTTCATTTCAATGCCGGCCCACACGGCGCCCTGATCCGACCGGCGTGTGCCGGAGACGCGCAAGGACTCCGTGACCTGCTGCATTCTCGCGTAGCGGTCCTCGGCATTCTGAGTGCGTGGTGCCGCCGCGAAGTGGGCCGACCTCCGGGACCAGCGTCCGGCCTCGACGCACGACACCGGAATCGTCTTGGAGGAGTGCGAAGGCACGAGGATGCTCAGGTTCAGGACCCGGTTCTGCTTGGCCCCGATCAGTTCCTCTCCGTCGAGCAACAGGACGGCCTTTGCCGCGCGATTGAGCACGTTCAGCTCAGGCACCCGGCCTGCCTCGCTGGTCTCGCCGATTTCGACGAGACCCTCTGCGAGCGCATCGTCCAGGATCATGTAGTCGGTTTCGGGCGTGTGAGTCGCCATCAGTGGAATCAGCGTCAGATTCCTGAACGACTGCTCCGGTCCGAACGTGACGCCCCGTACTGCTTCGAATACTTTCTCCGCTGCTGTCATCGCATCTCTCCTTGATTGACGATCGCCAAGGCCCCGCGATCGTGGGTCCTCGCGTGAGCCGGCGCGCCCGCAAGCTGTCCTTCAATCCTCGGTAGCCTCGAAAACAGAGGTTGTTGTCGCTCGTGACCTCACGTGCCCCCTCCTCCTGCTCTGCGCAGGCTCGGGAGTGTCGATCGCGGCTATGTCAGGAGTGGTCATTCCTGAGTGCGGGCCGTCGGCCGGCGGTTCGATTCGCCAGCGAACAAAGAGCGAACAGGGAAAGTACGCAGTATCCGGCGGGCAGGCCAGACCCGAAAAGAAGGATCGGAGGCCAAACGTCGTGAGCCTCGAGAAGGCTGCACGATGGGACGGAACAGCGAACTAATCAGGCAGTGGACGCTGCTGCAGCAGATCGCCGGCGCCCGCGACCGGACCATCCCCAAGATGGCGGAGGCGCTTGGCGTCAGCACGCGAACCGTTCGCCGCGACCTGGCCGCGCTCCAGGAAGCCGGCTTTCCGATCTACGACGACACCACCGGCGGCTCGAAGTGCTGGCGGGTTGAAACCAAGTCGCTCGGCGCGCTCGCACGGACCGGCCTGACGTTCTCCGAGCTCTGCGCCTTGTACTTCAGCCGGGCGTTGATCGAGTGTTTCGCCGGCACGCATCTCCTGGCCGACGTGCAGAGCGCGCTGCGCAAGTTCGAGTCGGCGCTGACGCCGCAGATGAAGAAGTTCGTCGATCGCCTGCCGGGGATTGTGACCGCCAAGCCGGCCGGCGCCAAGAAGCAGGGCGCCGGGGCGCAACAGGTGATCGCAACGCTGCTCGCGGCCATCCTGCACGAGCACGTGGTCACGATGCGCTACCACTCGTGGTCGAGCGCCAAGGAGAAGGACTACATCGTCCATCCCTATCGTCTCGCGCACGTGCAAGGCGGGCTCTACCTCGTCGCGTTCGTCCCGGCGTATCACGAGGTGCGGACGTTTGCCGTCGAGCGCGTTCTTCGCGCGACCCGCACCCAGAAATCGTTCACGCCGCTCGCCGAGTTCGAAGCAGATCCGTTCAAGCACTCGCTCGGCGCCTATCGCGGGGCCAGTTCGACGGTGCAGCTCCACTTTCACCCGCGCATTGCCGCGTATATCAAAGAGCGCTCCTGGCACCCGTCTCAGCGCCTGAAGGACCGGCCGGACGGCTCGGTGATGATGACGATGGAGGTGTCGGACGACTATGCGCTGAGAAGCTGGATTCTCAGTTTCGGCTGCCTGGTGAGGGTGTCGTCACCTGCGAGTCTTGCCGACTGGGTGCATGACGAACTGGACGGCGCGCGCGAGCAGTACCTGTCGGGCGCGTTCAAGCATATCGTCGATGAGGAGCATCAGCCGCCGCTGCCGTTTGCGTTCGAGCGGCTGGGTGGGGGATAG
>Ga0070675_100002274_pt1 | contig 14260 bp, 9 predicted proteins | sample KBSM43metaG_FD_65343 | JGI IMG/M metagenome (GOLD analysis project Ga0070675, IMG submission 65343) | Miscanthus rhizosphere microbial communities from Kellogg Biological Station, Michigan, USA - KBS M4-3 metaG | ecosystem: Host-associated > Plants > Roots > Rhizosphere > Soil ...
CCGGAACAGGTAATTGCCAGGGTTGGGATCGGCGTGCAGACGGTGTAGCTCATACAGGCTGCGCGTGTAGATGGCATCGAGCTGCTGGGCACAGCGGTTGCGCGCCTCCTGATCGGGATTGGTCGAAAGCCATTCGCGGAGATGAGCGCCGGGGAGGCGGCTCTGCGTCAGCAACGAGTCGCTGCAGAGCGAGGGCACGGTCTCGGGGATCTCGACCCCGTTGAGCCGCAGATTGTCGCAGAACCACTGCGTGCGGACCCGCTCCAACCCGTAATCGCACTCTTCGCGAAGCCGAGCCTGGACCTCGGCAAGGAGATGCAGCAGCAGTCGCCTCTGTGGCAGCGCTTGCGCGACGACACGGAACGCCTTGAGATCGCTCTCGACGCTGGTCTCGATTCCAGGATAGCGAACCTTGACGCACAGCTCGCGACGGCCTGAGGACGCCTCGTGAACCTGCCCCAGACTGGCGGCAGCGAATGGCGTGAGCTCGAACCGATCGAACAGTTTCCAGGGTGGTCGTCCGAACTCACGCTGGAAGCGGTCGACGACGAGAGAGGCGACCATTGGTGGCGCCTGGTAACACGCCTGGTAGAGGGTGTCGGCCGCGGCCTCGGAAACGAACCCCGACTCCCAGTGCACGATCTGCGCGATCTTCAGCGCAGTACCACGCAGCTGGGCGGCGGCTTCGTAGAGCTCACGGGCCGCACCGAGCCCGGCATCGTCAGCGCGATCGCCGAGGCCAAGGGGACGCCGGAGCTGCTGGGACACCATCCGCGCACCAGCCCGGAGGGCGGCGGCGCCAACGACCGAGACACGCGCCACCGGGCCCACTGGCTGGCTGAAATCGCTCACGTCTGTCAGCGAAGATCGTTGGCGAGGTTGATGCGGCGCGGAAGTTCCCCGAACGCGAAACTGAGGACGCGGGCGCCGATGTTGTCGAGCCGGTGTTTCGGCAGGATGCGTTTCAACGGATGCGACAGCTGAAGTTTGCGCACGCGCAGTTCGATCTGGAGTGCTCGGCGGAGAAGGCTGTCGTCCCTCGAGCCGAACTTGCGCAGGCCGCTGGCGACGATGACCGTCAGATCGTCGAGCAGCGCGATCGCCTGCGTCACATCCATGTTGCGGCTGGTCAGCCAGGCGAGGGTCACGGCCGCGTAGATGTAGAAGAGGCCATCGACGATCGTGGCCGGGTCGAGGGGCACGTCGAGCTGAGCGCGGATCGCCTCCACGGCAGCCGCGTGAGCGGGGTCGTACTCCTTGTCGAACCACGCCGGCGCACTGTCGGCGGAATACGGAAGCTCGCCCGGAAGCCTCCAGAACCCCAGGAGGCCGGCAAAGAACACCTGTACCGCGTCACGTGTATCGGCGAAGACGAGCGGGTCGACCCGGCGCAGCGAGAATCCCTCCGCCACCGCTCCCGCCACCAGAAGGCGAAACGACTGAAAGCGCTTGAGCACCGTGCTCACGCCGCCGTGCAGGCCGAGGTGCACGGCATCGGCGCCACCTGAGGTCTTGAGTGATTGGGTCAGCGTGTCGAGCGCCTCGACGCGCGCATCCTCGAGGAGCGCTTTCAGGAACTCGAGAAAGATCTGCTGCTTGTTGCTGAACAGATCCGACAGGTTGGGCACCTCGGGCTCGAATGGATCCAGATCAGCCTGGCCCACGCTCAGACGCACCGCTTCATCCAATTCGGCGATGTTGACGTTCGAATAGCCCCGTAGGTGAAGGTGCCGCGCAGCCGCATCGATCACCTTCGGGCGCATCTCGTCTGTCGTCCAGCGCTGCGGTCGGTCAGCCATTTACGGTCTCTCCCTCCGATCCGAGGGCCTAGTCTGCCACAACCCCGAACTGACTCTTCTGGTAGATTGATGAGACGAACGCGGATCGTCGGCATCCGAGGTGTTCGATAACGCGGTCAGGGCGTATCGACAGAACAAATGGTTGATTCCGGTAGCCGCTTGTCTCTCCGTTCGTTGCGGCCATGGCTGCCGGACCTGGTGCTCGCCTGCGCCGGCGGCGGACGGCCCCTCCCAGAGGCGCCCGACGCGTGCGAGTGCGAAGGCGCGGCCCTCTTTGCCGACCTCGCCGGTTACACCCGCCTGACGAGAGACCTCGCGCGCTACGGACCCCGCGGCGCGGAGCTGGTCAGCGATCTGCTGAACGCATGCTTTTCACCGGCCGTCGCCGAGATTGCTGCCCACGGCGGCGACGTGCTCGGGTTTGCCGGCGACGCCATCATCGCCTTCTGGCACGGCGAATCGCGGGGAGAAGTAGCCGCGGCTGCGCAGGCGTGTGCGGCGGCCATTCAGGCGAGAACCTTCGTCTCGCCACCCTTCCTTCGGGGCGAGCGCCTCCAGATGCGAATCGGCGTCGGCGCCGGTCGCACCTGGCTGATGCGGCTCGGAGGCCACCAGCGGGCGTGGATTTTGGTGGCGGCCGGCGAACCCTTCACGCAGATGGGCCCCGCCGCGCGCGCGGCCGGCCTGGGTGCGGTGATGCTTTCGCCGCAGGCTCTGGCTGCATGCGTCGGCTGCGTGCCGCGCCTGTTCCCACGACCGCTCGTCGAGGACGGGCGGCTCGACATCGACGCCTTGAAATCATTCCTGCCGGACGTGGTGCTGCAACGGGTTGGGGCCGGGCAGTCCGAGTGGCTCGCCGAGCTGCGCACGGTCCGAGTCGTGTTCTGCACGATGCCAGAGATGGACCTCGCCGATCGAAAACAGCGGACAATGTTCCAGACGTTTGTGCAGCACGCTCAGCGTACTGCGACGCGCTACGAAGGGACGACGTTCCAGGTCGCCGTCGACGACAAGGGATGTGTGGTCATTCTGGCGTTCGGGCTGCCGCCCGTCGGTCACGACGACGATGCGCTCGGCGCCGTCCGCGCCGCGTCGGAGCTTGACGACGCTCTCGATGGGCTGGGAATTGCCCATGGGGTCGGCGTAGCTACGGGACCGGCTTACTGCGGCGCCTGCGGTTCACCCGACCGGCGGGGCTACGTGGTCATCGGCGACGCGGTCAATCGCGCCGCTCGGCTGTCGCAGCGTGGGGACGCCGACGTCCTGTGCGATCAGCAGACACGCGACGCAATTGGCGATCGCCTTCGGCTCGACGAGAACTCCCCGTCGAACGCACGTGACGGCGAACGAAGTCCCGGTGTCTTCCGGGCCCGGCGGTCGTGGTCGGGAACACGTGTCACGTTCCGTCCGCCGCCGTTCTACGTCGGTCGCCGTCGCGAACTGCAGATCCTGCGGGATCGTCTGCGCGACTTCCAGCATGGCACGCTTCCCGGCTCGCTGATCCTCGTGGAAGGGCGGGCAGGCGCAGGCAAGACGAGTCTGGTCGCCAGCGCGATCGACAGCCTTGCCGCCCACGGCATCGCGGTCATCCGGGGCGCTGACGCGGCCATCGAGACCAGCACCCCGTACCACGGGTGGCGGACGGTCATGGAGGATCTGCTCGGGCTGACCGGTGCGGCCGACGACGCCGGGCGCGAGCGCGCGGTCAGGGACCACGTCGCCGCGGCAATGGGATCCGACGCCTGGGCACCGCTCCTCAACGGCATCGTTCCGGTGGCGCTGGCCGAGAACGCGACGACGCAGCTGATGGGCGGCCAGGTGCGCGGCCAGTCGACGCTGCGGCTGCTCGTCCACCTGCTCGAGCACGCCAGCGCCCGCACGCCGGTGATTCTCGTGCTCGACGACGTGCAGTGGTTCGACGCGACGTCGTTGGAGCTGGTGAGCGCCGTGCAGCGTGCAAGGATTCCGGTGCTGCAGGTCCTGCTGTTTCGGACAGAGGGAGACCAGTCGGCAGGTGCCGCGGCGGTGCAGGCACTTGGCAGCCTTCCGGACACCCTGCGCCTGGAGCTCGGCGAGATGCCACGCGACGATCTGCGTCTCCTGCTGGCGCAGAGCCTGGGGGTCGATTTCGTGCCGGAGGACGTCCTGTCGATGGTGGCCGACCGCGCCGAAGGAAATCCGTTCTTCGCGCGGGAGCTCGGCTACGCCATGCGGGACGGTGGCGCGCTGATCATCGAGGGAGCCCGCTGCCGGCTGGCAGCGGCAGGGGCGCGACGTCCGGAGCGCGCGCCGCTGCCTGAGACGGTCAAGAGTGTGGTGATGCAGCGTCTCGATCAGCTCAGCCCAGGACAGCTGATGACGCTGAAGGTCGGCAGCGTGCTGGGGTCGCGCTTCGACGAGGCGACGATCGAAGCGGTCTACCCTCTAGAAGAAGATCGCGGCGATATCCGATCGCACCTCGAGCAGTTGAGTGCGCTTCAGTTTGCGCGCAGCCTTCCCGCGGGTGCCGGGTGGGAGTTCGCCCACGCCATCATTCGCGACGCCACCTACGAACTCATCCCGCAGTCGCAACTCCGACGCCTGCATCGCGCCGCCGCGTCGTATCTGGAGAAGAGCGATAACCACGCCCTACTCGCCTATCACTGGGGAGTGGCGGGCGAGCACGACAAATGGCTCGTCTGTCTGGAGCGCGCCGGCGACGAGGCCATGAAGCGCGGCGCGAACCACGAGGCTCTGAGCTTTTTCGAGCAGGCGTTGAAGCGCGAGGATCTCGCTGGCGCCGACAGGCTGCGCCGCGCTCACTGGCACGGCCAGGTCGGCGAAGCGTTGTATCTGCTCGGCCAGCTGGGCAAGAGCCGCTACCACCTCGAAGAAGCGTTGCGTTTGCTGGGGAGCCCCCTTCCGCTGACCAGTACGGGCTGGGCGCTGCGCGGGCTACGCGAGATCGCGGCGCAGGGCGTCGTGCTGATCTCCGGTCGCTGGCTGGCGCGATCGAGCCCTCACAACCAAGGCCGGCTGCGCGAGGCGTCGCGCTTGATGAGCATCCTCTCAGAGCAGTTCTACTTCGCCGTCGACCTCCGCAAGATGGTGATCGCGCTGTTGTCGACGATCAATCTCGCGGAGCGTGCCGAGACGCCCGAGACGGCGGCACGCGCCTACGGCACGCTCGGCTACGTCGTCGGACTCTCTCGGCTGCATGGCTTGAGCCGCCTCTACTTTCATCGCGGGCGACGCGGTATCGATGCCGGGGCACACGTCAACGCAGCGGTCGGCGCCGCCTTGTATCATCTCGCGTTCGGCCGCTGGAAGCAGTGTCTGGCAGCCTTGGTGGAAGGCCGGGCGCACGCCGAGGCGGTGGGCGACACATTCGGCGTCGGGCTCTGTCTCAATGTGCTCGGGGATGCGCGGCACCTGATGGGGGCGCTTTCCCAGGCCACAGCCGCCTACGAGGAGCTCGTCGCCAACGCTCGTGCGCGCTCGAATGCACAGCACGAAGTGTGGGGTCTGAGCGGCTGCGCAGAGACGCTTCTCAGCGAGGGCCGGATCGAAGAGGCGGAGCAGCGCCTCCGCGAGTGCGCACGAGTGCTGCCACTCGTCGCCGACCGCGACCGCCTCTCGGCGTTCCGACACGAGGGAGTCAAGGCCGCGATTTTACTGCGTCTCGAGGACGCGGGCGGCGCGGCGGCGGCGCTCGACGAAGCGCTGCGGCTGTACCGTGCCGACCCCACGCCGATGTACGCCACCTACTGGGCGGTCGCGAGCATTTTCGAAACCTCGTTGGCACTATGGCGGAGGCAGGGCGGCACGGGGCAACTACCGCTCGCGGTGAGGGACACGTCGCGGCTGATGCGGCGGTTTGCCGCACTCTTCCCGATCGCGCGCAGCCGTCACGCGCTGCTGCTGGGCCACCGGCAGTGGCTCGTCGGCAACCACTCGGGCGCGATGCGCCGATGGCAGCAAGCGGAGGTCATCGGCACGCGACTCGAGATGCGCCATGAAGTCGCGCGCGCAAAAGAGACGCTCGCTCGGCCGTCACGCGTTGCGGCGATGATCGGCGCCGAAACCGAACCAAGTCCTTTCGACAGGCAGATCACCTGGTGATCGGCATCACTCCCATCGCCAGCTGACGCCACCGGTGACTTTTCTACGAACCGTGTCACCGAAGACGTGGCTCTTGATCTCTTGATCGAGCAGGTTGGTCGCACTGAGCCAGAGCTGCCAGGGATTCGCGCGCAGGCGGTAGGCAACGCGCGCGTTCACGTTCACGTACGACTCGGTGAAGCCCCAGAATGGTTCGGTGAGTACGTCGGCCCAGTAGGCCTTGCCGGTGTATTGCGCATCGCCGGACAACGTCCACCGGCCGGGCAAATACGTGGCGCCCACAACGGCCTGATGGTTCGCCGGCTTGTTAATCTGAAGTGGGAAGGGGGTGTCGGCGTTCGTCAGCTTGGGAACGTCGCGATAGGTGTACGAGCTGCGCAGCGCGAGCCTCGGCCACTCCGCGTGCAGCGCCAGTTCGACGCCGCGATCGCGCACGCCGCCAAGATTGACGAAGCTGAACGTGCTGGGTAGAAGCGGCACCGCCGCCGGATCGCCCGGCCATCCTGGTGGCGGTTGGCCAGGACCGTAGAGGCTGACCGGCAGGAACCAGATGCTCTTGCCGATGCTCTGATGATAGATGGTCGCGAACACGGTCGTCCGCGCGTTGAGAACGCCCGTATATCCCGCTTCGACCGCATTCTGGTGCTCCATATCCAGCGTCGTCGAGCCGCGTGCGAACTGCGTATAGAAGAAGGGGGGGTCGAGCGGAACGACAGCGGGCAGCGCCAGGTTGACGAAGTTTTCGAGGAGCGAGGGTGCGCGGTAGGCGCGGTTATACGTTGCGCGGAACGTGTGCGCGGGCCTCGGGCTGACCACGACCCCAAGACGTGGGGCAAAGACGGCTCGGGCTGTATTGAACTTGTCGACGCGCCCGCCGAGCACGACAGTCACCGCTTGGAATGGCTTGAACCGATCCTCGACAAAAGCGCCGGCGTCGAATCGGCCGCGGTCGTCGGGTGCCACCGTGATGTCAAATCGATCCAGCCGCATTGAGCCGCCAAAGGTCAAGTTCTGGCCGCGGCCGAAAACGGCACGTTTGGTGACGTCAGCGGCGTAGGTATCGTTCGTTGCCCTCTCGTCGAGTCCGAAGAGTGCGATATGGAACGGCCAGTGCAGCCGGTTCCAGTAGACCTTCACGTCGAGATCGTCGCGTCTGTGATCGAGCTCGAGATAACTCGCGTACGAGCCGTCCGCAAGCTCTCCAGGCCCGAGCGCCGAGTGGATGAGGCCATTGACACCGGCCAGGCCGCCGCGGACCGACCAGAGGCGACTACTGTCCCCGTCCCAGTCGATGCGGGCGTCGACCTTCGGCTGGCGGGTGCCGCGATTGACGAACAGCGCGGTCGGCGGCATGGGGCTGCCATCCGGAAGCGTGTTGTCTCGATCCCAGGCATTCTGCTCGTAGTAGCTACCAGAAATCTTGTAGCTGAGACGATCGGTCGCGTCGGCCCACGTCACCGCGGTCGTCTTGGTGCCCCGCTCGCCGAATCCGAGATGGCCCCGCAGCCCCTTCAGCTCGCGCGGGGACTTCGTCCTGATGTTGATGGCTCCGCTCAACGCGTTGGCGCCCCACACCGCGGATGCGGGACTGCTCAGGATTTCGATCTGACTCAACTCGCTGTTGGTGACGGTCATGACATCCCAGAAGACCGCGCCGTAGAACGGTTGATTGATGGAGCGGCCGTCGACCATCACGAGCGTCGAGTTCGCAAGTACCCCTGTCGAGTTGCGAAGCGTGACGTTGACGTCGCGGGCGCCGATCTGCGTAAAGCTGACGCCGGGAGCGCCGCGCAGGAGTTCGGCCGCCGTCTCGGCGGCAGAAGTCTCAATCTCCTCCCTCCCGATCACCGATACGGACGCCGGTGCGGAGACGAGAGAGTCGCTGCCGCGCGAGGCGGTCACGATCGCCGTCGCCGCGAAGGCCGGGAGCATCTCGAAAGAGATTTCGCGTTGCGCGCCAGGTTCGACCGCGACGGTCTGTGTCAACGCGCGCAGGCCGTCACCGTGCACGTCCAGCCGATAGGGTCCTCGCGGAAGCGAGTCGAAGCGAAACTCGCCGTTGGCATCCGTCACGGTGGTGCGTCCGGTTTCCGGAGGAGTCAACGTGACCTGGATGTTCTCGAGCGGAGCACCAAACAATCCACGAACCACGCCGTGAATCTGCGCCGACGGCGCGGATGTTGGCGGAAGCAGCTGTAACAGCAAAACCAAAGTGGTAAGTGACAAGAATGCACCCTAGAAGCTGCCAAGTCGACGGGACGCCGCTCTGACACGGGCTCGCTGCGTCCGAGCGCGGCTGCGAGAGTCATGATACTCGTCTCGTTTACTCCATCCGAACAGGCGCGACCCCGCTAAGCTTGCCCGATCGCGCGAACGCAGGTTTTGAAGCCCATGTCTGGCGATGAAGTCTAGGGCATGCTTGCAAGAGAAGTTGGGTCGAGCGACGAGAGAGCTATTAACTTCGGAGAAAGACTACAGAATCTCGGGACGGTTCGAGGTCATTTCGTCGAGCCATTGCTTGACGTCGCCGTTGACGTCAGGTTGGTATCAAGCCCCACGGATGATGCGTGTGTTCCTGCGACTAGCAGGCCCCGCGCAGTTCTCGATACCTGCGTAAAGGTTCAAAAAGGGACGGCGCCCTTCTCGAGGCACGGCCGTGCGAGGGTCTCCCAGAACGTTCTTGCCAAGCAGGAAGGGCGACTGTCATTCTCGCGTTGCCTTGTCCGGCTCGGTGCAGGCAAGCTTCTGGACGTGGTTGGCGCGTGTTTGTCTACACTGTTTGCCGACATTAAGAGCGCGACATAAAGGCGGTACACGAGTGAATGGGCATCGACGAGTCGGATGGATCATTGGGGTGCGACTATCTAGGGCGCTCGAGCCCCTGGGTTCCGCCCGAGCGAGTTTCGCTTGACCGCTCAATCCACCCTCCGCAACGTCCCACTCTTCAGCGACCTCGACGCCGAGAGCCTCGCGTTGGTGGCCACCGCGGCCCGCCGCGTGAAATACCCCAAAGGCAGCGTCGTCTTCCAGGAAGGCGACCCCGGCGACTACCTCCTCTTAATCGATAAAGGACAGGTGAAGGTGGTCCTGCTCGGCGACGACGGGCAGGAAACCATCGTCAACCTGCTCGAGCCGCCGGCGATGCTCGGCGAAATCGCCATGCTCGACGACGCCCCGCGCTCGGCGACGGTCATCGCGCTGACCGCGACGGAGTTCCTGCAGATCGGCCGGGGCCCGTTCCTGGCGCTGATCAAGAAGCACCCAGACCTGGCCCTCGCGATCATGGCGAAGCTCGCGCGCGGCCTCCGCAAAGCCACCGAGCAGGTGCGCTCGCTGTCGATGTTCGACGTCCACGGGCGCATGCTGCGCGCCCTGCTCATCATGGCGCAGGAGCGCGGAGAGACCAACCGCGCGCGAATGGTGATTCGGCCGCACCCGGCGGTGAAGGACCTCGCGCTCATGTGCGGCTGCACGCGCGAAGCCGCCAGCCGCGCCCTCAAGACCCTTCACACCACGGGCTATGTCTCGGACGACAAGAATGGCCTCGCCGTGGAAGCGAAGGCCATTCGGAAGTATCTGCAGCCCACACTCGAACACCTCGTCGCGCCACCGACGCCGCGCACGCGCGCCGAACGCTGACGGCGGTTCACGCCGCGACTGCCGAGGGGCGGGGACGCGCCGCGCCCGCGTCCGTCGAGCGCCGGATCGCTCGCAGTTGTCGCAGCACGGCACCCGCGGACTGGCACCGGTCCTCAGGCCGGCGTGCCAGGAGCGAGTGCACGAGCGCCGCGAGCGCGCGCGGCCGATCGGGCGCCAGATCGCACACTGGCACCGGTCGCGCCTCGAGCACGTTCAGCACCATCTCCACCGGCGTGTCGGCGGCGAACGGCGGCACGCCGGTGGCCATCTCGTAGAGGACGATCCCCAACGAGAACAGATCGCTGCGCGAGTCGGCCATCCGCCGCATCAACCGCTCCGGTGACACGTAGTTCGGCGATCCCAGCACCGACGGCCGCGCCTGGTGGTCGCGCGTCGCGCTCCCACCGGACGGCTCACCGGCACGCACCGCAATGCCGAAATCCAGCACCTTCACGACGCCCGCACGAGTCACGAAGATGTTGGCTGGCTTGATGTCCTGGTGTACGAGTCCGGCCGAGTGAATCGCGCCGAGCGCGATCGTCACTTGAATGGCGACCTCCAGCAGTTCAGTGTTGCTCATCCGCCCCCGGGCGAGACGCGCCTGCAGCGACTCGCCGACGAGCCGTTCGAGCACCAGACACACGCACCCGGCGTCGTTGACGACGTCGTGCAGCTCACAGACGTGACGGTCGTCGACGAGCGACAGTGCGGCAGCCTCCTGCCGGAGCTGATCGTTCGCCGCCCGGCGGCCGCTGCGGACGGGGCGCGCCATCTTGAGCGCGACCGGCCGCGCGGTCCACGTGTCGATCGCGGCGTAGACGATTCCCATCCCTCCCGCCCCGATCCGTGTCACCGACTGAAAGCGTCCGTCCGCTGCACTGGTGAAGCGATCCGTTGTGCGCTGCATCGCCGTCCTCCTCGGTGTTGCCATGAGGAGCACTGTAAAAAGTCCTGCATCGCGACGCCGTGATCGAGGTCACGCGGCCGCGTGATCTAGATCACCTCGTCGGGCGGGGACGGCGATGTCTACTCATCCTGCGGCGCACGCGACCCGCCGCAGGAAAGGTGAGAGATGACTCCCAGCATCGACACGGCCGGTATCCTGGCGGGACGCCTCCACGGAGACCTCCGGCGCATCGCGCGCTGCCACCTCGCTCGCGAACGGCGGGACGAACTGGAACCGGTCTCGCTCGTCAGCGAGACCTTCCTGCGCCTCGCCAAGAGTCCGTGTCTCGATGGCGTGACCGACGCACAGTTCCTCGCTGTCGCCTCAGTCTGCATGGGGCGAGTACTGATCGACAAGGCGCGCCTGCGCTGCGCCGGCAAGCGCCCGCACGGGCACCAGGTGGACCTCGCAGACGTCGAGCTCAGCGTGCCGCCGGTCGTGGAGCGTACGCTCCCGGTCCGCGAGGCGCTGCGGCAGCTGGCGCGCCGCCACCCCCGGCGCGCGAGGGTCGTTCGGCTGCGGTTCTTCGAGGACCTGTCGCTGGAAGAAGTCGTCCTTCGGACCGGGCTGTCTCTTGCCACGGTGAAGCGGGAACTCAAAGCCGGGCTCGAAGGGCTCAGAGATCTGCTTCGGCACTGAGGTGGTCGGGGCCAACGAGACGATCACCGTTGGCGGCAGTCAGACGGCGTTCTGCAGATAGTTGCGAACGGGAGCCGAGGTGAAAGCCTTTCGAACCCAGCTCCAGAGATTCAGGCAGACGTTGACGTAGTCGCACCGGGAGCGCACCGGCGTCGCACGCGGTTCGTCCCTCTCATGATCTGTGCCAACCGTTCGACGGCGCGCTCCACCGCTACACGGGCCGCGTTGGCACTGGGCCGCTTCAGCCGCGTCGCGATCTCGTCGTAGCGGTAGCCGGACCCGAAGCGCGCGGCCAGCAGTTTGCGATCGGATTCCGACAACTGCGCAAGCGCCTCGCGCAGCTTGCGCACACTCTCGTCCTGGATGATGCGCGCCAACGGCGATAGCGTCGAGTCCGGAAGGCTATCGAGCAGTGCGGGCGAGCCCATGCGCTTCCGTGCTTTTCGGATCTCATCGACGATCTGATTGGCCACCGCCTTGCGCAGGAACGCGCGGAGCGCGCCTCGACTCTGGCTCTCCCACGTCGACAGGCGCGGCAGGGCGCGCATCAAAACGTTCTGGACGATATCCTGCGTGTCGCCAGTGCTCCGTGCCCATGCTGGCAGCCGTCCCTGCGCAAATCGCTTCAGCGGTGGCAGCTCCCGCTTCACCAGCTGACTCCACGCCCCTCGACTTCCGGCGCGAATCTGAACGATCAAGTCCATGGTCTCGCTGTCGCTGCCCATGCTGTTCCTCCTGCGGTTCTCTGGTGACCACTTTCTTGGTCCCCTGATGGTTGAGGCGCAATGGAGAGCTGGAACAGCTCACGGGATGCGAGACTTCGTTGTTCTGGGCTGCGACGCCTCTACACGTGCGGCGGCGATGGGACGAACAACCACCTGATATGACGTGTCAGCGGGTAAAGGTGAAGGCGTTGCTGAGGAGTTTGCCGTTAGAGCCCATCGACGCCACCGTGGCGATGTAATTGCCGGGCGCCAGCCCCAGGATCGTGGCCCTTACGTCCGCCGAGCACTCGCCGTTCACAACCGTTGGCAAACCGATGTTCTGCGTCGCGATTGGAGCCGCCACGTTCGGGTCTGCGCCCGCCGCAAAGACCTCGAACATGTAGTAGTCGACCTGATCGCCCGGCGATGCCGGGGTGAAGATGGCCGTGCCGAGCACGGCTGTCGCCGTGACAGTGAAGTCGCGCCAAGCGGACACAGTCACCGCTCCGAGATCGTCGGTGGCAACGGCGCTTGCGCTGTGCGAGCCTACGGGCGCAGACCACGTCGCGGAGAATGGACTGGTCGTGTCGGTGGCGACCCGCGTCGCTCCGACATAGAACTCGACTTTTTGCACTGTTCCGTCGGAATCGGTCGCGGTCGCCGCAAAGGTCACGGTTGCCGGCGCCACAAACGAAGCGCCATTCGCCGGTGACGTCAACGACACAGTGGGCGCGACGTTTCCAGACACCGTTACGATGACGTTGATTGGCGCCGAAGTCGTCGCCGCCCCACTGTTATCCGTGGCGATGGCCTTGATGGCATAGCTGCCGGCCGTCGCGCCGCTCCACGTATAGGCATACGGGCTCGTCGTGTCCGTCCCCACCAGCGTCGCGCCGGCGTAGAAGTCCACCTTCGCCACCGTGCCGTCGCTGTCCCCGGCCAGCGCCGTCATCACCACCGAGGCCGGCGCCGTGAACGTCGCGCCGCTGACCGGTGCTGTCAGCGACACCGTCGGCGGTGTAATTACGGGGCCCGCCGCATCGGTGCGTGTGAACGCGATGACGCTCCCGATCCACGTCGAACTATTTCCCGACGCCGTCGCCGCGCCAGTGAACGGCGACGTAACCTCCTTGCTCCACATGGAGGCGTAGCGGCTACGGACGACCTGGTCGGCGACCGCGGCGCCGATCCGCTCGTTGGTCGTCGTCGTCGCGCTGTATTCGCCATACGCCCCGAAGACGACGCCCTCGCTGCCCGTCGTGGTGACGGCGCCCGACGTCAGCGTTCCCGACGTCGCTGTCGCCCGATTCGACGTGTCCAGGCTCACTGTCCCACCGGTATACGTGTACTCGTAGATCAGCAGCCGCCGATGCGGCCGCGCCGCGCTCCACGTCGCCCTATACGTCACCTTCCCCGACGCGCTCGACGCCGGCAGATAGAAGAACCGCCCGTGCAGGTCGCTGTTCGCCGCACTGTTCACCGCATCAGCCGTGAAGGTGCTCGTCCCGTCACTCAGCGTCACCGCTGCCGACGCCGTCCCCTCCCACTTCACGAACGCTACAAGCAGGCTTCCCGCTCGCACGTTCGTCAACTGCACGCTCAACGTCGTGCCGCTCGGGTCGCGCGAAGCCCCACCCTTCCGTGCGAACGCAAGCGACTGGGCGTCGGCGTCAGCAACGGTCCACGGCGTGGCCGCAATTTGAACTAATAGGACTGTGACAAACGAGGCGAGAAGGCGTGTGTGTCGAGCAGAAGCGAGAAGGAGTGGGTGTCGAACAGAGGCGAAAAAGCATGTGAGTCCACAATCAGTATTCTGCAAGCGTAACTGGCTCCACCGCGCCGGTCTAAATCGAGCTTCGGGCGCATCGGCGTCAATCGAGCAACGAGTGTGCCGGCCCAGAAAATCCGGGACAACGAGGGGCACATCCCTCGCGCGTCACGATCGATCGCGAGGCGATGTCGATCGTGGCAACGCCCGTACAGACGCCGCTTTGTTCGATAAGAAGCCAAAGTACGTTCAGGCGATTGCGATCGCGGAAGGCCGGTCGCGTTGCATGTAGGCGTGATCTCGTGAGCTCGATCCGCGCGAGGTGGCGCGACGCGATTCGATGCACCTCGAACTTTTCGGGGTGACGCCTCTATGCGTGTGCTGCGTGAAGATGCAAGGGTTCGCCCGGGGCCGAGTCCAAGGTAACTCCGAGGCCAAACCAGCGAGGCCAGTGTCGATGATCTCTTCTCCGGGTCGTTCCACCATCACGCACTCGTCGACGATGAAGATCGAGAAAGTGAAGGACAGCCTCTACGTGATCAGACAGCCGATTGATCGACGCCGGGTGAAGCTTTGAGCGTGTGCTTTCGTGGACGACCGATCGTCGACCGCCAAGCGACGAAGACGGGAGCCATCGAGGGAAGCGACGGTTGGATCCTGGGTC
>Ga0070675_100002277_pt1 | contig 14251 bp, 11 predicted proteins | sample KBSM43metaG_FD_65343 | JGI IMG/M metagenome (GOLD analysis project Ga0070675, IMG submission 65343) | Miscanthus rhizosphere microbial communities from Kellogg Biological Station, Michigan, USA - KBS M4-3 metaG | ecosystem: Host-associated > Plants > Roots > Rhizosphere > Soil ...
TTACGCCACGGCATGAGGCGCTCGATCCAGCTGATTCGCGTGAGGTCGTTGTAGATGACCGTCACCATCAGCATCATCAGCACCACGAAGCCGGCCAGCAGCATCTTCTCTTTGACCTGCATGCTGAAGTCGCGGCGAGCGATGCCTTCGAGCGCCATGATGAGAATGTGACCGCCGTCGAGGACCGGGACCGGCATCAAGTTCAGGATCCCGAGATTGATGCTGAGCATCGCCATCAACGACAGGAGCGTGATGAACCCTTCCTGCGCGGATTCACCGGACAGCTGCGCGATCCCGACCGGGCCCTGCAGCTGCCGCACCGATGTTTCGCCGGTGAACAGTCCGGCCAGCGTTCTGAAGATGATCCCCGACGACTCGATGTTGTGCTCGACGCTGAGGCGGATCGCTTCGAGGGGTCCGGGCGTGAATGACTTCGTCGGCTCGGACAGCTCGACACCGAGCCAGCCGCGTGAACCGCGCTGTTCCGGTGTCGCCGTCACCGCCTGCTCGCCACCATCGCGACGGACCGTCACCTGGATGGTCTTGTTGCCGCTGTGCGAAATGACGTCGATGAGTTGCATCCGCGTCGCCATCCGCTCGCCGTTCACGGCCAGGATGATGTCGCCCGCTTTCAGTCCAGCCTTTTCGGCGCGATCGCCAGCGAGCACTCGCGTGATGACCGGGTTGGCATCAGGCAGGACGCCGATGTCGCTCACTTCGTACTTGCCCTCGGCGACCGGGCGTACGTTCATCGTCACGTTTTGACCGTCGCGCAGAACGGTCACACTCAAGTCACGGTTTGGCCGCCGGAGACCAATCGCCAGCTCGAGGTCCTTCCACGTCGCGATCCGATCACCCGACACGGTGATCACGCGGTCGCCTCGTTTGAGGCCCGCCTGCTCGGCGGGCGAGCCCGAGACGACCGACCCAAGCAGCGCCGGCTCATCGAAGTAGACCGGCTGGCGGACGCCCTGGATGCCCAGCACGAATGCCGTCACCACCACCGCGAGCAGGATGTTCATCGCGGGGCCGGCGAAGAGGATCTGAAAACGCTGCCACTTGGTCTTGGACAGGAATTCATCGGGATGGCCGGAGCGCGGGTCTTCCGGATTCTCACCGGCCATCTTCACGTAGCCACCGAGCGGGACTGCGCTGATGCAGTACTCGGTATCGCCGCGTGTCACCTTCAGAATCTTCGGGCCGAAACCCAGGGAAAACGTAATAACCCGAACGCCGTGCCGTCGTGCCGCGAGGAAGTGTCCAAGCTCGTGGACGAAGATCAGCACACCGAGCACGAATAGGAACGCCAATATCGTGGTCAAAAGCAAAACCTCAGACTGTTAATTCTAACTCGGCGGCCATTTCGCGGGCGTAATTCCGGCCCCAGGCATCGACTCGCCGTACCGTTTCCACTGTTGAGACGCCTTCGACGACATGCGCGTTCATCGTCCGCTCGATGACCGTCGGAATCGTCGTGAATCCGAGCCGTCCGTCGAGAAAAGCGGCCACGGCCACCTCGTTCGCGGCGTTCAGCACCACCGCGAGCGTCCCCTCGGACCGGAGCGCCCGATACGCAAGCCCCAGACATGGAAATCGCAGGTGATCCGGTGGGTGAAATTCGAGCCGCCCGGCCTGGCTCAGGTTGAGGGATGGAAGCGCACCATCCCACCGTTCGGGGTATGAGCATGCGTACTGAATGGGCAGCCGCATATCAGTCACCCCCAATTGTGCAATGACCGATCCATCGAGCAATTCCACCATGGAATGCACGATCGACTGCGGATGGATGACCACCTCGATCTGATCGGCATCCACACCGAACAACCAGTGCGCCTCGATGACCTCGAGGCCTTTGTTCATCAGCGTCGCCGAATCGATGGTGATCTTCCGGCCCATCTGCCATGTCGGGTGACGAAGCGCCTGATCCGGCGTGACCCGCTGCAGTTGAGGCGCGGTGAGATCGCGAAACGGTCCACCAGAGGCGGTGAGAATCACTCGTCGAATCTCGCGCTGGTTTCGTCCGTGTAGACATTGGTGAACGGCGTTGTGCTCGCTGTCCACTGGAAGAATCGCCACGTTGTGACGCCGGGCCGCCGTCGTCACCAGCGCACCGGCCATCACCAGCACTTCCTTGTTGGCGAGTGCGATCGTTTTGCCAGCCGCGATCGCCGCGAGCACGGCCTCGAGGCCCGCGGTCCCGGACGAGGCGCAGATCACGATGTCCACGGATGGATGCGTGGCCACCGCCACCAGACCTTCAGCGCCACCGGTCATCGTGACGCGCACGTCCGCGCCGCACGCCGCCCGAAGACGATCGACACCCTCGCTCGTCCCCATTGCGACGACGTCAGGCGCATACCGACGCACCTGCTCCGCAAGGAGTGGCGCGTTGTCGCCGGCGGCGAGCGCCACGACCTTCAATCGGTCGGGATGCGCGTCCACAACGGCCAGCGCACTCCGGCCGATCGATCCCGTCGAGCCGAGAATGGCCAGTCGCTTCACGTGACGTTTCGAATGTAGAGATAAAACGGCGCGACCGCAAAGAGCAGCGCGTCGATACGATCGAGGACCCCGCCGTGGCCGGGAATCAGCGCGGAACTGTCTTTCATGCCAGCGGTGCGCTTCAATCGCGACTCGAACAAATCGCCACAGATGCCCAGCACGACGACGAGCAGGCCGAGAATCACCAGCGGCGCATAGCCCGAGAACGGCAGCACCAACGCGCCGACGATGGTCAGAAATGCGGTCCCGAAGATCACGCCGCCAATCGCACCCTCGATCGTCTTCTTCGGGCTGATCGCCGGCGCGAGTGGATGACGGCCGAGAAGCCGGCCCGTGTAGTACTGCATCGAATCGCTGACGACCACTGTGCCAATGAGCAAGAGCGTGGCGCGCCAGCCGAGCAGACCGTGTACCGCGACGAGCATCCCGAGCGGCATGCCGATGTAGACCGCCGCGAAGATCCCGGTCGAGGCCTGCTGAATACTGTGGTTCGAGATCAGTACTTCTGCCCCGACCCACAGCAAGGCCATCGTCAGCAGAATGAGTGGCGAGACGATGGTTGTGCCGGATACCACCCAGCACAACGCGATCACCAGTACCACCGCTCGAATCGGGCTGTCCACGATGTCGAGATACTCCTTGGCGGCCAGCGCGGCGACGAGGCAGGCCAGCACACGCAGCGGAAGCAGAGGCAGAAATCGAATCGCCACGAGTGCGGCTGCCGCGAGCGCAACACCGCTGACGAGGCGGGTCATACGTTCATCCTTCGACTCTGCTCAGGATGACCCCGAGTGATAGTCGAGGGGTCATTGCGCGCCGCTGACGGCTCGCGCGCTGATTCCGCCGTAGCGGCGATCGCGCTTCTGATACGCGAGAACCGCTTCGATGAGGTGCCGTCGCCGAAAGTCCGGCCACAGCGTGTCGGTCACGTAGATCTCCGAGTACGCGATCTGCCACAGCAGGTAATTGCTGACGCGCATTTCGCCGCTGGTGCGGATGAGGAGGTCGGGATCAGGCTGACCGGCGGTGTAGAGAAAGCTCGCGAACCGCTGCTCGTCGAGATCTTCAGGACGCACACCCGCCTCAATCGCGCGGCGCGCCGCATCGACGATCTCGGCGCGGCCACCGTAATTGAGCGCGATGTTGAAGAGCATTCCGCTGCTGCCGCGAGTGCGCTCGATCGCGACGTTCAATTCGTCCTGAATGTCCGGCGCCAGTTCCTCCATCCGGCCGATGACGCGAAAGCGGATGTCATTGCGCAGGAGCGTATTCAGCTCCGATCGCAGGTACCGCTTCAGGAGCCGCATGAGCGTGCCGATCTCGCTGGCCGGACGCTTCCAGTTCTCGATGGAGAACGCGTAGAGAGTCAGTACGCCGATGCCGAGGCGTGCGGCCGTCTCGACCGAATCACGCACGGCGTCGATGCCGGCACGGTGTCCCTCGACCCGCGGCAGATGCCGCTGCGCGGCCCAGCGGCCATTGCCGTCCATGATGATGGCGACGTGTGCCGGGAGCCGGTCGAACTGGATCTCACGGGCGAGAGTCGCGTCGGCGTGTCCGGCCGGAATCCAGGCCAGGAGATCCTCAAGCGGCACGACGCAATTCCTCGTTAATCAAACAGTTAATGATAATCCACACGGACCAGGAACAGGCCCTGGGGCGGTGCCGTCGCACCTGCGTCGCTGCGTGCAGAACCTCGCAACAATGACGCCATGGACTCGGGCTCGCGAAATCCGCGCCCGATCTCGACCAGGGTGCCGACAATCGCCCGCACCATATGGCGAAGGAAGCCGTCACCGGAGATCTCGTAGGCCATCCGGCCCTCGACATCGGTGAGTGTCGATTGGGTCACCGTCCGCACGCTATCGCGCACCGGGCTGCCCACGCTCTGAAAGGCCGCGAAGTCATGCGTGCCGATGAGCACACCCGCCGCCGCGTGCATCGCATCGACCCTGAGCGACTCTGGCATGTGCCATACGTACGCGCGCTCGAATGGATCGGCAATCGTGCCGTGACGAATCTGATAGCGATACGTCTTCGAACGAGCGTTGAAACGAGCGTGAAACTCCGGCGACACATCCTCGACGGCCAGGACACGAATGTCTTCAGGAAGTTGTGCGTTGAGCGCGCGCGTCAGCGTCGTCGCATCGTGCGCGAATGTGACCTGCGCGCTCGCCACCTGACCGAGCGCGTGAACGCCCGCATCCGTACGCCCTGCACCGTGCACAGTGACCGGCGCGCCTTCGAAGCGTGCGAGCGCATCCTCGAGCAGGCCCTGCACGGAGTCGCCTTCGGCTTGCCGCTGCCAGCCGACGAGTCGCGTGCCGTCGTACGCAAGCGTAATTTTGAGATTGCGCAATTACACGCGAGAGCCCGGCTTCACGACGGGCTGCCCGGCCGCGCAGAGCGGGCAGGCCTCTGGCTCATAGGTCGGGACCGAGAGTGTGGCAAGGGCGTGATACGGCACATCGAGGCTCTGCTGCCCGCCGCTGCGATCGATGATCGACGCTGCGCCAACCACCTGCGCCCCGCCCGCGCGCGCGACGTCGATCGTCTCGCGCGTCGACCCTCCAGTCGTGACGACGTCCTCGACGACCAGGACCTTTTCACCGGGCGCGAGCGTGAATCCGCGGCGCAGCATCAGCTTGCCGTCCTGCCGTTCGGCGAAAATGGCACGGATCCCAAGGGCACGCCCGACTTCCTGCCCAATCACGATGCCGCCCAGCGCCGGCGAGAGAACGACCTGTGCTCCCAGGCTCCGCACGCGGTCGGCAATATCCGCACCGCAGGCCTCGGCATGGGCCGGGTGCTGCAGGACCAGGGCGCATTGGAGATACCCGGAACTGTGCAATCCAGAGGTCAGCCGAAAGTGACCTTCGAGCAACGCCCCGGACTGGCGAAAGCGCTCGAGTACGGAATCAGTAGTGACTGGAGACATCTGGGCCGAGTATACCTTTTGCAAGATCAGAACATCCGGCCAAGACCATCCGTCCTAGCAAGGGCCGTTATCAGATTCAAATTGGAGTTCCGAGAGATGCGTACGATTGTCACCAGAACCTGCTTCGTGGCCCTGATTGCGGCCGCTTTCGGAACGCAGGTGTCCGTTTCCGCACAGGCCCCGGCGACCGGGCCTGAAGCCTTCGTCTCGTCCGCCGTCGGGGGAACCGCGCGAGGCCGGATCGGCCTCCTTGCTGCGGCCGAGCAGGCGGCCCAGCAGGCCAACAGTGCGCAGAAGCCCGCGCCGGCGCCCGATGGGCGGCCAGTTCGCCGCTTGACGGCCGACGAAGCGGTCCAACTCGCGATCGAGAACAACCTCGGTATTCAGATCTCCCGGGTCGATCCGCAGATCGAGGACCTCAACGTCGCCGCCGCGCGAGGCGCATGGGCGCCGGCGTTCAATTCGCTGTTTCAGAACAACAGCATTCAGCGGCCCTCCGCCAACATCTTCACCGGCAGCCAGGAAGCCAACTTCAAGCAGGACACCTTCACGAGTAACCTCGGCGTCACGCAGAACCTGCCCTGGGGCGGCATCTACGACGTGGGCTGGGACAGTTCGCGCTCGTCGAGCAACAATCCAGGCAACACCTGGAAGCCGCAGCTCAACTCCACCCTGTCGTTCAACTACCAGCAGTCGCTGATGCGTGGCTGGTCGATCGACAACACGCGCCAACAGTTGCTCGTGAGTGAGAAGAATCGCGAGATCGCCGACGTCGGTCTGCGCCAGACGCTGGCCTCGACGACGCGCACGGTGCGGAACTCGTATTGGAATCTGGCCTACGCCGTCGCCTCGCTCTCCGTGCAGCAGCAGTCGCTCGACCTCGCGCAAGAGTCGTTGCGCAACACACGCTCACGCGTCGAGATTGGCACCACACCTCCGATCGACATTGTCGAAGCGGAATCCGAAGTCGCGGCGCGCGAAGAGGCGGTCATTGTCGCGCAGGCACAAATCGCCACGGCCGAAGACACGCTGCGCGCGCTCGTGTTCGATCCGGCGATGCCCGACTTCTGGAACATCCGCATCGAGCCGACGGAGCTGCCGCCGTTTCAACCGCTGAACGTGGATACCGACGCTGCCGTACGCAACGCGCTCGAACGGCGGACTGATCTGCAGCAGACGAAGCGGTCGATGGAAGCGACCGAGGTCAACATCCGCTTCTTCCGCAACCAGACGCTGCCCGACGTGCAAGCCAATGTGAACTACGGCTTGTCGGCGCTCGGCGGCACACGACTCACCAGCACGGGCGGATTCCCAGGTATTCCGGTCGATCCCACGGCGCCGACCGGGCCGATTCAAAAGAGCTATGCGAGCGTGCTGCACGACCTGCTCGGATTGAACAGCCCGAGTTGGACTGCGGCGTTGAACATCACCTATCCGATCGGCACCTCGCAGGCTGACGCCAACCTGGCCCGCACGCGGCTGCAGTACAGCCAGTCGCAGACGCGGTTGAAGAATCAGCAGCTGCAGGTGGCCACCCAGGTGCGGCAGCAGGCCCGCAACGTCCAGACCAACCAGCAGCGCGTGCAGAGCACGCGCGCCTCGCGGCAGCTCGCCGAGCGTCGCCTCGAAGCGGAGCAGCGGAAGTTCCAGGCCGGCACGTCCACGAGCTTCCTCGTCTTCCAGGCGCAACGCGACCTCTCGCAGGCCCGTAACAACGAACTGCGCGCGATCCTGGACTACAACCAGTCCGTCGTCGATTTCGAAACCGTGCAGGAAGTGCCGATTGGCGCCGGCGGCGGTGGCGTGACGGCGACGACCGTGTCCACGCTGTCGCAGCCGTAACTTAGCGGCGTAGGCCCGTCCGCAAGGACGGGCCCTACTGGCCACGCCTCAAACCGGCCGGTCCAAAAGGACCGGCCCTACCTTAAGATTCCGGTGTGCCGAAGGTTTCGGTCACCATCATTACCCTCAACGAGGCAGACCACATCGCGGCGGCAATCGACAGTGCCTCCTGGGCCGACGAGATCGTCGTCGTGGACTCGGGAAGCACTGACGACACCGTCGCCATCGCGCGATCGAAGGGCGTCCGCGTCGAGACACGCGCCTGGTCGGGCTACGTCGATCAGAAGAACTTCGCGCACATCCTGGCCTCGCACGATTGGATCTTCTCGCTCGACGCCGACGAGCGGATTACGCCGGCGCTCGCCGGCGAGATCCACGCGCTGCTCGCGACCGAGCCACCGCGCAAAGGTTATCGCGTGCCTCGGGTGGCGTACCACCTCGGACGCTGGGTCCGGACGACGGACTTCTATCCGGACTATCAGGCCAGACTCTACGACCGGCGATCAGCGCGGTGGACCGGACTGTACGTGCATGAGTCGGTGAGCGTGGACGGCGGATCCGGTCAACTCGTCAACGAACTTCAGCACTACTCGTTTCGCGACCTGCGGGATCAGCTCGATCGGATCAATCACTACACGACGCTCGCCGCGCGGCAGATGTACGAGCGTGGTCAGCGCACCGGCCCGCTGGGCATCGTCGCGCACCCGCCGGCGGCGTTCCTGCGGAACTATCTGCTCCGTCGCGGATTCCTCGACGGAACGGTGGGTCTGACAATCTCGCTGATGAACTCGTATTCCGTGTTCCTGAAATTCGCCAAGCTCTGGGAGTTGCAAAACAACTCCCAACGTTGAAGTGTTTTCGCTGCACATTGACACATCGCGGAACTGGACGGGTGGCTCCAACCAGGTGATGTACACCGTGATGGGTCTCCGCGCGCGCCGCGAGCGTACGGCGCTCGTGGCTCATCCTGACGGTGAGCTGTTCCGGCGCATGTCAGAGGGTACCGACCTGATCCCGCTCGCCCCCGATCACGAGATCGACCTTGGCGCGGCGTGGCGACTGTCACGTGTCATCAAGCAACTCAAGCCGGACCTCATTCACGCGCACGATCCGCTGGCCGTCACCATGGCCGCGACGGCGCTGTCGATCGCCGAGCCAACACCGAAGCCGGTCATGGTCGCGTCCCGCCGGACAGAGTTCCGCCTCAAGCACTCGTCGTTTTCACGCTGGACATATGCGCAGGTGGACGGGTTCATCGCCAACAGCCGCGTGATCGGCGATCGTCTCGTCACCGAGGGTGTGCCGCGCGCGAAGATCACCATCGTCAACGAAGGCGTGGACGTCGAGCGCATTGAACGGCTGCAGCCGGCGAACGTGCGCGCAGCGTTCTACTTGCCGGTGCAGGCGCCGGTCGTCGGCAATGTCGCCGCGCTGGTCCCGCACAAGGGCCAGCACTACCTCATCGACGCCGCAGCGATCGCGGTCCGTCAGGTTCCCGACGTGCGTTTCGTCATCGTCGGCGACGGTGAGCTCCGCCACGCGCTCGAGGAGCACATCCGGCACAAACATCTCGAGCGCCACGTGTTTCTGGCCGGCTTCCGTGACGACGCATTGGAGCTGACGAAAGGGTTCGACCTGTTCGTGATGAGCTCGACCAGCGAAGGCATGTGTACGGCGCTTGTCGACGCTATGGCGGCCTCGAAACCGGCGGTGACGACAGATGCCGGCGCGATCCCCGAAGTCATGGTCGACGGCGAGACTGGGTTTCTGGTTCCGATCCGCGACCATCAAGCCATGGCGGCGCGCATCGTGCAGCTCTTGAAGAACCCCAAGTTGCGAACCCGCATGGGAGAGGCGGCCCTCCAGCGGGCACGCGATCGGTTCACCGTCGATCGCATGGTGGACGGCACGCAGGCGGTGTACGAATCCTTGTTCTCGCCGCAGCGGAAGGTCAGCTAGCCGGCCGGCAGCTCGCGCAGTCTCTTTTCCAGAAAGCGGCGCTCCGGCTCTTGCCGGGTGAGGACCAGCGCCCGCGCGTACGATGCGCGGGCGTCAGCCATGCGCCCAAGACGACGGCACAGATCGGCGCGCGCCGAATGGGCGAGGTGGTACTCGTCGAGATCGCCGCGGGCAAGAATCGCATCGACGATCGCCAACCCTGCCGCCGGACCATCGCGCATCGCAATCGCCGCGGCGCGATTCAACTCGACGACTGGCGATGGATCGGCGCGCAGCAGCACGTCGTACAAACCGACGATCTGCGCCCAGTCCGTGTCGGCTGCGGTTCGCGCCTCGGCATGAACGGCGGCTATCGCCGCCTGCAGCGTGTACGGCCCGAACCGGCGACCTGTCAGTGCGCGCTCGACAAGCGCGCAGCCTTCGACGATGTGCTCGCGGTTCCAGCGCGTGCGGTCTTGTTCGTCGAGCAGCACCAGCTCGCCTGACTCTCTCGTCCGGGCCGCCCGGCGTGACTCGTGAAGCACCATCAACGCGAGCAGGCCAATCACTTCCGCTTCCGGCAGCAGCTCCGCGAGCAGACGACCCAATCGAATGGCTTCCCTCGACAAATCGTGTCGCGTCAGCGACTCGCCGGCCGACGCCGAATAGCCTTCGTTGAAGACCAGGTAGATGACGTGCAGGACCGTGTCGAGCCGGGCCGGGATGTCTGCGCGGGCCGGCACCTGATAGGGAATGCGCGCATCGCGTATCTTGGCCTTGGCCCGGACGATGCGCTGCGCCACCGTTGACGGCGAGGTCAGGAACGCGTGCGCGATCTCCTCGGTGGTGAGGCCGCACACCTCGCGCAGGGTCAGCGCCACCTGGGCGTCCGGCGTCAACGCCGGGTGGCAGCAGGTGAAGATCAGCCGCAGCCGATCGTCTTCAACCGTCTCGTCGTCCCAGGCCGAGGCGTCGCTCGTCGCGGCTTCGATTCGCGAAGCGAGCTCACCGAGCGCAGCGTCGAACCGGGCGCGCCGGCGCATCACGTCGATGGCCTTGAAGCGCCCGGTTGACACCAGCCAGGCCCGCGGATTCTCGGGCACGCCCTCGCTCGGCCACTTTTCGACCGCAGCGATGAAGGCATCGTGCATCGCCTCCTCGGCGCGATCGAAGTCGCCGAGCAAGCGTATCAAGGTCGCGAGGACACGCCGCGACTCGGCGCGGTAGACGGCCTCGACCGTCTCCCGCGCGTCCAATTTAGTTGTACTCCTGGATGGGCCGGACCTCGATGCTGCCGGTGCGAACCGAGGGAATCTTTTGAGCGACCTGCAGGGCGTCGTTCAAATCCCGAGCCTCGATGAGGTAATAGCCGCCGAGCTGTTCCTTCGTCTCAGCGAACGGGCCATCGGTGGTCGAGAGCTTCCCATTACGCGTCCGTACGGTCGTCGCTGTCTGCACGGGCTGAAGCGCGTTGCCACCCAGGTAGTGGCCGCTCGTCTTGATGCCCTCAGTGAACGCGAAATACTCGCCCATATAGGCGTCCGCCTCGGCCTTGGACATCGTCTCCCACTTCTTCTCGTCGTCGTAAATCAGGCACAGATACTTCATGGCTTCCTCCGAAAGGCCTGCCCCGCCGAAGCCGCAGGCGAAGGCCGGGTCAGGTGAAAACTGCGTGAACACCGGATAGTCGTTCGGGGGAACCCGAATTCGACAACCGACCGACGCCGGCCGGTCCAAAGGGACCGGCTCTACGATTTTTTCCGTTTTGCCTTGGGGTAACACAGGCCCTTCAACGGGCATTGGGAGTCCCGCTGGGGCTTGCCGAATCCGCAGGCGTTCATCATCCCGACATGGCACAGGGCAAAGTCGTAGCGGACCGGGTCGAGCGCATCGACCTTCCGGAGTGACGCGGTGATTTCCGAAGCCATCTTCCAGCCAGGGCTCGTGTATCGGGTCAACCGCAAGCAGCGCCCGAGCCGGATGACGTGTGTATCCAGCGGAACGATGAGGCGGGCCGGGGAAAGACGCGTCCAGACCCCCAGGTCGATCTCGTCGCGGCGGACCATCCAGCGCAGGAACAGGTTGAGCCGTTTGCACGCGCTCCCAGCGGAGGGACGCGGAAAGAAGTAGGTCACGCCACGCTGCTTCGGCACGCGACGGCCGTAGGCTTCGCGAAGATCGGTGGCCAGGGCACGCGTCGAGAAGGAGTCGAGCGCGGCGCCGACATGAGGCTGACTGGGATCGTCACCTTCGAGGAAGAACGCTTCGATCGAGCCCGATTCGCGCAGCATGCGCTGCAGGATCAGCAGCAGGGCCATCAGGTCACGGCCGCGAATCCATCGATGCACCAGTGGCGCGAGCCGATCGCGTTCGCGCGCGGAATCGAAGTCGCGCACGAAGCGGGCCGGATGCGGACCCATGACCACGAGCAGCGACTCGATCGACTGCAACACGCTGGCAACGCGGCCGAAGGCGAGCCCTGCCGCACAGAAGCCGACGATCTCGCGATCCTCCGGCGTGGTGAAACGCCGAACGATGTGGACCGGATCGGTGGCTGACGTCACATGATCGAAGGCCTTGTAGAGGCCATCGAGCCGCTCGGCTGTCTGCGTCACTTGATAATTATCGTCCGGGAAAAATCACGAGCGTCGCCACGAGTGCGATCAGAGCGATCACGGAGATCCAGAACGGCAGCGGACTCCAGGTATAAATCGGATAGGGATTCGCGGTGCTGCGATAGGCACTCGCTTCGGTTCTGGCCTGCGCCTCCGCGTTCGCGCGCTGCTCCGCCGGCCACTTCGCTCCGGCTCCGGTCGAATAGGTGGGAAAGTCGAGGACCGGCGCGAAGTACTTCTCGAGGATCAGGTTCTCGTGCCAGACGCGCTGCGGGTCCTCGACCTCGTTGCGCCGCTGCACGTGCCAGACTCCTTCGGCGAGATAGTGGTCCTCAATCGACGTGCGATGCAGCTCGCGCGGCGGCGCCGACTGCCAACGCACCGCCCGATCGCGCGATGTGGCAAGCAGCTCCTCTGCCGAGTAGCGCGACAGAAAATCACCGATCTGCGGATCGTCGATCTCGTGGCCCAGATGCACGGCGTGAAAGAAGGCAGCAAGCGCCACGATCACGGCGGACGTGAACACCGCGAGGCTTTGTCGTCCGCGGCGATCGGGCCACCAGCTGACCGCGCGTACGGGCGCAAGTCCGACGCTGAAGATCACGCCGCATGCAATGGACACGGCATTGAGCAGCACGTCATGCAGTTCGCCAACGCGGGCCGGCACCAGCCATTGAAGTCCCTCGTCGAAAATGCCGACCGTGAACGCCGCGAGCGCCGGAAACACCAGCGACGTGATATCGCCGCGCTCGTGCCACGCCCGGTAATACAGCCATGTGAGCGCACCGTACTCGACGAGATGAAACCGCTCGACGACATCAACGTTCGCATTGCCCGTGCCCGTGGCCCACGCGTACAGGGCGCCTCCGCCGACGGCGACCGCGAGCAAGCCGTATCGCGTCGCGCGCTGCTCTCTGATGCGCAGCAGCGCCGAGAGGACGGCGATCGCAACCGCGACCACGACAATCCCGCCAATGATGATTCGGTATTGGCCCGGCGCCGCGTCCTGGATCGCGCCGCGAATCTGACCGGTGTAAGGGGCGCCTAGGACAACGACGATCGACGCCGCGACCGCAACGGCGAGGCGACCTGCCCTGAGCATGGTCGAAGGGCGTGCCCTGAGCGCAGTCGAAGAGGCGCGCATCTCATGCGCGCGTGGCGACCGCCCGGAGCTCGGAGCCTGTCAAACGACAGATGCGCCACTCATCGAGTACATGGGCGCCCATGCGTCGATAAAACGCGATCGCTGATTCGTTCCAGTCGAGCACCGCCCACTCCATGCGGCCGCACTTCCGGCTCTCGGCGATCGATGCGACGTAGGCGAAGAGCTGCTTGCCGATGCCCTTCCCGCGCCACTCGGGGACGACGAACAGGTCTTCGAGGTAGAGGCCGTGCTGGCCGAGGAATGTCGAGAAGTTGTGAAAGAACAACGCAAAACCGATTGGTGCGTCCCCGGCATAAGCCAACACCACGTCGCCCGCCGGTCGCGGCCCGAACAGCGATTGGCGCAGATCGTCCTCAGTGGCCGTTACTTCATGGGTGAGCTGCTCATATTCGGCGAGCGCCTTGATCATCCCGAGGATCACCGGGACATCGGTCACCTGCGCGGGAACGATTCGAATGCTTGCCATCGGTCATATCCCAACGGATGCGTCTGGATTGACGAACAGCGTACGCCCGCCGACGACCGTGGCTGCGACGCCGCCTCGGAGTTCCCAACCATCAAAGGGAGTGTTCTTGGACCGTGACCGCATCGCTGCGGCCTGCACCCGCACGCGGAGATCGGGGGCAATGATCGTGATGTCGGCTGGAGCGCCCTCGGCCAGCGACCCGCCGGGCACGCGCAGAATCCGCGCCGGATTGGTTGACATCAGTTCGACCAGGCGCGGTAGCCGAATCACGCCGGCGTGCACCAGACGATCGAGCGCGAGAGAGATTGCCGTTTCGAGACCGACGATGCCGAACGGTGCGCGGTCGAACTCGACGTTCTTCTCATCATAGTGGTGCGGCGCATGGTCGGTGGCGATCACGTCAACCGTGCCGTCGGCGATGCCTGACAGCATCGCATCGCGGTCGGCAACCTCGCGGAGCGGCGGGTTCATCTTGGTGTTGGTGTCGTAGGGAATCGGCGCCGCGAGCGCTTCGTCGGTGAGCGTGAAGTGATGCGGCGCCACTTCGCAGGTCACGCGCACGCCGTTCTCCTTGCCCTTCCGCACCGCACGCAGCGAGGCGCGCGCGCTCATGTGCGCGACGTGGAAGGCCGATCCGGTCAGCTCCGATAACAGGATGCCGCGCTCGGCGCCAAGCGCCTCCGCCGCGCCGGGAATGCCGCGCAGACCGAGCGACGCCGCATGAAAGCCCTCGTGCGCCACTCCGTCGCCCTTGAGGCTCTGGTCCTCACAGTGCTCGATCACCG
>Ga0070675_100002278_pt1 | contig 14249 bp, 9 predicted proteins | sample KBSM43metaG_FD_65343 | JGI IMG/M metagenome (GOLD analysis project Ga0070675, IMG submission 65343) | Miscanthus rhizosphere microbial communities from Kellogg Biological Station, Michigan, USA - KBS M4-3 metaG | ecosystem: Host-associated > Plants > Roots > Rhizosphere > Soil ...
GCAAATCTATGTTTCTATTGTTACCACCTGCCTGCAGCGCTTTGCGAAGCTTCAGCGAAGCAAGGCCGGCAATTGCGGTTCAATTTTTCAAATAAAGACACTGTCACAAATTTACTTCAAAGTGCGCTGAGTTGGTAATCCATTATTTTTGCGTTCGGTGTCGACCATGCACCAATCACTTACTTCTCCGCTGTTGGCGGATCACAATGAATAATTGACTAATAAGAACTATGCTTGCAGGACTACAGAACGTTACATTTGAATTTGGAGCCAGGGTTATCATAGAAGATGCCACCTGGCATATTCAACCCAATGAAAGAATTGGATTGATTGGATATAATGGCACGGGGAAATCCACCATTTTAAAATTGCTGGTTGGACAATACTCTCCTTCTGCGGGAACCGTTGAACGTAGTCGCAGCACTTCTATTGGATATCTTCACCAGGATCTTTTAAGTTTTGAGACTTCTGACTCTATTTTGAATGTGGCTTTGGGAGCATTTGAAAAAGTATTGCAGCTGGAAAAAGAAATTGAAGAACTTGGTAAGGAGCTGGAAAATACGGGCGATGAAAAAATCCTGTATGAATACACGGATAAACTTCATGAACTTGAAACGCTCGGCGGATACAATATTCATCATAAAACCGAAGAAGTCCTGCAGGGACTTGGGTTTTCAAATACCGATCTTCAGCGTTCTTACCAGGAGTTTAGCGGTGGCTGGAGAATGCGTGTGCTCCTCGCAAAAATGATCTTGCAGCAGCCTGACCTGTTGTTGCTGGACGAACCTACCAATCACCTGGACCTGCCATCAATAGAATGGCTTGAAAAGTATTTGCAGCACTACCAGGGATCCGTTGTAATTGTCAGTCATGATAAATATTTTTTAAATCGAATGGTGACGAAAATTGTGGAAGTGTACCAGCAGGAATTGCATATCTACAATGGCAACTATGATTTTTACGAAAAGGAAAAAGCCATTCGCATAGAGATGCAGCAAAAGGCTTACGAAAACCAACAGGACTATATTCGACAGAATGAAAGACTCGTAGAACGGTTCAGGGCCAAAGCGAGCAAGGCATCCATGGCACAGAGCATCCTTAAAAAACTGGAAAAACTTGAACGCATTGAAGAAGCGAATGTCGAACGTCCTAACATACGAATTAATTTCAGGGTGGATAAGACACCCGGCAGAGTGTTGACGGAATTAAAGCATATTACCAAATCATTTGGTGATAATGTGATTGTAAACGATACCTCCATTGAAATTGATCGGGGTGATAAAATTGCGTTGATCGGTGCCAATGGTAAAGGCAAGTCAACCTTGCTGCGCATTATTGCAGGAACCGAGTCGATCGATGGCGGGGAAAGAAAATGGGGCCATAATGTTGAGGAAAGTTTTTATGCTCAGCACCAGCTTGAAGCGCTGAATGTGAACAATACCGTATTGGACGAAATGAAAGGCTGCGGCAGCCAAATGACGGAGCTTGAACTTCGTGGTTTACTTGGATGTTTTCTTTTTAGTGGTGACGACGCGGATAAAAAGATCAAAATCCTGAGCGGTGGTGAAAAAGCCAGGGTGGCATTGGCAAAGGTTATTGTAAGCAAGGCTAACTTTCTAATGCTGGATGAACCTACGAATCACCTTGACATGCATAGTTGTGATTTACTGATTGAGGCATTAAACAAGTACCAGGGCAGCATCATCCTGGTCAGTCACGACCGGTATTTCATTTCGAAAACAGCAAACAAGATTTGGGAAATCGTAGATCATAAAGTGAAGGAATTTAAAGGTGGATATGAAGAGTGGGTCGCCTGGAATGAGCGCATGGCAAAGCAGAAGTCCGAAATCTTGAATAAGAAAACCGAAATCCGAAATGAAAATCCCAAAAAAACGGAGAAGCCAAATGAACCGGGCGGAACAAATTTTTCAAAATCGGCGGTTCAAACGCCGCGGCCCGGGCATCAATCTCAGCCGATCAATAAGGAAATGAAAAAGGAACTGCAGAAGCAACAAAAAATTTTTCAACAGCTGGAAGAAAAAATTGGCCCCCTGACAGAAAAGAAAGCTGCACTGGAAGCGTCTTTAATCGACCCGGCAGTTTACTCCGATAAAACCAAATTCTTACAGGCGGAATCAGCATATAAAAATATTAGCCAGGAACTGGAAAAGCTTAATCTTCAGTATGAAAAAACATTTGAACTGATTGTTTCGCTGGAAGGTGGCACAAGTGGATGAATGGTCTTGGTATAAACTTTGTTACTTTTTTTCTCTCTGCTTATTATTTCAATGTAGAATCAGCGTTTTATTAAATCAAACATTAAACATGAAACAACAAATTGCACGATCGCTATTGCTGTTTGCGGCTGTAGCGTTTATGAGCGGCTCTATCACGGGTTGCAAATCCAAAGTAAAAGATGCAGACATAAAGACGGCAGCTGAGGCAGCACTGGCAACCAACCCCGACTTCAAAGGCATAAGTGTGGATGTTAAAGATGGTGTTGCCACTATTTCAGGCGAAGTAAAGGATGCCAGTGCACAGGCAGCGGCCCAAACTTCAGTTGCTGCTGTAAAAGGGGTAAAATCAGTTCAAAACAATGTTACCGTGGCTCCTCCTCCAACTGCTGCACCAGTTACGATCACGCCCGACGATCCGCTGGCAAAAGGAGTAAAAGACGCCACTAAAGATTTTCCATCTGTGACCGCTACTGTAAATGACGGTGTAATTGCCATTTCGGGTGAATTAAAAGCGCCAGATTGGAAAAGGCTGAAAATGTCACTCGATGGGTTAAAGCCGAAAAAGGTCGATGCTTCAGGATTAAAGATTTCCAAATAACCAATTAAACTTAAAACTATGGCACTGCAAGCTAAATATAAAGAGCTGACCGACGCCGCAGCTGCATCAGGCGTTAGCAACCTGCAGGTTCGCGAACAAGATGGTGTATTGTACATTGACGGGATTGCTCCCAATGGAAAAGTGAAAGATCAACTATGGAACATTTATGACAAGCTGGATCCTAATTTTCTTACTGGTGATGTCGTGATGAATGTGAAAGTGTCTGACGCAGTTCCGGGTTCAAAAGCAACGGTCACCACTGAAAAATCGAATCTCAATATTCGCAAGGGACCGGGCACGGACCAACCGATTGTTGGTAAAGCGGCACACCATGAAATTGTGACACTGGTAAGTAAAACGAACGATCAGTGGTGGTTGATCAGAACGAATAACGGTGAAGAGGGCTACGCTTACGCGCAGTATCTTACACCTGAAGGCTCATAGGCCGACTCGATTTACCACCTCAAACATGCTTCGAACGCTGAGGGTTCGGTGATTGCGATGAGGCAACCTGTTTGAATTCACCGGTTGAATTAAATGCAGGTTGCCTTTTTATTTTCCTTACCGCATCCTGGCTTCTCCGCCTGCATGTTGGTATACAAAGAGACGATACACCATCTTTCTTTTATTGCAAAAAGCCATTTGGTATACGATTTTTGAGAATCTTCGTACCTTTTAAACGATCAATCACACTTACCATGAGAACCAGGCTAATCTTAATTCCGGCAGCTGTTGCAATCGGTTTCCTTTTTGCTTTTCGCTTCTCTGCTGACAAAACACAGCCGTCGTCTTTAACGGCATTCGAAGAATACAAAAAGAAGAATGTGATTCGTTGCAGCCCCGACTGGAATATTGTGAATGAATGGATCGAAGAAAGTGACATACCACCGATACCCGGGTCCGGGACACATCATTGGGAAATAGATACTCAAAATGACAGCGCGCAGTTTTATTTTGACCAGGGTATCAACATGTATTATAGCTTCCACATCATTGAATCGATGGCCTCCTTTAAGAAAGCTGCGCGGTTTGATCCAAATTCAGCAATGCTGCAATGGGCACAGGCACTTGCCTACGGACCCAATATCAATGATGCAGGTTATACTGCTTCTTCGGAAGCGTTGGTTGCAGCCAATAAAGCAGTAGAGTTATCAGATAATGTTTCAGAAAAAGAGAAATTGCTGATAACCGCACAAAGTATTCGCTATTCCGCCGATTCAACAGCGCAAAGGTCGGTGCTTAACCAGTTATATGCGGATAAGATGAAGGAAGCGTATAAGAAATTTCCGGATGATGCAGATGTAGCAACGTTATATGCCGATGCATTGATGCTGCAGCATCCATGGGACCTCTGGAAGATTGATGGGGAACCAAAATCGTGGACGCCCCTGATTCGCCACCTCCTCGAAAAAGTGCTTGAAAAGAACCCGGATCATCCCGGGGCAAACCATTACTATATTCACGTAATGGAGCCTTCGCCCTATGCCGAGAAAGCTTTGCCTAGTGCAGACAGGCTTGGTCAAATAACTCCCGGGCTTTCACATACTGTACACATGCCTTCACATATTTACTTGCGAACCGGGAATTATCGCAAAGGGTCCGAGGTGAATGAAAAAGCCGTAAGCAGTTATCGAAAATTGATGGAGCTGTATGCACCGGTTACAGGGGCCGATTTTCTCTATATAATTCATAACCTGCATATGCAAACCAATAACGCGATGATGGAAGGACGAAATATCTATGCTCTACAGTCAGCCCTGGAAACGGTTCACAGCATATCAAAAGATTACCTAACTCAACCGGGTGCCTTCGGGAATTATGTACAATACATTTATATGACACCCATGCTTGTGCATATCAGGTTTGGAAACTGGAACGAGATCATGGCTGTGCCACAGCCCGATGCAGCGTATGTTTATGCAAATGTTTTATTCAGTTTTGGAAAAGGAATGGCGCATGCGCAACAAGGCAGACCAAGGGAGGCGATGCACGAGCTCGAAAATATACAGCGTCTCATGAAAGATAGTGTGCTTGCTATTCCGTTCACACCATTTTCTTCAGCGTTCGTAGGCGCTACCGTAGCTGAAAATTTACTGAAAGGAACCATAGCGCTAAGGGAAAAAAACTTTGAAGAAGCCATTTCTGCGTTTGAAAACGCGGTAAAGACAGAAGAAAACATGGTATACAATGAGCCGAGAGACTGGCTCTTAAATCCAAAGCATTATTTGGGAAATGCCTATTTAAAAAAAGGTGAATGGGCCAATGCGAGAAGAATTTTTCAAAGCGATTTGAAGAACAATGACGAGAATGGATGGGCTTTGTTTGGATTGTACCAGGCCCTTATGGGTGCTGGGAAAAAATCGGATGCACAAAAAGCACTGAACAGATACAACAAAGCGTTCTCAGGCTCTGATACCAGATTATACGGCCCCGTTTTTTAGAAGAACGTCATAAAAGTTGGCCACCATTTCAAAAGGCAGTTTCAAAAGTTGAGACAATCTGAACATTGATTGTTTTCTTTTATTATTATCCTGACGGTTTTCGACAATTGTTTTTTTAACATATATGTTTTTCTTTAATAACCTGAAATAAGCTAAAAACAGGTTAATTTCACCGTAAGAACAATCGTTACTGGTGATGAAAGCGCTGCTGGTTTTTCTTACTCTCATTTTCATTTCGTGGATCTCGTTAGCCCAGTCAGTGGCGGACCGCCCAAAAATTGGATTGACTCTAAGCGGCGGCGGGGCAAAAGGCCTTGCTCATATAGGCATATTAAAGGCCATTGATTCTGCCGGCCTGAAAATTGACTATATCACAGGCACGAGCATGGGGGCCGTGATTGGCAGCCTTTACGCCATTGGTTATTCCGGAGACACTCTTGAAAAAATAACGCGCAATATAAACTGGGATCCGTTGCTCAGCAATCAATCAGGATTACGGAATTTGTTCATGGAAGAGAAAGATGAGTATGCGAAGTACGATATTGAGTTGCCCTGGGTAAATAATAATTTTAAGATTGCTACAGGTTTTCTTGAGGCGCAGGAACTTTGGTTAAAACTTTCAGAGTTATACTTTCCCGTTACCGACATTAAGGATTTTTCGAAATTTAATATTCCCTTCAGAGCAATAGCCACCGATGTGGCCAATGGAGAAGCCGTTGTTTTGCAAAACGGGGAAATCACGTCTGCTATTCGGTCCAGCATGGCAATTCCTTCTGTATTCACTGCAGTACACTATGATAACAAATTACTGGTTGATGGAGGTATCAGCCGGAATTTTCCGGTACGGGATGTCAAGGAAATGGGAGCTGACTATGTAATTGGCAGCATGGTATCGAATGGATTATTGCCGCCTGATAAAGTAAAAAATGTGATTCAGCTATTACTACAGATCGCGTTTTTCCGAGAAGCAGAAGATACAAAAAGTGAAGTACCGCTTTGTGATCTTTATATACCATTTGATTTATCTAAATACAATATGGGAAGTTTCACTGATGCCAAAGCTATTGTCGAAAAAGGGATTGATGAAGGAAGAAAACTGTATCCCCGTTTCAAGCAACTTGCTGATTCCTTGACGGCCATATACGGTAGCCAGGAAATCCCAACGAGGCGACTCCCGGAGCAGAAAAAAGTTTTGATTAATGAATATGAAGTTACAGGGTTAGAAAATACAACCAGGGCTTTCTTCATAAATACGATGAATTTCAAGATAAACAGGGAGTACAGTGCATCACAGCTCAATGAAATGGTTCGGCAGGCATTTGGTACCCGGTATTACACCCGCATCGTGTATGCATTAAAACAAAAAGGCGACGGCCGTTATAAAATAGTCTTTGATGTAGCTGAAAATCCGCTGACATATCTGAAGGCCGGAGTACATTATAACCGGTATTCGGGTATTGGAATTATAGGCAACATCACGTCCCGAAACCTTATACTTTCCAATTCCAGGAGTATGGCAACCATAAATGTGGGAGAAAGTTTTCGTGTTAGGGGCGAACACCTGCAATACCTGGGCAGGTTGAAAAAGTTTGGACTTACGCTGAAAGCACAGTTTGACAATTTCGATGTCATTTCACACGAGCAGTCGAAACAGGCGGGAGTCTACAAACAAAGTTTCCTTGAGATCAGTGAAAAACTTCATTACTCGCCTTCACGATCGTTCACGATTGGAGCGGGTCACAGGTTTGAAAGAATTCAATACACTCCTCAATTATCCACCGGTTTCGAATTTAAAGGGAGAAATTATTTCTCGACGTTGTTCGGCTATTTGAAGTACAATACCCTCGACAGGAATGTTTTTCCGCGTAAAGGAATAAAGGCAGAAGCAGAATTTGGAGGCGTCATGGCCCAAAATGCAAATATGGAATTCCTGGTAAACGGTGAACCCATCAGCAATCCCGATTCATTGCCCATTTCAACCGAACCTTACCTGCGTACGACACTTTCTGCAGAAGCATATGCACCGTTAGGTGGAAAATGGACCGCCTTCTTAAACCTGCAGGGCGGTGTCAATTTTAACTACACCAAAAATGTGATGAATGAATTTATTGTCGGCGGTATGACAAATCTGTTCCGTAACCAGGTACTTTTTGCAGGGCTGCAGGAAGGTGCCCTTTATACGCCGGCGATGGCAACAATACAGGGAGGATTGCGCATGCCATTGTTTAACGGTGCTTACATGACGGGCCGGGCCAACATCCTGTTTAACAATTTTATCAGCAAGAGCGAATTCTTTTCTTACGAGGATTTTTATTCGGGATATGGGCTCACTTTTTCCTACAATTTCGCACTTGGGCCTCTTGATCTTAGTTTGATGTATTGCGATCAAACAAGGAAACTTCAAAGCTATATCAATTTAGGAATTCCTTTCTAACCGGGATCGGATCCGCACACTAAAAATAAGAATGCTTATGGCAGTCCTTTGACGAAATCACTGACAAGATAACTAATGAGCTTACCGGTTGTTTCATCGGTTTTTCCATTCGACAATCTTGTAGCTCCCTCGCAAATATGCAGGTAAGCGGGTTTGGCAGAAGCAGCAGCAAATGAGACATATTGCCTAGCATGCAGCGGTGAGAACCCTGCCGGTGTAATGGCGCTGCTTAATGTATTTTCAATGGAATCCAGGTCTATTTCAATTCCACAAAGAGTGTCTTCGGTAAAAACCGTTGCGTGCGATACCGCCTGCATAAAAGTCCTTTTCTCGTGAATGAAGATGTCTTCGAAGGTGATACAATCCAAAAACGGATTGTTCACAATATCGATCCAGATATTTTGTGGCAAATAATTTTCATGTAGCCCGACTACGCAATACTTCTGCAGGTAACCGTCTTCTTCGGCATAGCGAAATGCATTCCCGCTATGGCGCCCTTCGAGCGGCCTGTAGTCTGAATGTGCATCCATATTAATGCAGTTAATCTGGGCCAACTGGATGAGCCCGGCCTTGTGCCAGCCTTTCGCGGCACCCTTTATAATCGGGTACGCATTATTATGACCCCCTCCAATTATAATGGGAATTTTTTTATGTTCCGTAATGATCTTAGTAAGCTTTTCGACTTCTTCATCGATGGTGTTAACGGCGTGACGATATGCTTCGATTTTTTCTTCGGTGCCGTGCGCCGTTCTTTCTATCAGGTATTGGAGATCGCCGAAATCGAAATGCCCCGTGATCAACAGGTCGTCTCCACTTAAGAAGTCATTACTTTGAATATTCAGAAAGGATTGCAGGAACGGAAGCCACGCCGAATCTGCTCCGGGTATGCCGTGGTTGGCTCTCACACCAATATCTTCAGGAATTCCAACCAGCACGTATTTAGCGCTAGTTGTTCCCAAATAATCTTCAAACTTTGCCGGATCCGGAACAGATTTTATTCTTTCCCCGAGCTTGGTCTCAAAGCGGCGGATATTTGTAAGTGACAGGATATCCTGCTTGCTGTAAAACCTGAAATGCTTCATGTGATTGCCGACGCCCGTCTTTATAACCGGTGCGCTTTTGTCTTCAGTTACAGATTGTGCAATTGTTCCCATACTTCGGTCTTTATGGTTATGGAATGTTCAACAATTTAAAGAAAGAAAATAAAGATCGCCCATTTTTTTACCGACAGACCTGACCTCCCCAAAAGAAAATGCCCCGGTTTTTAGAAATCAAATCGGGGCATTCAGTTGTTTGGCGGTATAAACCCGCCTATTTTATTACCAATGCTTTATCTATCAGGAACTGCAGACTTGCACGATGTGCTTTAGTCTGTTCATTTGACGATTTCGCACTATCAAGTTTACTCTTAATGTTTCTGAGCGTGCTTAGGGCCGCAGCTCTTGTAGCGTCATCATAACCGCCTCCTTTCAGCAATATATCTGCTACCTTTTTTACATATTCCGTCTGCAGGTTTTGCCGGTACAGGTTAACATCACTTTTGAGGTCTGCATCAAAAACGATAGCAGTGACATCATTCATAATGTTGGCAGACGGATAGGAACCGCCATACAATGTTGTTCTGTTCGCTCTTGCCAATGTATATTCATTTAGTAAACATTGCAGCACGAATGTTTGCATATAATAGACAGTAAGTTCGGGTTTAGGATCTTCCGGATTTCCAAAAAAACTAAAGCCTCTTCTTTGTCTTTGCAGATACGGGAAAAGATAACTGTCCGCATCAAATGCATTAGGTGAGAAAATGTAGGTATTCAAAACGGCCAATGCCTTTTTCTGGTAATCTGCAGGAACCGGTACAAACGGTGCTGCGGAAGGATTCTGGCCGACAAAGCTTCGGTCAATGTAAATACCGCCAACATACATGGCAAGTGGAATGGCCATCGAATAACGCTGATTGATCAGCATATTGTATTTCCATCTCATATCTGCATAGCTGCTGCCCGGTTTTGCATATTTATCTTTTAATTTGCCCATCAGCTCATTTACCAGCTTGAAGCGATCGGTGCCGTAAGTAACCATATCATTACTCATATCCCATACATTTACTCGGGGATCAATACCGCTACCTATGAAAGCGATATCTGCATCGTTACCGAATATAAATTTGGGATCTGTACTGCGACTTAGTATTCTTTCAAGACCAGCTTTTTCATTAGCTTCCGAAAATTGAGTATATCCGTATTCAATAGCCCAACCGTCATAAGGCCCCGGCGTGGTAGTATAATAATCCGCCTGTTTGCTATGATCAAGCGCTGCATTGACCACAGAATAATCCATAACAGAACCGGTAACACCCCATTGCCTCGTCATATTCTTATCGTTCAATTCAGCAGGGCTGAGCATCTGGCTTGATTTCATATTATGATTGAGACCGAACGTATGGCCCATTTCGTGTAGTACCAATTCAGTAAAGAATTGTTCCTTTAATGTTGTTAATTCGTCTGGTGCAGCATCAAAACATTCTGCAATTATATTGCCCGCTGCAAATTGCATTTGCATTCCCTTCGCCATATCGCAACTCATAAAATGGTTGCGCATCGCAATGGGCGGTTTTGAATTGTTCAATCCCGCGTATCCTGTTGGTTTAAATACGTCCTGCTCGCTGATGATACCGCCCAAAAAGCCATAGTCAATGGTAATATCCGATCCGAGTATCTGGCCTGTCCGTGGGTTTACAAAACTCGGCCCGATGGCATAACCCAGGTCGGAAGAAACCCAGCGGATCACATTATATCGTATATCGGCCGGATCCCATGTCGCGGTATCAGGCATCATCTTCATTACGACTGCGTTTTTAAAGCCCGCTTTTTCAAATGCGAGGTTCCATTTATTGCCTGCATCAAGAATAGTTTGTCTCAATTCAACCGGCGTTGTGTTTTCCACCCACCAAACAATTGGTTCAACTGGCTCGCTCAACTCTGCATTTGGATCTTTTTTCACCAGGTTCCACCTGTTGATCACATCATAATAAGGAGTAGCATTCGTGGCAGTCATATTATCCCTTTCCTGGTTAAAGTAACCGACGCGCGGATCATCAAAGCGGGGTTTATAATCATTCTTCGGCATTTCGATAAAACTGTGCTGCATCTTTACCCGCACATATCGTGCATCGGTTATAGATCTATCGCCATAATTAAGCGGTGCAGGGTTATCATAAGCCAGCGAAACAACTACATCCGTATTATTGGGAAAAGAGCGGATTTTGTCATAGCCCGATTTGTCGGAGACAAAATTGCCCACGTTAAAGATGGATCCGGGCGGGATACTGGGTGGAAATACTGGTTTTACAGGGTCGAGCTTTTCACTAAGGAATAATCCGTCGGCCTTAACAATATAACCTAAGGAATCCTCGGCGACAATCTTATCCGCATAAAAAACCGCATCGCTCACATCTACATTTGCCGATCTGCTTATCGCATTAGACGGATCGTAATAAAAATTGGTGTTGCAGCGAATAAAGTCAAGCCTGTTAAAGTTTTTTTTGATCATAAATACCCATGTTTCCCGTAACATGTTTTGGTTGAGAAACAGGCTGCCGGGTCCCCCCATTGAAAAGCTCTGGTAAATAAACTCCTTACCGAGCTGATCTTTTTTATGTACAGTTGTAAACTTCCTGATGCCGTGTCCTGGTACAAAGTAAAAAGTCCATCCAGTTTCTTTTTTTCTTTAACGGCGTCTTTCCAAAGTGAATCCCTTTTGGCAGCAATGGAATCTATTTTGGTTTTTGGTTTTGTGATAGTGGGTTTCTTTGCCTGTGCGTTAAGCGTAGCATAAAGTGCCGTGGCAAGCAATAGCGTCGCAAACAGGCATAATCTTAATAGCATAAGAGTTTGTTTAAATTGGGACAGAAAAATAGCGATTTCTAACTATTCAAAAAAAATCATTTCAACTGGTGGTGTGCTTCCGTTCCAGGCGGAAGAATATTATGATAAAGATTAACGCATTTGGGCCCGGGTTTACACTTTCAATTTTGGACCTCGTCGTCATTTTCCGGTGACCTATGGCTGCCAGGGTTAAATATCTTTTTGACTACCTTGCCCAGCCTGCTAAGGTTATCGATCTGCTCCTGGATTGGAGATAAAGAAATATCTTCTGACTGCATACCGGTCTCCAGAAATTCCACCCTCGTTTGTTCAGGATAAAGGAGTACGAAATTATTGGAGGAGTGATTTTTGAGTAGCTTCTCGGGAACGGCATCCATATAGGAATGATAAGAAAGAGTGCCTTTTCTTGCAGTTACTACAACCAGCAGGTCGTCGCCGCCGATATCCCTGCAAACCGCGTCCACGTCGTCCATATCAGCAAATGATTTGTAAGTCGTTTCTACTGTTGCCCGCATTGTTTTTAATTCCTGTTGTACGGCCAGTTTTGTTTCTTCAGTGCTGCAAATCACCAAAGGGGCACCTGCCTGTTTGGAAAGAAGGCTCATTTTTTTCAACCAATGTCTGAAACCCATTTCATATTGCGCATTGCGGATAAGCATCAACACGATTTTTCGAGTGGTATTTAGCGGGTGTACAAAACGACAGATATAAACTGTTTCCCATACCGTGTCAATAATATTTTGCGTGCTCGTGCCAAACAGGGTACTCACGAGAAAATCGCGGGCACTTCCGGACCTTTCCTGCCACTGCAGGACTACGTCAGTACTAAGCCTTTCTTTAACGACTCTTGCCACACAATTGCTTAGGTTCAGGTCAACCCTGTTCAACACTTGTATCCTTGTTTGGGTAGTTGCGCCGTGCTTGATTACTTTAGAAAGCTTACTCTGATTGAGCAAGAATCTTCCTTTAGTATCGTGGTCATCCTGCACTACCGACAATAAGTCAATCGGAGAATCATTTGCCACAACTTTCAGCATCACGGCAAAATCAACGAGATATTCTATTTTTTCAATGTCTAAGACAGGTATTAGCATGCGGTCCTGCCCGTTCAGAACTTCAGGCACCTTGTTAACTTCGGAAATTGCCAGTTTTTTACCAGCATTGGCAGTAACAAATGAACCCACCATACATGTTATGAGTATCAAAATAATTGTGCCGTTCAAAACATTTTCATTAATGAGACCCAGATTGAAACCAATCAAAATGACGGCTATTGTAGCGGCGGCATGCGAAGCGCTCAATCCGAAAATGACGTTTCGCTGCACGGCTGAATATGAAAATATTTTTTGCGTTATGAAAGCAGCAAACCATTTGGTCACTAATGCCATTAAGGTCAGGACTCCTGCGATCAATATCGCCTCAGGGCCTTTCAGCAGTACGCGCAGATCTACTATCATTCCCACACTGATCAGGAAAAATGGGATAAAGATGGCATTGCCGGCAAATTCGACCCGGTTCATCAGCGGTGAAGTGTGCGGGATAAGCTGATTCAGTGCAAGACCCGCCAGGAAAGCTCCGATTATTCCTTCCACCCCAGCGAGTTGGGCCAACCATGCCGCGAGAAATACAAGTGCAAGTACAAAAACAAAATGCGTGGTTTGGTCATCTTTTATTTTTTTGAAAAACCAGCGGCCTATAATCGGGAAAGTGAACAATACACCAAAAGCAAACAAAAGGAATGAGACGCCCAGTTTCAACCAGAAGGCACCTGTCAGTTGCCCGTCTGCGGAACCTGCAATTACGGCAAGGATTAACAGTACAGCTGTATCGGTAATAATAGTACCACCAACGGCAACGGTAACAGCTTCATTTTTTGTAATCCCCAGGCGGCTGGCAAGCGGGTAGGCAACGAGTGTATGAGTGGCAAACATACTTGACACAAGAAGTGTTGCCACCATGCTAAACTTCAGAATATAATAGCAAACTACAAAGCCAAGACTAAGCGGAATGGAAAATGTGAAGAAACCAAACACCAGGCTTTTGTATTTGTTTTTTTTGAACTCGGCCATATCGAGCTCGAGCCCGGCGAGGAACATGATGTAAAGAAGGCCTGCAGTACCAAACAGGTTGATGCTGCCCTTGGCAACAATATTGAAACCGTGATCCCCAATTGCCATACCGGCCAGTATCAAACCTATGATCGATGGAATCCTTAGTTTTCGCAGCAACACGGGGGCCAGTAAAATAATAAACAGTACGATGGCAAAAATGGGCACCGGCTCTTGCAGGGGAAATTTGATCTCCAACAGTGTCATCCAGTTAATCATTTATTTTTTGGTGGTGATGCCGGTTAAAAGATTCTATCTGGTAGTTGAAAAACTATTTTTCAAAGATAGCCTGCCGGAACGGTTTACACGCTGAATCAAAAGTTTCTGTTGGACAAAAAATCATGCCATTAACTGCACGGGCGGTTCGAAAATTCCGCAACAATAATTTGGAAATAAAAAAATAATTTTGCGGTTCTTCATTGCCCGATCGTATAATGGTAGTACGTCAGATTCTGGCTCTGACAGTTCAGGTTCGAATCCTGGTCGGGTAACAAGTGATGCTCTTCTGAAGCCTTATTCAGAGTGTCTTTCAAAGGATCGAGACTAA
>Ga0070675_100002283_pt1 | contig 14218 bp, 11 predicted proteins | sample KBSM43metaG_FD_65343 | JGI IMG/M metagenome (GOLD analysis project Ga0070675, IMG submission 65343) | Miscanthus rhizosphere microbial communities from Kellogg Biological Station, Michigan, USA - KBS M4-3 metaG | ecosystem: Host-associated > Plants > Roots > Rhizosphere > Soil ...
CCGGGCCGTAGCGCAGGGTGAAGAGCGCGAGGGCCAGGAGGCTGTGCAGTGCTCCGTGGTAGCCATCGATCAGCGCGTTACGCAGTTGCGTTCCCGCGGACGGTGTCGATGGTTGGAGCTCGGCGCGATATTCCTCAGAGAGTTCGATCTGAATTGTTGCGTACTGCGTTTTGTTGAACACATCCTTGCGTTGCGCTTCCATGCGCTCGATCTCTTCTCGAACTCTAGCGATTTCCCGCTCCACGCTGACCACATCGGGTAACTTGTCGGTTCGTTCCCGCTGGAGAGCAAGAAGACGCTGTTCGGTGTTGCGCGCATTGTTGAGACGGGCCTGCAGATCGACATACTGGCTCGTGACGTCGGAGCTGTTCTGCGATTCTTCCAATACTTTTCCCAGCCTTCGCAGCTCAGTCAGTCCGGAGTCGATACGATCTGAAGGCAGCCGCAATGTTGCCGAGAGCGATTTTCCCGAACCCGTTTCGCCGCGAACAGTCAGTTGATCCAGATATCCCTGCGCCTGCTGCACGATGGCCTGGATCCGCGTTCTGGCGCTGTCGAACTCTTTGGTAAGCATCGTCAAACGCGCCGTGCGGATGACCATCGGGCCAGACGGCGTGCCCGCGGCTTCCTGTTTTGCTGCCAACTCAAGTTCAAATAAATCTCGAAGGTCCTCTCCCTGTCCCTGCTGGCCTTGCTGCTGACCGCCCTGGCCTTGCTGACCCTTCTTGAGGTTGTCAAAACCAATGGGAACCTTATCCGAATAAACGGACGTGCTGGCAGGGGCCAACATTGCAGCAGACATTTCGTCCGTGCTCCGGGGTTTGATCAGGCTTATGCCAACGGCGATCAGTGCAAGCGCCGCGACGGCTCCAGTAACGCCATACATCCAGTTCCTATGATTTATGACCCAGCCCCATCGTTGTCGCGATTTACTTTTCGGTTCCAGCGAAGCGAAAACCCTTTCTCCCATTCTCTCCGAAGGGTTCTCGACTTCCCATGTCGCCATCTGCCTGGACAATCCCCTTGCATCGGCCACCAGAGCGGCGCACTCTCCGCATTCCTTCAAGTGCTCCTCAATACCTGACACCTGTGCCGCTTCCAGTTCCCCATCGACATAGGGCATCAGTTCTTCTTCCCAAACGGGATGTTCCTTCCGACTCATCGTGAAACCCCTTTTGTGGACTGCGATTCCAGCAATGCTTTCAATTCGCCCCGTGCACGCGATAACCGCGACCTCACGGTGTTGACCGGCACCGCAAGCACTTCCGCAATCTCGTCGTAAGAGAGCTGCTCGTATTCTCGAAGCATCAGGACTTCCCGATGATCAGGGTCCAGTTGTCCGAGCGCACTGCGTATCCACAAACCCGTCGCCGGATCGCTCTCAAACTTTTCTTCCTGTGGCACATTCGCGAGTCTTTCCTCTCGGAGCTCTTTCCGGCGTTCCGACCAGAGCTGTTTGATGGCAATGGCATACATATAGGTTCGGAATCGGGCAGCCGGTTCGTAGTGTTCGGAACCGCGAAGAATAACGACGAATGTTTCCTGGGCGAGTTCTTCGGCTCTTGCCGCATTGTTCAGACGTCTTCTGAAGAATCCGTAGATCGAATTCCGATAACGTTCAAAAAGCAGTTCAAATGCGGGGAGTGGAGCCGCTTTTGTACTCCAGCATCAGTTGTTCATCGCTCTTCATGAGTGCCGTCTTCACTGGCAATAATGCCGGAGGAGGACAAAAAGTTCCCGGTGGTCTGAATATTTTTTGGAAAGTTGCCTATGCAGGCTTCTGGATTGGTGCCGGGAAATTTCGCATTCGGCGGATTGCCCCTCCTGGCCAGGAGGGGTGTCTCCGGCACCAAGAAAATGACGCGGCAGCGACCTTAAAGCCGGAGACGGGGTGGTGGCTCAAGATCAAAAAAATTGTTGAAGTTGAACCACCACCCCGTCCGCTCCATCCAGCGGAGGCTTCGCAATATCTGCTTGATGTCGCGGCCACCCCTCCTGGCGAGGAGGGGCAATTGTCCCTAATAGCCCAGCTTCAACACGCCTTCCTTCATTCCATCCACCGACCCTGAAACCAGCCACTCCAGCGATGCCTTGAACAGGAGGAGATGATTCCTCTCCCACATTGCGTTGTGGGACGAGCATCCAAGATCGATCAGCACCTTCTCCTTCGATCCCAGATCCGCATAGAGTTCGCGGACGCGGTCGGGCGCGACCTGCTTGTCGTAGATTCCGGCGACCATCAAAGTCGGTGTCCGCATCTTTCCAACCACTTCGGTACTCCAACCCCAGCTGGTCGTGTTCGGCGCGCGGCGCACGCCGGTTCCCCATGTGGCCCCCACAGGATCCGAGGCCATCATTGCCGACCAGACGGCGTCACTCGTGTCCGGCTCGTACTGGTTCGGGCAACCGACTTGCCGATCCCAGTTGGCTGTGAATTCCGGATGCGACTGCGTGTTGAATGCCGGGCCATTTGCGGGCACTGCCGCCGGGGGATTGCTCGTGGTCATACGGTTGTAGGCCGGCGCGAGCACGACCAGCTTCGAAACTTTCTCCGGATGCGCCGCCGCATAGCCTCCGGCTCTCGGACCACCGAGCGACCAGGCGATCAGGCTCACGCGCTCCACACGGCGGAGATTCCGGATGTAATCCACAACCGCACCGATATCGTTGTGATCGGAAGCGATTGTCGTCAGCTGTTTGGTGTAGTCGGCCTTGCAGGTCGCGCTGAGAAACGCCGGAACGAGTTCCGTCTGCTCTTCGGTCGAGAGGTTGCACGGATCATTCATGACGGTCGGCCGCGTCGAACGTCCGTAGCCCGTCATGTCGACGGAGAACACATCAAAGCCTTCGCGCGCGAGATACGACATCCAGCTGTAGTCTTTGTAGGGCACGTCAAACGCAACTTCCGCCGGCGTTCCGGCACCGTGAACAAAGAGGATCACGCGATCGGAAAGGTTTGCCGCGCGCAACGCGGTGCCTCCCGCGACGCGCTCCCGGACATAGAGTTGAGCGGTCTGCCCATTGATAGCAGGAACGGTGGAGCGCACTCTGACGTAGTGATCGACAGTCAGCAGAGCGCTGCCTTCCTCGGCACGCGCAACCGGAGATACGACCCCGATGCCTGTCAGTGTTGTTGCGACAAGCACGGCGAATAGCCCAACGGAATGTCTGTTCATGGGGATGTCCTCGTTTCAGAGGCGCAGTCTACCAGAGACTTTTGAGCAGAAACAAAAAAGCCCCGGCCGAAGCCGGGGCTTTTTGCATGCGAAGGCTAGAGCTTCGGATATTCCTCGCCGTGATCGATGATGTAACGGCCAAAGTCGTCCTTCAGATGGTTCAGGTATTGATTGTTTTCCTGGCAGATGTACTCGTCAATGGACTGGGCGCTCCACGGGATGTCCCACGCTATTGTCCATTGGGCACTGTAAGCGCCCGGGTCGTCGATGGTGGCTTCGTAATGGAGCGATCCCTTGTTCGGGCGTGTCCAACGTTCTACAACGTGCATCTGGTCCGTGTGGGGATGTCCATAGTAATCCAGCCAGGTACCTTCGTTGAAGTTGGTGACGTCGACTACCAGTGTGTCCCCTTCCCAGCGCCCAACGGAGTGACCGAGCCAGGTTGCGCCCTGGAGCTTGTCCTTGGCCGGGTGCGGGCGGCCGTCCATGAAGATCTCTCGCCAGACGTGCGTTCCGCCTTCAAAGACCTGATAGATACGCTTCAGTTCCGGCTGTTGGAGAATGACCATCGGATACGGAGTGGCGTAAAGCCGGGGACCACCGGGAGGCAGGCAGTAACCCTCCGGGTCGTACTTGGATTCGTTCTTCGAATGGTAGTTATAGACCGCCGCCGACCAGGGGAGGAACGGGATCCAGGGCTCGGAAGCTGCGCCGCCCCGTCCGCGAGCGCCGCCGCCCCCTCGACCTCCACCACCTGCGTTGGCATCCGGCGCTGCAGCTGCGGCTTGCGCCCCAGCTGCTGGGGCTCCACCGGCTGGGGCTGCTGCAGGGGCATCACCCCCGCGACCGCCGCCACGTCCACCGCCACCACCTTGTTGTGCTCCAGCGGCGGGAGCTGTTGCACCGGGAGCTGCTGCAGGGGCACCACCTGCGGCTGCTCCGCCACGTCCGCCCCCACCGCCACGACCTCCACCCCCGCCGCCACCGGCGTTGGGGCGGTTGGTGGCTTGATTGGCCATACTTTGGATGTACGGGAGGCTCCACATTCCGTCGATGTCGCTTGGGGTGCGCCCCAGGTTTACCGTGCCATCGGGAAGACGCGGGGTCGGTTCCGTTGCCGCAGCATTGCCGCCACCGCGGCCACCGCGCGCCCCACCGCCACCTGCGTTTCCAGCAGCGGGCGGATTCTGGCTGAAGGAAATTAGAGTCATGGCAAGCATCAGAACTGCGCCTGCCACCACGATCAAGAATCTACCAAGCAAACGGCTCCGCACAGGAAACCTCCTTCACCCTCTTTGATGTACTGAGACTATGGCGTGACGCCTTCGCTCGAGGCGGCATTGTAGGGTTTGCCATTTACTGTGATCTGGCTGCCGTTCACCTTTGCGCTGCCATCCTTCGCCATGGATCCATTGAGGCTTACGACCATCCCGACCTTGAGAACGTCCTTAGACAGTCCGTTTCCGAGAACGCCATTGGGGCTGCCAAGCTCTACGGCGTAGTTTGTGACTTTGCTCGTGGCTGGATCCTTGACGTCGACGTAGAAATAAACATGCGGGTTCTGCCACTTAACGTTGGTGATAACGCCCATCAGCGTCACCCGTTTGTTGCCGTCGAATTCAGCGGAGAAGGAGTGGTGCGCGAATGCCGGGACTGCGATTGCAACCAGGGTGAGACAAGCAACGAGCGCAAGTACTCTTGCCTTCATATGAATCAAACCTCCCATTTTTTTGCCCAATGATAATGCCTACGCCCGTAATACGTCGTCAAGAACGGACTGGATACAAATTCCTGCCATGACAAGCCTTCAGGAGCGTCTATTATTGTCGCGTGAAGAGATCGGCCATCTTTTTGCTTCTGTTCGCTTTGGCGTCATCTTGCGGGTATTCCGTCTCCGGTCAGGCGCCACCCGCGGCACCCCTGGCGCCCGAAACGCTGCGGACCTGGCTGACGGCAATTTCTTCTGACGAATTTGAAGGTCGCGCCACCTTCTCCCCCGGTCTCGATAAGGCCGCTGCCTATATCGCCGCCCGGCTCAAGGACATCGGCGTGCGGCCTGGCGGAGACGAGGGGTCCTATCTTCAGAAAGTCGAAGTCCTGACGGTCCAGTCGATGAATCAGTCGACGCTGACTGTTGAAGTAAACGGCCAGTCTCATACCTATCGCAACGGCGAGGATGTGTTCTTTGAACCGGATGTCGGCGGGAAAAGAACCTTCACGCTCAACGACGTGGAGTTCGTCGGATATGGCCTCCATATCGGCTCAACCCACGACGACTACGCAGGCCGCGACGTCAGGAACAAGGCCGTACTTTGGCTGGGTGAGGGCGTACCGGCTTCGGCAGCAAATGTCCCCGGTGCCGGTCGGTTCCTCGAGGCGCGTCCCTCGTCTGCCCTGGAAGAGATGGGCGCGGCGGCATCCCTGACTCTCAGCCGGTCTTTTCGGGGAAGAAGATTCTTCGGATCCTCGTCATTCATAACCACGGAGCGGCTCGACACACCGCGTCCTCCCGAATTGAGCGTCTCCGACGACGTGCTTGCTTTCATCTTCACTGCCTCCGGACTGAATTACGAGGAGATCAAATCGAGGGCTGCGCTTCTGGAAGACCTGACCCCCTCCACGATCAAGGGTGTCAAACTCACGTTCAACCTGGACGCGGACTACCTTGTAACCAATACGAGAACGACGCAAAACGTCGTGGGGTTCATTGACGGGAGCGATCCACAGCTGAAAAACACGTATGTCGCGTTCGGGGCTCATTACGATCACCTCGGCATCGATGAAGATTTGCGCAGCACCGCTGACGTGGACCGAATCAACAACGGCGCCGACGACGACGGGTCAGGCACAACCGCACTGATCGGGCTGGCGAACGCTTTCATGGCGGGGCCGCGACCGCGGCGATCGCTCATGCTTGCGTGGCATGCGGGAGAGGAGCGCGGGCTCTGGGGATCGAAATTCCTTGCGGATCATCCACCGGTCCCTATCGACAGCATCGTCGCGCAGCTCAACATCGATATGATCGGACGCAATCGGGATAACCTGGATTCCGAGGAGAACACGGTCTATGCCGTCGGCGCGGACCGCATCAGCACAGAGCTCCATAACCTCCTGGTCGATGCCAACGACCGCTTGAGCGTTCCTCTCAAAATTGATTTCGAGATGAACGATTCCGCCGATCCCGAACGCATCTACTTCCGGAGCGATCACTTCAGCTATGCCGCCAAGGGCATTCCCATCATTTTCTTTTTTACGGGGCTGCATCCGGACTATCACCAGGTGACCGACTCCGTCGAGAAGATCCACTTCGACAAGCTGTCACACATCACGCGCCTGGTCTATGAGACTGGCCTGCGACTGGCCAATCTCGATCATCCGCCCGTGCGTGATTTCAAGGGGCCGAGAACGGGCAGGGGGTTTGCGGGAAAGTTGAACTGATTCTCGGACAGCCCCGCGCCTTATCTGCCCCTCCTGGCGGGGCTGTTGCTGAACCGCCAATTCTCCTCGCACCCCTCCGGCGTGCGTTTCTCCAGGATTCACCAACCCCCGGTGGCTCGCTGCGCTTCGCTCACCGGGGGCTAATTTCCTTCACGCCTCCGGCGTGCAAACCAGCAGCCCGAAAGGGCTGCGAGGACATTAGCCCCGGGTTGAGCGAAGCGATACCCGGGGGCATCGCGACCCTCTCCACAAACGAACGCTGAAAGTGTGCGAGGGGATTCCCGATGAGCAACAGGTGTGGCCAGGAGGGGCCGATAAGGCGCGGATAGCCGCGAGAAGCTACTGCACGAGCCGCTCGGGATGCGAATACACGTTCAAGCTCTCGCGTTTGAGGAAGCCGACCAGCGTAAGGTGAAAGCGCTCTGCCAGGTCGACTGCGAGGGACGAGGGCGCACCGACCGCCGCAATGAACGGGATTCCCGCTACCACGGCCTTTTGAACAATCTCATAACTGACGCGGCCGGAAACCAGGAGGAGATAGCTCGAAAGGGGAAGTCTTCCCTCCGACAACGCCCAGCCGACAATTTTATCGAGAGCGTTGTGGCGGCCGACGTCTTCTCGAAGCACGACAAGGTCGCCTTCCGGCGTAAACAACCCGGAGGCGTGGACGCCTCCCGTTCTTGCAAAGGTTGTCTGCGCGTCGCGTAACCGGTCCGGAAGGCCGTTGAGCAATGAGCCACGAACCTTTAGCCTGGACTTCGCAAGCGTGCCCTTTACCTCGAGCGATTCGATGGTCTTCTTTCCACAGACGCCACAACTCGCGTTGCTGTAAAACTCGCGGTCAAGCACGCGGCCTTTTCGATTCGACGCCAGCTGAACGTTGATCACGCTGCCCCCGACGTCTTCAGGGGAGAAATGAGTCGGACCCACCGAAAGGATCTCGCCTGCCGAGGTCACTACGCCTTCGCCGTAGAGGAATCCGCGGACGAGTTCTTCGTCGTGTCCGGGCGTTCGCATCAGAACGGTTGTCGGTATTCCGCCAATGCGAACCTCCAGCGGCGCTTCCGACGCAACCCAGTCCGGGGTTGCAATTCCATCGGTTTTTCCGCTCAAGACCCTTAAAACTTTCGTTTGGACGGCCGGTTCATCGTCCGACAGGCCGGGATTTTGCGGAGACTGGCTGACGGGGTTGTCCGACATAGTTCTATGGCGTTTACGGGTCACATTGTGTCACCATTGCCGTTTGCCAACGTAGGACTTTTCTTAATGTCAGCTTCTGTAATCTCCAGGATTGTTCGCGAGTTGAAAGCCAAACCGGGTGCCCTGTTGCCCGTCCTTCACGCCATTCAGGACGAACTGGGCTATGTTCCGGAAGACGCTGTTCCCATTATCGCGAGCGAAATGAATCTAACCCGCGCCGAGGTGCACGGCGTGGTCACTTTCTATCACGATTTCCGCTCGCACCCGCCGGGCCGGCACGTCGTGAAAATCTGCCAGGCGGAGTCCTGCCAGGCGGCGGGAAGCGCCGGGCTCACTGCCTTTGCAAAGAAGCAGATGGGCATCGACTTTCACCAAACGACGGCCGACAAGGCCTGTTCGCTCGAACCCGTGTATTGTCTTGGAAATTGCGCGCTGTCCCCTTCCGTCATGGTGGACAAGGAGGTTTTTGGCCGCGTGACCGAACAGCGCTTCAACGAGATTCTGGCGGAGGCGCGCGAACCATGAGCGTTACGGTCTACGTTCCTCAGGACTCCGGCGCCTTGTCGATGGGCGCGAACGCCGTCGCGGCCGCCATCGAGAAGGAAGCGGCAAAACGCGGCAAACAAGTTCAAATTGTCCGCAACGGTTCGCGCGGCATGTACTGGCTTGAACCGCTGGTTGAAGTGGCCACGCCTCGGGGACGCCTTGCCTTCGGACCAGTTTCCACGCGCCAGGTTGCCGGGCTATTCGATGCAGGGTTTCTCCAGGGCGGCAAGCATGAACTCGCCCTTGGGCCAACCGAGGAAATTCCCTACTTCAAGGATCAGGAACGATTGACCTTCGCCCGGGTGGGGCTCAGCGATCCTTTGTCGATTGAAGACTACGTTGCGCTTGGGGGTTTTCGCGGTCTAAACAATGCCCTGAAGCTGACGGGCGAGCAGATCATCAATGAGGTCACCGAATCCGGGCTGCGGGGACGTGGCGGAGCGGCCTTTCCGACAGGGATCAAGTGGAAGACCGCTTTCTCAGCGCGATCAGACGAGAAATACGTTGTCTGCAATGCTGATGAAGGCGATTCCGGGACGTTTTCGGATCGCATGATCATGGAGGGTGACCCGTTCACCCTGATCGAGGGCATGACCATTGCGGCCCTATCCATCGGTGCCAGGGCAGGCTATATCTACTTAAGGTCGGAATATCCGCACGCACACCGGATGCTCGACTACGCGATCCATAAGGCGTACTTCGAGCACTATCTGGGGGACGATATCCGCGGAAGCGGCCGCACCTTCCATCTGGAAGTTCGCCTTGGCGCAGGTGCTTACATCTGTGGCGAGGAGACGGCATTGCTTGAAAGTCTGGAAGGAAAGCGGGGGATGATCCGGTTTCGTCCGCCCCTGCCTGCGGTTTCCGGGCTCTTCGGAAAACCCACAATCCTCAATAACGTCATTTCCTTGGCGTCGGTGCCGATCATTCTCGACAAGGGTGCGGCCTTCTACAAGAATTACGGCATGGGCCGGTCTCGGGGGACCCTGCCGTTTCAGATTTCGGGAAATATCAAGCGCGGTGGGCTCGTCGAGAAGGCGTTTGGCCTGACGCTGCGGCAACTTCTTTATGACTTCGGCGGAGGCAGCCGGAGCGGACGCCCGATTCGCGCCGTGCAGGTCGGAGGACCGCTGGGGGCGTACATTCCGGAATCTCAGTTCGATACGCCGCTCGACTACGAATCCTTTGCCGCGAACAAAGCCATGATCGGCCACGGCGGAGCGGTCGCATTCGATGATACTGTGGACATGGCGAAGATGGCGCGTTTTGCCATGGAATTCTGCGCGCTTGAATCGTGCGGGAAGTGCACGCCGTGCCGGATCGGTTCTACGCGCGGGGTCGAGGTCATGGATAAGATCATTCAGAACCGGAATCGGGAAGCGAACCTCTACCTGCTGCGGGATCTTTGCGATGTGATGCTGAACGGATCACTGTGCGGCCTGGGCGGCCTGATCCCCTATCCCGTATTGAGCGCGGTAAGGCACTTTCCGAAGGATTTCGGCGTCGAAGATGTGGCAGCATTGAATCTGCCCTAAGGAAGAGCTTATGCAATCCATTACAGACATCGATCTTGGAACTCCGAGACGATCGTCCGAGAAACAGATTACCCTCGAGGTTGATGGCGTAGCCGTCAGTGTCCCCGAAGGCAGTTCGGTGATGTACGCTGCCTCGATCGCAGGACGCCAGGTGCCGAAACTCTGTGCGACCGACGCGCTCGAAGCGTTCGGATCGTGCCGTCTTTGCCTGGTCGAAATTGAAGGACGCCGCGGCTATCCCGCGTCGTGCACGACCCCGGCCGAAACCGGCATGAAGATTCGCACGCAGTCGTCCAGACTGGCGGACTTGCGACGCGGTGTGATGGAACTCTACATCTCCGACCATCCGCTCGATTGTCTGACGTGCCCGGCCAATGGCCATTGCGAATTGCAGGATATGGCGGGTGCTGTGGGATTGCGCGAAGTGCGCTACGGCTATGATGGCGAGAATCACCTCGACAGGCCGAAGGACACGTCTAACCCTTACTTCACGTTCGACCCCAGCAAATGCATCGTATGCAGCCGCTGCGTGCGTGCGTGCGACGAAGTCCAGGGAACGCTGGCTCTGACCATCGACGGCCGCGGTTTTGCGTCCATGATTTCTCCGGGGCAGATGCAGAACTTCATGGATTCGGAATGCGTCTCCTGCGGGGCCTGCGTCCAGGCTTGCCCGACCGCAACGCTGATGGAGAAGTCGATTTACGACTACGGCCAACCGGATCGCGTGGTCGAAACGACCTGCGCCTACTGCGGCGTCGGCTGCTCCTTCAAGGCGGAAGTTAAGGGTAACCAGGTCGTGCGTATGGTTCCCAACAAGAACGGGCTTGCGAACGAAGGCCACTCCTGCGTGAAAGGCCGCTTCGCATTCGGATATACCACGCACCCGGATCGAATTCTGAAGCCCATGATCCGCAAGTCCATCGAGGATCCGTGGAAAGAAGTTGCCTGGAATGAAGCGATCAGTTACGTGGCTTCCGAGTTCAAGCGGATCCAGCAACAATACGGCCGCGACTCGATCGGGGCAGTAACATCCTCGCGCTGCACGAACGAAGAGACGTTTCTCATGCAGAAACTTGTTCGCGCCGTGTTCAACAACAACAACGTCGATACCTGCGCGCGTGTGTGTCATTCACCCACCGGTTATGGCTTGAAGACGACATTCGGAACATCGGCGGGCACCCAGGAGTTCTCCTCAGTCGATGAAGCCGACGTGATCATGATCATCGGCGCGAACCCGACCGACGGTCATCCCGTGTTTGCGTCCCGGATGAAGCAGAGATTGCGTGCGGGTGCGAAGCTGATCATTCTTGATCCGCGCGCGATCGACCTTGTGAGGACGCCGCATATCGAAGCCGACTATCACCTTCAATTGAAGCCCGGCACAAACGTCGCTCTCATCAACGGGTTGGCGCACGTCATCGTGACTGAAGGATTGGCTAATGACGCCTTCGCGGCCGAACGCTGTGATGCCGAAGAATACAAGGCGTGGAAAGAATTCGTTTCCCAGCCGAAGTACTCCCCGGAAGAGGTGGAACACATTACCGGCGTGCCTGCGGATGAGATTCGTGAAGCTGCGAGACTGTTTGCGCGGCCCGGGAATTCCGCGATCTATTACGGTCTTGGTGTGACCGAGCACAGCCAGGGATCCACGATGGTGATCGGCATGGCAAACCTCGCCATGGCAACGGGCAATCTCGGGCGTGAAGGCGTCGGTGTGAATCCTCTGCGCGGTCAGAACAACGTGCAAGGTTCATGCGATATGGGATCGTTCCCGCATGAACTGTCCGGTTACCGTCACATTTCGGACTCGGGCGTGCGGGCGCAGTTCGAGAAGGAATGGGGCGTTCATCTTGAATCAGAGCCGGGACTCCGCATTCCAAACATGTTCGATGCGGCGCTCGACGGCAGCTTCAAGGGCATGTACATCCAGGGCGAGGACTTCGTGCAGTCCGATCCGAACACGCAGCACATTGAGAGAGCCATGCGCATGATGGAATGCGTGGTCGTGCAGGATCTCTTCCTCAATGAAACAGCAAAGTTCGCGCATGTCTTCCTCCCCGGATCGACGTTCCTTGAAAAGGATGGAACGTTTACTAATGCCGAGCGGCGCATTCAGCTCGTCAGAAAAGTAATGCCCCCGGTTGCAGGACTGGCTGATTGGGAAATCACGGCCGCAATTTCGAACGCCATGGGTTATCCCATGAACTACAACCATCCGACGGAAATCATGGATGAGATTGCAAGACTGACGCCGACATTTGCCGGAGTCAGCTTCGAGAAGATCAACAAACTAGGCAGCATCCAGTGGCCCTGCAACGAGGAGGCACCGGAGGGAACTCCGACGATGCACGTCGGAGGCTTCGCGCGGGGCAAGGGAAAGTTTGTGATCACCGAGTATGTGGCCACCGACGAGCGCACCAGCCGCAAGTATCCGCTGATTCTGACGACCGGACGCATCCTGTCGCAGTACAACGTCGGCGCTCAGACGCGGCGAACCGAGAACGTTGTGTGGCATGAAGAGGATGTCCTTGAAATCCATCCGCACGACGCCGAGCAGCGAGGAATCAAGGACGGTGGTTCCGTGGAAGTGGCCAGCCGCGCCGGAAAAGTTGTGCTACACGCGCGAGTGACGGAAAGGATCCAGCCCGGAGTCGTCTACACGACATTCCATCATCCCGATACCGGAACGAACGTCGTCACGACAGACAATTCGGACTGGGCGACAAACTGCCCCGAGTACAAGGTCACCGCAGTGGAAGTTACTCCGGTCAACGCACGATCCGAATGGCAGAAGCACTACCGCGACTTCACGGAGCAACAGGAAGACTTGCTCGCGCAGCGCCTGACGAAGAGCTAAGGAACGCATGGATATTCACCATCTCGTTAAGATGGCGAACAGCATCGGAGACTTCTTCGGATCGGAGCCGGACAAGGAAAAAGGCGCAAAAGGCGTCGCCGATCACATCCGCAGCTTTTGGGATCCCCGCATGCGCCGAGAAATCTTCGCTCACATCGATAAGACGCAGGGCGAAGGTTTGTCGGAATTGGTGCTCACGGCATTGCGCACGTACCGGAACAACGTGGCGCCCGCAAGAGACAATTAGAAAATTCGTCCAGAGCTAGTGTCCTGAGTCAGCAAGTTTGTTTGCTACCCGGAGCCAGCAAATATCCCCTCCTTAAGGAGGGGCAGCCGCGCCGATCTAAGAATGTAACGCTACCTCATCGTAATCGGCGCGGCGTGGGGAGGTCAGACATCTGGTCATCTTGTATGACCTCCCCCGCTTCGCCCTGGCTGAGGTAGCGTTGCATTTTTCTTAGAGGGCTCAGCGACCCTCAGCGACCCCTCCTTATGGAGGGCATATGTGTGGCATCCTTCAGAATTCATCGACCACCCGGCCCTTCCTCTACCCCAGAAAATTTGCAAAGGAAGTTCTAACTCAGGACGCTAGCTCCTTAGCGTCCTCCCAAAGAACTCGACCATCCTTCCCCACGCCAGCTCCGCCGCCGCGCCGTTGTAGTTCTGCCCGGTTTCATTCGCGAAGCCATGCCCCGCGTCATACCGGTAGAACTCGAAGTTCACGCCGCCAGCCTTGAGCTTCTTCTCCAGCTCATCCACTCCGGAGATCGGGAAGAACGCGTCTTCTTTCGAAAAGTGTCCTTGCAGCGGCATCTGGACCTTCGTGGTGTCGATGTATTCGAGTGGCGGAAATCCATACCAGGACGCGGCGGCATCGGCTTCCGGGATGTTCACCGCCGCCAGGAATGTCAACGCGCCGCCCATACAAAATCCCGTCACACCCACCTTGGCGCTTTGCTTCCTGAGGTGCAGAACTGCGCCGCGGACATCCTGGCCTGCAGCCTCTCCGAAGTTCAAATTCCCCATCAAATGTTGAGCTTCCTGCGCTTCAACCGTGACCTTCCCACGGTAGAGATCCGGTACCAGCGCGCGATAGCCTGCGGCTGCAAGCCGGTTCGCCATACTTTTTATTTGGTCGTTTAATCCCCACCATTCCTGGATAACGACGACACCCGGTGCATCTGAGCCGTTTGTCGGCTCGGCGTAATACCCGGAAATTCCCTGTCCATCAGGCCTGTTAAAAGTGATCGTTTTCATTGGCGAATTGTACTGATTTTCAAACCTCTTGCGAGCATTTCGCGGAGATTTCTCAGGGGGAAAAAATGCCGTTGACCCGACTCGGGCGCATTGCCCTCCTGGCCAGGCGTGTTGCTCAACGGGAATCTCCTCGCACGCTTTCAGCGTGCGTTTGTGTTGAGGATCGCGGTGACCCCGGGTATCGCTTCGCTCAACCCGGGGCTAATGTC
>Ga0070675_100002284_pt1 | contig 14214 bp, 17 predicted proteins | sample KBSM43metaG_FD_65343 | JGI IMG/M metagenome (GOLD analysis project Ga0070675, IMG submission 65343) | Miscanthus rhizosphere microbial communities from Kellogg Biological Station, Michigan, USA - KBS M4-3 metaG | ecosystem: Host-associated > Plants > Roots > Rhizosphere > Soil ...
CGTGGACCGTGAACAGCTTGAGCCCGCGCTGATGCACGTCGACCGGCGGCTGCTTGTACTCCGGGATGATGACGACGGTCGCTTTGCCGACGACCACGCGTGGATCTTGATACGGCGTCGAGCGAACTCCGCGAGTCACCATCAGGCGGACGTGCACGCCCTCGTCCATGCCGTTGGCGTCGATCGTCTCGTACAGCCGCTGCGTCAGCTCCTGGCGCGTCAGGCCGACGTCCATCGCAATCGCCTTCGCGCCCTCGAACAGCCGATCCATGTGCCGGTCGAGGAATGCGAGACGCCCCTTGTGGACGCGCAGCCCCTCCCAAACTCCGTCGCCGAGCATGAACCCTGAATCGAAGACCGAGACGACCGCCTGGTCGCGCGGCTTCAGATCCCCGTTCACGTTTATGAGGATCGACGCGTTCCGCGGGTCGGACACGTCGTGCATCGATTGCGCCATGACCGAAGTTTGGTGCCCGCCAACGTCATTGGCAAGCCGCCGATGCACGACGAACGCGCCGTGCAAACCGACAAACGGACTTGATCGATACCCCCCGCTAAGCCGGTCGAAACCGGCGGGCATTCGGCCGTCCGATCAATCATCGATGATCCTGTTCCAAAGGGGAGCAAGAGCATGACAAGCAAGCATATTATCGCAGCCGTAGGCTTGGCGCTGATTGCCGTTCCGGCATCTGCCAGCGTCAACGCCGTCGCCGCGAAGCCGGGCAAGAGCGCGGCTGCGGACCAGAAGAAATATTGCGTCGCCTACGACGGAGTCGTCGGAAGCCGCGTGACCAAGCAGGAATGCAAGACCAAGGCCGAATGGGCCAAGGACCGCGTCGACATCGATAAGATGCTGAAGGGCGAATAGCTCCTGCGATGGGCGCGGCCGGAAAGCCGCGCCCGTCTCTCAGGCCTCTAGGCAGTCAGGCGCCGAAGCTCCGCCACACCGGCGGCAAGAATGTCCGCGCCGGGCGCGACGGCGACGTCCGGCTTCAATCTCCAGCGCGGCGTGCCGTCGACCGCATAGACCGGCTCCGCGCTGTAATTGACCGTCACACCCGTCCGGTCGAGCCGGAGCGGAAACACGGCCGCCCCGAGACGCATCGTCTCCGTTCCTACCGTACGCGCGCGGCCGATCCCCTTCATCCCCATCGGGAAGCCTTCGGCCATGCTCGCGCTCCAGTGGTTCTGGAGGACGACGACGGGGTTTTCGTAGGTGAACGGCCCCTGCGGATCGACATATTCAGTCCACGGATCGGTCAAGCCGATGCCCTGGCCGCTGCGTCTGCGCATCAGCGCATAGGGCCTGCGTTCCCTGATGAACCGTCCCATGATCGGCCGTGCGACCGCCGTATCGCCGCCTCCATTCTCACGGACGTCGATGATGAGGCCCCGACTGTCCTTCAAATCGAGCAGCGCCGCATCGAAAGCCTTAGGCGTCTCATTATCCCCGAAGGTCGTGATCGCGATGTAACCGAAGCCGCTGTCGAGCCGACGGTGGCTGATGGCCGGCCGATTGGGCGCCGCCTTGTACGGAAGTACCAAGTCGCGAACCTGTCCGCCTCTCGAGCGAATCCGAAGCTTGCGATCCCGCTCGCGATTTCCGCCGACGGCCGCGTTGATTGCATACCACCGGGCTTCCGGATCCGGTCGGCGCAGCGCACGGGGCGTCCGTAGTGCGGCCGCCTGCGCAAAAGGCATTCCGTCGATCGCGATGACGAGATCGCCGACCTCGATGCCGGCATCCGCTGCAGCGGATCCGTCGCGCCGGTCGCGTACCCGGACTCCCGCCGGCGAATCTTCGGCCAAAATGTCGGACAGCGGCCAGCGCGGAAGGCCCGGCACGCCTTGAGCGAAGTGGGTATGGGCATCGTAAAGCTCGTCGGTAATCGAACCGAGCAGGCGCATCCATTTGTCTTCGTCATCGCCGACCTCGGCCAGGCGAGGCAAATAGATGGCCCTCACCCGGTCCCAGTCGGTCGCCTTCTCCTCGAAGTAGGCGTAGCGGTCACGGATGGTCTCCCACAGCTCGTCGAAGTCCTGCTGGAGCGTGATGTCCTTGGGCGGAGCAATCGCCAATGCAGGAGCGGCAACCGCGGACAGCCCCGTGGCAAGGGCCATCCGGCGCGAGAAGACCGGCGTCACTGCTCGTTCTTCACGACGTCGCCGCGGGCCATGACGAACGATACCGTCTTGAGCACGGTGACATCCGTCAGCGGATCTCCCGCCACGGCGATGATGTCTGCGGACTTGCCCGGCTCGATCGTCCCGATTTCGCTGGAAAGGCCGAGGAGGTCGGCCGCGTTGAGGGTCGCGGCCTTCAGCGCCTCGACCGGCGGCATGCCATACTTCACCAGCAGTTCGAACTCGTCCGCGTTCCGGCCGTGCTTCGATACTCCGGCGTCGGTGCCGAAAGCGATCTTCACTCCCGCCGGATAGGCCTTGCGCAGTGATTGGCCGGTGATGCCGATGCGCCAGTCGATCTGCTGCTTCACCGCTCCGGTGTAGGCATTCGGGTCCTTCGCAAGCCGCTCGAGATAGCCGTTCACCGTCGAAAGGGTCGGCACATAGTAGGCGCCGGTCTGCTTGAAGAGGCGCAGGATCTCGTCATCCATCACCGTGCCGTGTTCGATCGAGTCCGCGCCCGCCCGAAGCGCCAGCTTGATCCCGTCGGCCCCGTGCGCGTGAACGGCGACCTTTCGGCCATAGGCATGCGCCGTTTCGACCAGTGCTTTCGCCTCGTCGTCGAACATCCGCGTCGCCAGGCCGGTGCCGCTGTTCACTCCGCCCGTGGTGGCGAACTTGATGACGTCCGCGCCGCGGTCGATCTGCCTGCGCACCACGCGCCGGCAGCTTTCGATGCTGTCGCAGAGATTCTCCGGGCTCGGCAAATGCGCGACCAATTCGTCGTTCAGCGAGCCGCGGCCGTCCATGTGCCCGCCCGTCGTCGAAATGCTCTGGGCTGCATCGACGATGCGCGGGCCCTGGACCCAGCCGCGCTTGACCGCTTCTCGCAGTCCCATGGTCACGCCCTTGTCGTCACCGAGGTTGCGAACGGTGGTAAATCCGGCGCGGACCGTCTTCATTCCGTTGAGCTGCGCTTCATAGGCGTGCAGCGGGTCGTCGTCGCGAACGTCGGCGAGCAGGGCCTGCTCACCGCCGCGGTCGCTGGTCAGGTGCACGTGGCTGTCGATCAGGCCGGGTAGCACGGTCTTGTCGCCAAGCTCGATGGCCGTCGCCCCCGCCGGAGCAGGAATGTGGCCGTCACGCACTTCGAGGATGCGGCCATTGTCGACGATGATTGTGGACGGCCCCGAAACGGCTTTGCCGGGGACGGCAATCAGCCGTCCGGCATGGATGTAGGTCGGGGCGGCGATGGCCGCGGGAGCGCTCGAAGCAAGCGCGGCGGCGGCGAACAGGCGACTAAGCATGGCCGCAGCTTAAAGCCGCCTTTTCCCAGCGCAACGGCCGTGCGCTACTCGGTCGTCGCGCCGTCCCATTCCTCATGCTCGTGCCGCTTGTCGGCCTCCGCCTTGGTCGCCTGCACAACCTTGTCCTTGTGCTCCGGGGGACCGTAGAGCGTGTAGAAACGCAGCGGCGCATTGCTCGTGTTCCGGACGTTGTGGCGCGCACCCGCGGGCACGATGACGGCGAAATCGTCCTGGACCGGGTTCTCTCGTCCATCGATGTCGACGACACCCTGCCCTTCTTCGAAGCGGAAGAACTGGTCGCGATCCTCGTGAACTTCCGCGCCGATCTCCTCCCCGGCCTGAAGCGTCATCAGCACAAGCTGCAGATGCTCGCCCGTGTAGAGAACTCGGCGGAAATCCTCGTTGTCGACAGTCAGCCGGTCGATATCGTCGCAAAAGCCTCGTTTCATGAGGTGACCTTCCGTTCGCTGGAAATCCCGTTCGGAACGCACAACAGATGCGCCGCCTTGTTGTTCAGGTGCGCGAGCTTTTCAACGGATCATTGCCCCAGTTCATGAGCGAATAGCGCCAGCGCGATGTCGCGACGTTCGCCGGCTCCTGCGCGCGGTGACGGCGGACGTAGCCGACGACCTTGCGCATATGGATGTAGTCGTCATCGGTCAGATCAGATCTCGCCTTGCTGAGGATGGTGACGATTCGGCGGCCGCTGGCATGGCCGACGCTTTCGCCGCTGCCCTCGCCGTCCTTGCCCTTCCAGCCGACGGAGCGGCTCTCCTTCGTGCGGAGCCAGGACTTGAGCTCCGACGCGGTCATGTTCACGGCTTCGCTGAAGTCCTTTCGGACCTTTTCCCGATCGATCTCCGGCATGGCTCCAGAACGCATGTCGCGCAGGCCCGGCGCAACATGGCCGAAGGGCGGTGTCAGTCGCGCATGATCTCGACGCCGCCCTTGATGACCGCCGCCGGCCGCTCGAGCACCGTCACGTCCGCCAGCGGATCGCCCTCCACCGCGACGATGTCGCCATAGCGGCCGACCGCAATCGCTCCGACGTCGCTCCGCCCGAGCGCGTCGGCGGCATTGCGGGTGGCGGCCTGGATCGCCTCCAGGGGCGTCATTCCGTACTGGACCATGACTCGGAACTGCCGTGCGACCTGGCTGTGCGGCATGACGCCCGCGTCGCTGCCGAAGATCATGCGGACGCCTGCGCGATGGGCCTTGCGGAAATTGTCCCGTTGGATCTGCCCGACCTCGCGGTCCTTGCGGATGTTCTCCTCCAGGACGCCGTTCTTCTTGCCTTCGGCCTGCGTGTATTCCGTGTTGTAGATATCCATCGAGAACCAGACGGGCTGCTTGCGCTGCAACGCGAGGCGGATGCCCTCGTCGTCTACCAGGCTCACATGCTCGATGGTGTCGATGCCTGCGCGGATGGCGGCCTTGATCCCTTCGGCGCCATGAGCGTGAGCGGCGACGCGCAGGCCCCAGTGGTGCGCTTCATCGGCGATGGCGCGAAGCTCCTCCTCCGAAAGCTGCTGCTGCCCCGGGGTAGTGTTGCGCGAGAAGACGCCGCCGGTGGCGCAGGTCTTGATGACTTCCGCGCCGAACTTGCGCTGGCGGCGGACCTCATATTTCAGCTGATCGGGAGTGTCGCCTATGCCTTCCGCCTTTTCCTTCTGCATGCTGGGCGGAAGAAAGGTGTCGTCGCAGTGGCCGCCGGTCGCGCCCAGCGCATGCCCCGCCGGAACGATCCGGGGTCCGACGGCATAGCCGGCCTCGATCGCCTGCTTCAGCCCGACATCGTCCCACTTGGTCGATCCGACCACGCGGATTGTCGTGAAGCCGGCATTCAGAATGTCCCTCGCGGTGCCGACCGCGGCGATCGGCCAGAAGCTGTCGGTGAACTCCAGGAAGCGGTAGCCACCGATATCTGCGGGCTGGAGATGCGTGTGCATGTCGATCAGCCCGGGAATGAGCGTTTTTCCGGAAAGGTCGACGTGCTTGACGTTCGCGCCCCAGCGGACGGTTCGCGCATCGGCGATCGAGCTGATCCGGCCTGCGTCGTCCACGAAGACGGCGGGACTTTCGATATAGCGGCCGGTCTGGACGTCGAGCATCCGGTCCGCCGTGATCACGCTTGCCGCATGAACAGGCGTGATCGCGGCGCACGCCAGCAACGCCACCAGGATTCGATTCTTCATCCGTACCCCCTGCACCCCAGGCTCGGATGCATTGCACGGCGCGCCGGACGAAAACAGTCCCGGGCAAAAGTCCCGGGTTCAGAGCCCCTTACGGCCAAACGTCGGGCGGTGGGTCAGGAAAGGCGGGTGCAAAGCCTGATGCGGATGATGTTCGGGCGGCTTTTCGAACTCAGGCTCGGATTGCTCCTCACCCTCGTCCCGCGGATCCGATTCTACGCCGGAATTCCCTTCCGCTTGCGCCTCGCCGGATTTGCGTCGCGCCCTTCGCGCAAGATAGCGCGAAATTGCCTCGTCGGGATCGAAGCCCGGATTCGAAGGCTCGAAGTCTTCGCGATCGTCGCTGAACCGATCCATCGCCTCACCCCTCTTGTCGGGGCGAATCGTATGTTGAAGCTGGCTAAAGCTTGCTTAACGCCGCTCGCAGCGCCTCAAATGTGGATCACGCGCCCAAAGGCGGCGAGCACGCTTTCATGCATCATCTCGCTGAGCGTCGGGTGCGGGAAGACGGTCTGGATGAAGTCCGTTTCCACCAGTTCGGCGGTCTTTCCTACTGTATAGCCCTGGATCAGCTCGGTGACCTCCGCGCCGATCATATGTGCGCCCAGCAATTCGCCGGTCTTCGCGTCGAACACCGTCTTCACGAAGCCGTCGACCTCGCCAAGCGCAATGGCCTTGCCGTTGCCGATGAAGGGGAATTTGCCGACCTTGACGTCGTAGCCATTCTCCTTCGCCGCGGCCTCCGTCAGCCCGACCGACGCCACCTGCGGGCGGCAATAGGTGCAACCCGGGATGTTCTTCGGATCGGTCGCGTGCGGATGTGCGTCCTTGTTGCCGAGTTCCTTCGCGATCGCCTCGGCGGCCGTTACGCCCTCGTGGCTCGCCTTGTGCGCAAGCCACGGCGGAGCAGTCACATCGCCGATCGCCCAGATGCCCGGCACATTGGTGCGGCACATGGGATCGGTATCGATGTGACCTTTGGTGGTCTTCACGCCCAACGCCTCGAGACCGATGTTCTCGGTGTTCGGGACGATGCCGACCGCAACGATGGCGTGGCTGAAACGATGCTCCGCCGACTTGCCGTCCTTGGTCTTGATCGTCGCGGCGACGCCCTTCGCGTCCGGCTTCAGGCTCTCGACGCCCGCCGACGTGAGGATTTTCAGCCCCTGCTTGGTCAGCTGCTTCTCAAGGAACCCGCTGACCTCCGCATCCTCGACGGGAACGACGCGGTCGAGCATCTCGACCACCGTCACCTTGGCGCCGAGATCGGCATAGAAACTGGCGAACTCGATCCCGATCGCCCCGGAGCCGATCACCAGTAGCTCGGTCGGCATTTCCGTCGGCGTCATCGCGTGGCGGTAGGTCCAGATGCGCTTGCCGTCAGTCTTGGCGAATGGAAGGTCGCGCGCACGCGCGCCTGTCGCGACGATGATGTGCTTTGCGGCAAGATCGGCCGCCTTACCGTCGGCGGACGTCACCGTGAGCTTACCCTTTGCCGTGATCTTCCCCTCACCCATGTGAACGGTGATCTTGTTCTTCTTCATCAGGTGCGTGACGCCCTGATTGAGCTGCTTGGCGACGGCCCGGCTGCGCGCGACGACCTTTTCGATCTTGAATCCAGCCTTGATCGCTTCGAGTCCGTAGGCGTCGGCGTGCTGGATCTGGTGGAAGATCTCGGCCGAGCGGAGCAGCGCCTTGGTGGGGATGCAGCCCCAGTTGAGGCAGATGCCGCCGAGGTTCTCCCGCTCCACGATCGCCGTCTTGAGGCCGAGCTGCGCGGCGCGGATCGCGGCCACATAGCCGCCGGGTCCGGAACCGAGCACGATTACGTCGTAAGATTCAGCCATTGCTTCCCTCTTGTCCCGCGACTTCGCGCGGCCTGTCATTCTCGTCGAGCGCGACGAACTTGAAGCGCCCCCATGCAACGCGCGTCTCGGCATCGCCGTGCCGCTCCCGCGAGATCGCCTCTGCCTGATAGGTGAGCGACGTCCGGCCGCTTTCAACCAGCTCCACGTAGACGGAGACTTCGTCACCAACACTTGGAGCGCCTTTGAAGCGAAGCTCGTCCGCGGCGACCAGCACCGCCTTTCCGCGAACGACGCGGGACGCCTCGCTGCCTGCACCGAGCGCCATCTGACTGATCAGCCATCCGCCGAATACGCCTCCGTACGGATTGAGGTTCGTCGGCATTGCGGTGGCGCGGATGACGGGGATCCGGTCAGACAATTTCGGCGCTCAGCGGCTGTGCCAGTTGAAGAATATGCGGAACGCGATCGCGGACCCGAGGAACAGCGGGACGGAGAACAGCAGCCCCGGCGATCCGGGGAGCGGATGGATCGTTCCCCACTTCGTCCAGTTGGTCATCCAGGCGCCATGCTGCCCGCCGAGCATCATCGGCAATAGGAAGCCCAGGCCCGCGCCCAAGGCCAAGGCCGTCAGCCACTTCATCTCAGGCGAGCATTCCGAGCGGGCTTTCGACCAGCCGCTTGAACGCCTGCATCAGCTTTGCGCCGTCCGCGCCGTCGATCGCGCGGTGGTCGAAGCTCCCGGTGGCAGACATGACGGTCGCGATCTGAAGGCTGTCGTTGATGACGTAGGGCCTTTTCTCGCCCGCGCCGATTGCCATGATCATGCCCTGAGGCGGATTGATGACGGCTTCGAACTGCTTGATGCCGTACATGCCCATGTTCGACAGGCTGGCCGTGCCGCCCTGATATTCGGTCGGCTGGAGTTTGCCTTCCTTGGCACGGGCGGCGAGGTCCTTCATTTCCGCCGAAATAGCCGACACGCTCTTCGTGTCCGCGCCGACGATGATCGGCGTGATGAGGCCCGCCGGGATCGACACTGCGACGGAGACGTCGGCCCGGCTGTACTTGAACAACTGGTCGCCGGCGAAGCTGACGTTGCACTCCGGAACCTCGATCAGCGCCTGAGCGAGCGCCTTGATCAGGAGATCGTTGACGCTGAGCTTCACGCCGCGGCTTTCGAGGCCCGCATTGAGTTCGCCGCGAAGCTTCAGAAGCGCGTCGAGCTGGATGTCGACCGTCAGATAGATGTGCGGGACCTGCTGCTTCGATTCCGTCAGGCGGCGCGCGATCGTCTTGCGGATGTTCGAAAGTTTGATCGCCTCGTGCGGGATCGCCTGCTCGATGACGCCCGGAAGCACCGCATGTCCGCCAAGCGCGGGAGCAGGCGCCGCAGCAGGCGCTCCAGCCGGAGCCGCCGCGGGTGCCTTGCCGACAGCGGCATCGACGTCCGCGCGAACAATCCGTCCCCCAGGACCGCTGCCCTGCAGCGCGTTGAGATCCACGTTCTGAGCTTGAGCCAGGCGACGCGCCAAAGGCGACGCCTTCACCCGATCGCCTTCGGCACGCTGAGCGGCGGCGGGCTGCGGCGGAGCGGCCGGCGTTTCGACCGGCGCCTGTGCCGGAGGGCTCTTCGGCGTTTCATCCGCCTTCGGCGCGGGCGCGGCGGCCTTGGGGGCCTCGGCCGGCGCGGTGTCGGCCTTGGGCGGCGCCGCAGAAACGTCTTCGCCTTCGGCAGCGAGAATCGCGATCGGAGCGCCGACCTTCACGCCATCGGTGCCTTCCGGAACCAGGATCTTGGCGATCTTGCCCTCATCGACCGCCTCGAACTCCATCGTCGCCTTGTCTGTCTCGATCTCGGCAAGGATGTCGCCCGACTTCACCTCGTCGCCTTCCTTGACGAGCCATTTGGCCAGCGTACCTTCTTCCATGGTCGGCGAGAGAGCGGGCATTTTGAGTTCGGTCGGCATGAGCGTCTTTCCGCTTGGGCAGGCTCGCGGGCACAAAGCCAATGCGGCGGTCGGGGTCAAGTGGGCGACGGGCAAACTGCGATGCCGCTTGCGCTGAACGCCGGATTAACGCAGCAGTTGCGTTGCATGGGGGAAGGCGAGCCCAAACGGACCTATCTGGTCGTCATCGACGACAGCCCGGAAGCGCGCGTCGCACTCCGGTTTGCGGCGCGACGGGCGATCAAGACCGACGGAAACGTCGAGGTGCTGGCGGTCGTGGAACCACAGGACTTCGTTCAGTGGGGCGGCGTCCAGGCAGCCTTCGAGGAGGAGCAGCGCCTGCGCATCGAAGGCGTCGTCAGCGGCGCGGTCGGCGAGATTATGGACGAGTCGGGCCTGAAGCCATCGATCGTGATCCGGAGCGGAGAACCGGTGAAGGTTGTCCGCGAATTTATCGGCGAGCGCCTGGAAGTGGCGGCGCTAGTCCTCGGCGCGGCGCCAAGCGGCAGCCCGGGCCCCCTCGTCTCGAACTTCACCGGGAACGACGCCGGCAAGCTGCCTTGCCCGGTGATGATCATTCCCGGCTCGCTCGACGACGAGCGTCTGGAGCAGCTGAGCTAAAGCACCTTCGCTAGAAGCTCGCACAAGGCGACGCAGCCGGTTTCATCCTCTTCCGTGAACCGCCCGGGCGTCGGGCTGTCGAGGTCGAGCACGGCGATCAGCTTCCCGCCGCGAACGATCGGAACGACCAGTTCGCTGGCCGAGGCGGCGTCGCACGCGATATGGCCCGGGAAGGCATTGACGTCCTGGATGCGCTGGACCTGCAGCGTCTTAGCCGCCGCCCCGCACACGCCCTTACCGAATGGAATGCGAATGCAGGCTGGACGCCCCTGAAACGGACCTAGCACCAGCTCGCCGTCGACGTTGCGATAGAAGCCCGCCCAATTGAGGTCGGGCAGCGATTCCCAGATCAAGGCCGAGACATTCGCCATATTGGCAACGGCATCCGGCTCATCCGCAGTCAGGCCTTCAGCGGCATTCAGGAGGTCCTGATAGAAGGTCTCCTTGTCGGCCGCAGCAATCTTGAAGTCGTACATCAGTCGAATTGAACCTTTCCGCGCGTTTGCTTCACCGCGCTCCGTTGCTTTTTCTTGTCAACCCGCTGGGCTTTCGCGGCCCGGCTCGGGCGCGTCGGCTTGCGCTTCGCCTGGACGATATGGGCAGCGGCGATCATTTCCGCCAGCCGCCGCCGCGCGTCCTGCCGGTTGGCCTCCTGCGTCCGGTATTTGCGCGCTGTGATGAGCAGTTCGCCAGCGCCGGTGACACGGCTGCCGGCGATGGTCCTCAATCGCTGATAAGCGTCCGGGTGCAGCCGCAGCCGGAACAGGTCGACGCGGAGTTGCACTGCGGTCGCGACCTTGTTGACGTTCTGGCCGCCGGGCCCTGTCGCCGCGAGGAAACTCTCGCTGAGCGCATCTTCAGGGATGACGACATCCTCAGGCCGCATCGCCCCAGTCCCCGAAATAATCCGGCAGCGGAGCACTGACGTCTATCGCCGGCTTCTTCTCGCGCGGTACGACCAGCCGCGACGCGTGAAGCAGCATCGGCCCGCCCGGCACGCCATAGACGCGATCCCCGGCGATCCCGCGGCCGAACGCCTCGCGCGCGTGCACGCGGAGCTGATGGGTGCGCCCCGTGACCGGCCGGAACTCAACGAGTGTGCGGCCGTCCCGCACTTCAACCCTTCGCCAGTGCGTGATGGCTGAATCGCCCTTGGCGTCCGCGACCATCCGCCAGCCGGCTTCCGCGCTCGATTTCTTGCCGATCGGAATGTCGATCACCCCCTCGGCCTGCTCGATCTCCACGTCGACGACAGCGAGATAGTGTTTGCCGACCTGCCGCGTCTCGAAAGCCTTCTGCAACACCGACCGCGCCTTCGGACTGCGCGCCAGGAGAAGGCAGCCGGAAGTATCCTGGTCCAGCCGGTGCATCGGCGTCGGCGGGCGTTGGAAGCCCAGCTTCAACTCATCCAGTCTGGACACGACGCTGTCGCCGCCCCGACGAGGCGTATCGACCGGCAAACCGTTAGGCTTGTCGATGACGATTGCTTCGACGTCTACGAAGAGGATCCGCTGGTCCAGCATTAGCGGCCTCTTAGCCGTCTGTGACTCCTGCGCAACGATTCCGCCGGATTCCAGCGCGTTACACATTATTAACCTTTTGCCTTCAGACATCGAATGGTTAATGACCGCTTCAAGGCCGTTAAGAGAGCGTAACGCTCGCGGTCGAAACGGGGGGGAATTTCGATGCGAGTGCTTCTGATCGAGGACGAACCGACAACCGCGAAGAGCATCGAACTGATGCTCGGAACGGAAGGTTTCAACGTCTACACGACCGATCTGGGCGAAGAAGGCCTCGATCTGGCCAAGCTCTATGATTACGACATCATCCTTCTCGACCTGAACCTGCCGGACATGCACGGCTATGACGTGCTCAAGAAAGTCCGCACTGCAAAGGTCGGCACACCCGTCCTGATCCTGTCGGGCATCGGCGAGATGGATTCCAAGGTTCGCGCATTGGGCTTCGGCGCTGACGATTACGTCACTAAGCCGTTCCACCGCGATGAGCTGGTCGCCCGCATCCATGCAATCGTGCGCCGCTCGAAGGGCCATTCGCAATCGGTCATCCGCACCGGCAAGCTGGCCGTGAACCTCGATGCCAAGACGGTCGAGGTCGACGGCGCCCGAGTGCACCTGACCGGCAAGGAATATGCGATGCTGGAGCTGCTTTCGCTCCGCAAGGGCACGACGCTGACCAAGGAGATGTTCCTCAATCATCTCTACGGCGGCATGGACGAGCCCGAACTGAAGATCATCGACGTGTTCATCTGCAAGCTGCGCAAGAAGCTGAGCCTGGCGTGCGGCGGCGCCAACTACATCGAGACCGTCTGGGGCCGCGGCTATGTGCTGCGCGATCCTGACGCCGAAGAGGAAGATCAGCCGGCGGCTGCCGTCGCGTAAGAGTTACCAGCGGGGGTGGGTGAGAAGGCGGGGCGCCGACGGCGCTCCGCCTTTTTCATTTCCGGCCGAAAGCCGGTCGGCTGATCCGCACCAATTCTACGCGTTGATCAGCAGGCGCTTGCGTTCACCTCGAATAGGCAGGCTCAGCTGCTCCGGCAGCGCGTTCGCTGCAGCATCGGCTTCCGCATCTTCCATCCGACGCCAGCCGTCGCGGCCGAGACGTTCGAGCGGGCGGAAGCGAGTCTTGTAGGCCATGCGCGGCGAGCCTTCGACCCAATAGCCGAGGTAAACGTAGGGCAGCCCTGCCCGCGCCGCACGGATGATGTGATCGAGGATGATGAAGGTGCCGAGTCCCTTGCGCGATCCAGCCCCCACGTCGAAGAAGCTGTAGATCATCGACAGGCCGTCGCCCTGCTGGTCCGACAGACAGGCGCCGACCAATTTGCCGGGCTTCCCGTTTTTCGACGGCTCGCGATATTCGACGAGGTAGGTGCGGACGGGCGTCTGCTCGACCATGTCGGCGAAGTCGCTCTCGTCCATCTCCGCCATGCCGCCGCCTGGATGGCGGACCTCCAAATAACGCTGGAGAAGCTCGTACTGCTCTTCGGTCGTCCACGGCTTGCACGCGGTCACTTCCAGGTCGGAGTGCTTGCGGAGCAGCCGCCGCTGCGTCCCGTTGGGCGTGAACTCGGCCGCCAGCACGCGGACGGACACGCAGGCCGAACAGTCGATGCAGCTTGGACGGTAGGCGACGGACTGGCTGCGGCGGAATCCGATCCGCCCCAGCGCCTCGTTGAGTTCACCGGCGTGGCGGCCCGACAGTTCCGTAAAGACCTTCCGCTCCACCTTGCCCGGGAGATACGGACAGGGTGACGGGTTGGTCACGAAGAACTTCGGGAACCGGAAAGGTGCGCTCAAGCGGACTCGCCTCCCAAATGGTTACGAAGGACTTTATGCGACTGGTAAACGCCGTTGAAAAGAGTTCGGCACCCGGAAAAGAGGGTTAACGATGTCCCTGTTTCGAACAGGGAAGTCCCTGAGGCTTTCTGATGTTAGTCGAGCAGCGCTCGTTCGACGATGAAACCGGCGGATTCCAGCCGATTCACGACATCGTCGATCGCTTCGGCATCGCGTGCCTCGCACTCGACCTCGATCACCGTGTCTTTCGCCGGAAGCCGTGTGAAAATTCGGCTGTGATTGATCTCGATGATGTTGACACCCGCTTCGTGGAACTTGGCGGTGATCGCGGCAAGCGCTCCCGGCCGGTCCTGAGCCGCCACACGGAGCCGGGCGATTCGTCCCTGCCGGACAAGATCGCGTACCAACACGTTGGCCAGCAAATGCGTATCGATGTTCCCGCCGCACAGGATCGTGCCGACCTTCTTCCCCGCGAAGCGCTCCGGCTCGCCGAGCATGGCCGCAAGTCCGGCGGCGCCGGCGCCTTCCACTACGCTCTTCTCGATCGCAACGAGCATCGCGACGGCGCGTTCGAGCTCGCGCTCCTCCACCAGCCGCACATCGACGCCGAGGTCCTTGAGGATCTTGCTGGTAAGCTCGCCGGGCTTCTTGACCGCGATGCCCTCGGCAAGCGTATCGCCGCCGGACGGCATGTTGCAGCCCTCGATGGAGCATTTCATCGACGGATAAAGCTCGGCCTCGACACCGATCAGCTCGATGTCGGGCTTCAGCGCCCGCGCCGCAATGCCGGTACCCGACATGATGCCGCCGCCGCCGATCGGCACGACGAGAGTGTCTAGGTCGGGCGCGACTTCCAGCATCTCAAGCGCGATCGTGCCCTGCCCAGCGATGATATGCGG
>Ga0070675_100002286_pt1 | contig 14212 bp, 15 predicted proteins | sample KBSM43metaG_FD_65343 | JGI IMG/M metagenome (GOLD analysis project Ga0070675, IMG submission 65343) | Miscanthus rhizosphere microbial communities from Kellogg Biological Station, Michigan, USA - KBS M4-3 metaG | ecosystem: Host-associated > Plants > Roots > Rhizosphere > Soil ...
GAAGGCACCGAGGTCGGTGTGCGCGAACACGCGATGCATGAGCATCGGTGCCACTAACGGAATGAACAGCAACAGGCTGGGAATCGCGACTGCCCACCTGACGGACATCGCCCCGTCAGGGTTTGGCGTGGCCTCTGAGCTACTGCGACCGCACACGCCGCCGCTCTTCTTCCTCACGGTCGCGGCGTTCCTGGGAAGTTGCCGGCTCCGGAATGGTGACGGGCTCCGACTGCAGGCTTCCGTCAACGAGACCTAGTCCGGCGCGGACCTGCTGGACCATCCATCCGGAGAAGCTGCCAGCAGCCAACTCGATGCTGTCCACCGTTCGAGCGGTCGTCACGGATATGGAGTTACCCAGCGACTGGGTGGCGGCCGCCATGGGCGGGCGCACCGCCGCGTCAAAGGCGTCCTTCTTGTTGGCCAGCCCGACCTTGTCAGCCATTGCACGCGTCGCCGCGCCGAGACGATCCTCCGTCACGGCCATGCCTCCGCACGCACGTATCCCCAGGATGATCATCAGCAGCAACGCGACGTGTAGCAGTCGTCTCACGCGGCATTCCTCACTACGGATTCGGCGCGAAGTACCCACCCGCTGTGGTGACGAGGAGCGAATCCCCATGCGGGCGAATTTCCACGTGCCTCCACGCACCGTCCCGTTTCGAATTGGTAGATGTGTAGCTCAGGACGTATCGCTGGCGCAGGTTCTCGATGATGCCGTTGAACTGATCGGCTAATTCCGCGGGCACTGCGGAAAAGTACGCTTCGCCGCCCGACACCTGGGCGAGGTGCTCGAGGAAGGGCTTATCGAGACGCGTGCCAAGGCCAATCGGGAAAATTGTCGCCCCAACTTCCCGGGCGAGCTCGAACACGTCGTCGACGGTATGCGCGCTACCCGGACCAGTGCCGGGATTATTCTCGTCCCGACCATCGGTCAGCACGACGATCGCTCGTCGTCCCGCAACTCTCTTCACCTGCTGAAGCCCGTCCCACAGCGCGTCGTACAGCGCCGTGCCACCAAGCGGCTTGTATTTGTCGATCGCGTCCAACGAGAGCTGACGATTGGTGCTCATGGCGTGCTCGACAAACGGCTGATCGGCGAATGTAATCATCGCGAGGCTGTCCTCGGGACGAACAGCCTTCACGAATTCCCGGGCCGTCTCCTTCACGACTTCGGCACTTCGCGTCATGCTGCCGCTGCGGTCGATGAGCAGACTGATCGCCACCGGATCGATCGCTTCCTGAAAGGTGTCGATCGACTGCTTGACGCCGTCTTCGAGTACATCGACGTCGCTGGAAGCGACGTTGATATAGCGGCTCGATTTGTCGGTGATACGGAACTCGATTTGCGGCCGGATCGGCGGCGGCAGCGCGGCGCGGTATCCCGCGCGCGTCCGCGCATGGTAGCCCTTCGGCACGTCGACCGTAATCGCACGCCATGCCCCGTCCTTGTTCTGATTGGATGGCGTGTACGTGATGAGATACCGGCTGTTCTCGTCGTTGGCGATTTCCTTGGCAACGGACACGAGATCGATCTCGCGCCACGGGAAGAACGCGCGTCCGCCAGTCCCTTCCGTCAGCGTGCGAAACGTTCCTTCTCCGTGCAGCGATACACCCGTTACACCGCCCATGGCGACACTGTAGACGGTGATCTGCTCTGCTTGCAGCTTCTGCAGCGCCGCCTGCACATCGACCGTGCTGTTCTCGTCGAAGCCGTCGGTGATCAGAATGACGGCACGTCGTCCCTCGATGCCGTGCAGCAGCGTGGCCATGTGGTCAACCGCGTCGACAATCGCAGTGCCTCCCCCGGACTTGATCGCGTCGATCGCCTGTGAGGTGGTGGCCAGGTCACTGGTCGGTCCCGTAATCGCACCGACTCGGTGATTGAAGGGCGCGATGACAATCTTGTCGCGTGTACCAAGATTCTTCGCGAGAAGCTCCGCCGCTTGACGCACCGCGGGCATCCGCTGCGACATGCTCTGACTGCTGTCGACGAGCAACGCCACCGTGCTCGACAGCGTCTCCCGCGTGAATAGATCCACATTCTGCGGGTCGCCGTTCTCCCGCACCGTGAATTCCGTCTTGTCCAGATTCGACACCGCACGTCCCTTGGCGTCGTACACGACCGTATCGACGAGAATGCTGGCGACTTCTGTTTCGTCGGCGATTTCGTAGGGAGGCAGCGTCACCGTGTCGCGAACGACGGCGCCGGCGTCGTCTGCGGCCTCGACAACGATCTCGCGCGACTCAAAAGGATTTTCGTCGGCCCAGGTGACGGCATACGGTGGTCCGGACTCCAATGTGCCGACCACGGCGCCATCGACGAGGAAGCGGAAGTGCAGGGGGCGGACGGCTGTATTAGGGGGCCACTGAACCTGCGCGACGATGCGGACTGAGGCTGGTGCCCCCGTGCGGCCCATGGGCGAGGTGATTCGCAGTGTCGGCATCACCGAAGCCGGTGCGCCCCCATCCTGCGCGTGGCCGAGCGAAACGGCGATCATCGCGAGGAGAGCGCCGGTCAGGAACCGCAATGCCATGCGATGAAACGTATCAGGTCACGCGGTCGCGAGGTCGCGATCTTCCACGAAGTAAGTCGCACACGCTTCGGCGAGCAAATCGATCGTCAGCCCTCGAGGCTGGTTCAGGTACGCGCCAATGGAGAGCGCGTGCTCAATCAGGTCGCGCGGATGACATGCGCGAAGGTGCACACCACGCTGTTGGATGTTGTCGACGACGTATGCCGCAAAGGCGCGGTCGAACGTGATGTGCTTGTGGCGGCAATAGTTCTCGAAAATCTGGATGAATTCGTCAATGGTCGGCGATTCCGCCAGCACCTTGTACTGAATGCGGCGCAGAAACGCTTCGTCGACGAGCTCGGAGGGCTTCAGGTTCGTGGCAAACACCACAAAGGTCTGGAACGGAATCTCGAATTTTTGCCCCGTTCTCAAGGTCAGAAAGTCGACACGACTTTCGAGGGGCACGATCCAGCGGCTCAGCAGCACGCGCGGAGGCACCTGCTGCCGGCCGAAGTCGTCGAGGACCAGGACGCCGCCGTTGGCGAGCACCTGAAGCGGCGCGCGATACAACCCGCTCGACGTGCTGAATCCGACTTCGAGCGCATCGAGCGTGAGCTCACCACCGACCGTAATGAGCGGACGCCGGCACTGCACCCAACGTCTGTCGTACGGATTGGTGCGCGCCAGGCCGGAGCCATCCTCCGCGCCGTCAATCAGCTCGTGGTTCACCGGGTCGAAAATTCGAATGATGTGACCGTCAATGGACAACGCGTGCGGCACAGCCATATCGCCGCGGAGCACTTCGCGGATGGCCTGCGAGATGACGGTCTTCCCGTTTCCGGGCGGGCCGTAGACAAACAGCGAGTGACGCGCCGCGATAGCGGGCCCGAGCTGATCGAGCACTCTGGGGTTGATCACCAGATGCGAAAACGCCTTCCGCACTAACTCTCTATTGAGTTGCAGTTCTTCGTCCGCGAACTGTTTGATGTAGGCGGTGTACTGGTCGAGCGGGACTGGAAGCGCACCGATGTAGTGATCGTGTTCGAGGAACAGAGCCGCCCGGACGCGACCGTTATCAGTCAACCGGTAGCGGAACGATGGCCCGCCGAGTACCGAGCCGCCGGAGATTTCACAGTGGTGCTCGCGTTTGAGGAGCGCCAGGGAGGGCTCGATGATCTGAAACGAGACCCCCAGCCGTTCGCTCAGCTCCGTCCCGGACAGCTCGCCGGAAAGATGCAGCGTCTTGGTGACGATCTGAAGAATCAGGTCGGGCGACAAGCCGGTGGCTTCGAGAGATTGTGGCTCGGCCGGCGGGCAAAACGCGGTCTCAGTGGTGATCACGATTCTGCTCCTCGGCGTCGGCGGCAAGGCGCGCCTGGCGGGCGCGCACCGCGGCCAGTGTCGAATCAGGGTCCGCAAGCAACGCCGATCGAAACGCCTCCTGCGCGTCGCGATACTTGCGTTCTGACATCATCACGATTCCGTAGTTGTAGTCGGCCGTGGCGGTATTGGTGGCGGCGCGCCTGAACCAGGTCCTGGCACCGTCAAGGTCTCCCGACGCCGCATGTGCCAACGCCATGTTGTTGCGCGCAATCGCCGAATCGGGCGCCGCGGAGACGGCGCGTTCACACATCGCTATCGCATACGGCTGCCGCGTCATGATTTCCACGTAGCACAAGTTGTTCAGCGCGTACCAGGCGGCCGCGTCAATGGCAACCGCGCGCCAGTACCAGCGTTTCGCCTCGTCGAAATTGCGGAGCGCTTGGAACACGGTTCCGAGCGTGTTGGCCGCCGCTGCCGAACGCGGTGCGTCGGCGACCGCGCGGCGCGCCTCTGGGAGCGCCATCGTCGGAAATCCCCAATCACGCCAGAGCCGCGCCATGCCATCGCGCGACACGGCGTCCTTCGGATCCAGTTTGAGGGCAGCGGCGAAGTGTTCCTGCGCATGGTCGAGAACGCGGAGTCGCCGGTACTCGACCGCCACCTGCCTGTGCGCCTGCGCGGTCGGAGTGAGCACGAGCTGTGCTAGTGCCGCTTTCAGCCTCTCGTCAGAGGATTCGAGCGTTACCGCAAACCCTGAACCTTTCGAAAACTTGGATAACGGGTTCCTGACAGACGCCGCTCCACCGCCATGTACCCCGCACCCCGTACTGACGAGCGCAAACACCAACAGATACCGCGACAACGTCACGTGGTCTCCCAACTGGCCTCCCACTCGCGGATCTAATCTTCGCGGCTCAAACGAGCCTTCCGCCGCATCATGTAGAGCACGACGAGCGCTGCCAGCACGACCAGCGCAATCCACGAAGCCATCGTCATATCCTCATCTCCTTAATCAGGGTTGCCCCTCGAAGAACGTATGATAGATTTGCACGACCACGGGACCGAAACAGACAATGTACAACGCCGGAAACAAACAGAGCGCGAGCGGAAACACCAGCTTGACGCCGAGCTTGTTTGCGCGTTCTTCCGCAAGCTGACGTCGCTTGGTGCGGGACATGTCGGCGTGAACGCGCAGGGCTTCTCCGATGCTGGTGCCAAAGCGATCCGTCTGCGTCAGCATCGAGACGAGTGAACGCACATCCTCCACACCGGTGCGACGCGAGAAGTTTCTGAACGCTTCGATACGCGGCAGGCCGGCACGTATTTCGGTCGTCACCATGGTGAGCTCATCGGCGATGGCCGGGTGTGAGACCCGTAATTCCTCCGCCGATTTCGCAACTGCCTGGTCGAGGCCACTTCCCGACTCCACGCACACGGTGAGAAGATCGAGCGCATCCGGCAGACCGTTGCGAACGGCTTTCTGCCGTTGCGATGTCTTGTGCGAAACCCAAAATCCCGGCGCCAGGTAACCGATCACGCCGAGCACCAGGGCAGGCACGAGTCCGGCGCTGAACCCGAGGATCGTGACGGTACCGAAGAACAGGAACAGCGGCAGCACGACTTCGGCGACCGAGTAGATGACGACAGCACGCCCCGATGTATAGCCCGCGCGCGTAAGGGTACGCTGCAGTTTCGACATTTCCTTCGGGCTCTTCGGGAGCAGTCGCGACAGTCTGGCAAGGACCGGATCCGGTGCTTCGACCAACCGGTCGTCCACCGCAATACGGCTGCCGGCGGCCGGTTCCGCGATTGCGCGGATGCGGCGGCGTTCAGGGGAATTCCGCGCAAGCACCCACGACGTGGTCGTACCGACGACGACGCACATCGTCACGAAGACGCCGACAACAGCAAGAAGGACTTCTGGAGTCATCGCCTTAGTACTCCACGTTCAGGACTCGCCTGATCCAGAAAATACCGATTGTCTGCAGCGCCACACCCGCCACGATCATCTGCACGCCCATGGGATCGTTTGTCAGAAGCCGCATATGCTCTGGGGAGATGATGAACAGGACACCCGCGGTCACCGGCGGCAACGCGATCAGCACGGCGCCCGTGATTCGGCCATGCGCGCTGACCGCGCGAACTTGACGTTTCACCTTGAACCGATCGCGAATCACCGCGCTGAGCTTGTCGAGCACCTCTGACAGGTTGCCGCCCATTTCGCGCTGTGTGAGCACCGCGGTCACGAAAAACCGCGCATCGATGAGAGGAATTCGGGCGCCGAACGCTTTCAACGCGTCCGGCAGCGACATGCCGAAGTTCTGCTGGTCGAAGAGCAGGCGGAACTCCGCTCCGACCGGCGCCGGAATTTCGTCCGATACCATCTGCAACGCCGTGGGCAAGGCGTGACCCGCCCGCAGCGCCCGCGCCATTAGGTCAACCGCTTCGGGAAACTGCTCCTCGAATCTGGCAATCCGCCTCTCGCCGACTTTCTTGACGAAGAAGTACGGGAGAAACGCCGCTGCCACTCCAGCAGCCAAGATCGCCAGCCCGGAAGGCACGAATTGAGACACCACGGCCATCGCCGCGAGCGCCGCAAAAATGCTCGCGAGGATGAGGGTCCCGACGGTCATCTTCAGACCGGACCTCGCGAGGACGTCCGACAGCGGCTCCAGGGCGTTACCTGTTCTGGCGAGCGTCGCGTCGAGCGACCCGATCCCGCTCATGCGCTCGCGCGCCTTGACAATCGTGTCCCGCAAATTCTGCGTGCGCTGCACCTTCAACCGGGCACGGACCGCATGCTCCGAAACCTGTTCGGGACGGACCACGAACGCCCAGTAGGCCCCGAGCACGATGCCGAGGACCAGGACGAAGGTAAACGCCACGACAGACATTACGCCACCACCTTCATGTGCTCGAACATCTGCGCGGGCAGGTGAATGCCAGACGTGGCAAAGCGGTCGGTGCACTTCGGCCGAATGCCGGTGGCCCTGAATCTCCCGCGAACGCGTCCGTCTTCGTCGACCCCGAGCTTCTCGAAGACAAAGATGTCCTGCATGGTAATGACCTCGCGCTCCATGCCGGTGATTTCCGAAATCGCGGTGACTTTGCGCGTGCCGTCCGACAGACGCGCGATCTGCACGACCACCTCGATCGCCGATGCGACCTGCTGCCGGATCGCACGTTCCGGAATGTTCAGGTTCGCCATCGCCACCATCGTGTCGAGGCGGTACAGCGCATCGCGCGGGCTGTTGGCGTGAATGGTCGTCAAGCTTCCGTCATGACCGGTGTTCATCGCCTGCAACATGTCGAGCGCTTCTTCGCCTCGCACCTCGCCGACGATGATGCGATCGGGACGCATACGCAGGGCGTTGACGACCAGTTCGCGCTGGCGGATATGACCTTTTCCTTCGATATTGGCGGGGCGCGTCTCCAGCCGGACAACGTGGCGCTGTCGGAGCATGAGCTCGGCGGAGTCTTCGATCGTTACGATGCGCTCACCGCCTCCAATGAACCCCGAGAGCACGTTCAGCAGCGTCGTCTTACCAGCGCCCGTGCCGCCAGACACGACGAGGTTGAGGCGGCACCCGACGGCGACTTTCAGGAACTCGAGCATCGGTCCGGTCAGCGAGTCGCGGACCACGAGATCATCTGCGCCGAGCCGATCCGTGCGGAAACGTCGAATCGAGAGCGCAGGGCCGTTCAGCGCAAGCGGCGGGATGATTGCGTTGACGCGCGAGCCGTCGGCCAGACGCGCATCGACCATCGGACTCGATTCGTCGATACGACGACCGACCGCACTGACGATGCGCTCAATGATCTGCAGAAGGTGACGATCGTCGCGGAAGACCACGTCGGTTTCTTCCAGGCGCCCTTCCCGTTCGATGTACACCTGGTCGAACTTGTTCACGAGGATGTCGGAAATGGAGCGATCCGCGAGCAGCGCCTCGAGCGGCCCGAGGCCGAACAGCTCGTCGAGCACTTCGACGATCAGCGCTTCACGCTCGCTGAAGCTGAGCGGAGTCGTCTCCTGTTCGCGCTCGAGTATGCCGACGATGAGGCTGCGCAATTCGGGTTCGGCATCCTCACGGGTGATGTTCGCGAGCTTGTCGAGCCGAAGCCGGTTCAACAGCTCGGTGTGGACGCGTCCTTTCAGCTGCTGATACTGGGGCGGCCTGACGTTTGGTGGCTGAGTCGCGAGGGTGAGCGTTGTAAGTACCATTCAGTCTCCATTACGAACGCGAATGCGTGAGGCGGCCAAACAGCCCCGAGGACTTTTCACGTGCCGGTCGGACGCCGGCAAGATCTTGTGCGAACCGCTTGAATGAGGCCGACAGGTCGTTGTGGTTTTCGAGCGCCACTTGCCGGCCCTTGTTCAATGCCTGCAGCGCCACACGGTAATTGCTGGGGAACGTGTGTACGACCGAGCACCCGGCGGCCTTCTCCACATCGGACTGGCTGATGTCGGCGTTGCGATCGGAGCGGCTCAGGACGAGAGCAATCTTCTCGCGGCCATAGCGCTCGCGCAGCATGGCGGCCATGCGGCTGGCGCTCTTGACCGTGGCGAGTTCCTGATTGACGACAATAAAGATCGAGTTGAGCTGATCGAGCGTCTCGAGAATGGATCGATCGGAACGTGCGACATCGATCACGGTGTGCTTGTACACCGTCGAGGCAAACGCGATGACCTGCTTGATTCGCGGCACGTCAAGTCCGCTGGCGGCGGCGCGATCCGGCGAGGCAAGCAGATCGGTTGACGGCGCGATCTGCGTGACGAGACTGCGAAAATACACCTGGTCCAGGCGATGCGTGTTCTCGAGCGCGTCCGCGATCGAAAAACGGGTCTCCGCGCCGGTGAACAGCGTCGCGTCACCAGCGGCGTTCTGCAGTTCGATCATCAGCGCCCGTTCGGGCTTGACGACGCTGCCAAGCGACGTGGCCACATTGACCGCAATCGTGGTCGTCCCGACGCCACCCTTGGCGCCGATGAACCCATAGACGCGCCCGGGTTCCGTGTGGAGGCGGGTTCCGGCCAGGCGCTGAACGACGCGCGCCAGTTCCTCGTGATCAATGGGCTCGGCAACGACTTCGTTGACGCCGGCACGCATCGCATCGAGGAGCAACGCCGGTTCGAGCTTCGACGCGAGGATGACGATGCTCACGTCGGGATGCTGCCGCTTGATCGACGAGATCGCTGGTGGCACTCCGTGCTCACCGCGCACATCGAAGATGACCACGTCGGCGGGGTTCGACGCGGCAGCCTCAGCCGTGGCACGAACGGCGTCGATGCCGGAGACGCGAAGCATCTCCTCAATCTGTCGATCCTGTGAGGCGATCAGTGTGACGTGAATCAAGGCAGCCTTCTATCCTTCAACGCGGAACTACTGGATTAACTGGATGACCGTCGAGAACGACGCGGCGTTGTTGATGATCCCTTTGCTGCTATCGAACTCCCCCGGGTAGGTCAGGAGGATTCCGGTCACGTCTCTTCCCGACATGCTCTCAACGAAGAATCCGAGGAGATTCACAACCTTGACGCAGCCTCCACCGGTTGGACAACCATATCCGCTGGTGGTCCAGTCATTCGCAAGGTCATGCTGTTGGAATTCATCGATGTTGAAGACGACAACTGGAACGACCCGCGGACTTGAAAATTCTGGGAAAAGGCTGCCTGCTATTTGAGTGCCGTTCCAGGTCGCGTCGGGGTCGAGCCTGATCAAGTCGTCAACGCCCATCCTCGTGGGACCAATCTTGTCGCCGGTCTCCGTCGGAAGTTTGTCTCCAAGGCCGACCGAGACGCCGACGCAAGTAGCGATGTTGTCTTGATAAACGCTCCCGCCCGTTGGGTATCCACCGTTCCCGTCCGGCAAATCAACCGCCATGAACCAGCCGGGCGACATCACATCACCGGCCTGTCCAAGCTTCAACGTGACCCGTGTGCCCTGGTCACCCGGTGGAGGCGCTGGAGGTGACACGGTGTACCCGGTGCCAGAACTGTTCCTCGACGGCGGAGTGTAGGTGTCGTGTACCATCAGCTCCACAACACTGTTGCCCACTTTCACCCAGTGATCGTATTGATCGGGTGTTGTTAACGGGTTTTCCGCCCACTTATCCGCAATCGCCCACGGCCTGACGCATTGTGAGGAGTTCCCACTGGTCGTCCACGCGGTAGCGGTCGCCTTGATTTGTTGCGTAAAATTTCCAAATGCCGCCGCAAAATAAGTCGGCAGATAGGTACTTGTGTTGTTCACGCCATCGCGAAACACGTCGACCTTTGTGCATCTGACGCCAGCTGGCGCGAATGCCGGACACACAAACGAAATCGTCGGCGTTGGAATTTCACCAAAGATGTCGTGTCTTCTGGTGGATGCGTACGCGCTCTGATATGCGGCGCCGTTAGCCGCCGGCGGATCCGCGAATTCGTCGAAGCCGCGCGCCGTTGCACCGGCGAGCGCACCGGCATCCGCGGCGTTCTGCGCCTGCACGCGAGCCAGCCACACCACGCCGTAATCGACGACGAACATGCTCAGTCCCATGAACACGAACAGGAGCATCGCGACCTGAATCAGTGAGACGCCGCTCTCGTCGCGGAATCGATCCAATCTGCCGTCTGTCACTCGCTTCGCGCTCATAACGTCTTCCTCTTGTACGCCTTCCTGACTCACCGTCCCGGCGGCGCAACGTCGGGGCCGTCAACGGTGCCGCCGCCACCCTGAATATCACCGCCAATGTCACCGGGCCGCGGCAGGAACCGCTGCTCCAACGTCGGCAGCGGCGGCACTTCGTCCGGATTCAGCGGCCGCACCAGCTGCGGCGTAATCAGCACCAGCAGCTCCGTCTGCTCCGCGCGCTCCGACTTGTTTCGAAACAGATGACCGATGATCGGGAGGCGGGCGAGCCCTGGAATTTCCGAAAAATCGTCCTGCGACAGGTTGTTGAGGAGACCCGCCATCGCAAACGTCTGCCCGTCGCGCAGCTCCACTTCGGTCTCGCCGCGGCGCGTTGACAGGGCCGGAATCCGGAAACCCGAGAGCAGAATCCCGTTCGGAAAATCGAGCGTGCTGACCTCAGGCCTGACATGCAGCCGAATGGTATCGCCCGCCACCGTCGGCGTGAAATTCAGCCGGATGCCGTATTCCTTGTACTGAATGGTCACAGCGTTGGAAGTGCCACCTTGCACGACCGGAATCGGAACCTCGCCGCCCGCCAGAAAGCTTGCCTCCTGCCCGTTGTACGCAATCAGATTCGGTTCCGCGAGGCTCTGAAACAGCCCGCGGTCGCGCAGCGCCTTGATCATGGCGCCGAGGTCGTACTTCTGACTGAAGAGGAAGATGTTCAGGAAGTCACCGAACGTAAATTGGCCGCTTGCGGCAACGACCTCAGCGCCGAAACTGCTGCTGGCCTTCGTCGCCGTAAGCTGGTCGAAGTTCGGCGCCGCCGCACCCGCTGTGACCCTCCCGATCGTGTTGTTGATGCCGGTCGGGCTGGTGAAAAGCGAGACACCAAGTTCGGAGACCGCACGCCGGCTTACCTCCGCGAACCGGACCTTGAGCAGTACCTGCTGACTGCCGGAGCCGCCCGGCAACTGCAGCATGTTTACAATCCTCGCCTTGCTCGCCGTTGCCGTCGCGATCTCCGCGACGCGGAGCGCCACATCGTTGCTCGACACACGGCCCGAGAGGATGACGGCATCGCCGGTTGCGGTGACGCGAATGTCTTCACCCGGAAATAGCGCCTGCAACCGCTGTTCGAGGGTAGAGACCCCAGGTTCGACGACCAAATCGTACTGACGCCGTTCGGTTGTGCCCCAGATGATGAGACTGACGGTACCCGGCATCTTGCCGTCGATGAGCACCTCTCGCGGCTGGACGACCGTGGCGTCGGAAATGGCCGGATCGGTCACCGCGACGCGCGTGATATCGAAATCGGTCGTCAACACGGTCGAACGGCCCGCGGTCAACAGCACCTTCTCAATCGCGGGCGCGGGCGTCGGTGGTTGCTGTGCGGCCGTTGTCGAGACCGCGCCAAACAGCACAATCACAGCGCCCGAGATGTGAAGAACAGCGAGGCGAGCAGAACGAAGAAGACTCATCGTCGGTGTCACTCCTATCGCGCCACGTAGCCGCCGAGGAGGGTTTCCTCGCTGCGCTTTGCGGCACGAATCGTTTCGACCGTGTAGGCTTTGACCACGGGAGCCGGCGGCGGCGGTGGCGGAGGCGGCGGAAGCGCGCGCCGTGGCCCGGCCGATGCGGCGGCGGGTTTGGGCGCGTTAACCTCGGCGCCCGCGCCCGTGAGCAACGACGCGAACCGGATGCCTCGTGGGTCGCTTGGCTCGAGGTCGAGCGGATGCCGCAGGGTCAGCATCAGTTCCCCCCTCGACTGCGCCAGAGCGACGCGATCGGCGTCAAGCGGATCGACCATCAACGTCACGACCGCCGACCGTATGGCCTGGCCGTCCTTCCGCCCCTCTTCCTGGTCGTATCGCGTGCCGGCGCTCAGCACCAGGACGTTGCTGAGAACGACGCGCGACAGTGGGTCATTGGCGGTAGCGCGCGGGTCGTTAAGGATGCTGACCACGTCGACCCGACTGCCGGGTACCACAAAGCCGGCAACGCCGATCACTTCGTTGACGCGGATAGAAATCGCCCGCATGCCCGGCTTGATCGTCGGCGACAGGCCGGCCCCGGCTTCCTTCGGCGCCAGCTTGTTCTCACTGATTGGTTCGTTTTCGACGACGGGCGCGATCAAGCCGCGATCGACGACCTCGTCGAGGGTCGAGAATCCACCCTGCAGTGGCGTCTGCGCCGGCCAGTCGACAAGCTTGACGGCATCACGCGTGATGAGCGTCCCGAGCGGCATCGGCTTGGCCGCGACCACCGCTTTCTTCGTCGGCATCTCAACGGGCCGGTCCGGTACCCGCGACAGCGCCCGGAAGGTGCCATAGCTGGCGACGGCGGCCGCCACGATGGCAATTGCAACGACGATGAATGTTCGAGTCTGACGGTTCATGCATACACCTCGAGATCAGGGACAAGTGGACGCTTGCGCTTCCGTTCGCATCTGGGCGGTGGCCCTCACCGTCATATTTCCGAACGTAGCTCCGAAATATCGTGCGATGCCTTGGATGAACGTCACCGGGTGAGGGTAGGTCACCGTCACCGGTACGGACCAGACACAACCAGTTGCCGGCGCCGCGAGGACGTCCGAGACAGGCGCGCCGGTCCCACCAACGCCGACCGTCACGCCAGCAATCGTGTCGTTCAAGCCTGCGTTCCTCAGATATTGTTTGGCACGAGCGGTCGCGTTGTTCACCCGCGCCGTCAGCGTCAACGAGTAGGTCGGCAAGGCCGCGATGCGTGCACCTTCGCGCGCCGCATTCGTCACAATCTCGTACTCCCGGAAGAGAAACCCAAACTCGATCATGCCGAGCACAACCAACAGAAGTAGTGGCAGCGTCAGACCAAATTCGATCAGCTCGGCGCCAGAGTCGGCCCGTCTGAATCGCCGCACGAAGCGCATCAATGCCACCATGTCGCCAGCACCAATCCCGCAAAGATGGGCAGCGCGTACGCGAGACGCGGTCCGCTGCCGCCTTCAAGTGAAACCTCTTCCAGTGGACGGATGCCGTTCACCGTCCAATGCTGGAGCAGAAACCAGATATTCCGGAACGCGGTGCGGAGATACCCGTAATACGCTGCCACCACGACCGACATCACGAAGCCTGCGCAGCCCGCATACAGCGCCAACCAGACAGCGTTCGACGGCCCAAGCCATGCGCCCAGGGCGGCCAGCAGCTTGACGTCACCGCCGCCGAGTCCGCGCAGCGCAAACGGCAAGAACATGATCAGCGCGCCGACAAACCATCCGGTCGTCGCGAACACGAAACCGCCGCCCCCCTGAGTGAGCGTGTGAAACACGATCGCGGCCCCGGCAGCACCGAACGTCAGCCAATTCGGAATTCGCCGGCTCTGGATGTCTGTCACGCACGCGGCGCATCCGACGGCGAGCGCAAATATGGTGCTAATCGTCATACCTCCTCAAGGGACCGGATCGTTCGGCACCCAGATGTTGTAAGTCTGTGTGCCCCAGTTGCGAAAGGCAGCGTCCATCTTCGGGCCGATCAGCGGCAGCACCAGGTAACCGGCGATGCCGATAATTGACGCGAGCAAGCCGTACTCGATTAAATCCTGGCCGCACTCATCGGCGAGAAAGCGACGAAACATTGCGGACACCTTGACCATGCTAGATCTTGAACACGGAAGTTCGGGGGGCGGAGTTCCCTCCCCCCGACTCCGCTCGCTACGGCAACCTCGTCTCCAGCGTGGAGAAGTAGGATGTCACCTTCGGACCGATTGCGTTGATCGCGAGGACCGCGC
>Ga0070675_100002287_pt1 | contig 14212 bp, 10 predicted proteins | sample KBSM43metaG_FD_65343 | JGI IMG/M metagenome (GOLD analysis project Ga0070675, IMG submission 65343) | Miscanthus rhizosphere microbial communities from Kellogg Biological Station, Michigan, USA - KBS M4-3 metaG | ecosystem: Host-associated > Plants > Roots > Rhizosphere > Soil ...
CAACACCTTCAGCATCCGCTGGGCGAACGGGCGCGCCGCGATCACCCGATCCTGCGCGCGTTTCAGCCGGGACGCGGCGATCATCTTCATCGCCTTGGTGATCTGCTGCGTCGACTTGACGGCGCGGATCCGGCGCCGGAGATCGATCAGTGACGGCATGTCCTACGCGGCCGCGGTCGTGGCAACGGTGGTCGTAAACTGCGCCGTGAATTCCTTCAGCGCAGCTTCGAGCGCGCCCCTCACCTCGTCGTCGAGGATTTTCTTGTCGGCGATGCCGGTCAGGACACCCGGCGCGCGCGCCTCGAGGAAGCGATAGAACTCCTCCTCGTAGCGTCGCACCTCTTCGACCGGTACCGCGTCTAGGTAGCCCTTTGTCGCGGCAAATATTATCGCGACCTGCTTTTCGACCGGCAGCGGTTGATACTGCGGCTGCTTCAGGATCTCCACAAGGCGTCGGCCGCGATTGAGTTGCGCCTGCGTGGCCTTGTCGAGGTCGCTGCCAAACTGCGCGAACGCGGCAAGCTCACGATACTGCGCCAGATCCAAGCGCAGCGACCCGGCGACCTGCCGCATCGCCCGAATCTGCGCCGACCCACCGACGCGCGACACCGAATTGCCGACGTTGATCGCGGGACGGACGCCTTGGTGAAACAAATCGCTTTCCAGAAAGATCTGGCCGTCAGTAATCGAAATGACGTTTGTCGGAATGTAGGCGGAAAGATCGCCGGCCTGAGTCTCGATGATCGGGAGTGCGGTCAACGATCCGCCGCCGTGCGCGTTGTTCAATTTCGCCGCGCGCTCGAGCAGACGCGAATGCAGGTAGAACACGTCGCCCGGATACGCCTCGCGCCCCGGTGGACGACGCAGCAGCAGCGAAATCTCGCGGTACGCCTGCGCGTGCTTGGACAGATCGTCGTAGACACACAGTGCGTGGCGATTGCTGTCGCGGAAGTACTCGCCGATCGCGCACGCCGAATACGGGCTGATGTACAGCATCGGCGCGGGATCCGACGCCGCGGCCGCGACGACGATCGTGTAGCTCATCGCGTCGTACTCTTCCAGCGTACGAACGACCTGCGCGACCGTGGACTGCTTCTGACCAACTGCGTTGTAGATGCAGATCACGCCCTTGCCGCGCTGATTGATGATGGTGTCGACGGCAACCGCAGTCTTTCCCGTCTGCCGGTCGCCGATGATCAATTCGCGCTGTCCGCGGCCGATCGGCACCATGCCGTCGATGGCCTTCAGACCAGTCTGCAGCGGTTCCTTGACTGGCTGCCGATCGACGACGCCCGGAGCGAGACGCTCGATTGGGAGAAACTGCTTGGTGGTAATTGGACCTTTGCCGTCGATCGGCTGACCCAGGGCATTCACGACGCGGCCAAGCATCTCGTCGCCGACGGGAACGGAGATGATGCGGCCCGTCCGTTTGACCTGGTCCCCTTCTTTGATTTCCGTGAAGTCGCCGAGGAGCACCGCGCCAACGCTCTCCTCTTCGAGATTGAGCGCGATGCCGAAGACGCCGTGCGGGAACTCGAGCATTTCGCCGGCCATCGCGCGTTCGATCCCGTGCACGCGCGAAATGCCATCGCCTATCGAGATCACGGTTCCAACTTCAGCGACATCCACGGTCGACGTGAAGCTGCCGATCTGGTCGCGAATGAGTTTGGAAATTTCGTCGGCTCTGATGTCCATGTCTGTCCTTGTGCCGGTCCAACGGACCAGGCCTACACTGTCAACTTCTCTTTCAGCTTCGCCAACTGCGTCGCGAGGCTGCCGTCGTACACGGTGCTGCCGATCCGCGTCACGACGCCACCGATGATCGCGGGATCGACGCTCGTCGTCATGTTCACCTTGCGTCCGGTCAACGCCGCGAGCTTCTGCTCGATCTGTGTCACGCGTTCGGGCGACAACGGAGCGGCGGTCGTGACTTCGGCGCGTACGACGTGTTGATGCTCCATCAACCGCTCGCGATAGATCGCGAGCAGATCCGGCACGATGGCGAGACGGTCGCGATCAGCCAGCAGCAGCAACAGCTTCCGTGTGGGAGGCGCCGCACTCAGTCGTGTACCGAGCGCTTCGGCAATTCGACGTTTGGCGCTCACCGGGACGGCCGGGTTCGTGAACGCGGCCTGCAGCTCGGCGTTCGACGACATCAGCCCTGCGAATGCGGCGAGATCTCGCTCGATCTGGACCGGATCGGACTCTTTCAGCGCAACGTCGAACAGGGCTCTCGCGTAGCGCGCGGCTGAAGCTCGAGATGGCATCGTGTCAGGCGGTGATGGCTTTCTCTTTACGGACGGACGCGCAAGGCTAGCTTGTACCTGAACGGCACAAACTCGCTATTTATATCAGGAAATGAGGCGAGTTGGAAGGGGCGCGTTACTGAACGTTCGTGATTTGTTCGTAAATCCGATTCAATTCGGCCTCCGATCCGAACGAAATTTCAATCGTGCCGCCGTGAGCGCGGCGCAGGATGCGGACCTTCGTTCCAAGCGCAAACCGAAGCCGATCCTCGGCCGCGCGCGTGTGGACATCGTTTGTCGGGGCTGCCGCTTTCTCGACCCTGGGCACCACGGGCGACGCGATCCGTTTCGCGAGCGCTTCGGTCTCACGAACCGACAACCCGCGCGAAATCACTTCCCGCGACGCCTCACGCTGCCGCGCCGGATCGGTCAGCGCGAGCAGCGCGCGTGCGTGCCCCATTGTCAGGCGCCCGGCTGCGAGCTCGGCGCGCACCTCATCGACCAGCTTCAGCAACCGCACGTAGTTTGCGACCGAACTGCGATCTTTGCCGACCGCGGCGGCAATCTGATCGTGTGTCAGACCGAAGTCGTCGGCGAGCCGCTGATATGCCGCCGCTTCGTCGACCGCATTCAGATTCTCGCGCTGAATATTTTCGATGAGCGCGAGCTGCAGCAACTGGCGCTCGTCGTCAATCGGAACGTCGCGGACAACGACTGGCACTTTCAGCAAGCCGGCACGCTGCGCCGCGCGCCACCGCCGCTCACCCGCGATGATCCGATAGAGATCACCGATCTTCTGCACCAGGATCGGCTGGATAACGCCGTTTTCCCTGATGGATTGGGCCAGTTCCTCAAGCTTCGCATCGTCCATCTGCAGCCGAGGCTGTTTCTCATTCGGCGCGAGCAGATCGATGTCCACTTCGATCGGGCCTTGTCGACCGGGGTCCGGCGCGTCGGGGATCAGCGCGCTCAATCCTTTGCCGAGAGCGGGACGTTTCTCGATCATGTTCACTCCCGAACGATCACGCGGCGTGGTCCGCGTGGCGTGAAAGCATTTCCCTCGCGAGGGCGATGTAGGCTGCGGCCCCGCGCGATTTCGTGTCGTACAGGACGCCGGGCATTCCGTGACTCGGCGCCTCACCGAGGCGAACATTGCGCGGGATGATCGTGTTGAACACTTTTTCCTTGAAGAAGTCGCGGACGTCGCGTGCAACGAGTTGACCGAGGTTCGTGCGATCGTCGTACATCGTCAGCAGCACGCCTTCGATATCGAGTGACGGGTTCAGCACGCCTCGCACGCGGCGCATGGTGCCGACGAGATCGGCAAGCCCTTCGAGTGCGAAGTACTCACAATGAAGCGGGATCAGCACGGCGTCGGCGGCCACCAGCGCATTCAGTGTCAGCAGGCCGAGCGAGGGCGGGCAGTCGATGAAAATGAATTCGAAGCGCGAACGCAGGGGCTCCAACACACGCTGCAGCCGTCGCTCGCGCGCGAGCATCGGCACCATTTCGATCTCGGCGCCGGTGAGATTCCGATCCGCGGGAATCAGCGAGAGGTGTTCGACGCGTGTCGCGGCGACAAACGATTCGGGCGGCCCGTCGGTCATGAGCGCTTCGTACGTCGTGCCGCCAGCTGCCCGTTGACCCTTGAAGCCGAGGCCGCTGGTCAGGTTCGCCTGCGGGTCGACGTCGACGACGAGCACCTCACGGCCGTCGAGCGCCAAGGAGGTCGCGACGTTGATTGCCGTCGTGGTCTTACCAACCCCACCCTTCTGGTTCGCGACCGCGACGACTCTCGCGTGAATTGGATGAGTTCTGTCCTTCGATTTTTCTTCTGGTATATGCCCAACCAACATCTTGTGGTCGGAAAGAATGTAGTACGCAGCTAATCGCGTGTCAACCCTTTTGTTTCACGTGGAACAATACGCTGCTGCCCGACTGGACGCTTTTCGAGGACAATCAGCCGGCTTCGCAACGACTCGAGCAGCGGATAGGTGGCCGACCAGGCGAGCGGCGGTGGAACGGTTTCCGACGGGTCGGCCGTCGTTGCACCCCGAAACAGGAACAGGAGCCCACGCGTCTTCAGGAACGCCTGGAGGTTGGAGAGCACGCGCGGCTCGATGCGGACCGCGCGAATCGTCACCAGGTCGTGCGCTTCGTGCAGTTCCGGACGCGTCAGTAATTCTTCAAACCGCGAGGCGGCGACGTCGCCCCCTTCGAGTTCCACCGCACGAATTGCTTCGCGGAGAAATACCGACTTGCGGGTTTTCGATTCGACCATCAGTAGCCGGACCGACGGCAAAGCAAGCGCAATTGGGAGTGCCGGCGACCCTCCGCCGCTGCCGACATCGAGCATTCGAGTGACCCCGGCGGGGATGTGCCTCGCCGCGACGAGCGGCTCGATGAGCAGGCGATCGAGCGTCTCGGGGGTGGCTTCCGCGAGATTCAGGCCCGTCAGATTGATCTTGCGATTCCAGGTTTCGAGAAGCCGGAAATAGATTTCGAGACGCGAGGCCAGTTTCGGCGGGAGGTTCACGCCGGCCCGTTTCGCGCGGCGACCCAGTCGGTCGTGGAACTCGCGGCTCGTCACGAATTGGCGGACATCCGTCCCAGGAATACGCCGAGCACGGCTACCGCCGCCGGCGTCATACCAGGAATTCTCGAAGCCTGGCCGAGGGTTTCCGGCCGCACTTGCGACAGGCGATGGACGACTTCGCGTGACAAGCCCGGCACGCGGCCGAATGGAAAATCGAACGGAATGCGGCGTCGCTCTTCGCGCCTCGCGCGCTCAGCCCGCGCCTGCTCCTGTTTCAAGTAGCCATCGTATTTCAGCGTCGTCTCGACGCTGGCGACATCGATCGCGCGAGTCTCGTCCGCGATCGACAGCGCGACGTGCTTCTCCGCGATGAGCCGCTCGAGGCGAACAGCTGGCTGCTTGAGCAGCCGTGCCGCGCTGATTCTGGCGCCGCTGTCGTCGCGAACGTCGGTGCGCTGCAGGACATCGAGATTCGTTTCGTATCTTCGGCGTCGCGCCTCGAATCGTTCCCACCGCTCGTCGGTAATCAGACCGACAGAACGTCCGATCGGCGTGAGGCGCAGGTCGGCATTGTCGACCCGCAGCAGCAGTCGATGCTCGGCGCGCGAGGTGAACATCCGGTACGGCTCGAGGCAACCGCGGGTGACGAGGTCGTCGACGAGAATGCCGATGTACGCCTCATCCCTCCGGAGAATGACCGGTGATTCACGCCGAACGGCCCTGGCAGCGTTCAGGCCCGCAACGATTCCTTGTCCAGCGGCTTCTTCGTACCCGGAAGTCCCGTTGATCTGTCCGGCGAAGAACAGGCGCCCTACGCGATGCGTTTCAAGCGTTGATCTCAGCGCTGTCGGCTGTACGAAGTCGTACTCGATTGCGTACGCGGGGCGCAGCATTACGGCATCGCCCAGTCCTGGCAGCGCATGAACGAGATCGAGTTGAACGTCTCGAGGCAATGACATCGAGAAACCGTTGACATAGATCTCGTCAACGTCGAGTCCTTCGGGCTCCAGGTAGATTTGATGACGCTCCCGATCGGGGAAGCGCATGATCTTGTCCTCGAGCGACGGACAATAACGCGGTCCGATTCCTCGAATTTGCCCGTTGAACAACGGACTTCGGTCGATGTTGCCGCGTACGATTTCGCGGATGCGCTCGTTGGTGTGAATCAGCCAGCAGCGCACCTGATTCCGAAGCGGCTCCGTCGTGTCGAACGAAAACGGAACCGGCACAGCGTCGCCGGGCTCCTCCATAAACGCACCGTCGCGAACCCGTGCGGCGAAATCGATGCTCTTACGATCGAGGCGAGGAGGCGTACCCGTCTTCAGCCGGCCCATCTCGAAGCCGAACGAGCGAATCGACTCCGCGAGCTCACGCGCTGGCGGCTCACCATGTCGGCCGGCAGCCTGTTGGTCGCAACCGATATGAATAAGCCCATTTAGGAATGTGCCGGTCGTAACGACGAGCGCGTCGCAATGGAACTCGTCGCCGTGCTCCATTGCGAGGCCGACAACGCGGCCGTGCGCCGTCAGGATTCGTCCGGCCTTGCCCAGCAACCATGTGATGTTCGATTCTGCTGACAGCGCAGCGGCAACCCACGCCCCATAGCGCTTCTTATCTGCCTGGGCCCGCGGCGACCACACAGCCGGGCCGCGGCTGCGATTGAGCAGTTTGAACTGGATGCCGGTCGCGTCGATCGCGCGACCCATCAACCCGCCGAGCGCATCAATCTCTCGAACGAGATGCCCCTTCGCCGTTCCGCCCACCGCGGGATTGCAGGGCATGTGCGCGACGGTTTCCTTCGAGAGCGTGCAAAGCCCGACGCTGCATCCGAGTCGGGCAGCTGCATAGGCCGCTTCGACCCCCGCGTGCCCGGCACCGATGACGATGACGTCGAATCGCATCCTACTTGCCTATGCAGAACCGCTCGAAGATGTGGCGCAACACATCTTCGCTCGTGCGGCGGCCGACGATCTCGTCCAGGCATGCGCGGGAAGCTTGCAGATCGGTCAGCAGGAATTCTTCTGGAACGTTCGCGGCTGTGGCCGCCTCCCGTGCGGCGACCAGCGAGACACGGCACTGTTCGAGCAACGTGATGTGTCGTGCGTTCGAGATGGTTGCAGCGTCACGCAACCGCTCTTCTCCAACGAGCGCGACCGAGATTATTTGACGCAAATTGTCGAAGCCGTCGCCGGTGAGCGCACTGACCGGAACACCTGACGCAGGAACTTCGAAGCCTCGCTCCGCAATTGATTGATGTCTTCCCAAGTCCGTCTTATTCAACACAACGATTCGATTGATCGCTGCGGTCTCGGCGAGGAGCTGTTCGTCTGCGTGAGTCAGCGGTTCACCGCTGTCGAGTATCAGCAGTACGAGATCGGCAATCCGTCGAGCCTGATTCCCGCGCGAAACGCCCTCCGACTCAATGACGTCGACCGTTTCGCGCCAGCCAGCCGTATCGACGAGCGTCATTGCGATGCCGCCGATGTTCACGTTCTCGGTTACGAGATCGCGCGTCGTGCCTGGAATGGGTGTCACGATCGCACGCGCTGATCCGACTAACTGATTGAATACACTAGACTTACCTACGTTAGGTCGTCCGACGATCACCGCCGTCGCACCCTCGCGAATCATGCGTCCGGCCCGCGCGCCATTGAGCAGATTATCGAGCGCGGCAATCACCTGAGCGATCTCCGCCGCAGCGCGCGTCGGCTCGACAAAGTGAAACCCTTCGTCGGGAAAGTCGAGAGAAGCCTCGAGTCTCGCGATGAGATCGAATAACTGCGCGTCGATCGTCGCGATGCGTTCGGTGAGCGTCCCTTCAAGTTGATCGAAAGCGATTCGCGCCTGCAAGGGTGTCGCGGCTTCAATCAGATCCGCGACCGCTTCAGACTGGACCAGGTCGCGTTTGCCATTCAGGAACGACCGGAGTGTGAATTCGCCGGGTTCGGCAAGCCGGGCACCCGTCGTCACCGCGCGTGTGAGCACCGCTTGCAGCAGCACCGGACTTCCATGGCCGGTGATCTCTACGACATGCTCTCCGGTATACGAATGCGGCGCGGGAAAAAACGTTGCGACCACTTCGTCCACGTCGCTGGCGCCGTCGTTGGAGGTGACTCGTGTGAGCGTCGCATGCCGCGGCTGCAGCGCCGCACCGCATGCGAGCAGCGCGCCCGCAAAGTCCAGAGCTCGTGGACCGCTGAGCCTGATTACGCCGAGTGCGCCTCGTCCTGCGGGTGTCGCAATGGCAACGATGGTGTCATCGGTCGCAAACATGAAACATGGTTGGTGGTTGGTAGTTGGTGGTGAGTGGGAACAGGAACACTCACCACCAACCACAAACTATCGTTTGGTAGAGATGATGACGGTCTTCAGAAACGCGTCGCCGATGCTTTCCGATGTCACGGTCGGGTCTTCCGCAATGGCCAGGTGCACAATGCGGCGTTCGTACGGGTTGAGCGGACCCATTTCTTGCGGCATGCCACTCGAGCGCGACTTCTCCGCAACGAATCGCGCCATCTGACGCAGCTCCGCATCCTTGTCTTTCCGGAAACCGTTGCAGTCAATCACAATTCGATTGTCGTCACCGAGCTGCTTGCGAAATGTGGTGGCGACGATGTGTTGCAACGCCTGCAGCCCTTCACCGCCACGTCGGACGAGAACGCCGCCGTCCTCTCCTTCGAGGTTGATGCGCGTGCCTTCCGCCGTTTCCTCGACACTGACGGTCAATGCCACACCCATTGCATTGACGACGTCCTGTACGAATCTGGCGATTTGTGGAGTCAACGAAGCCATCGTTAAGAATGCTTCTCCGCGCCGGCAGTGCGTCCGGTTCCCGCATTTTTCAGCCGCCGCTCCGCCGCCGGCCGGGCGGCGTGCACGACCGGAGGCCCGATTAGCCAGTTCGTGAAGTACTGCTGCGCGATTGCCCAGATGTTACTGACAAACCAGTACAGCGCCGTTCCGGCCGCCGTCGTCAGAAAGATAAAGCCGAACACGATCGGCATGAGCATCATCATCTGGCGCTGCGTGGGATCCGCTCCCGCTGCAGGCGTCATCTTCTGCTGCCAGAACATTGTCAGCGAAACCAGAATCGGAATGATGAAAAACGGATCCGGTTGCGAGAGATCCTTGATCCACCAGCCGAATGCGGCACCCCGCAACTCGATTGATTGTGCGAGCAGTTGGTAAAACGCAAAGAGAACCGGCATCATGAGCAGCATCGGAATGCAGCCGCTCGCCGGGTTGACGCCTTTCTCCCGATAGAGGTTCATCACCTCCGTATTCATTTTCTGGCGTGCCGGATCGGCAACCTTCAGGTTCGCGTAGCGATCTTGAATCGCTTTCAGCTGCGGTTGCAGCTCCTGCATCTTCCGCATCGACACGACGCTCTTGTGGCGCAGCGGGAACATGGCCAGATTGATCAGTACCGTCAAAAGCACGATCGACCATCCCCAGTTGCCAACGATGCCGTGCAGCCATTTGAGCGCGCCCAACAACGGCACCGCCAGCCACCCGAACATGCCGTAGTTCACGGCGCGGACAAGTTCGCCGTCGATGGAGCGCAACAGGTCGAACTGCTTGGGCCCGACGAAAAAACGCACGTTCATGGGCGGCTGCGGAAACCGCACCGCGTGGGAAATAAACTGGCGACGTTGGTCCGCGGGACCAGGCACGACCAATGCGCGCGATTCCAGGCGGGTCTGCCCGGGATTGACCGCCGCAATCATGAAATAGTGGTCGTCCACGCCGGCAAATCGAAATTGACCCTCCTGGATCGGCTGCTCGCTGATCTTGTTGATCGCAATGCGCTCGACCTTGCCGTTGCGATGAAGAATCAACTCCGGCGGCGGAAGCGACCCGCCGCGATTGAAGAAGCCGGGGTTAGCAAGCGCCGGCGTGACGTCTCCAGGACCGGGCCCCCACACGATGCTCGGGTTGATCGTCCGGTCGCCGTCCTTCGCATCTACTGAAAGAGCGACAACGTAGTTGGCGGGATCGAATCGAAAATCTTTGCGGACGCGCAGGCCCGCGGCATCCTCGAACTCGAAGGTCACCGATGCCGGCGACTGCGTCGCATCGACTCGGCCTCCATCACTGACGCGGTACAACGCGTTGTTGAGACGCGACGTCAGGTTTGGATCGTCGGCCACGCGCAGCGAGAACGGCAGTGCCTCGGATGCGGAGAGTCCGCTGGGGACCAGATCCACCGGCTCACCGCGATTGTCCCGATAGTCCTTCAATCGCCAGTGGAGAAGACGTCCGCCACGGTTGGTAAACACGGCCGTGACTTTGGCGGTCTCGACGGTGATCTCGTGCTCCGCGGTATCGGAGACAACGGCCTTCGGCTCAGGCGGTCCGGTGGGAACAGCCGCAGTCGGCTGCGGCGTCGATGCGGGTGCCGACGGAGCGTTGTTGTTCGACGGCGGCGCAGCGGCTGGCGCCGCCGGTGCGGAACTCGACGCCGCTGGTTTCGGCGACGGCGGCGGCGGCGCCACGTACGTCTGATAGAAGTACAGGACCAGAAACGAGAGGACGATGGCGATAAAAACGCGACGTTCCATTAACTAATCAGGGTCGTGGCACCGGATCCACGCCATGGCTCCCCAGTGGGTGGCACCGCGCGAGCCGTCGCGTCCCCATCCATATTCCTCTGATCGCGCCGTGCACCTCGACGGCCTCGCGCATGTAATCGGCGCACGATGGATAGAAGCGGCAGGATCCGGTAAAAAGGGGCGACAAAAGAACTTTATACAGCCGAAGCAACCCGAGGACGATCGCGGCGGCGGGTGAGGAGGGCGACGTATTCGGCTTCAAGAGCTGCGAACGGTGCATCGAGCATTTCCCGGCGCGGCACGATGACGATATCGAAACCGCCAATGTCTTTCCGCCGCCTGAACAACTCCCGGGCACGCCGTTTCGCCCGGTTGCGATCGACGGCCGACCCGAGTTTCCGTGTTGCTGCGACGCCCAGGCGCGGCGTGGCGGCACCATTAACCATGACGAAGAGCGTCATGTAACGGCCGTGAACCTTTGCCCCGCCCGCATAGATCCGCTCGAACTCGGCGCGGCGCCGAATGCGATGCGCCGCCGGCAGGCCACGTCCGTCCACGGCGGCCGAAGCTGTCAGTCTACCGTTCGTCGGCGACAGTCAGGCGCTTTCGCCCCTTGGCGCGGCGCCGTCTGAGGACGATCCGGCCATTTTTCGTCGACATGCGTACCCGAAAGCCGTGTGTTTTCTTGCGGCGACGGGTATTGGGCTGGTAGGTGCGCTTCCCCTTCATGGTGTCCTTCTGAGCCTGCCTCGCTGAAGCCTGTTGGCGAAGGCTGGGCTCAGCCGAGTTTGGCGAACTGTCAATACTAGCCGTCGCTGAAACGGGGTGTCAACGCAGGATCCCTCATCGCAGCCTTGTGCTACAGTCCCCGCTTCCGATTTGCCCCGGCGAGAGTCGGTTTCGCGTAGCACCTTCGGTTTGTTCCCCAAGATTTCCACAACTGTGGAAAACACTGTGGAAAACATGGATGGGCGGCTGAGGTGCCGGCGGATTGCGTCAATTTCTAAGGATTTGACGTAGGCGAAGGTGGATACTGCCGGGTTTTACGGCGTTTGCGCGTCCGTGAATCGCGAAATGCGTTCAGCGGCGGCGCCTTGGTGAGGGCGAAAGTCCCGCGTTCACGATTTTTCGGGTGATTTGCATGGAAACGAGCATCTGGGACCAGATCCTCGCCCGCGTCGAAACAAAAGTTAACCGCCACAGCTTCTCGACTTGGTTCAAGCCGACGGCCTTTGTCGCAGACGGCGGACGATCAATCACCGTTCGTGTCCCGAACCCCCTGTTCAAAGACTGGCTGACCAAGCACTACTCGGTCGTGTTGTCCGAAGCGCTTGTGGAGGTCCGTCGCGCCGAGACATCGCTGGTGTTTGTCGCTGAACCCGGCGCCGCGCCCCCTGTGGCTGCTGACGAGCCCGTTGCTCCGCCGGACGATGCCGACGAAATCACTGGTGACGGGCGCAGGCCGGCAGGGCTGAACGCGCGGTACACATTCGACACGTTCATCGTCGGCCCGTCGAATCAGTTCGCACACGCGGCGTGCCGCGCGGTCGCCGAAGCACCATCGCGCTCCTACAACCCGCTCTTCATCTACGGCGGCGTCGGTCTGGGCAAGACGCACCTCATGCACGCCGTCGGGCAATTCGTGCTGGAGCACGATCGCACGCTCAAACTCACCTACATCTCATCCGAGCGGTTCATGAACGAGATGATCAATGCGGTTCGTTATGACCGCATCCTCGACTTTCGTGAGCGATACCGAACGGTAGACATTCTGCTCGTCGACGACATTCAGTTCGTGTCCGGCAAGGAAGGTACGCAAACCGAGTTCTTCCACACGTTCAATGCGCTGTACGATGCGCAGAAACAGATTGTGCTCAGCAGCGATCGCCCTCCACATGAAATCCCGGCGCTCGAAGAACGTCTGCGATCGCGCTTCGAATGGGGGTTGATCGCGGATATCCAGCCGCCGGATCTGGAAACGAAAGTCGCGATTCTGAAGCGCAAAGCGGAGGCTGAAGCGGTTCCACTGCCCGACAACGTCGCGATCTACATCGCCGGACGGATCAAGTCGAACATTCGCGAACTCGAGGGCTCGCTCATTCGACTCATTGCGTACGCGTCGTTGACTGGGCGCGAGATTTCGCTCGAGCTGACTCAGGAGGTTCTGAAAAACGTCATCGATCAGGACGAGAAAGCGGTCACGATCGAGACGATTCAGAAGTTCGTTTCAGATTATTACCAGCTGAAATTATTCGAACTGAAATCGAAGAACAACTCGAAGTCGATCGCGCTTCCGCGACAGATCGCGATGTACCTCTGCAAGACGCTGACGCATGCGTCGCTGCCGGAAATCGGACGAAGCTTTGGGGGAAAGCACCACTCAACTGTCATTCACTCCATCAAGAAGGTCGAGGAAATGCGAAAAACGGATGGAGATTTCAACAGCCTGATGACGAATTTCCTTGAGTCTTTCCGCTGATTCAACAGCTGTAAACAGTTGAGATTGTGGGTCCATTGTGGACCGTTTTGGAGCTCGAATTTCCCACAAAAAACCGACATGTTGACGACTTCGAATCCACAGATTTTTCCACACTCTAAGATATTGAATTTAAAGGACTAATCTTTAGCAATCGTTCTTTGCACAACCCCTTATTTTCGGTATAATTCTTTATCTCTTCTGCTCCTCTGTTTCAGAGCGTAAGAACCTGACTGAAAGGCTCCTTCACAGCGGATCAACCGCGCCGCTTCGAGGTCACAGCACGCATATGGAACTCGTCGTCGGGAAGAACCAGCTTCTGCGAGAACTGCAACTTTTCCAGGGTATCGTCGAGCGCAAGAACACGATCCCGATTCTCGCCAACGTGCTGATCGAAGCGAAAGGAAACGAGGTCCGCATGCTTGCCACCGATCTGGAAGTGGCGCTGCGCAGCCGTTGTGACGCAGCGGTTTCCAAAGGTGGATCGCTGACGCTTCCTGCCAAGAAGCTGTACGAGATCGTCAAGGCCCTTCCCGAAACCGACGTTCGCATTCAGGAAGACAAGAACGGCGTGAAAGTCGCCGCCGACAAGTTCGATTCGCGCATGCAGACGCTGCCGCGCGAGGACTTCCCATCGCTGCCGGAAACCACCGGTGCCGCAAGCGCCACGTTGCCGCGCGAGGCGCTGCGCGAGATGGTGGCGAAAACACAATTCGCCATCACTGGCGAAGATACGCGGTACTTCCTCAACGGGGCCTTGTTCGTGTTGCGGTCCGACTCGATGAGCCTTGTCGCGACCGATGGTCACCGTCTTGCACTGGTGACCGTTAAACGCGAAGAGACGGATCAGGCCGTCAAAGCCGGCGAGGAAGTCAAAGTGATTCTTCCAAAGAAAACACTTCTCGAACTCGGCAAACTCCTTTCGGAAGCGGACGGCGACATCCGATACGAGCGCGGGGAGAACCATCTCTTTTTCGGGGTCGGCGATCGCGTGCTGATCTCGCGAATGATCGATGGCCAGTTTCCGGCGTACGAACGGGTTATTCCCAAAGGCAACGACAAGGACATCGAATTCGAGCGCGAGCGTTTGACGAACGCGGTCAAGCGCGTTGCGTTGCTGTCCAACGAGCGCTCTCGTGCCGTCAAGTTTGAAATCGACAAAGGCAAAGTCGACGTGACATCGAGCAGTTCGGAATTCGGCGAGGCGCGTGAACAGCTCACGGTGGAATATCAGGGAGCGCCGCTCGCCATCTCGTTCAACGCGCAGTACGTGCTCGATTTCCTCAACGTCGCCGACACCGACGTGGTCTCCCTCTCCCTGAAGGACGAAGTCAGCCAGGCAGTCATGAAGCCCGTCGGCGCGCAGGGGTACGACTACACCTACGTGATCATGCCGATGCGA
>Ga0070675_100002289_pt1 | contig 14208 bp, 11 predicted proteins | sample KBSM43metaG_FD_65343 | JGI IMG/M metagenome (GOLD analysis project Ga0070675, IMG submission 65343) | Miscanthus rhizosphere microbial communities from Kellogg Biological Station, Michigan, USA - KBS M4-3 metaG | ecosystem: Host-associated > Plants > Roots > Rhizosphere > Soil ...
GTCACATGCACGATGCCATGAAGAAGCTCATCACGTTCGCTGCCGGGATCGCGTGGATGTGGATGGCCCCATGGGCGAGCGCGGCCAATACGCCCGTCGTCTTTCAGCTCAACTGGATGGCGGGCGGACCTAACGCCGGCTTCGCTGCCGCACTCGTCGAAGGGTATTACAAGGACGCGGGCCTCGATGTCACGATCGTGCAAGGCAACGGCTCGGGCAACACGGCGCAGCTGGTCGCCAACGGCCGCGCGCAGATTGCGTATGCCGACGCAGTCGCAGTGAGCCAGCTGATCGCCAAAGGTGCGCCGATGAAGATCGTCGCGACGGTCTACCAATCGAACCCGAACGCGGTGATGTCACTCAAGAAGGCCGGCATCAAGTCGGTGGCCGACCTCAAGGGCAAGAAGGTCGGCGTGCCTTCGGGCTCGTCGCAGACCACGATGCTGCCCCTCCTTCTCAAGTCCAACAACCTGAAGGAGTCCGACATCAACATGATCGACATGCCGGTGGCATCGATGGTGCCGGCATTGCTGCAGGGACAAGTCGACGCGGTGCTCGGGTCGATCGATGCCTATCAGATCCAGGCCGAGGCGCAAGGCGCGCAACTCGACGTATACCGCTTCGCGGACCATGGCGTGCCTACCGTGAGCACGTCGATCTTCGCGAGCAACGATTACCTCAAGAGCAACGCAGACGTCGTGAAGAAGTTCGTCGCGGCGAGCCTCAAGGGATGGAGCTTCGCCCTCGACAATCCGGACAAGGCGATCAAGGACCTGAAACAGGTGTTCCCGGAGATGAACGAGAAGCTCGCCACCGCGGAGCTCGCCGCCATCACGCCGCTGTTCTGCAGTGGCGGCGCGAAGTACATCGGCAAAGCAGAGGACGCGCTGTGGTCGAAGTCGCAGGACTTGCTTGCCGAAGTGAAGCTGCTGCCTGCGGGACAGGATCCCAAGAGCTACTACACGAACGACTATTTGCCGCCGGCGTCGGCGATGCGGGCCTGCAAGTGACAATCCATGAGTGAGGACCATGCAATGGGCGAGGTCAGGCGGACGGGATACACCTATGCCGATCTGCATGTCGGCATGACCTTTCGCAGTCCGGGAAGGACGATCACCGATGCCGACCTCGTCGCCTTTGCGGGCCTTACCGGTGATTATTCCGAGCTGCACACAAGCGACGTGTACGCGAAGAGCAGCCAGTTCGGGCGGCGCGTGGCGCACGGGATGCTTGGTCTTGCCTACGCCCACGGTCTCATGTGGGCTCGAACGGGCGAGCTCCGCGAGACGGCAATCGCATTCCTCGGCATCAACGAATGGAAGTTCGCGGGACCTGTATTCGTGGGCGATACGATTTTCGTGAACTACCGGATCGCAGAGCTGCGCGACAGCACGTCGAAGCCGACCCAGGCGATCGCAGTCTTCGATGTCGAAGTCGAGACGCAAGACAAGCGCATCGTGCAGCGCGGCCGCAAGGCCTTGCTCCTGTCCAAGGTTCCGCTTGCGGCCGTGGAGTCTTCGCAATGAACATCGCCGCTGACACGGTGAAGAGCGGCGTGCCGATTCGCATCGGTCGCGTTGTCAAGGTATTCGGCGAGGATACGGACAAGCCGTTCCAGGCGCTGAAAGAGGTGAGCGTCGACATCGACGCCGGCGAGTTCCTGTCCGTCGTCGGTCCATCCGGATGCGGCAAGAGCACGCTGATGTTGATGGTTGCCGGATTGCTGTCGCGTAGCCGGGGCGACATCGCCATCGGCGGCAAGCCGGTGACGCAGCCGATCACGGACGTCGGCATAGCGTTCCAGGACCACCTGCTTCTCGAGTTCCGCTCGGCGTTCGACAACGTGATGCTGCACGCCGACATACGCAAGGTTCCGCGCAGGCAGCTGGAATCGAGAGCGAAGGAGCTCTTTGGGCAACTCCGCCTGACGCACGCGATGGACAAGTACCCGCGCCAACTGTCGGGCGGCATGCGGCAGCGCGTATCGCTCATCCGCACGCTCGTGCACGACCCATCGGTGCTTCTCATGGACGAGCCGTTCGGGGCGCTGGACGCCCTGACGCGCCTCGAAGTCCGGACCGACCTCGAAGCGCTGTGGATGCGGCGCCGGCCGACCGTGCTCTTCATCACGCACAGCGTCGAGGAGGCCGTGGGACTGTCGGATCGCATCCTGGTGATGGGCACGAGTCCCGGAGAAGTCGTCGAGGAGATTCGCGTCGAGCTGCCACGCCCACGTCCGATCGTGCTCGGGGATGTCAAGGAGTTCGGCGCCTATGTCGATCGCATTCATCGCCGGTTCGAGCGCCTCGGCGTATTGCATGGTGCCGGGTCGTGACCATGACCGTCGCTGACCACGATCCCGCAGGCCTCGAGGTCGCAGGTCCCATCGGCGAGATCGCGCTGCGCAACGGCGCGCTCAATCTCGTCGACAAGGCGATGCTACGCGCGCTCAACACGATTCTCGCCGAAGTCGAGCAAAGGAGCGACATTCGTTGCGTCATCGTTCACGGCGGCGACGCGCGTGCGTTCTGCGCCGGAAGCGACGTGCGGGAGTTCAAAGGCATTCGCTACGACGCGAGCGAACACAAGATCCTGTACGAGGACATGATCCTCCGGCGCCTGGCGCGCCTTCCGATGCCTACGATCGCCGCCATCGATGGACCGGCGCTCGGCGGTGGACTGGAGCTCGCATTGGCTTGCGATCTGCGCGTGTGCAGCAAAGGCGTCGTGCTAGGACTCACCGAGTCGCGACTCGGCGGACTTGCGGGCAGCGGGTCGGTGCGCCTGACGCGGCTCGTGGGCCCTGCGCGTGCCAAGCAGCTCCTGTTCACCGCAGACACGATCACAGCCGAGATCGCATTGGCGTGGGGACTCGTGAATCGCGTCGCGGAGGAAGGGTCTGCCTTGGACGGCGCGCGGCAGCTCGCTGCCACGATCGCTGCGCGAGGCCCGTTATCCAATCGACTCGCCAAGCGACTTGTCGACGCGGCGCAGGATGCTCCGGTCGACGCCGCGCTTTCGATGTCGACGGTCGCTCAGCAGGAGATCTTCGAGAGCGACGACCTGCACGACGGCGTTGCGGCCTTTCTCGACAAGCGCGCTCCCGAATTCAAGGGTCGTTAAATGGAAATCATCACCGCAGATGAAGCAGCGGGACTGGTCGAAGACGGCGACGCGATCCTGATCAGCGGATCGGGCGGAGGGCATGCGGTTCCGGAGGCCTTGCTTGCTGCGGTCGAGCGCCGCTTCCTCCGCGATGGGCAGCCTCGCGGATTGACCTCCGTGAGCATCGTCGGTGTGGGCGATCGCGCCGCGTTGGGAGCAAGCCACCTGGCGCACGAGGGTCTTCTGAGACGCGCGATCACGAGCGCGCTGGTCGACTCGCCGGGATTGGTGCGTCTCGCGGCGGAGGACAAGATCGAGGCTTACACGTTGCCGCAGGGCGTGCTCTCGCAACTCATGCGCGACATGGCCGCGGGGCGTCCGGGACTGCTCAGCAAGACCGGGCTGGGCACCTTCGTCGATCCGCGCCAGCAAGGCGCACGTCAAAGCCCGCGCACGCCGCCCGACTTCGTCGAGGTGATGAGCATCGCCGGCGAAGAGTGGTTGTTCTTCAAGCCGGTGCCCGTCACGGTGGCGTTCCTGCGCGGAACCACCGCGGATGAAGACGGCAACGTGACCATGGAAGAAGAGGCTGTGCTGGGCGAGATGCTCGCGATGGCGCAGGCCACGCGACGCGCAGGCGGCATCGTCATCGTGCAGGTCAAGCGCACCGCGCGGCGCGGCACGCTGCCGCCCAAGCAGGTCAAGATTCCCGGCATCCTGGTGGACTTCGTCGTCGTCGACCGCGATCAGCGGCAGACGTACGCGACCTACTACGATCCCAGCTATTCGGGCGAGCTTCGCATCCCGGACACGCATATCCAGTCGCTACCGCTGGGGGCGCGCAAGGTCATTGTTCGTCGCGCCGCGATGGAGCTATTTCCTGGTGCGGTGTGCAATCTCGGCGCGGGCGTTTCGACGGGGCTGTCGACGATCGCGGCCGAGGAGGGCTTGCTCGATGTCGCGGTCCTCACGAACGAGCAGGGCATCATCGGCGGCGCGCCCATCACCGGACGCGATTCCGGCGGCGGCCAGAACTTCGCGGCAATGATCGAGCAGCCGGCGCAGTTCGACTTCTACGACGGCGGCGGTCTCGACCTCGCCTTTCTGTCCTTTGCCGAAGTCGATGCCGAAGGCAATGTGAACGTAAGCCGCTTCGGAGACAAGATCATCGGGATCGGCGGCTTCATCAACATCAGCCAGAACGCTAAGTGCGTGATCTTCAGCGGCACGCTGACAGCGGGCGGGCTCGACATTGCGTGGGAGGGTGGACGGACCGTGATTCGCACCGAAGGGAGGCATCGCAAGTTCGTTCCCAGGCTCGAGCAGATCTGCTACAGCGCGAGCATTGGACGTGAGCGCGGCCAGGTCACTTTGTTCGTGACCGAGCGGGCCGTGTTCCGGGTTGGGTCGCGAGGGCTCGAGCTTGTCGAAGTGGCGCCCGGCCTCGATCCACAACGCGACATCGTGTCGAAGATGGGTTTCGAGCCGGCGATATCGCCAGAGCTCAAGACGATGGACCCGAGAATCTTCAGCCCGGGCCTCATGGGATTGGCCGCGGACGTCCATGCCAAGCCGCGCCGCCATCGGTCCACGCGAATCGCGGCGTGGTTGGAAGCGCGCAGGAAGTCAGCGTAGCAAAGGCATTTCGATGTCCCACATCCCGGCCGAACGATGCCTTTCGATTATCGAGCTGCTTGCCGAGGCGCAGAGCTTGCCGCTTGGCGAGATCGCCGAGCGCCTTTCGCTCCCCAAGAGCGGCGCGCATCGACTTCTTGCGACACTGGTCGACGTGGGATGGGTACAACAGGATCAGGGAACGAGCTTCTATCGGCTCACGATGCGGCTTGCCGTTTTAGGCCAGCAGTTCTACGTCGCCACCGGAATCCCGGATATCTGTCAACCGGTTCTCGACCGATTGGCGCAGGAGAGCCGCGAGTTTGTCCGCCTTGCCGTGGTCGACGGGCACTCTCTCGTCTGGGTTGCGCACGCCCAGGGAGCCTCCGGCGGCCTCATGTACCAGCCGATGCTCACCACCAACACCGTGCCGCTCTATGCAACCGCGAGCGGGAAAGCGTGGCTTGCCACGCTGACTGCCGACGAGGCCGTCGCCAACGTCATGCACAACGGCGGATTCAAGCACGCGGACGCCTACGGGCCAAACGTGATCCGGTCGATGGACGGGATGCTGCGTGAAATCAAGGTGACGACGAAACGCGGCTTTGGAATTGCAGTGAATGAAGCGGAATTCGGAGTGAGCGCGGTCGCGGCGTCGGTAAGGGCCGGAGAGACAGGACCAGCGCTCGGGACGGTCAGCATCGCGGGACCGAGCGCACGCATGTCGGAGAAGCGCATGCAGGAGCTGGCGCGGCTCGTGCTGCGAGGCGCCGCCGAGTTGTCGGACCTTTGGCCGTTGCGATTTCGCGGGGCGACGAGCGCTACGATGGATGGAGCGACCGAGCTCGCCTAGCTAAGCGTGCGCGCCGCCAAGAGCGCGTACCATCTTCACCGTGCCTTCGCGGATCGAAGATTACGCGCTGATCGGCAACCTGCGCACCGCCGCTCTCGTCGGGCGCGACGGGTCCATCGACTGGCTGTGCGTGCCGCGCTTCGACGACGCGGCGTGCTTTTGCGCGCTGCTCGGCACACCGGAGCAAGGGCGGTGGATGATCGCGCCCGCCCAGGAACCGCGCCGCGCCACGCGTCGTTATCGCGGTGACTCGCTCGTGCTCGAGACCACCTTCACGACCTCGTCCGGCGCCGTGCGGCTCACCGACTTCATGCCAATCTGGGGTGAGCGCACGGACGTCGTTCGCATCGTCGAGGGGCTTCGCGGACGCGTGAAGATGCGCATGGAGCTCTCGCTGCGCTTCGGCTACGGCGAAGTGATTCCGTGGGTCCACCGCACGGACGATGCCCTCCTTGCCACCGGCGGGCCTTACTCGGCTGAGATTCGAAGCCCGCTCGACACCCACGGCAAGGACTATCACACCGTTGCGGACTTCGCCGTCTCACGCGGGGAGCGGTTGCCGTTCGTCGTGACGTTCTTTCCGTCGCAAGCGGCACGGCCGGTGCCCATCGACCCTTTCGCTGCCGAGGCGGCGACGCAAAGCTGGTGGGAGAAGTGGTGCGCGAAGTGTGCGTACGACGGCCGGTGGGGAGGAGCGGTCAAGCGCTCGTTGATCACCTTGAAGAGCCTCACCTACGCGCCCACGGGCGGCATGGTCGCCGCGCCCACCACGTCTCTGCCCGAGCGGGCAGGCGGGACGCGCAACTGGGACTATCGCTACTGCTGGGTGCGCGATTCCACGTTCACGCTCTATGCGCTGCTGCTGTCGGGATATCGGGAGGAGGCAGGCGCCTGGCGCGATTGGCTGCTGCGCTCGGCAGCGGGTCGGCCGCAAGACTTGCAGACGTTGTACGCCGTCGATGGCGATCGCGTGCGCAACGAGTTCCAGCTGCCCTGGCTCGCGGGTTACGCCGAGTCGAAGCCCGTTCGCGTCGGCAATGCGGCATCGGTACAGCTGCAGCTCGACGTATACGGCGAGTTGATCGATTCGCTGTGCCTCGCGCGCCGCGCCGGGCTGGAACGGAGCATGGACGATTGGCGATTCGAGCGAACGCTTCTCAGGTTTCTCGAGAAGGCCTGGAGCGAGCCCGATCACGGAATTTGGGAGACGCGCGGGGAGAAGCGCCACTTCACGCATTCGAAAGTCATGGCGTGGGTGGCGTTCGATCGCGCGCTCGCCGACATGAAGGCTTATGGGCTTCCGGGCCCCGTAGCGCGCTGGACGAAGCTGCGCGATCGCATTCATGCCGACGTGTGCACGCATGGATTCGACCGCAAGCGCAACACGTTCGTCCAGTATTACGGAGGCTCGGAGGTCGACGCGAGCCTTCTGCTGCTCGTGCAAGTGGGATTCCTGCCTGCCGTCGACTCCCGCATCAAGGGCACCGTTGCCGCCATCGAGCGCGACCTTCTCGTCGATGGGTTCGTAATGCGCTATCGCACCTTGCCCACGCTCGAGGACAAGCCTCCCAACGAAGGCCGTTTCCTCGCATGCTCGTTCTGGCTTGCCGATGCCTACCTCCTGTGCGGACGCAAAGCGGCCGGCGAGAAACTGTTCAAGCGTTTGTTGAAGCTGTGCAACGACGTTGGCCTTCTCGCCGAGCAATACGACCCCGCAAAGCGGACGATGCTCGGCAACTTCCCGCAAGCGTTGTCGCACATGGCGCTCATCAACACGGCGCGCAACCTGTCGCGGCCGGGCGGTCCGGCTGAGGAGCGCAGCGGTCACGCGGCCAGGCGCCGCGTGAAGCGATAGGACCTGCCTTCAACGTCGCTATTTGCGCGGCACGACGCTCCTCGTGTCCTGCTTGCCGCCCCACACCAGGTAAACGAGGCACTCGTCGGCAAGGCAGCTGTCGGTGTGCGGCAGGTCCGCCGGTGCGAACCAATAGCTGCCGGGACCGAGCGGTTGCGCGTCAGCTTCGGTCTCACCCTCGTTCCAATGCTTGAGCGAGCCTTGCATGACGACCAGATGGTAGGGAGAGCCGTGGATGTGCATCGGAATCACGCCCTTCTTCAACTTGATGAACATGGCCGAAGGACCGGTGCGCGGCTCGCCCCACAGAACGGCGATCTCGGGCGCGTTGGGCCGGGGGGAAGCGGGCACGAACTTGGCATTTTCAAAGGGCACGACGACGGGCACGCCCAAACGATCGGGATTGTCGGCGGCATGCGAGGGCGCCGACCAGCACGCCACCAGGAACAGGCACGACCGAGCGGCATTGCGCATGAACAACTCCTTGGACGTGGTGCCGGAGCGGCCGGAACGGTCGATCCGGCCGCCGGCGACAGTTTAGCGTCAGCGAAATGCGATCTCGCCGCCCGCTTCGGGGACGACGGTAAGGTGGCTGCCGGCCACGCTCCCTGCGACGAGCTTGAATGCCGCTTCGTCGCCGTCACCCGTCCAGTCGAAGCCGAACGTCGTCGTCATGATGCGGTCGACGAGCGATCCGAACGGAGACTCGACCTCGTTTGCGACGACGCGCCCGACGATGCCCACGTTGTTGCGCGGCCGCGTTGCTTCCTCGCCAAACGCGGCGCTCGCAACGAATACTTCCTCGACGGCGATGTCGAAGGTCGAGATCGTGACGATCTCCGGCGCCGGCACGCCGGGAGGCACGCCCGCCGGCGCCAGGAACGCCCGCACGGCCATGATGCGACCCGCAAGCGAGTTGTTACGCGTCGCATACGGCGTGGGATATCCGAAGCGCACTCTTGCCGCTGTGCCGGGAGGCAAGCCGCCGGCAAACGCGGGCGGTAGGTAAAGGGAGAGCGACCAGTCGAAGCTGGGCACGTCGCCTTCGAGACGAAATCGCAGCTTTTGCGCGTGTACGCCGTGTCCCAGCGCTGGCCGGGCAACGAGGGCCGCGGCAGTGACGCCCAGCGTTTGCCGAAGCAGTTGCCGGCGTCCGTTGCTGACGGGCGATGTCGAGGTTGAAGCCATCTCTTGTCTCCTTTGGTGGTCGGGGCGTCGGATGACGCGACCTCACTGTGCGCAAAGGAGCGCGCAACTTCCTTGGGCAAATACTGAAAGGTTCTGAATGAGCGCGAGGCTGCGCTCGGGGTCAGGCTTCTGCGGAGAGAGCCGCCTGAACCGTCTCCCCAATAGGCAGGGCGCTGCCGATCTCCCACCCGAGGTCGTAACGCTCGTTGCCGAGCCTTGCTCGCAAGCTGTCGCAAAGGCGCTGGTGCGCGGCGCGATCATCGGGCGGCATCGTGACCGAATGCCCCGCCAGCCGTGACGCTGCCGCCGCGAAGCGAACCGCTTCCTCAGGCTTCGATTGCGCGTCCCGGATGCCCGCGAGAAGCCGCAACTGAAGCGCCAGGTCACCGGTTCGACCCTGCGCGTGCGTGATGGCAAGGCTTTGCTGGAGTGTTGCAAGCGCCTCGGTCGGACGTCCTGCGGCGAGCGCAATCTCGGCGAGCTGGTGCAGCATGCGCGATTCGCGGTACGTGTCGCTCAACTCGCGTACGCCGACGAGCGCTTCCTCGGTCAGCATGCGGGCCCGCTCGAAATCGCCGTGCCGCAAGGCGATGCTTCCGAGATAGTGCGCACACCCGGCGAGAAGCCAGTTGTCGCCGAGTGCGCGGGCGCGTGCGCGCGCCTTTTCCAAGCGAAGCGACGCTTCCTGTTCCCGGTTCGGCACGACCGCGAGCACGACGCCGTGGTAGGCCGCTGCCAGGCCCGAGCCCCATTCATCGCCGGCGTCGCGAAAGCACTCCGCAGCCTCCTCGAGGCCGGCGAGGCACGCCGCCTTGTCTTCGGCCAGGGCCTTCGACAACGCGAAGTGGAACAGCGCGTATCCGAGGCCTTGGCGGTCACCGATCGCCCTAAACAACGCGATGCTTTCGGTTGCCAGCACGGCAGCTTCGTCGAGCGCGCCGGAATAAAAGGCGAGCCGTGCGGCACCCGACAGCACCGTCGCCCGTGCCGCGGTAGCAGGGTCGGCGCCGGGCAATGCGAGCGCGCGCTTCATCCACCCGCGGCCCTCGCTGAACTGCGCGGTGAAGTACCAGAACCACGTGAGCGTGCCCGTAAGCTTCAGGGACGCCGAGGTGTCGGGCACCTCGACCAGCACCCGGATCAGCGCAGCGCGAACGTTGTGGTACTCGGCCCTCATCCGCGCGAGCCACGGCGCGCGACCGCCGCCGCGCAGCCGCGGCTCGACACTGCTGACCAGCGCGATGAAATACTGCGCATGGACCGCGCGGACGTCATCCGATTCCTGGCTTGCTTCGAATTGCTCGGCCGCGTACTCGCGAACCGTCTCGAGCATCGTGAACCGTCCCTCGCCGTCGACGTCGTCGATGCGCTGAACGAGGTTGTGATCGATCAGTGCCGACAACGTGTCGAGCAGGTCCGCGGATGCACCGGCGGCTGCGGCGACTCTCTCTGCCGCGGAAAGCGTCCAGCCCCCGACGAATACCGCGAGGCGCCGAAACAGGTTCTGCTCGTCGGCATTCAGGAGACCGTAACTCCAGGCGATCGCGTCGCGCAGCGTCTTCTGCCGGTCCGGGACGTCCCGCGCGCCGGTCTTCAAGATCGCGAGGCGGTGGCCGAGTCGTTGCACGAGCTCGCCCGGCGTGAGTACGCGCAGCCGCGCCACCGCGAGCTCGATCGCGAGGGGAAGCCCGTCGAGTTGCCGGCAAATCTCCGCAACGGCAGCCACTTCGCTTGCTTGCGCGCCGACAGGATGTCCCGTCGCGCGCGCGCGATCGATGAACAAGCGCACGGCTGGCGCAAGGAGGGCCTGCGCGTCGCTCGCACGTGAAGGCGGGACCGCAAGCGGTGGGACCGGCACTTCCCGTTCGGCGCCGACATGCAACCGAATCCGGCTGGTCACGAGCACCGTAAGCCGCGGACAGCCGTCGAGGAGCTCGGCGATGAATGACCCGGCCGTGATGACGTGCTCGAAATTGTCGAGCGTCAGCAGCAACGAACGATCCCGCAGGTGAGTGACGATGAGATCCTCGAGTCGCCTGCTTCCCGACTCCTGCACATCGAATGCGGCGGCGATCGCCGAAGAGACGTGCGCAGCGTCGCGCACCGGGGCCAGCATCACGACATAACTGCCATCATCGAACTCGTGCGCGAGATCGGCACTAACCCGCAGGGCGACGCGTGTCTTGCCGGAGCCGCCTGCGCCGGTAAGCGTCACCAGGCGAACGCCTTCCTGAAGCAACAGCGCGCAGGTCGACGCGATGAGCTCGTCACGGCCGATCAGCGTCGTTCCCGGCGCCGCCTCCGCTTCCGTGCGTTCCGGCACCACGGGTCGATTGACGGTTTGCGCGTCCGGGCCTGCGTCCGCCCATAGCGTGAACTGATATCCGCGACCGGAGACTGTCCGTATCGAATCGGTGCCGAGGAGCTTGCGCAGGGACATCACGTGAACCTGCAGGTTGTTCTCTTCGACGACCAGGCCCGGCCAGACCACGTCGAGCAGCTCCTGCTTGGGAACCACGCGATCGGATCGCCGGATGAGCGCGTCGAGGACGTCGAATGCGCGACCCCCGAGCTTCGCGGGGCGGCCGTCGACGAGCACGACGCGGGCGCGCGAATCGACGCGGATGCGGCCACCGCGGAACGTGACTACGGGCTCCATGAAACGCAACCTTATGCCATGTCAGCGTCAGACGGAATACGAGCCTGGTCAGGAATCCTGCGGTACTCTACGGCTTTCCGCTCCAACGCACATGACGATTCCGCACTTTCCGTTTCTCGTGCCGGATGCGGAAGCCAGCGGGCAGGTGGAGGTGCACGCACCCTACGACGGGCAACTGCTTGCGCGGGTTGACACGGGCGGGCAGGGGGCGGTCGAGCAGGCGCTGTCGAATGCGTACGCGTTGTTCCGCGATCGCGACGCGTGGCTCGCGCCATCGAAACGGATCGAGATCCTCGCGCGAACCGCAGTGCTGATGCGGGAGCAGGCGGAGGAGCTCGCGGTAGCGGCCGCTTGCGAAGGCGGCAAGCCTCTGGTCGATTCGCGGGTCGAAGTCACACGCGCGATCGACGGCGTGATCAACTGCGCCGAGCTCTTGCGCTCATCGCACGGCCACGTGATTCCCATGAATCTCAACGCGGCGTCGGCCAAGCGTATTGCGTTCACGCAGCAGGAACCGATCGGCGTTGTCGTCGCCGTCAGCGCGTTCAACCATCCTTTCAACTTGATCGTGCATCAGGCGGCGCCCGCGGTCGCCGCCGGATGTCCTGTCATCGTGAAGCCGGCGCCCGAGACGCCTTTGTCGTGCTTCCGCTTCGTGACGCTGCTGCGTGAAGCAGGGCTCCCGGACGCGTGGTGCCAGGCGCTCCTCACCGACGACAACGAAGTGGCAACGCGCCTCGTGGTCGATCCGCGCGTCGGCTTCGTGAGCTTCATCGGCAGTGCACGAGTCGGGTGGATGCTGCGCTCGAAGCTCGCGCCCGGTACCCGTTGCGCGCTCGAGCATGGCGGCGCAGCGCCGGTGGTGGTTGCGGCCGATGCCGACCTCGACGCGGCCGTTCCCAAGCTCGTGAAGGGCGCTTTCTATCACGCGGGGCAGGTGTGCGTTTCCGTGCAGCGTATCTTTGCCCATCGTTCGATTGCGCAGCTTCTTGCCCGACGAGTTGCCGATGCCGCGCAAAGGCTCCGCGTGGGCGATCCGACGTCGCCGGAGACGGAAGTGGGACCGCTCATCCGGCATCGCGAGGTGGAGCGCATCGACGGCTGGGTACGCGAAGCGGTGGAGGGGGGAGCGCAGGTGTTGTGCGGCGGAGCGGCGCTCTCGTCGTCGTGTTACGCGCCTACCGTACTCTGGGAGCCGCCCGCGGACGTGCGCATTTCCAACGAGGAAGTGTTCGGGCCGGTCGTCTGTATCTACGCCTACGACGAGCTCGACCAGGCCATCGCGCAAGCAAACCGCCTGCGCTTTGCGTTTCACGCCGCCGTATTCACGCGCGACATCGCGACTGCGATGCGCGCGTTCGAGCGCCTCGACGCGTCCGCGGTCATGTTGAACGACCACACGGCATTTCGCGTGGACTGGATGCCGTTTGCAGGGCTTCGCGAATCGGGACTGGGCGTCGGCGGAATTCCGTACACCTACCACGAGATGCAAATCGAGAAGATGCTGGTCGCCCCTTCCGGGTGACAGGGCTGCAGGGATCGCTAGCCGGGCCGCGCCCGGAAAGGCGCTACGATCGGGAGGTCGAACCTATGACCTCGCATCATGGCTGCCGAACCCGCCAACGCAACGCAAAAGTGGCCCGACAGGATCTGGATCGTGCGCCACGGCCAGAGCGCCGGCAACGTCGCGCGCGATGCCGCCGAGGCCACCGAGGCCCATTGGATCGACATCGCCGAGCGCGACGTGGACGTGCCGTTGTCGGAGCTCGGACAGCAGCAGGCGTTGGCGCTCGGCGAGTGGTTCGCACAACAGCCGGCGGAAGCGCGCCCGACGACCTATCTGTCGTCGCCATACGTGCGGTCGTTGCAGAGCACGAAGCTCATCCTCGAAGCGGGCAAGTTTCCCGCGGACGCGCGCATCGTTCACGACGAGCGTCTTCGGGAGAAGGAGTTCGGCATCCTCGATCGCATGACTAAGTTCGGCATCCGCGCCGAGTACCCCAGGCTCGACGAGCAGCGCAACCACGTCGGCAAGTTCTATTTCCGCCCGCCGGGAGGCGAGAGCTGGTGCGACGTGATCCTTCGCCTTCGAAGCGTCATCGACACGCTCACACGCGAACACAGGCAGGGCCGGGTTCTGATCGTCGCTCACCAGGTCATCGTGAATTGCTTTCGCTATCTGTTCGAGCGCATGACGGAAGCGGAGACCCTCGAGCTCGATCGCAAGGCGGACGTCCCGAACTGCGGTGTGACGATCTACGAATTCGATCCGACCGCGAGCGAGCGAGGCAAGCTCGTGCTGCGCGTTGCGAATTTCGTGGCGCCGCTGCTCGAAGCCGGGACGCCGGTCACGACAGCGCCCGACGTGCCGGCCGCGCCGAAGTCGTGAGCCGGTCGGCGAGGGCGAGGGCGACGGCGCGGCGCATCACGCCCGCGCTCCTGCGTCGCTGGCCACTGCCGTTGCCGGATGGCGATGGCGACAAGTCGACGCGCGGCCGGCTGCTCGTTGTCGCGGGTTCGGCCGAGCTTCCGGGCGCGGCCCTGCTCGCGGGCGGTGCCGCATTGCGTGCTGGCGTCGGCAAGCTGTGCATCGCCACGGACCGCTCGACTGCGCGGGGTGTTGCGCTTGCCGTGCCGGAGGCGCGGGTCGTCGCCATCGGCAACGACGGGTGCGGGCGCGCTGCGCTGGCCGAGCAAGCGGATCGCTTCGATGCGCTGCTGATCGGCCCAGGAATCACCGAGCCCCGCGGCGCCTTGAGGGCCTGCATGCGCGACTTGTGGTCGCGCATCTCGCCGCTGGTCGTCGATGCCGGCGCGCTCGACATGATCTCGAGGCGTCCACGTGCCCGCACGTCGCCGGAAGCGCAATTCATCGTGACACCGCACCTTGGCGAGATGGCGCATCTCGTGAAACGCGACAAGGATTTCATCGAG
>Ga0070675_100002298_pt1 | contig 14183 bp, 14 predicted proteins | sample KBSM43metaG_FD_65343 | JGI IMG/M metagenome (GOLD analysis project Ga0070675, IMG submission 65343) | Miscanthus rhizosphere microbial communities from Kellogg Biological Station, Michigan, USA - KBS M4-3 metaG | ecosystem: Host-associated > Plants > Roots > Rhizosphere > Soil ...
CCTGTGGGGCTGCAGGCGCACGTGCCGCCGGTGCTGGCCGCGGAGCGGGCGTTGGGTCTTCTTCCTCCTCGCGCTCGTAGCGTTCGCCGAAGCCCGCCATTCCTCCTGTTGGGAGACTTGCGCGGCAATTTCGACAGCCGCATTGCGGACCGCAGGATTCGCAGCCGCCCGCCTTGACTGGTTTTCCTTTCTGAAGATACGTCATGAAGCGCCTGCATTTCGGTTGACGTTTGCCAGGGACTCACACGCCCTTTCGTCGCCAGTACAACTCCCACTCGCGCAGCATGTGTTCGGTGTCGTAGCCACCCCGCGTCAATGCGCGACGTACCCAGTCACGCGACCTGGGATCGGTGAGGGCGACATGCGGCGGTGTTATCTGCCAAAGCTGTTCGTCTCGCTCGCAACCGTCGAGCAGCGCGCGCCAGCGCTCGAGTTCGCCGCGCCGCAAGAACGCGCGCGCGATTCGTCGCAATCCCGCGAGTGGGCCGCGCGCCGATGCGGCCACCGTCATGTCGAAGAGCGCCTCCTCGCGCGTCAGCCGGAAATCCGGCGACATCAAAAAGCGCGCTGGAACCACCGTTTGCACTGTGGGCGGGGGCGTTGCGGCTCGTACGGGCGGAATCGCGATTGCCGGCTTCACTTCCTTCGGCACGGCGGGCGCTTGTTCACGCGCAACTTCCGCATTCTCTTCGCGCCCCATGTGCTGTGTGTGATCGTGAATGACTCGCAGCTCAACGACTTCCTCACCGGCGGTGAGCCAGGGCGACTCGCGCGTGCTCTCATCGGGCTGCGAATTTCGCGGCGGCGGCAACTGCAGACGGCGCGCGACTTCGGGCGTGAACATGATGAGGTCCGAGGCAGAAGCGCCAGCGCCGAACAGACGCCGCGCGATGTCGGTGCGCGGTTGCTCGTTGACCACGCGATAGAGTTGCACGCAGCAGGGCAGCCGATGCGTGTCGCGCAATCGCTCCGGGTGAGCCAGCTGCGCACCGAGTTGACTCTTGAACTCGCCGAAGGAGACCGCGCGCTTCACGCCGGGCCGAGGCAACAGGCAGCGCAGGCCTGAACGGCTGCGCACGGCATGGCCCATAGCGCGGCGGCGATCGCCGCGAGATTGCGCCGCAACGTCGATATCGGAGACTTCGCCCTCGATGAGGTCGTCGTACTGTTGCGGCCGCATGACGACCGGTGGCGAGAACATGAGCGGTGGGCATGGAAATCCCGGGGGCAGAGTATCGAGCGGCCCGCGGGATCCCGCCGGTGTGCTCATCAGCATGACGACGCGGATCGCATCCGGCATCGCCGGCTGCGCGGCGGAGGCCATGAGTTCGCCGGCAAGTTGATTACGAAAATAGTCCATGCGTGAATTCATGTCGGCCACTCCTCGGAACTAACTACTTCGCCAGGTGGATGTGATCCCGATGCGCGCGCAGCAGGAAATCGCTGATGTACTTCCACGGCCCTTCGCTGCGCGTCCACGGCCCGAAGAGCTGGATCGGGTGACCATAGGGCTGCGACCAGCGGCCGTAGCACTGCAGCGCCCTGTAGAGTCGCCAGCCGAGGTTGTCACGCCGCGCGGCGTGCAGGATGCGAGCGCGACGCGCGGCGTCCGGCACGAGACAGGCGCTCGCCGCGGCCGCGTCCCAGCGTGCTTTCCAGGTATCGAGGCCGACACCACCCACGGCATAGATATCGGCGGCCCGCCCCACACGATGGTGTCCGAAAATGCCGGGGCGGAAGTAGACGCCGATCGGCTTCTCCGCCGTTGCGCCGGCATCGATGGCGAAGCGCTCGAGCACGCGCTCGACCTCGCGCGCGAGCTCGCGCGTAACGATGCCGTTGGCGGCGGGAGAGACCACGCGCCAGGTGCGTCCCGACTGGATCGCGACGTGTTCATGCGGCGGTGCCATAGGCTGAGTTGTACCAATAGCGTCCGACGAGCCGCGCACCGATACGCGTCACCTCATTACTCGAGCCCGTGCGCCGCACGGCGAATTCGAGGCGCGCGCCCTCGTCGAGGCGAATGGCGATCGGACAACACGACGAGCCCCAGGGATTCACGATGTGCTGGATGCCCAGGTACGGATGCAGCGGATGCCCATTGACGCGAATCACCCATTCCAGGTCCGGCGTGTCGATGCGCGTCGGGTCACTCGCCAGCAGGTCGGTGAACTGGAAGAAGTGCTGCAGCACTCCGCAGTACTGTGGCGGCAGGTCAAATTGCGCCAACACGATGGCGCCGTAGTCATCCGTCTCCGCTCCCAAACTGACGATGCGCGAGTCGTCGAAATACTGCGCGTCGAGCGGAATGCCGCACAGCTCGCAGTGGCGATCGTGTGTCGCTCGAAGCTGGGCGTTCATGGCCTGCCGTCCCTGCGCTTCAACCGGCGCCGCAGCGTCGCCGTCGGCGATCCGGATTCGCCGAGCACCTTGTAGCCCTGCAGCGAGATGTGCAGGTCGCCCGTGAAGTCGGAGATCTCGGTGATCTGCAAACGGATGGTCGAGCGTGGCTTGAACACGATGGGCTTGGGGAAATAACGGAACGGTCGGTCGCCATTCGAGATGCCGAGGCCCGCCGTGTTGAGTATGGGTTCGCTCTGGAATTCGCGGCCGGTCCCATCGTCGAACAGCGCGTACAGGAACTGGATCTGATCGGGCGGTGGACTAACTACCTCGAACAGGCGGCTGGCAATCGACGGACTCAGGACGACGCCCTTCTCGATGGCGTTCAACGCCACATCCGCGAAACGCGGGTTCAGGCGGATGCCACTACGCAGCGCTGCGCCGAGGATCGAATCGCCGCGGGGTGTGCGCGCGGATTGAACCAGCGCGCCCTTGAGTGACTTCACCAGGTCGCCGATCGCGATCTCCGGCGCCGTCTTGGGAGTTGTCGAGGCCAGCAGGATCGGACCCGGCGGGGGCGGCGGCGTCGGCAGTAGTCCGATGGTGACCGGAGAGACTTCCGGGATCACGCCGTAGCCGATCGAGACGGCGACGAACGTCGCCTCGACGCTCACCGTCACGGTGTTGTTGAGGACCGTCGACGGACTGCCCGTGAGCTTGTAGCGAAACGCGTATTCGAACGGAATCGTGCGGCGGCCGCTGTCCACAGCCACATCGCCGAAGCCACCGAAAGGAGCCACGCTGCTCATCGCGCGCGCCTCCGGGTATGCAACGGCGCCGTGGCTGAACGAGCCGGCGCCGAGAGTTTGTAGCCCTGGAACACCAGGTACAGCCGGCCGCGTCCGAAGTTTTCCTGTACCACCACACGAATCGTCGAGCGTGGAAAAAAGATCATCGGGCGCGAAAATCGTTTGAATGGCCGGTCGCCGTTGGCGATGCCGAGCCCCGCGATGTTATGGATCAGGCCGTTTTGCAGCTCGCGGCCCGTGCCGCCATCAAACAGCGTGTAACGAAACGAAACGTCGTCGGCGCGGTTCAGGGATTCGAACACCTTGTCGATGAGCTCGGGGGCGACGGTCTCGCTCAGCGCTCCGCCGTCCTGCAAGGCCACACGCAGCAGGCTGGGCCGAATTCGAAAACCATCCTCGACCGCGCGGGCGCCGAATACGGAAAGCGGCAACGCCGCGAGGTTGAACTCGCCGCTGGAATTCACGATCTCTGCGCGTGTGGAGGCGTCGAGGCGCGCGAGCGCAGCGGCGAGTCGGAATGGTGGGCTCTCGGCCTGCAGCGCGTAGCCCACGGCCGTCGCCACGAATCCGCCTTCGACGTTGACGTTCACGTCCTGCGTGATCAATCGACCTGGCCGGTTGGCGAGCTGCAGGTTCGCGACGTAATCGAAAGGCGTGATGCGATCGGTGGGCAGCCCGATGATTTCGCCCGGACATTCGAGCGTGCCCTGCAGTGCACGCACCACGGACTCCGGGCAATGGCTCGCCGCCAGGATCTTGTAGCCGTACAGCACGATGAAGAGCGTGCCGCGAACGCCTTCGGAGTTCTCGATGACCTGCAGACGGATAGTCGAGCGCGGCGCGAACGACAGCGGCTGCGGCAACACGCGAAAGGGACGCTCGCCATTGGTCTTGCCCAGCGAAGCCAGGTTGTGAATCGGCTCATCCTGCAACTCGCGTCCGCTGTTGCTGTCGACGATGCTGAAGAAGAACGACACTTCGCTGCGCGGCACCAGGTGCTCAAGCACCGAGGCGCGTGCGGCCTGCGCGATCACGCGGTCGAGCCCGACGCGCGGCCCGGTAGTACTTGTATCGAACAAGCCCGGATCCGGCTTGGCACGGAAGCCATCCATGAGCACGTCGGTCGGTATGTCTCCGAGACGGATGTCGCCGAGACGGAAGGTGTCGGGCGGGCCTCCACCATTCCCGCCGATCTCCGGAAGCTCGAGCGGACGGCGGCAATCCTCCTCCAGACCGTAGCCGATCGCCGTCGCGACAAACGTGCCGTCTACGTCGATGTTGATGACGCTCGCCGCCACCCTGCCTGGTCTCCCCTGCAGTTCGAACGAAGCTGCGGCATCGTATGGAATCGCGCTTCCTGTCTCGGTGCGGCCGCGTGCCGCACCCGCTGCGCGGAACCGCATTGCCGCTGGCGTCGATGCCATGAGATCTCTCCGTATGGCCGGGCTGCAACTACTGGACGTCGCGCACCATGTAGCCGTCGAGCACGACCCACACATTGAGCGGCCCGTAGATCCTCTGGATCTCGGTCAGGACCTCCTTGTCGGTCACCTCGATCTCGACGCGGAAGTTCTGCTGCTTGTCGATGTAGATAGGCTCGGCGAAGCGGAACGTGGCCATCGGCGAGGGTTCGCCATGACTCACGAACGTGGCGCCCTCCGAGTACGCGCCGGCGCCACCCGGGAAGAACCAGGTGGGCATCTGGATCATGATCTTCTCGCCGACGAACAGCGTCGTGACGGTGTTGAAGATGATCTTGCTGATCAGGTTGCCGGCGCCATCGGACGGACGGATCTGCTCCTTCGGCGGAACCTTTCGCTCCTCGTCGAGCGCCCTGACCAGGGATTCGAGATTGCGCACGCTGAGGAAGATCTCGCCACCGGCTTCCACCACCGAATCCGTGTCGACCTCGATCTCGTTACCGCCAGAATCGCTGGCCGACAGCGTGACCTCGTCTTCGTTGGCCATGTCGATCGAGGCGAATCCCTCGCGATCCGCCCGCGCCTCGCGCAACAGCTCCATGAGGCGGCTCAGCGTGAACTCGAGCTCCACCGTGATCGAGTTGACGTCTTTGGCCTCATCCCCGGTAACCACACCGGTGTCGTCGACCAACACTTCCTCACCTTCCTCATCCTCGACGAACGGATCGACGTCGTCGGTGTCTTCGGACTTCGCCGTCACCTCATCGTCAAACACCGGCGGCAGGTCACTGATGACCACGCGCATGGCGCGCGCCTCGAAGGTGTTGTAGTGAGGCAGCAACGATGCCGACTGCAGGTTGGTCTCGAGCTTGGATTTCTTCTGCACGTTGACGAAGAACTTGAGCGTGCCCGAGTTATCCAGCTCGTCGACGTCCCGCAGCTGCTTGCCGCTCTCGACGAATACGGAGTCGTAGATAGGCAAGTGGACCTTTTCGCGAATACCCTGTACGACGGCCATGACTTTTCACTCCTCGGTAGTTCGATTCAGTTGCTGGCGCGGCGCGCGGTGGAGCTCACCACAGCGGCCGCAAGGTGTCGGGAACCATTGACGGCGATCCGGGTTGCTCGGCGAAAACCGAGCACGAAGGACTCACGTCCCCCGGCTTCGAATAACCGGCGAAGTTGTCGCCAGCGGCGAGTCCGGTATTGAGCGGCAACGGACAGCCGGCGTTGAAAGGCGACGGAACGTCGCGCACGTAACCTTCGACGCCCGGATCTCCGTACTCCGCGTAATCGTCGTATCCGGAGTAGTCCGCGGCGTAATCGGAGACGCCCGGATACTCATCGGCGAAAGGGTCGCCGTCGCCGTAGCCGTCGCCGTAGCCCACCATTTCCGGCATCTGGCCGTAGCCATAGCCAGCGGTTTCAGGTTCGGCCATCGCGTTCGGATCATCGCCGTAATAGCCGACCGGGGTTTCCTCGGCATAGTAGCCAACGGGTTCGGGGTCGCCGTAGTAACCATACCCGGCGACTTCCGCGGGATCGGCGTAGTGGCCATAGCCTGCGTAGCCCGGATACTGCGCAGGCTCGGCGTAGTGGCCATAGCCCGCGTAACCCGGATACTGCGCAGGCTCGGCGTAGTGGCTATAGCCCGCGTAGCCCGGATACTGCGTTGGCTCGGCGTAGTGGCCGTAGCCCGGAAACTGCGGGGCCTCGCCGTAGTAGCCATAGCCGGCAACGTTCTGTGGCTGTCCGTAATAGTGGAATCGCATGGTCCTCTCTCCTGGTTCGCCGGGTCCGGCCGGCGCCGGGTTGACGATCATCACTTCCTCGAATTCGGGTCGACGTCTCATCGACGGCCGCCCTTCGCAATCAGCCTTCGATACCGCGCGCGGTCACGCGATAGCGTCCGCCAAGAATGTGCAGTTGCCTGCCCAGCGGATCGCACGCCAGCAGCGGCATGGTTTCCATGAAGTGGACGTACGTGCGCGGCTGGCCACAGCGACCTTTGTCCGATGTGTAGATCAGCCCACGCAGGCGTCCGAGCTTCACCAGCACGTCGGGAATCTCCCGCGTGCAGCGCTGGCGCTGCAGAAACGGCGGCGCGAATGCGTGGAAGCGCTCGAAGAGCTCGCGTGCACGATCGAAGTCGTCGCAACGCGCGCGTCGTGCGTGCCGGACACGAATCACTAGATAGGCCACTGCAAGCGCCTCGAGTCATGGTGGTATCCCATCAACGCCTGCGGCGAAAACGACGCCGGGGGAACGGAGCCGTGGCGGTGGCAACCAGCGTTGCCTGCCCCGGCTGTGGCTGGGGCGTCATGGCCGCGGAAGTTGGCACCAGTCCGGGCGGACCCGGCCACGACACGCAACGCATGTAGCGGCGGCGCGGCGCAAGCCCCGTGTAAGGCATGGGCGGTTGCATCCATCCCGGCGGAAACTGACCAGGCATCTGCGGTGTAAATCCCATGCCCGGACCTGGCAGGCCGGGAAGTCCTGGAAAGCCCGGCATACCAGGCAGGCCAGGCAGGCCAGGCGGCAAACCGGGAAGTCCGGGAAGTCCCGGCGGCATCATTTGTTGCGCTCCGCCACCACCAGGCAGGAGACCTCCGATGAGTTGTCCGACACCGGGAATTGCCTTCGCGATCCCAGGCAGCACGTTCGAAATTGCGGGCAGTAGTTTGGCAGCGAGCGGCGCGAGGAACGGCAGGAAGCCGACCGGATTGCCGAAGCCGTCATACAACTCGCCCATGGTGTCGGCGGGCTCGCCGTAGTAACCGTAGCCGGTCACGTCAGGCACATCGTGCAACGCTCCTGTCAGCGTGTCTTGGACGAGCATGTCATTCCCTCCGGGTTGATCTCACAAATACGTTTCCATAGCGCGGGTGGCGCCCAGCCGATCGGGCGCGGCATGGTCGCGTCGAGCGCGCACCAGCGACCGCGGACGTTCACTTCGGGATAGATGTGGCTGTACACGTGCGGCTTCGTGGGACGGAAGCCGGCGAGCACCATGCGCACCGGGTGACCGGTAGAAATCAGCAGCGCGCCGAGCAGGATCGTCATGTCGTCGCAATCCCCGGCGCAGAGCTCCAGCATGCGACGCGCGCTGTGCAGCAGCTCGACGCGAAAGATGTCGCGCGTGTACCTGACGTTGCGACGAACCCAGTCGAACAGCGCGCACACCTCGCCCCAGCGATCCTTGGGGGGTACGCGGTAGGCGCGGAAGATCTCGATCGCCTTCTGACGCACGTAGAAATCCTTCGCGCCCGAGCGGATCAGGCAGGCGATCAGTCGCGCGGTGGAAATTGTGCCGCGCGGCCCCTTGGGTACCCGCAGCACCTGGATCCGCGGCCTTACTATTCGACTGCACAGGCGGATCATTCGTATGGTTCACTGGAATGAAGTCCACGTATCACCCAGGATTTCGTCGAGCCTCACGATGAGTTTCTCGTCGAGGCCGGGCACACTGATCACCGCGTAGGCAGCGTCACGACCTTCGCCCTGCGCGACGTCGACGACGGTTCCTTGCAACAGATCATCGCCGTGCAGTTTCATGACGAGCTTCTCCGCCTCCGGGATGTAAACGTCGCGTATACGGAAGTGGACCCGTTTGTTTCGCCAGTCCATGCAAAGACCGCCGCCTTGTGCCGAATCAAGATCCGAATCGCTCACTCAGACAAAAGCACGCTTCGTGCCAACGCGCCGTGCGCGGACGTTGAACGCGCGCAAGACATTGATGGCAGAGGAGAGATCGCTCCTCGACGCCTGCGTTGCGCGTGGCGCGCGTCGTCGGGCAGTGCGCACACTCGGAAAGATGCTTCCGGAAAGACATTGCGGCCTTCGGAAGAATGGTTCCGGCCGCGGGTGCGGCCGCATGCACCCAATCTAAGGATCGATGTGAGGTGGCGCGCCGGACTCGGTTGGCTCGAGTTTTCTGAGCTTGTTGTAGACGCTGCGCGGCGTGATCCCGAGTAGTTGAGCCGCGCGCGACTGGTTCCCGTGTTCGTGCTCGAGCGCCGCGTCCAGTATCAGGCGCTCACAGGCCGAGAGCGTGCGCGCCATGCTCCAGCGATTCGCCAGAAGCACGCCCAGCACGCTCGGTTCGACGCCGGACAACTGCGACACGGGAGCCGCGCTCGCGGTGCTCTCGCTGCAAAGCTGCTCCCAGGCGAGGGGCGGCAGGTCACGCAGCCCCAGGGGCTCGTCGTCGATCTTGTTGAGCAGGATCCAGTGGATCAGATTCTCGAGCTGGCGCGCATTGCCGGTGAGCTCGAGCCGGCTGAGTGCGGAAATGAACTCGGCGCTCGATGTCACGACTGCCCCGCCGTGCAATTTTGAGAACTTCGCGATGAAGTGTTCGGCCAGCGGGCGTATGTCCTCGCGACGCTCGCGCAGTGGCGGCAGTTGAATCGTGAGCGCGTTCAGTCGATTGTAGAGATCAGCACGAAAGGAACCGTCGCGCACGCGCGCCGCAAGGTCCGCGTTGGTCGCCGCGACCACTCGCACGTTGACCGGTGTTTCCAGGTCCTCGCCCACTCCCAGCACGCGCTGTTCCTGGAGGACGCGCAGTAGTTTGGCCTGCAAATGCTCATCGAGCTCCGCCACTTCGTCCAGAAACAGCACGCCGCCGTCGGCGCTGCGAAACCAGCCCTTGCGATCGCGTTCGGCGCCGGTGAAGGCGCCGCGGCGGTGACCAAACAATTCGCTCTCCGCGAGATCTCGCGCGACCGCGCCGCAGTTCACCGCCACAAAGGGCCTCTGGCTGCGCAGTGGGTCGAGCCGATGGATGGCATTGGCCACGAGCTCCTTGCCAGTCCCGGACTCGCCGGTGATCAACACGGGAAAGCAACTGAGCCTGGCCATGCGCATGACGGACACGAACACCGAGGTCATGGTCTTGCTGTCGCCGACGATGCCTTGCGCAAGCATTGCCGAGCGCAGTGCCCGTTTCTCGCTGGCCCTGGCGGCGTCTTCCTGCAAGCGAAGCTCCAGGGCGGCGCGCAGCGCGGTTACAAAATCCTCGCGGGCGCTGTCGAGCAAATGAGAGCAGCCGGCCAGGAAGGCGAGACACTGTTGACCCAGTGGGTGACAGCTCGCGCCATCCAGGCAACCGATGACGATGAACCCGGCAGCCTTGAGCTTGCGGATCGCATCGTAGGAAGACGCTCGGTTGGACGCGATGGATTCGATCCCGCAGATCGCGATGCCCCCGGTTTCGGTGCCGCGCGAATTGCGCGCATCGTCCGGACAATCGCACGGGTGCACGTTCGCCCCACATTGCCGGGCAACGCAGCTGATCTCGAGCGCCCGTTCGGGATTTGCATCGAGTAGCAGGAGGCATTGCTCGGCCGTGGCGGAGCGCAATCCCTGGCAACTAACAACCGCGGTCACAGCCAGACCGTTCCATCGTCTGTTGTTGATCTCTATTGAACCGGGACCGTCTTGCTGGGCTTTTGTGCGACGGCGCACCGGAGCGACGGAGACTACGCGCGGCCGCCTTGAGCGGCAACTGCCATCGGTTCATTTTGCTGCGGCACACGCTGCACCCCGCGCTATCGGTCGGGAACCATCATGGCGCATGTGCCGCGATGACTAACTACCTTCCGCGCCGCGCAAGCCTGAATCGCGGATTTGTGCAACGCGTGACGATGCATTCTATTGCGGCGCGACACCCGACGCGTGATGCGCCGCATCGATCTCCGTTTATCCCGCTGCGCCGAGACGGCGCGCGGGCTCGCCGCCAATGTCGAGAGGCGCCGAATCACCATCGACATGACGCGCTGCGAGCAGGACCGCTCGCCACGCGCAGCCGTGTGCAGCGCCTGAATCAGCTCGGAGGATGAGGAGTTCGTGGTCTCGTAGCCCGAGACGCCGGCTTCGATCCAGCCGAGAATGGATTCGCGGGTTTCGTCGACCGCCGGTGCCACGATAAGCGGCGGGTGCGCGAGCCCACGGAGCTGGCCAAGCCAGCGGCGCGCCTCCGTCGGAGAGATGTCGAGCAGCACGAGGCTCGGTTGCTCGCGTTCGACCGCGGCCAGCGCTTCTTCGCCGTGCACTGCGCCAATGACAGACATGCCGCCGTCCTGCGACAACAATCGCTGCAGGCCTTCGCGATGAAAAGGCACTTCCACGATGAGGAGAACGCGCAGCAGAAACTTCCTCGTTCGTTTTCTAGTCCCATCGGTTGTATGTCGTCAATCGGACAGCGGCAATCCCCGTGCGGCGCGCAAAATTCGCAGACTGTGAAAATGTTCCGCATGTCACACGCGTGTTACATCTGCTGCCAGCCTGAGTGATCGAAAGTTGTGCAGCAGCGCCTGAAGTCGCAGCTCAACAGTTTTTCGCGGCCACGGACCGCTTCTCCACGCGCACACCGATCACCACTAGTGCGGCGCACAGAATCGCCGCAATGATCGAGTGTCCGACGAGATCTGCTGTGCCGTGCAGCGAGATGTCAGTCAGGAATCCAATCCAGGCATAGACAAGGAACGCGCCAGCCATCAAGGCAAAGCGGCGAGGCTCGTCCCAGGTGCCGTCGCGAGTCTTCGCAACGACGAACACCGCGAACACGGCCTCGATGCCGAGCGCCAACGCCACCACGCCAGGCCAACTCATGTGCCATTCGGACTCGGCCCTGCGTCCGGCAAGCATGAATGCAGACCCCGCGAGGAAACTCACGAGAAACAGCACGGACCCGTGGGGCGCCGCTTTCGCCGGCATTGCCTTGGGTTTCGGTAGTTTGAATGCCGTGACGCACAGCCCGATGATCAATGCGCCAACCACGCCAAATTGCATCGGGGTTGCCATGAACGGCGTCTGTTTGTAGCTGAAGACCGCGATGAGCGTGCATCCCGCCAGGAAGGCCAGCGCATACAACACGCGGCCCAGGGTACCCAGCCACGGCAGATCACGCCGCGCCGGAAACGCCGACTCGACCAGCGCGATGGGCACCGTGATGCTCCACACGGCGTGGATGCTGACCACGAAGATGGCCCAGGGCAGGGCGGTACCCAGCAATGGCAGGAAGCCGAAATCCAGCAGGCGCAGGTGTAGATAGTTCGGATTGAAGAGCGACTGGGTGACGAAGCCCTCTTCGAACAATCCATACGCAGTGGCGAGCAACACGATCGCAGCCCAGCCGCCGCCCGTATGTCGCACTGTCTCGCGAATGAGGATCGCTCCCGCGCCGTACATCGCCATCATCAGCGGCAAGAGCGCAATCATCGATGCCGGCAGCGAGCCCAGCAGGTACTCGCCGATGAGCGGACTCATGAAGAGCAGGCAGGCAACCGGCAACTTCGCGGATTTCATGAGTCTGAAGTTAGTCAGCGATTCGGCACTCCACAAGTGAAGAGTGTCATGTGAGCGGCAGCGTGTCCCAAATCTGGTGCCTTGGTTTTTCACTTGCTGCTCGCTACGCCGCTGCGAGATATTGCCCGCCCGGGGAAAAGCGAACACAAGGAGTGAACATGCGCTGCACGTCCCTTTCCGTATCTCTCATATTGCTATTGGCCGGCATCGCCCAGGCGCAGACGGAGGCCACGTTCCCCGCAGGACCTTTGCCCGGCACGGTCAAACCCAAGACTTATCGGCTGTCGCTGACTGTCGATCCCGCCCAGAAGGAATTCTCCGGGCACACGGAGATCGATGCAGTTCTGACGCAGCCTGCGCGCAGTATCTTCCTGCACGGCAGCGAACTGCGAGTCAGTGCTGCGAATGTGCAGTCGAAACTCGGAACCATCGCGGCTAACTATACGGAGCTGCAGAACTCGGGAGTGGCGCGGCTCGATTTCGCCAAAGAGCTCCCGGCGGGAGACATCACGCTCACATTCGACTACAAGGCGAACTTTCGCACCGGCGCAGAAGGTCTCTTCCATGCGGAAGTGGGAGGCCGGTGGTATGCGTGGACCCAGATGGAGCCCATCGACGCAAGGCGCATGTTTCCGGGCTTCGACGAACCTGGCTTCAAGACACCATTCACCGTCATGGTCACGGCGCCCAGAGACCTGAAGGTCTTCGCGAACGCGCCGCTCGTCGAAGCGACGCCGGCGGGCGCCATGACCACGCATCGATTCGCCACGACGGAACCGCTGCCTACCTACCTGGTGGCGCTCGGCGTCGGTGCGTTCGATGTCGTCGAAACGAGCGCTCCGGCGAATTCGATACGCAAGCAGCCCCTTGCCATGCGCATCATCGCGACCAGCGGCCAGGCCGCGCGCATGCAGTTCGCGGCGCGTGAAGCGCCGAAGCTCGTGGAGCTGACGGAGAAGTATGTAGGCATTCCATACCCCTACGCGAAGCTCGATCTGCTGGCTTCTCCGCTGCTCGGCGGCGCCATGGAGAATGCTGGCCTCATGATCTTCGACGACACGCTGCTGCTGCTCGAAAACGACGCGCCGTTCCGCCAGCTACGTGGGTTTGCGGAAGTCACGGCGCATGAGATCGCGCATCAGTGGTTCGGAGACCTGGTCACGCCGGCGTGGTGGACGGATATCTGGCTCAATGAGAGCTTCGCCGAGTGGTTAGGCAAGAAGATCGGCGATCAGTGGCGGCCCGATCTCGGCATCGCCACCAGCGGTATCGAGGATGCATTCGCCGGCATGGAAGCCGACTCGCTCGGCGGCGGGCGTCCGATCCGTCAGGAGATCACCGAGAACCGCCAGATCGTCAGCGCTTTCGACAGCATCACGTACCAGAAGGGCGGGCAGGTGCTGTCGATGTTCGAGACCTTCCTCGGCGCCGGCCAGTTCGCCAAGGGCGTCAATCTGCACCTGCAACGTTACCGGCATGGCAACGCGACCGCGGAAGACTTCTTCCGCTCGCTGGCCGAAGCGGCGGGAAATTCCGGGGTCGTTGACGCGCTGCGTACGTTCACGGATCAGACCGGCGTGCCCATCGTGACCGTCACCGAGAACGCGCGCGACATCTCCCTGTCCCAGACGCGTTATCGGCCACTCGGAGTAGCCCCGCCCGCCAAGGCGCAGATCTGGCAGATTCCGATGTGTCTCGCGCGCGGCGCCAGCCCCGTCTGCAGTTTGCTGCAAGGCGCAGCCGCGACGATCCCGGCGTTCGCGGGCAAAAGGGCCCTCATGCCGAACGCGGGCGGCGCGGGTTATTACCGATTCCGATTGAACGACACCGGGTGGGATCGGCTGATCGCCGAAGCCGGCGTATTGCCCGGCCGCGAGGCGCTCGCGTTCGCGGATAGTTTGTGGGCGGATTTCGCCGCAGGGACGGGCTCTTTTCAACGCGTCATCGCGGCCGCGCGCGAGCTCAGCGTGAATCCCGAACGCCTGGCGGTGATCGAGCTTTCGTATCGTCTCGCGGATCTTGCGAAGACAACGCTCACGGCAGATCAGCAGCCGCAGTACTGGAAGCTGATGCGCACCATCTACTCGCCAAGACTGGCGGTGCTGGGGTTCGACCCGAAGTTGGGGGCGCACTCGCGGGAGTCCTCGCATTCGCAGGCAATGCGCCAGTCGCTGGTGCCACTGGTGGCAATCGAGGGCCGGGACCCGAAGTTACGCGAACAGCTGGAGTCTGCGGCTGTCGCCTACCTTGGCGGCGACACGCAGGTGCTCGATCCGGCTTTTCGCGCCACGGCGCTGAA
>Ga0070675_100002301_pt1 | contig 14180 bp, 11 predicted proteins | sample KBSM43metaG_FD_65343 | JGI IMG/M metagenome (GOLD analysis project Ga0070675, IMG submission 65343) | Miscanthus rhizosphere microbial communities from Kellogg Biological Station, Michigan, USA - KBS M4-3 metaG | ecosystem: Host-associated > Plants > Roots > Rhizosphere > Soil ...
GTCACGCGGTCGAACAGATAGACCACGCCCTGCTTGGTCGTCTGCGCAACCGCATCGATGCCCTTCCCGCCGCGCCGCACTGTCAGCAGCACTGGCGCCGCCGGAAAGTCGCGGTCCCAGATGTCGTGATGCACCGCCTGGAAATGCCACAGCAATTTTCCGGTCCGCGCGTCGAGCGCGAGCAAGCTGTCGGCATAGAGGTTCGCGCCCAGCCGATCCGCGCCGTAAAAATCGTCCACCGGCGACCCGGTCGGCACGAACAGGATGCCCCGCTTGCCGTCGAGCGTCATCCCTGCCCAGTCGTTCGCCGCCCCCGCGCTCTTCCATGCATCGGCCGGCCACGTCTCGGATCCCGCCTCGCCCGGCTGCGGGAGGATGTTGAATCGCCAGCGCAGCTTGCCGGTGCGCACGTCGAACGCGCGCACCGCGCCCGGCGCAGCGGGATGCGTCTCGGACGTGCGGAACCCCGTGACGATCATATCGCCAAAGATCATCCCCGGTGTGGTCAGATAGGCCGGCGCCTGCTTCGGATCGCGTCCCAATCCCTCGCGCAGATCGATCCGCCCGCTGCTTCCGAAATCGCGCGCGAGCTGGCCCGTTTCCGGGTCCAGCGCGATCAGGTAGCTTCCGTTGCTGGAGAAAAGTCGCTGCGTCCGCCCATCGGTCCAATAGCTCAGCCCACGCACCGGCTGCGCGCCGACTTCCTCCGGCGCATGCCGCCATTTGAGCCGCCCGGTGGCGGCGTTGAGCGCGATCACGCCTTGCTGTGGATCGACGCCGTAAAGAATGCCGCCGATCATCAACGGTGAGGTTTGCAATTCTCCCTCACCCGTCTCGAACCGCCATACTTCCTTGAGCTGGCCGACATTACTGAGTTTGATCTGCGTCAGCGGCGAAAAATGGTCCTGCGCCGCATCCCCTCCATAGACCGCCCACTCGGCCTCGCCCGCCGCCGATCCCGTATCGCGCGCGATTGCGACACAGCTTGCCAGCGCCGCTGAGCCCGCCAGCACCCATCCCCCAAGCCGCATCCCCTCGCCCCTTTTGAATTTTTCTGGGGCTCATATCCGCACGTCCGGATCAGCTGGCAATGGCCTCTTGTCAAGGATTCGACTGCCGCGCCAAATGAGGCGTTCCGCCGGAATGAGGCCGATTTTTAAATGTTGTCAGGGGCTGACCGGCGACACAGGCTTGCCTTGATCAGCCACGTCTTCATGCCCGCCATAGCCACCGCCGGTGCGCAGCCGGCGATGGCGCTCCTGTTCGGGCGTGTCGCTTTCGCGTTCCTGCAACCGGTCGATCTTGCGCACCAGAAAGGCGGTCGACCAGCCGATCATCAGCAAGCCCAGCAGCGATTCCGCATGGCCGACCACCCGCCAGCCGTTGGGCAGCGTGTCCCATCCCGCACCGGTCGTGGTGTAATAAGACGCCGACACGACCAGTGATTGCTCGACTTCATGGAGACCGCCGCCGGCCAGGTAAATTGCCCCTATCAGCCCGATCTCCAGCGCATGCAGTGCGAACAGCAGAACGGCCACCAGCGCGACCAGGAAGATCGACCGCGCGCTCAGCCTTTTGTGCAGCAGCGCATCGTCGGTCAGGTTGAACATGTGCGACATGCCCAGCAATCCCAGGCCGTGCGTGAGTGCCAGCATCGGCACCATCACGAAGGCGACCAGCAGTTCAAGGCCCAGCGACAGCGGCTATCTCCTCGGGGGCCTGAACGAGCCGCGCAAGGTTGGGGTCCCGGGTTGCGGCGGCGCGGTCGCGGGCTCAAAAGGCGGCCACACTCCGCACCCGGAAAGACCGAATCCCTTATGCGCCTTTTCGCTCTCGCTTTCGGCGGCGCCCTGCTCGCCACCTCCGCGCTCGCCCGGCCTGACGCCCCCGCCCCGATCCTGACAACGCCCGAGGCGCATGACACGCTTTCCTACGCGAAGCCGGAGGTTGCACGGGTCACGCATGTCGATCTCGATCTCACCGCCGATTTCGCCGCCCACGTCATGCGCGGCACCGCATCGCTCGACATTCTCGCCAGGCCCGGCGCGGAGGAGATCATCCTCGACGATAACGGCCTCGTCATCAGCAAGATCATCGACGCGGCCGGCCACCCGCTCAAATATTCGGTCGGCACCAAGGACGAGTATAAGGGCGCCGCGCTGACGATACAGATCGGCGCCGCGCGCCGGATCATCGTGACCTACCGATCCAGCCCCGACGCCAGCGCGCTCGGCTGGCTCGCGCCTGCACTGACCGCGGGCAAGAAGAAGCCCTACCTCTACAGCCAGGGTGAATCGATCAACAACCGCAGCTGGATTCCGACCCAGGACAGCCCCGGCATCCGCCAGAGCTGGACCGCCAGGATCACCGTTCCGTCCGATCTGGTCGCGGTAATGAGCGCCGAGCGGCTGACACCGAAGGGCGTGCCGGCCGGCAAAGGCCGGCGCAGTTTCCGCTTCCGCATGGACCATGCCGTCCCGCCTTATCTGATCGCGCTCGCGGTCGGCGACCTCGCCTTCCGCCCACTCGGGCCCCGCACCGGGGTCTATACCGAACCCTCGATGCTCGATCGCGCCGCGCGCGAGCTTTCGGATACCGAGAAGATGGTAAGCGCCGCCGAGACGCTCTACGGCCCGTATCGCTGGGGCCGCTACGACATCCTCGTCCTGCCGCCTTCCTTTCCGTTCGGCGGGATGGAAAACCCTACGCTCACTTTCGCCACGCCCACGATCATCACCGGCGACAAATCCAACGTCGACGTGATCGCGCACGAACTCGCGCACAGCTGGTCGGGCAATCTCGTAACCAACGCCACCTGGTCTGACGTCTGGCTCAACGAGGGTTTCACCACCTATTTCGAGAACCGCATCGACGAGGCGGTTTACGGCGGGGAGCGCGCCGACACGCTTGCCGACCTGTTGTGGGACGATCTCGAGCGCGATCTGAACGGCGCGCTCAAGGAAAATAAACCCGAGGCGACCCGCCTCCACGGCGACCCTGAAGGCAGCTATGGCGAGCTCGATTACAGCAAAGGCTCAACCTTCCTGCGCACGATCGAACATGCGATCGGCCGCCCGCGCTGGGACGCCTATCTCACCTCTTACTTCGACAGACACGCCTTCCAGCCGCAGACCACCGCGGGCTTCCTCGCCGATCTGCGCGCCAATCTGATCAAGGGCGACAGGACGCTCGAGGACAAGCTCCAGCTCGACCGATGGGCCTATCAGCCGCTGCTGCCCGACAATGCCGTCCATGTGAAATCGGCAACGCTCGCCCAGATTGACGAGACGCTGGATCGCGTCAAGGCCGGCGCGCCGATCGCCACAGTCGATGTGAAACGTTGGTCTACGCAGGAATGGCTGCGCTTCCTGAACGGCCTGCCCCGCGAGCAGACCGCGGGCCGCCTCGCCGAGCTCGACAAGGGGCTCGGCCTCTCCACCTCAATCAACGCTTATGTCCGCTCCGCCTGGCTCGTGCTCGCGGCCAAGAACCATTATGATCCCGCCATCCCCTCGATGGAGGACTATCTCCCCCGCATCGGCCGCGGCCTGCTGATCTTCCCGGTCTACCGCGCGCTTAAGGCAGAGGGTGATTGGGGCACGCCAATCGCCAAACGCATCTACGCCGGCGCGCGCGGCAACTATCACCCGACGGTGGTCGCTACGCTCGATAAGACGCTGGACTGGAAAGGGCGCTGACCGAATATCGGTGGGAGGGCCTCGTCAGCCCCCCATCGCCTGCGCGACCAGCTTGTCGAAATCGGCCTTGGTCATCCCGATCAACAGGCCCTTCTGATTCTTGCCGAGCGCGTCGGACGGCACCTTCACCTGACCCCCGACGGTCACCACGACCACGCCATCGGGATCGATCGACTTGATATAGCCAACCTGGACCCCTTTGGAATCGGCGATCGCGGCCCCGACGGCGAGATCCGACGCCGTGGCCGGACGCGCCGCATCTTTGCTCGCCGTTTTCCTCTCGGCCATCGAACGCGAGCGGAGGTCGCGCTGCATATCCGCATCCCCCATGCCCTGCGCGGTCGTGCCTGACCGCCCACCCGGCACCCCCACCGGCCCCGGCGGGATCGTCGGGGTCATGGGAGCGCCCTGCGGTATCGTCACATATTGCGCGGGCGCCGCGGTTGCGATCGCGACCAGTGCCAGGGACAGGACGCGGAGAGGGTTGGTGCTGATCATTCGACTATCCTCAGCGCGCCCGACAGCGAATGCAACCCGGTTGCGCCGATCAGAGCGCCCAGTCGGCCTGAAGCCAGAACTTGCTCGTATCGGTCAGCAATCGATCCGCACGATACCGTGCATATCGTATGGAGAAGAGTGCACGCCCCTTTTTCGCCGTCGCGAGCAGATCCCATTCATTGCCATAATGCTGGCTCAACCGGTCGCTGTCGAACCGGTGATAGCTGGCCGAAAGACCGATCGCATCGGCCGGCCCGACCTTCTTCCAGCCATAACCGAGCGTGCCGTACAGGTCGCGCAAGCCATTAGCGGGCGTCGTGCTGAACTTGCTCGCCCAGCCGTTATACTTGAAAAAGGAAGCAAGCGGCGTCTGCACGCTGGTCAGTCCCGCGCCCTTGTCGGCACCGAGCACCTCATAGCCTCCCGTCGCGGTTAGCGCGTTCGCACTGAAGGTCGCCTCAGCTAGCCAATAATCGGCGGAATAATCGTTGGGATTGCGATGATAGTCGCTCTGCCGTGCCCAGCTTCCGACATAGGCGATCTTCATCCCCTTCCCGACCGGCTGGCTGCCCGCGAAGCGGACGCCGTAGGTCTGGCTCGACAGCGCATAATTCTGCACCACCTTCTCATCCTGGTCGACGAGGTAAGCGAAGCCGCTCAGCATACCCGCGCTGGTTCCGTAATTGAGCAAGGCGAACACATTGCTCCCACTCACTGCCTGCTGGCGCGCGCTCTTGCCGTGGACGCCGTTCACGGTGCGGTCGCTCCACGAATAGGTCAGGTCGGCACTGAAGCCCTTGGCCTTCCCATATTGCACGCGCACAGCGTCGAAGGTCTGCTGGTTCTGGCGCCAGGTGGAAGGCCCCACGAAGCGCTGGTCAGCCAGCTCGATCAGCTGCCGGCCCGCGGTGATCGCGAAATCCTTGCCCGCATAGCGGATCTGGGCGCGGTTGATTTCGGCGTTGCGCGGGTCGGCCACGAGCGGGAACTGGGTCCTGCCGTTGGTGCCGTCATTGTAATGCTTGTCCAACGCCAGGGTGGCTTCGCCCTCGACGAGCGCGGACCACCCACCGTTGGAAATCTGGATTCCGGGCCGGAGCCGCAGTGTCAGCGCATCGGCATCGCGCGCAATTCCGGCCTGGTCGACATTCTCATAGCGCAGCCGCGCATCCAACAGCGGCTTTACCGAAAAATCCTGGGCGGACGCGGCGCTGGCGAACAGCACCGCCGCCAGCAAAGGCAGCGATTTCATAGATGTGTCCCAGAAAAAAGAGAGCCCTCGTCCCCGGGTGCTGATGGGGACGAGGGCCGGTCCGGCGCTTGCAGCGCCGGGACCTAGGGAGGGTCCTTTATGCGCCCTGCGCGGCGAGGCTGCCGGGCACTGCGCCGAGCTCACCCGTCTCACGCGCCTTGCGTCCGTAGACGATCTCGAACAGCGGGCTCGCCATCATCGTGGTGACGATCGCCATCAGCACCAGCATCGAGAACAGCGCCGGTCCGATAATGCCCTTCTGCAGGCCGATATTGATGATGATCAGCTCCATCAGCCCGCGCGAGTTCATCAGTGCGCCGATGCCGAGCGCGGTGCGATTATCCTCGCCCATCGCGCGTGCCGCCACGTAGCAGGCGGCGAACTTGGCGACGACCGAGGCCACCAGTACACCCGCGGCGATCAGCAGCATCGATGGCGAGGTCAGCATGTCCATCCGGGTGTTGAGACCCGAATAAGTGAAGAACATCGGCAGCAGCAGCACGACCGCGATCGGCTCGACCTTCTTCTTGAGCTCCTCGACGAACAGCCCGCGCGGCATGAACACGCCCAGGATGAAGCCGCCGAAGATGCCATGGATGCCGATCGCATCCATGAAGAACGCCGACAGGCAGAACAGCATGATCGTGATCGCGAGCACGGTCATGCTCATCTCGCCCTTGGCCTCGACCGCACGGCCGAGCGGTGCCAGCAGCTTGCGGCCGAACAGCACCAGGAAGATCGCGTAAAGCGCCGCGCCGCCGATCGCGAGCACCGCAACGCCCGGCCCTGCGCCGAAAGTCGCGAGCACGACGGCCAGCACACACCAGGATGCGGCATCGTCGAATGCGCCTGCCGTCAGCGAAAGCGTGCCGAGAGCGCTATCCGCCAGCCCGCGCTCATTGATGATGCGCGCGAGCATCGGGAAGGCGGTGAGCGCGATGCAGGCACCCATGAACAGGGTCGCGTTGGCCTGGCTGATTCCGGCCGCGAACAGGCCCGGCACCTTGAGCAGGAACGGCGTGATCGCGGCTGCGATCAGGAAGGGCGTGATCACCCCCGCCGCCGACACCGCCGCCGCGCTGCGCGCCTTGGATTCGAAATGATCGAGCCGAAGCTTCAGGCCGACCATGAACATGTAGAGCGCCACGCCGAGCTGCGAGCCCGCATAGAGCACGTTCTTGGTTTCCTTGGGGAAGATCGCCGCCTGCAGATCAGGCCAGAACAGGCCGATCAGCGACGGCCCGAGGACCACGCCCGCGATCATCTCGCCCACCACCTGCGGCTGGCCGAGGAATTTCTGTCCGGCCCAGCCGACCACGCGGCAAGCCAGGATGATCACCGCCAGCTGTAGAAAGAAATGAATGCTGTAGTCGCCCGGCGCGTAAGTATGGGCCACCCCCGCGGCCGCCGGTCCATGCGCCGACAGGACATTCGCCAATGTCGACCAGAAACTGTCTATTACGCTCTGCACTGCTCCACTCCCCGCTTTGTTATGCGGAGAAAGGAAACGTAGCCGGAAGCGCGGCGCAATCGGCAAAATCCAGATCGGCATCCGATTATGGCCGGTTCGATCATTTCTGTTGCAGCGGCGCTACAAGGTAGTAATGTACCTACAGTTCAACGACCTATTTTGTAGGTATGTAGACACATTTTGGAACAGATATGAAGGTCGTCAGCAGCCGCGATTTCAATCAGGATGTGAGTCACGCCAAGCGCGCGGCACGAATCGAGCCGGTGTTCATAACGGATCGCGGAAAGCCGACACATGTCCTTATGAGCATTGAGAATTTCAAGCATCTCACCGGCCAGACCGAAACCATGGTCGACCTGCTCGCCATGCCCGATCCGATAGAGGTCGAGGCCGGGCGCTCGGACGCCTGGAACCGCCGGCCGGAGCTTGGCTGATGTATCTGCTCGACACCCAGGTTGTGCTCGAGCTACGCAAGGCCAAGGCAGGGCGCACTGATGCGGGGCTTGCCACCTGGGCGACCGGGGTCTCGCGGCAAAATCTCTTCCTGTCCGCCCTTTCCTTGTTGGAATTGGCGAATGGCGCGGCAAAAGCCGAGCGGCAGGACAAGGTTGCGGGAGCGGCGCTGCGCGCTTGGGTCGCCGATCAGGTCATGCCCGCCTTTGAGGGTCGCGTCCTGGCCGTGGACGCGGCGGTGGTCCGACGGCGCGCACAGCTCGCGCTGGCGGATACGCGCGACGCCTTGCTCGCCGCGACCGCGATCGAGCATGGCCTGACCCTGGTCACGCGCCAGACCGCGGCTTTCAAAGGCGCCCGGCTCAAGCTATTCAATCCATGGGGTTATACGCCCGTGGATGAAGACGATACCGACTGGCGCCAGGCGGCGCGCACCGGGCCGGTGTGGCTCAAGAATCTGTTCGTAAGGGCCTGACGTCGTGGGGAAACGTTCGATCCTGATCGTCGGCGGCGGCACAGCAGGCTGGATGACCGCCGCTTACCTCGCCAAGTATTTCAACCTTCCCGACAACCCCAACCTTGAGATCACGCTGCTGGATTCGCCCGAGATCGGGCCGATCGGGGTCGGCGAAGGCGCCTTCCCCACGATCCGATCGACGCTGCAATTCCTGGGGATCGACGAAACGCAATTCATCCGCGGCGCTTCGGCCACGTTCAAGCAGGGTATCCGGTTCGACGATTGGCTGACCCCGCCCGAAGGCGGCAAAAGGCATCGCTATTTCCATCCATTCGAGGCGCCTTTCTACACTGAAGGCACCAGCCTGGTGCCTTATTGGCTGCTGCAGGACGAAAAGACGCGTCCGCCTTTCGCGGAGGCGGTGACGATCCAGCATCGTGTGGCGGAGGCCCAACGCGGCCCCAAAAGGCCGGGCGAAGGCGAATTCACCGGTCCGCTCAACTATGCCTATCATTTCGACGCGGGCCAGCTTGGCCAGGTGCTCGCCGAGCGCGCAATCCAATTGGGCGTGCGCCACATATGCGACATGCTGGCCGACACCATGCTCCGGCTCGACGGCACGATCGAGCGCGTCATCACGCGCGAGCATGGCGGACTTCAGGCGGACCTGTTCATCGACTGCACAGGCTTCCGGGCCGAATTGATCGGTCGCGCGCTCGGATCGCCTTTCGTATCGGCGCGACGCTATCTGTTCACCGACCGGGCGATCGCCTGCAAATTACCTTATGACCGGCCGGACGCGCCGCTCGAGAGCTTCACCATCGCCGCGGCGCATGAGGCAGGCTGGACCTGGGATATCGGTCTCGCCAAGGCGCGTGGAATCGGCACGGTCTATTCGAGCGCACATATGTCAGACACCGAGGCGGCGCAGGTGTTGCGGACTTATGGCGGCGGACGGATCGACGAGGTCGAGACGCGCATCCTGTCGTTCGAACCCGGCTATCGCGAGCAGCAATGGATCGGCAACACGGTTGCGGTTGGCCTCTCGGGCGGTTTCCTGGAGCCGCTGGAATCGACCGGCGTGGTGGTGATCGAGGCGGCGATCGCGATGATTGCCGAACTCTTCCCCCACACCGGCCCGGTGGACGCCCCCGCACGGCGCTTCAATCAGCTAATGACCGCGCGCTACGAGAATATCGTCAACTTCCTGAAGCTCCATTATTGCCTGAGCCGGCGCGAGGAACCCTTCTGGCGCGACAATGTGGATCCGGATTCGATCCCTGACCGGCTGAAGGACATGCTCGATCAGTGGCGCCACCGGCCGCCCAGCCGATATGATTTCATCATCGATCTCGAGAGCTTCGCCTTCTTCAATTACCAGTACATCCTCTACGGAATGGAGTTCCGCACCGATCTGTCGCCCGGCCGCGCCGACTTCCCGGATGTGCGCGCCGCCGAAAAGTTGTTCCAGAAAATCCGCAATTTTGGGGAGCGCGCGACCGCGGACCTGCCGACCCACCGCGCGCTGATCGAACAGATCAACGCGCCCGCCGGCAAGCTGCTCGCCGTCTGACGCGGCCTTCCGCAAGTGCCGCGCCGTTTGGGCTTGGCTGGCGCTCCGTTTAAGCTAAGGTCCTGATGGGCGGGGGCCTTTTCGTACGGCGAGGGAGAGTGCCGCGATATGCCCGACTGGTTCGAGATCCAGCCGAATGAGCACGTCTGACGGACCGCCCTCGGGCGCGGATTCGACGCGAGCTTGGCGTCAGATCGTCGACAGTGCGGTCGATACCGCGATCATCAGCACCGATACCGAAGGCCGTGTCACGACCTGGAGCGAGGGCGCGCATCGCATCCTCGGTTGGACCGAAGCCGAGATACTGGGCCACCCGCTGGATCGGCTTTTCCCCGATCCCGCGGCAGCCGGGGCCCTTTTGGATAAGGAAAGGGCCGATGCGCTCGCCCATGGCCGCGGCGGCGGCGAAGATGGGTGGCGTCAGCGCAAGGACGGCATCCAGATCTGGGCGGTGGGCGAGATGTCGCCGATCCGCGACGACGACGGCTCGCTGATCGGGTTCACCAAGGTGCTGCGCGACCGCACCGCGCAGCGCGAAACTGAGGAGTTGATCCGTCAGGAGCGGCAGACGCTGGAAGTGCTCAACCGCGCCGGTTCCGCGCTTGCGGCGGAGAATGAACTTAGCCAGCTCGTACAGATCGTCACCGACGCCGGCGTGGAACTGAGCGGAGCCGAGTTCGGGGCATTTTTCTACAATGTGCAGGACGGCGCCGGCGAGAGCTACATGCTCTACACGCTCTCAGGTGTGCCGAAGGAGGCGTTCGCCAAATTCCCGATGCCGCGCAACACCGAGGTGTTCGCGCCGACCTTCAGGGGCGAAGGCATCGTCCGCTCGGACGATATCACCAGGGATCCGCGCTACGGAAAGAATGCGCCCGGAAAAGGGATGCCCGAAGGCCACCTTCCTGTCCGATCCTATCTGGCGGTGCCCGTCACCTCACGCACGGGCAGCGTAATCGGTGGCCTCTTCTTCGGGCATGCCAAGGCGGGCGTGTTCGACGAGCGATCGGAGCGAGGACTTCTGGGACTTGCCGCTGAAGCTGCCGTGGCGATCGACAATACGCGGCTGACGCAAGGACTGCAGCGCGAGATCGAGGAGCGCAAACGCGCTGAAGAGGCGCTGCGCGAGCTCAACGCCACGCTCGAGCAGCAGGTGGCCGAGCGCACGGAGGAACTTCGCCGCAACGAAGAGGCGCTGCGCCAATCGCAGAAGATGGAAGCAGTCGGCCAGCTGACAGGCGGTATCGCGCACGATTTCAACAATCTGTTGCAAGTGATCATCGGTAACCTCGAAGCATTGCAGCGCAGCTTGCCTGCGGATTCCGCCCGGCTGCAGCGTGCGGCCACCAATGCCATGGCAGGCGCCCAAAGGGCCGCGTCGCTGACACAGCGCCTGCTTGCTTTCTCGCGGCGGCAGCCACTCAATCCTCGGCCGGTCGATCCGAACGCGCTGGTAGGCAGCATGTCCGACCTGCTCCACCGCACGCTCGGCGAAACGATCTCTGTCGAGACGGTGCGCGGCGCGGGCGTGTGGCGGATCGAGGTTGACCCGACCGGCCTGGAGGCCGCGATCCTCAATCTCGCAGTCAATGCGCGTGACGCGATGCCGGAGGGTGGCCGCCTGACGATCGAGACAGCCAATGCCTATCTGGATGAGGCCTATATCCGCACCCATAGCGAGGTGACGGCGGGCCAATATGTCGTCCTGTCCATATCCGACACGGGAATGGGGATGGACGAGGCGACCATCGCACAAGCGTTCGAGCCCTTCTTTACAACCAAACCCGTCGGCCAAGGAACCGGCCTTGGGCTCAGCCAGGTCTATGGCTTCGTCAAGCAATCGGGCGGCCACCTCAAAATCTATTCCGAACCGGGCGACGGAACCACGATCAAGATCTATCTGCCTCGTTTCGACAGCGCCGAACTGGAGGACGTGGATACCGCCCCGCAGGTCGCGCCGGAGGGGTCGTCTGCCGAGACGATCCTGGTGGTGGAGGACGATGCCGACGTGCGCGTGCAATCAGTCGAAGCCCTGGGCGAGCTTGGCTACCGCGTCCTCCAAGCCGCCGACGGAGCGGCCGCACTGCGGCTGTTGCGGCGCGAGGCACATGTCGATCTGCTTTTCACTGACGTGGTCTTGCCCGGCGGCCTGACCGGCGCGCAGGTCGCGGCCGAGGCGCGCGAGATCCAGCCAGGCCTGAAAGTGTTGTTCACGACGGGCTACGCCCGCAACGCGATCGTCCACAATGGCAGGCTCGACCCGGGCGTCCAGCTGATCACCAAGCCCTACAGCTTCGCGGATCTGGCGGCGAAGGTCAGAGACGTGCTCGACGGGCTGGCTTGACGCGCCGAACCGCCCCCTTCGAGACGGAGGTCCGGGAGTTATTCCTTCAACAGCACCACCGAAACGCGATGCTCGCAACTCTGGCGGGGCTGAGCGTCAGCCGGGGTGCAGGGATGCTCGAAGGCGGTGTGGAAGCAGGCGCGATAAGGTTGGCTATCCTCGTTCCGCATCAGCTGAAACAGCTTGAACACCAGCACTTCGTGCGGCTGCATGTCGGGATAATAATACCAACGCTGGCCGGGGTTATGCGCCAGACTGACATGGTATGTGAGCGCCCCGCCCGGTGCGATACCTTCCAGCGCGGTGGGAATGATGTCCGCCGCTTCCAGGCTTGTGGGATCGCATAAAGCGAGCGGCATATGCTTGAGCGGGCCGGCCATGCCGGTGGTGCGCCAGAAATCGAGCGAGACGAAACCTTCGACCGTTTCGCGCTCGAACGAGGCGCGCCATTTCGCGCCCATCTCCGCATTGGTGAATGCTTCGACATTACGCTGGAAATCGTCAGCGGTGGTGCCGTGATCCGAATGCACGCCCAGGCCATATTGCGGCACGCTGGTGCCCGCGCCGCGGCGCATGACATTGGGTGGTTGCTGAACGAACAGCTTGCGGCCCGGGAAGAGGCGGTCGCGGATCATCGCTTCGACTTCGGGAAGATAATATTCCGCGACCTGTTCGGAATTGCCCCAATCGGTCACGCGCGTCGGCGCATCCAGCAGAACGAAGCCATGCTCGGCCAGGAAATCCGCTTCCGACGTCGCCTGCGCCTGCAAGGCGCGCGCATCGCGAATTTGCGTCGGCGGATTTCGGGGCGGGCGCGCGCCGGCCGCGTTGCGTACGAGTTCCGAAAGGTTGATGCGTTCCGTTGCCCTGAAACCGGGCGGAAACTGCCCCATCAGCTGCGTTTCGATCATGAACCCTCTCCCTAAGAGAGGCTCTAGCTCAGAAATTCGCGGACGTAATCACTAGCCGGTCGACTCTGGACTGCCTCGGGCGTGTCGAACTGCTCGATCCGCCCCTGCCCCAGGATCGCGACCTTGTCGGCCAGCGCAAAGGCTTCTTCATAATCGTGCGTGACGAAGATCGAGGTCAGTCCCACCCGGTCGTGAATCTCTCGCAAGGCGTCGCGCAGCTCGCGCCGGACCTTGGCATCGAGCGCGCCGAAAGGCTCATCGAGGAGAAGGATCGACGGCTCGCGCGCGAGTGCGCGGGCGAGCGCGACGCGCTGGCGCTGGCCGCCCGACAATTGTGCCGGGTAACGCTTGCCGTAGCCGGGGAGCTGGACGAGCTCGAGCAACTCCTCGACCCGCGCCCTGATCGCCTCCTTGGACGGGCGCTGGCCGCGCTTCATCACCTCGAGCCCGAAGGCGATATTGTGCTCGACCGTCATGTGCCGAAACAAGGCATAATTCTGGAAGACGAAGCCAATGCCGCGGTCCTGCGGGGCGCGGTCGGTCACATCCTCGCCAGCGAACAATATCTGGCCGCTTTCCGCGCTTTCGAGCCCCGCGATGATGCGGAGCAAAGTGGTCTTGCCCGAGCCGGACGGGCCGAGCAAAGCCACGAACGCCCCGTCCTCGATATCGAGCGAGACGGATCGGAGCGCCGGATAATGTCCGAAGCCCTTCACGATGTTGCGAACGGTGATTGTCATGCCTTGGGTCTAATGTCCTGCAGCGGCGAGCTGGTCGCCATGACGCCATTCGAGCAAGGTCTTCACCACCAGGGTGACGAGCGCGAGACCTGCCAGTAGCGACGCGACCGCGAAGGCGGCAGCGAAATTATATTCGTTGTAGAGAACCTCGACTTGCAGCGGCATCGTGTTGGTCTCGCCGCGGATATGACCCGAAATGACCGAGACCGCACCGAATTCGCCCATCGCGCGCGCGTTGGTGAGCAGCACGCCGTAGAGTAGGCCCCAGCGGATATTGGGGAGCGTCACCCACAGGAAGATGCGCCAGCCGGGCGCACCGAGCGTGAGCGCAGCCTCTTCTTCCTCGCGGCCTTGGGCCTGCATCAGCGGGATCAGTTCGCGCGCGACGAAGGGCAAGGTCACGATCAAGGTGGCGAGCACAATACCGGGCTTCGCGAAAGCGATATGGACATCGTGCGCGAGCAGCCAGGCGCCGAACCAGCCCTGCGCACCGAACAGCAGCAGGTACATCAAACCAGCGACCACAGGCGAGATCGAGAAAGGCACGTCGATCAGGCTGATCAGCAACTGGCGACCGCGAAAATCATGCTTGGTGATCGCCCATGCGGCGGCGACCCCGCACACCATGTTGATCGGCACCGAGATAGCCGCAACGGTGAGCGTGAGCTTGATTGCGGCGAGTGCGTCGGGTTCGGTAATCGCCGCCTTGAAGGCGCCGAGGCCATGGCGGAACGCCTCGCTGAAGACCGAGGCCAGCGGCAACAGCAGGATCAGTCCGACATA
>Ga0070675_100002302_pt1 | contig 14178 bp, 14 predicted proteins | sample KBSM43metaG_FD_65343 | JGI IMG/M metagenome (GOLD analysis project Ga0070675, IMG submission 65343) | Miscanthus rhizosphere microbial communities from Kellogg Biological Station, Michigan, USA - KBS M4-3 metaG | ecosystem: Host-associated > Plants > Roots > Rhizosphere > Soil ...
ACGAACAGGATGGCGTCAACCCAGAGCAGCTCTGCGCCCTCGAACGAAACGAGCTCGGTCGGAATTCGCGGTGTGACGTCCTGTGATGGTGCATGCAGATCCTTCATGGGCCCTCCTTCGATGCGGCTTCGGCTCCAGGCTCCGGACTGCCGCGAGCCTGGAAGTCGGGAGGCGGAAGTCCTCAACGTACTTGTCGCAAATCCTACGCCCAGTCGTCTGCGGGCGACATCCGGTTTTTACGCGCTCTCAATTCCTGAGTCTAAGCGTCGTGTTCAGGTGTCCGGAGGGGATAGCAGAGCGTCTGCAGCTCATGTGTAACGCACCTGATCGAATCGGTTGTGATCCACTAGTTCGAGCGCGCGCACAGAATTCGGTTCGAGCTTCGATCGTTCGGGCATAAAGGATGGAAGCGTTGCCCAGGCGTTCGCGCTCAGATAGACTGCGCGCCTTGGTCGCCGGCCTCGTCGAAACAATCTGGTTGTTCGTGCGTGGCTCGGAATCAGTGCGCCTGATTCGGGCGTCAACGCCTGAGGGGCGCACGCGCCTGCTCGTGTACGGCCCCGGCAATACGCAGGCGACACACGAATTCGAGGATGGCTCGTCGTGCACAGCGCGTCAGTCGGAGCTCGAACGAGAACTCGTCACCGGCGGATTCATGCTCGAGCAGTTCACCGACCGACGCAGCGGCGCCGATCGGCGCAGCATGCCGCGTGAGACGCCGGAGCGGCGGCGAGAGTAAATCCCAAATCCCAAGCCCAAAAAGACGGTACGAGCCACAGAGGCACAGAGACTCAGAGGAAATCTTGTCTCTGTGTCTCTGTGGCTACGTACGTTCAGTTTGGGATTTGGGGGCTTGGGATTTGGGATTTCGGATTTTCCAAATCAGCAATCCGTCGATCGAGATCGGCGATTGCCTGTTCGAGCATGGCACGGTGCGCGGGTGCGCAGGCGCGCTGCAGGTCAGCGAGGGCGCGCGTCCGTGCCAGCGAGAGTGTCGCGCGCTCAGCCAGTCGTGTGCTTTCGTCGGCCGCGATCGGCACCGTCCGCGTGCGCCGCTCAGCGGCGGCTTCCTGCTGCGCTTCGATTGATTTGCTTTCCCATCCTCGGGCCATGTCCCTCATTTAATCGCATCATGACGGGATTTGGGAGTCGGGCTGACGGATTCGCCACCAAGATTCTGAGCTCTTCGAATCGTGAGTCCTTGAACATCGCATCGAGGCCGGCGATCACCCTGAGGTTTGGAGATTGCTTCTACTCGTCTCGGAGGTTCCCCAATGCCGAGATTTCCGCTCGATACCGACGAGGATCCAGCGCGCACGCCACCGCTGACCGAGCCTTCCAAAGAGCGTGGCTTCGGCGACGAAGACGCGCCCGATGACCTGGGCCCGACGCGCGAGTACGACGATCTCGACAGCGACGATGACATCGCGGACGAAGGAATAGGCCACAGAGGCTGAGCCCCGGTTCACCCTGAACCAGAGCGATGGGGTCAGACCCCGGTGACGACCCGACTCAAGGTGTTGAGTCGACCTATCACCGGGGTCTGACCCCGATCGCGCGTGGCAGAAACTGATATCTGATACCTGACCCGGACTCACCAGTACCCGATCATTCGTCCAGCGGTGACGGCAGTCAGCCAGGAGAGGAGTGAGATTCCACCCATGATGGCGAACTGACGACGCTCGCCAGGCCTGAGCGCGCGTACGGAGACCTCTCTCCAGGCCGGCGTCACGTTCAGGATGCCGGCGTTGAGCATTCCGACGGCGATCGCCGGAAACTTGATCAGCAGGAAGGGATTGTCGACGTACGCCGTCGCTTTGGTGGCCAGCAGTGCCGCGCCGGTGACGATGGCGAGCGCGAACGCAGTTATTGCGATTGGCGTCACGGCGGTCGACAAATCGGCGATACGGATGCGCCGGCTCCACGCGCCAAGCAGCCGCAGGTCGAGCACGAGAACGGAACCGAAGAGGGTGGAAACGGCGAGGATGTGCGCGACGTTGACGATCGCGTAGGTCCAGGGACCGGACTCGCGCATCATGTGCCCGAGCCCGGTCTGTTCTATCCAGGTGAGGAGATCACGCATCTACGAACTCCCAATTCCCAACCTCCAACCTCCAAGGGGCGCCTTGGACGTTGGGCGTTGGGCGTTGGGAGTTACTGTCAATCCATCCCCGGATATACGTCGTATAGCTTGCCGTTGAACGTGAGCTTGGTGACCTTGATTTCGTAGGTTTTCTGATTCTTGTTGCGGTGGCCGTGCACCGTGACGGTCGAGCCCACCGGCATCAGCTTTTCTGTCACGCCCGCCTGTTGCGTGCGGGCCGGCGGCGCCATGGTCACATCCCAGACATGACCCTCGGCGTCCCGGATCTTCATCGTCCCGTGCGGGCCCGAGAGGCTGACGGGTGTGGTGACGGTGCCGGTGACGTCGGTCAGCTTGTCCTCGTTGCCGCCCCAGCCGTGATGCGCGAACGCCGGCAGCGCCGACAGCGTGAACGCGGCGAGAAGCATGGCGACTTTCTTCATCCCCTACCTCCTAACGTCGAGAGATTTATTTTACGCGCGCAACCCCGTGCCGGTCATCCAGCGCGCAGTGGCATACAGCGCCGAGTCGGCGCCGGCACGGCCGAGCAGCTGCACACCAACGGGCAAGCCGTTGACGTCGAGCAGCGGCAGCGAAAACGCCGGCAGTCCGAGCCATGAACCATAAGACTGGAACGTGCGGCTTCCGGTCTGTGCGAGCCCGCGCGGCGCCGGGCCCGAGCACGCGAGGGTGATGAAACCGTCGCAGCGCGCCAGCACGTCCGCTGCCGCGCGCTGCAGACGCAGCCGCGTCGCGAGGCGAGCCTCATAGTCACGGGGAGTAAGTGGACGGGCACGGTCGAGCAGTTCGCGGATTCGCGGTCCGATCTTCTGCGGACCATATCTCGCGAGGTAATCCTCGAATGGCCAGCGCATCTCGTATGCGATCAGATCGAGGTGGCCATCCAGTTCCTGTTCGAACTGCCGTTCGAGCCCCGCGACCTCAGCATCCTCGTCTTGCGAGGTCACGTCGATGCCGCATGCCTTCACGCGATCGATGAACGCATCGAACGCCGCACGCGATTCGTTGTCGGCCTCACTCCATCCGCGCGTGAACAATCGGATCAGTTTTCGTGGCCGACGGCCGACGATTGACTGGTCCTCGGCGCCGCTCATCAGTCCAATGCCAGGGCTGGCAGCGGCGACCGATATCTGCGACGCGATGAGCCATGCGTCCTCGACGGTGGCTGCGATCACGCCGAGATGATCCGAGGTGGGGGAGAGCAGATGAATCCCGCCGGTTGGGAGCCCGCCGTGCGTCGGTTTGAAGCCGACCACACCGCAGTACGCAGCCGGGCGCAGCACCGAGCCGACCGTCTGCGTGCCGAGCGCCGCGGGTGCCATGCCGCATGCCACAGCCGCGGCCGAACCGCTCGACGACCCACCCGGCGTGCGCGTTGGATCGAACGGGTTGCGTGTCGGACCGGAACGGCCGATCGCAAACTCGGTCGTCACCGTCTTGCCGATGACGATCGCCCCGGCCCGTCGAAGCGCCATCACACAGGCGGCGTCGGCCTTCGGCCGCCACTTCCGGTAGATCGGCGAGTTCATCTCCGTCGGCATGTCGGCCGTCGCGATGATGTCTTTGACGGCAATCGGACACCCATCGACAGGCGAGAGGGGACGCGCCTGCTTGTAGCGGCGCGTCGCGGCGTCGGCGGCTTTCCGCGCGCCGCGGGTGTCGAGCGTCACGAACGCCTTGATCGTCCTGTCGTGCCTGGAGATGGCCTCGAGGCAACGCTCGAGAAAACGGCGCGGGGTCGTGCGGCCGTCGCGGAAGTCCGCGGCGGCACGCACGAAGGATACGGGGTCAGGCAGGTTGCGCGGCACCGAGATGCTGGTCGAAGAACTCCAATGTGCGCTCCCACGCCTGGACAGCGGCGGTGGCGTCCTTCTTCAATCCGACGGTGTGAATGATCGGATCATCGCTCGCAAACGCGTGTCCGGCGTCGTAGCGATGGAAGGTGTACTTGGCGCCAGAGGCTTTCAGCTTCTCTTCGAGCTGATCCACCTGCTCGATCTTGAAGAAGCCGTCGTGAATCGCGAAATGACCCATCACCGGCGCCTTGATCTTGGAGGCGTCCACGTATTCGAGCGGCGGGAAACCATACCAGGCGACCACCGCATCCGCTTCCGGCACGAAGACCGATGCGAGAATCGCCAGCGCGCCGCCCATGCAATAGCCGGTGACGCCGACCTTCGAGCTTGACTGCTTCAGGTACTGCACCGCGCCGCGAATATCATTTCCCGCGGCGTCACCGAAGTTGAGGCCGGTCATCAGATGCTCTGCCTCTTTCGCGTCGAGGCCGACCTTGCCGCGATATAAATCCGGGATAAGAACGCGGAATCCGTGCTTCGCGTAGCGATCCGCCACTCCTTTGATGTGATCGTTGACTCCCCACCACTCCTGAATCACGACGAGGCCCGGCGCGGTCTTGCCGCCGCTCCCCTCGACGTAATACCCGGAGCACTCTTTTCCATCGGGACGTTTGAAGGTCACTTGGCTCATGGAAGGGGATCTTAGTCCGGGATCCGGGATCCGGGATCCGGGAGGTATCAGGTATCAGGTTCAGGGGTGGTCTAGGAATCAGGTAGTCAGCTATCAGGATGTAGGCGTTCGGCTGGTCCAGACTTAGCGCACTTGCAATTCACCGGTCGTGAGGGTCATCGGACCAAACGTCGGCGTGCCGAAGCGTCCGGCCTCGATGCCGACGGTGCCGTCGAGTTGATAAGCGGCCGTCCCTCCGGTTGCGAGACGGCCGATCGAGCGGCTCAACGCCGGCACGTCCGCGAAGCTGATCGACAGATCGAGCGGGATCACCGTCTCCTGTCCCGCCGTCAGAGGCAGACCGAGCGGGAAGTTGCCGGTTGCTGCGTGATTGCCTTCCAGGATGAGGTCCGCGTCGATCGTGCTCAACGTGAAGCCGAACGGATTCGGATTGGTGACCTGCAGCCAGATGCGAACGCCGGCGCCGCCCATTGGTGACCTGGTGCTTGGAGCGAGGAGCCGAATTTCAGCGCGCTGGCCTGCCGCCGGTTCGAAGCGCGGCGGGCGAATGATCTGCTGCAGGCTGCCGAGGCCGGCGCATGCGACGCTCGTGACGATGGCAGAAATGAGCAGCGCGAGCAGGACACGAACACGGCTGTTTCGCGGCATGGCGTTGCTGAGAGAAGCATCGGATATGCCGATGATCAGTTGGGCCGGCTGAAGCCGGCCCCTACGTACCCAGCCGTACGTGGGGGCCGGCTTTAGCCGGCCCACCTACTTAAATGGTTTCGCGGAATTCAATTTTGGGATTCTTCTCGAACGTGTAGCGCATCACCCACTCGGATTCGAAGACGAGCACCTCGCGCTGCTGACGATCGACGGCTTGCATCACGCCCGACGTCGGGAGCACCAGCTCGACGCCCTGCGGCTTGATGGGCCATCGCGAGCCGACGTGCGGCAGTCGGTCGAGCGTACACGCAATGCCGTACTCGGACGACATCCTTGCTTCGACCACATCGAGCTGGAGGGAACCGATGACGCCGATGATCGGGTTGCGCACGCCAGACGTGGGCATGAACAGCTGAATCAATCCTTCTTCGGCGAGCTGTTCGATCGCCTCATCGAACCGCTTATGCCGCACGTCCACAGGACGCAGCATCGCGAACTGCTCGGACGGAAACTGCGGAATCGGGGGAAATTCAACGCGTTTGCCGCCATACAACGTGTCGCCGATCGCGATCCGTCCGGGGTTGACGACGCCGACAACGTCGCCGGGAAACGCCTCCGGTACCGTTTCACGGTCACGGCCGAAGAAGCGATAGACACGCGACAGCCGCAGCGGCGTGCCGAGCCGCGCGTTCACGACCGTCATGTCCTTCGCGAGCCGCCCGGAGCAGATGCGCAGGAAGGCGACGCGATCGCGATGGCGCGGATTCATGTTCGCCTGAATCTTGAACACGAAACCGGAGAAGCTGGGATCCAGCGGTTCGATGGCACCCACGTCGGCATCGCGCGGACCCGGACTCGGCGCCAGCGACAGCAGCGCATGCAGGAACGGCTCGACGCCGAAATCGTTCAGCGCGCTCCCGAAAAAGACCGGCGTCTGGCGCGCGCGGCCGTACGCCTCGCGGTCGAACCGTGTCCCGGCGCCCGTGATGATAGCGGTCGCCTCGATCAACTCCTTCTGTCGGCGCTCACCCACGAGCTCCGCCACTTCCTCAGCCTGAGCGCCGGCGACGACCACCGGTTGCGTCCGGCGGCCGCGAGCTTGTCGCTCGTACAGCAGCACGGCATTGGCCTCGAGGTCGTACACCCCCTTGAAGTCAGGACCGTCTCCGAGCGGCCAGTTCATCGGCGCCGCCGAAATCCCCAGGACGTGCTCGATCTGATCGAGCAGCTCGAACGGATCGCGTGCCGACTGATCGAGCTTGTTGATGAAGGTCAGCACCGGGAGACCCCGAGAGCGGCACACCTCGAACAGCTTCAGCGTCTGCGGTTCCACGCCCTTCGCGGCGTCGAGCACCATGACGACGCTGTCGACGGCGAGCAGCGTGCGGTAGGTGTCCTCGCTGAAGTCCTGGTGGCCAGGTGTATCGAGCAGCGTGACGTGATGGCCTTCGAGCTCGAATTCGAGCGCCGCCGCGCTGATCGAGATGCCGCGCTGCTGCTCGAGCTCCATCCAGTCGGACACGGCGTGACGCTGTGTCTTGCTGCCACGGACCGCGCCCGCAAGCTCAATCGCGCCTGCATAGAGCAGCAGCTTCTCCGTCAGCGTCGTTTTGCCCGCGTCGGGATGAGAGATGATGGCGAAGGTCCGGCGACGCGCAATTTCCGACGCCAGCGATTCCTGGCCGGGGATCAGTTCTTCGGTTTTTGGTGGCATTCAGTTCGGCTACCGGCTCCCGACTTCGGGCTTCGGGCTTTTGCGGAAGCCGGAAGCCTGCAGCCCGAAGCCCAATAACTGAGGATACGATTAATTCGTGCGCAGGCGGCACATACTCATGGTATCGGTCGCGATCGGGGCCGTCATCGCACCCCTGCTCGCCCAGTCTCATCAGGTGCAGCCGCTACCACCCGTCGGTTCCAGAGCGCCCGTGGCGGGCTACGCGGTCCGCCACGTGTACCCGCACGATCCCCACGCGTTCACGCAGGGAATCGAATACCTGGCCGGTGCGTTCTACGAAGGCACAGGTCTCAATGGCCAATCGACCCTTCGCCGCGTAGAACTGACGACCGGAAGAGTTCAGCAGCAGGTCGCTTTGGCGCCTGAGTATTTTGGTGAAGGGATCACCACGTGGGGCGACACCATCCTCCAGCTCACGTGGCAATCGCAGCTCGGGTTCGTCTACGACCGCAACACATTCAAACAACTTCGCACGTTCAAGTACACCGGTGAAGGGTGGGGGCTGACCCACAACGCGACGCAACTGATCATGAGCGACGGGAGCGCATCGCTTCGCTTCCTCGATCCGAAGACGCTCACCGAGACGCGGCGCGTGCTTGTCACCGACGCTGGAATCATCATTCGCGAGCTGAACGAATTGGAGTGGGTCGACGGTGAGATCTACGCCAATGTCTGGCAAACGAATTTCATCGCGCGCATTTCACCATCGAGTGGCCGCGTGCTCGGCTGGATCGATCTGACCGGACTCCTGTCACCCGAGGAGCATCGCGCTGGCGCCGACGTCCTCAACGGCATCGCGTACGACGCGGCCGGCAAACGTTTGTTCGTGACAGGTAAGCTGTGGCCGAAGGTGTTTGAGATCGGGATCGTGACGAAGAAGTGACAGGCTTCCGGCTCCCGGCTGCCGCCTCCGGAAGTCGGGAGTCACGAGCCGGAAGCCGCCTCACGGCGTTACATCAAACGCATCCACCCACACCCACGCGCCCTGAGAGCTCGCGTTCCGGCTTCCTGTCGCCTCGATCGTAATAGTGTGGGCACCGGGACTGAGGCCGTTGATCGTATACGCGGCGACGCCGAGCCGCGCCGGCGACGCGTATTCATCAATCGTCGTCTTCAGCTCGCCGTCGAGGTAGACGCGCGCCATGCCCGACCATTGATCCTGATACGCGATCCACGACACGCCCGAGCCGGTGAATGAGAGGCTCGCGCGGGATCCGGCGTCGACGGCCAGAGCCGCGCTGCCGCCGCTCAGCGCCGGGTTGTTGTTAGCGTACCAGTGCCCCAGATAGGTCATCGCCGGGTTGTTCTGCTCGATGCGTCCCGTGCCGGCCGAAACACCACCGGCGACCGGCGTCCCTGCGATGTCGAAGGCATCAATCCACACCCACGAGCCATCCGTGCCTGGGCCGCGCTCGTGCGTGACCTCGATCGAGAACGTGTGCAGCCCGGCCGCGAGACCGCTGGCCTGGAACAGCACGCGCTGGTACTGCGAGACCGGGTTGTACGTGTTAATCACCTGCATCGTCCCATCGAGATAGACCGTAGCCAGACCTGCGTACGCGTCTGCCACGCCAATCCACGCGATGCCGGTGCCGTTGAACGTGATCGAGGCGCGCGACCCTTTCGCGTTCGTCAACACGGCCTCGCCGCCGGTATTCGCGGCGGAATCATTCGTATACCAGTTGCCGCTGTAGACGATCGCCGGGTCGTTCTGCTCGATCCGCGTCTGCGCGAACGCCGCTTGTGACGACGACGCCGCGAGGGCAGAAAGAAGAATAAGAATTCGAGTCCAGCCGTATCCCACGGCGTGTCGAGGGAGCAAGCGATATTCCAGCGAGTGCTCTGCCTTTTTGTATCGATCAGCTGTTCAAGGAGTCGGAGTACGCTGATGACCCGACTCACATCAGCGCAGCCGACGCGTGAGTCGAGGCATCGCCGAACTCCGACTCGAAAAGCGTCATTCCCCTGGCAGCTCGTCGTCTTCGGCGTTGGCAAGCGTTTACCATCAATGGCGAATCCGAGCGATAATCGCGCCGCCATCGTACGAGTCAATTTATGAACGTAGCGTCACAGGCGGACCTGAAGGTCCGCCTCTACAAAACGTAGGGGTCGACCTTCAGGTCGGCCCGTGGAGGAACATCCATGAAACGTCTCATGCTCAACCCGCTGCTGCTTGGCCTGATGAGCGCAGCCGTCGGCGCCGCGGTCGCCGCGCAGGCGCAACAGCCGCCGGCTGATCTGGTGCTGACCAACGGCAAGATCATCACCGTCGACGGCAAGTTCACGATTGCGCAGGCCGTCGCGATCCGCGGCGACCGTTTCGTCGCCGTCGGCTCCAACGCCGATATCACCAGGTTGGCCGGGGCGAACACGCGGCGGATCGATCTCGGCGGGAAGGCGGTCATCCCGGGCCTCATCGACGCTCATGCGCACCTCACCCGTGGAGCCGAGACGTGGACGACGGAGGCTCGGTTCGATGACGTCGCGTCGCGCAAGCAGGCGCTCGACATCGTGCGCGCGAAGGCGGCCGAGCTCGGCGCCGGACGGTTCGTCTACAACCTCGGTGGGTGGTCCTACGATCAGTTTGCGGACAATCCGACGCCGCTGACGAAGGCGGAGCTCGACGCCGCCGCGCCGAATAACCCGGTCTACCTGCAGTTCTCGCGCTGCTGCGCGTTCATGAACGGCAAGGCGATCGAGGCGCTCGGTATCGATGCGATCAAGGAGCCGTGGGTCGAGCGCGACGGCGCGGGCAAACCAACCGGACGCATCAACGATCCCGGCCTCGCGCAGGTGGCCAACAAGATTCCGAACAAAGCGAAAGATCCGTATCCCGTCAGCGCGCTGGCCATGATCAAGGACTTGAACCGCGCCGGACTGACGACGACCGGCATGGTCGGCTGCCCGCAGGAGCAGAGAGAGGCTTACCTCGAGATGCAGCGCAAGGGTGAGCTGACGCTTCGTCTGATGTGTATGGTGGGACCGGCGCCAGGCGATCCGGCGACCCAGCTCCAACGCCAGGTGGCGTCGATCGGGCAGATCAAGTTGTTTCAGGGCGACAACTACATCGACGACGTGCTCGTGGGGGAGACGCTGGCGTACAGCGACAACATGGTGGCGCCGCACGTGAGCTACACGCCGCAGCAGTCATCGAATTGGAAAGCGCTCGCGACGGAAGTCGCACGGAAGGGGATGCCGCTGCAGCAGCACGCCACGATTTCCGAGTCGTTCCCTTTCTTCCTCGATCAGATCGAAGCCATCAACAAGGAATATCCGATCCACAACCTGCGCTGGGCGTTCTGCCACATGGACCAGGTTTCGGCCAACGACCTGGCGCGCATGAAGAAGCTGGGAATGTGGGCGGCCGTGCGTGCGATTCCGCCCGTGATGGGGCAGGCGTTCAACCGTGCACACGGCGAACGCTCCTATGACATGCCGCCGCTCCGCATGATTCAGGACAGCGGCATCCTGTGGGGCTTCCACACCGACACCAACGAGGTCAACCAGTACAACCCGTTCTACACGCTGTGGTTTGCGGTCACGGGAAAGATGGTTGGCGGCAAGGTCGTCAACCACCAGACCATCACGCGCGAGGAAGCGCTCATCGCGCACACGCGCAGCAATTCATTCTTCGTGATGCGAGAGAACGACCTCGGCACGATCGCGCCGGGCAAGCTCGCGGATCTGGTCGTGATGGACCGGGATTACCTGACCATTCCCGCGGATCAGATCAAGGACATCAAGCCCGTGATGACATTTGTCGGCGGGAAGATCGCGTACGGCGGAGGTAATACGCCCGCCACGAGATAGGGTTCATTGGGTTCATTGGGTTCATTAGGTTCATTGGGTCCTGTTCAGTGGGTGAACAGGACCTCCTGAACCCATTGAACCCGATGAACCCCTTGAACCCTTAAACGGTCTCCCGAACCCCAGGCTGGGGGACGATCCGAATGTAAGGCTTCGGCGATTTCCATCCGTTCGGGTACTTCTTCCGCGCCTCGTCGTCTGAGACCGATCCCGCAATGATCACGTCCTCGCCCGGTTTCCAGTTCACCGGTGTTGACACCTTGTGGTCCGCGGTCAGCTGCAGCGAGTCGATGACGCGCAGCACCTCGTCGAAATTGCGGCCCGTGGTCATCGGATAGGCGAGCAGCAGCTTGATCTTCTTGTCGGGTCCGATGACGTACACCGTTCGCACGGTCTGATTGTCGGCCGGTGTGCGGCCCTGATAGCTGTCGCCCGCCGTCGCCGGCAGCATGTCGTACAGCTTGGAAACCTTCAGCTCCGGATCGCCAATCATCGGATAGTTGGGCGCGTGGCCCTGCGTTTCGCGGATGTCGTTGCTCCACCGCTCCTGGTCGTTGATCGGATCGACACTCAGCCCGATGATCTTGACGTTCCGCTTGTCGAAATCGGGCTTGATTCGCGCCATGTAGCCCAGTTCGGTCGTGCAAACCGGGGTGAATGTCTTCGGGTGCGAGAACAGGACTGCCCACGAGTTGCCGATCCAATCGTGGAACTTGATCCGGCCCTGTGTGGTGTCGGCCTCGAAATCAGGGGCCGTGTCGCCAATGCGTAGTCCCATACGTAACCTCCAAAATCCGCTAAGCCAGCCTTAGGAATATCGCGGCCCACCTGCAGGGCGCAACCATATCACTGAGACGCTGTTTTGGCCGGCGCGGGCGCCTCGATTTGTAATTTCCCGCTCGAACCCGCAACAGGTGCGCGGCGTTTTCCGGCCTGAATGGGTCAGCGCCGCGCGTTTTCATTCGGCGTTTGGGAGGTGCGCCTGTCCAGGCTGGTGGCACCCACGTTGCCGATCTCGTCCATTCGAGCAACTGCTCACGCTTGCACTTCCCGGCGGCGTTCGCAAGGAGGAAATCGGTATGCGTAGGTCAACTGTTCTGGCGTTACTGCTGGTAGCGGCCGCGAGCAGTTCTCAGTGCTCCGACGGCGAGACGACGGTCATCGGACCCTCGGCTGCCGCCGGTCGATTCGCCAACAGCGGCGGCGGGTCGTCGCAAGGCGGCGACAACACCGGAACGCCCAGTGGTGGCGAGAGCGGTGCCGCAGGCGGAAGCAGCATCTCGAGACTTGCACTCATCCTTGTGAACGACAGGAACAGCGATGGACATCCGAACCGAGGCGACTCGATCTCGTTCACGATTTCGACGTCGCTGCCGTGGGATCAGGTGAGCGTGGTCTGCTCGCAGAACGGGGACGTGGTCCTGAGCGAAACGAGAACGCTGGAGACCTGGTCGCCGATCGCGCTGACGTCGCAGACGTGGCAGGCCGGTCCAGCCGATTGCAAGGCGACGCTCGATCAGGTCACCGACGCGAAGGCCACGCCGCTCGCATCCGCGACGTTTACTGCCGGCGCGTAGACCGCGACGGCGGCTTTGCCCGATGCGGTCCGTGTTCATGTGCGAAGGGAGTACACGACCCACAATGTTGTGCAGGCGCATTCAGTCGTCCGGGCGACAATCGGTTTTTCCCGAACAGGCCGTCGTCTAAATGCGCGCACGTAGATTTCCTCTGACACTCCCGATCCGTTGTCGTCGCGCCGGCGAGGAAGGATGGATCGACGGGGTGACCATCAACATCAGCAGCTCGGGGGTCTTGTTCTGCACGAGCGAGCCGCTCGATGTCGACACGCAGGTTGAGATGAGCATCGTCCTCGGCGAATCGCGGGCGCGGGCCGGTGAACTGCGATGCGACGGGCACATCGTGCGTATCGACGGCGGCTCGACGACCCCGTCGATGGCCGCCGCGTTCTCGCGCTACGACCTGCGGCACTGATCGGCGGAAATCGGTCGAGTACGTTCGTCCGTGACGAGCACGATAAGGGTTCCGACGGTAACCGACCCGCCCAGGCTAATGCAGGACGGGTCGGATTCATTTGCCTAGCTGCTTGCATCCGCCAATCATTTCTTCTGCGGTTGCGGCACCTGCACGTTACCTCCAGTAAGAAGCGCCGCGTTCGCACCCGCTGTTGCCGTCATCTTCAGGTAGTTCGTGGTGACCGCGGCTGCGTTAGATACCCAGAATTTATCGAAGCCGATGCCGGACGTGGCGTTGTCCTCTGCATAAGCGGATATGGTGATGTTCCCCTGGCTGGCTGTCGTAACCCCTAACGCATCGGTGCAGCTGTAGTTCCCTTTGCCGGAAAGTGTCACCGTATTGCCATTGACCGCCGGCGCATTCATCTGATTGTTGCTCTTCACACGGCATACGCCGCCGCCCGCGAGATGCCGCACAACGACGAACCCGCTGCGAAGATTCTTCCCAGCCGTGTAGCTGAATCCAAACGAAACCCGATCGCCGTCGAGGAGGATTGTACCGCCGCCAGTCGCAAAACCGGCGTTCGGGTCCCAAACCGACAGCGCATCTTCAAACGTTGCCGTCCAGTAGTCGTTCGTGGTCGGAATGTCGAGCGTGAGAGTGTACGCGTCCACAGTGAAGGGAGTGCCGAGATTGTTAAAGTCGCAACTGAAGCTTCGCGCGCTGCTGTAGTCAGCACTGCCTCCCGTTCCGGTTGTACACGATCCTGTGTATTGGGAGTTGGTCGAGATGCCAACGATCTTCGCGTTGATCGAGTTGACGAGTCCGATATTACCTGGCAGCGCACCAGCGTTGATGTCAGGCTCGACGCCGCCAGTCCGCAGTTCCTTGACATCGAATGTCACTGTGAAGAACGTCTGGGACACGGGAATGGAGCCACCGAAGCCAATGGCGACGTTGGCAAACGTCGCATCCTCCTTGTTCTCAGTGAAGTTTTCCGTATCTCCGCTGTTGGTGAAGTTCCCGGTGCTGCTGTAGAAACAGGCGGTGAGCACCTTTGCCCCCGCGGCACTCGTCAGCTGATATTCGATCTCCGCAACACCGTCGTCGGCAGCAGCAATCGGGTCGCTACCGACACCGGTAAAGCCTACCAAGGGTTCTGCGAGGGGGCAGGTCACCGCGGCATTACCCACGTAGAAGTACATCTTGCCCGTGAGTTGAAAAGTTCCAGATGTGTCCTGATGGGGTGTGACTTCTGCGTGCAGCTTCACCTTGTCGCTGTATTGAGGTGTCGTTGTCGGCACAGACGCCAACGTCGTCGTGATTGCCGCGTTCACAGTAAACGGCTCGCATTCGCTTGTTGCTGACGCAGGGTTGTAGTTGGCGTCCCCGGCGATGCTGGCGCGGAACGCATAGTTCCCCG
>Ga0070675_100002303_pt1 | contig 14177 bp, 10 predicted proteins | sample KBSM43metaG_FD_65343 | JGI IMG/M metagenome (GOLD analysis project Ga0070675, IMG submission 65343) | Miscanthus rhizosphere microbial communities from Kellogg Biological Station, Michigan, USA - KBS M4-3 metaG | ecosystem: Host-associated > Plants > Roots > Rhizosphere > Soil ...
GGACGCTCCCTGCTCAATCAGCCGCCGTACGGTTCCCGAATCAGCCTTTTTCACGGCCGCGAGGAGTGCGCTGTCGGCCGCGTGCACAGGCACCGCCGACAACAATACGACAAGGATAAGCCAGTAAGAAAAACGAGCGAAGCATCCGAAGCGGAGCAGACGAGGTGGTGGTTCAGGTTCAAAGTTTTGAGTCTTGAACCACCACCCCGTCCGCTCCATCAAGGGAAGCTTCGCGATATTTTTCTTGATGTCGCGTCCACCCCTCCTGGCCAGGAGGGGCAATTCGCACACTATTGGTTTCACGCTATTCGTCCCACGAATCAAAGCTCGAAGGATCCCGTGCTTTCGCCGATGCTCTCAACCGGGCTGCCGAACATGGAAGCCACGCCGAGCCACACATTGGCAATCGGGGTCCATTCGGGTGCAATGATGAAGCGGTTGCCCTTGACCCGCCCGCCGGCGCCGCCGACCACCGCAAAGGACAACGGGTACGAGTTGTGGGCCTGACCGTCGCTCATGCCGGCGCCGAACGCGATCAGCGAATGGTCCAGCACGGAGCCGTCAGCTTCCGGCGAATTGCGGAGCTTTTCGAGGAACGTCGCGAGGAACGTCGCGAAATACGTATTGATGCGCGTGTGCTGCTCCATCTTTTCCGCGCCGCGGGCGTGATGCGAAATGTCGTGGTGCGTTTCCTTGAAGCCCAATGCAGGATAGGTTCTCTGGCTGGCTTCGCGTCCCATCATGAAGGTAAAGATGCGGGTCAGGTCGGCCTGATAGGCCACGACGAGCAGATCGAACATCAACCGCATGTGCTCTTCGAAAGATTCCGGAATGCCAAGCGGAGCGTTCAAAGCCGTGACCTCGGTGGCGTTGCGGGCTTCTGTTCTCTGGATGCGCCGCTCGATCTCCCGGACATTTTCCAGATAGTTATCCAGCCGGACGCGATCCGGGGTGCCGACTTTCGTCCGCAGCGATGTCGCTTCCTGCAGAATCGAATCGAGAATGCTGCGGTCCTCGCTTCGGCGGATCTTGCGATCCGCCGCGCTGCCGGCTCGGCCGAACATGCGCTCAAACGCGGCGCGGGGATCGATCTCCATCGGCAGGCCGGCCGTCTCTGAGGCCCACGAAATCGTGTTCATGTACGCGCAGCTGTAGCCGGGAACGCATCCACCCACGTAACCGGAGAAATCCTCCGTCGCAAATTCAAGTGACGGCAACGGCGTCTCCTGCCCGACTTTTTTGGCCAGAAGCTGGTCGATGCTGATGCCGACGCGGATGTCTTCGGCTTCCGTCTGCTTGGCCAGGGCGCCAGTCAGCCAGCCGGCCGAACTCACAGCGTGATCGGTCGAGTTCTTTCCGCCGGCGCGAGAGAGATTCCCCACCAGGGTCATCTGGTTGCGAAACGGTTCCAACGGCTTGAGGATCGGCGTGATCTCCAGAGTTCCATTGGTCGTTTTCGGCGTCCAGTTGTCCATGACGCAGCCGTTGGGCAGATACACGCCGCCGAAACGCAGGGGCGGCCGGGCGGGAGATTGCGCCAGAGGGGTCATGGCCGGAGCCATCGATTCCAGGAACGGGAGTGCGACTGCAGCGCCCAATCCACGCAGAAAGGTTCGACGCGGCAACGACTTCTTAGCGATGACCATCTTCGAGATCTCCTCTCACTTCGCAGTCCCGGATCGCATCTGAAATGGAACGCTTCGCGCGATTCCCAGGACGACCGCGTTGAAGCTGTAGTTCCTGGCCTTTGCATCCCGGACAATGGCCCGGACAACAGGCATATCGTAATCCTGAAGCCCGCGGCCGAGAGCATAAATCAGCAATTTTTCCGTCAGCGTCTGGACAAACGCGTCCGGACGTGCGGTGAGCGCGGCGCGCAGTTCCACAACTCCGTTCACAGCCCGGCCGTCCGCCAGGCGGCTCGACGCGTCGATGGGAGCGCCAGCCTCGTGAGTTCGCCACGCGCCGATAGCGTCGAAGCCCTCCAGGGCGAAACCGAGCGGATCGATCAATTGATGGCAGCTCACGCAGCCCGGAGCGCGATGAGCTGCCATCCTTTCGCGAATCGTTCGCGTGACCACTCCAGGCTTGGCATCCAACGGTGGCACGTTCGCGGGTGGCGGGGGAGGTGCCGTCCCGATCACATTCTCCAGAATCCACTTGCCCCGCAGAACCGGCGACGTGCGGTCCGCACGTGAAGTCGACATCAGAACACCGCCCTTGCCGAGCAGCCCACGCCGGGCGTCGAGTTCCGGGCCCAGGGTCACGCGGCGGAATCGGCTGCCGTACACCTGCGGGATTCCGTAGTGACGCGCGAGGCGTTCGTTGACGAACGTGTAGTCCGCCGTAAGCAGGTCCATGACGTTGCGGTCTTCGCGCAGAATGCTGCCGAAAAACAGCTCTGCTTCCCGCTGAAAGGCAAGTCGCAGATCGTTGTCGAAGTCCGGAAACTCGTCGGTGTTGGGATGGATGCCCTCCAGGTTCCTCAGGTGCAGCCACTGGCCCGCGAAATTCTCCACCATGGCGTCGGAGCGCGGATCGGCCAGCATCCGCCGGGTCTGTTCTTCAAGAACTGCCGGCAGGTGCAGGCGGTCGCGGGACGCCAGATCGATCAGCGTGTCGTCCGGAATGCTGCTCCACAGGAAAAAGGATAGCCGCGAGGCGAGTTCGATATCGCTGATTCGAGCGCCGTCGCGGTTCCGAGGTTCGGCCTCGGTTCGGAACACGAACGTTGGACTCGCCAGCAGGCGCCTCAGCGCCAGTTGAATGCCGGTTTCAAATGTGCCCTTTTGGCGACCTTCTTTATAGAAAGGAAGCAGAAGCTCCAGATCGGCGGCCGTCACCGGCCGCCGGTACGCACGCTGCGCAAGCGTGGAGAGAATCCTGCGGGCGCATGCCTCTTCATCACTTGATGGACTTGATGGACTTGATGGACTTGATGGACTTGATGGTTTCGATGAACTCTGCTTGTCCGGTCTGCAAATGAAGATGCGTTGGCGGCTCGGCGTGTCTCCCGAGCCGCTCGGCAGAAAGGGTCCGAGCACGGTCAGGGTTTCCACGTGGGGCCGGCCGGTGATGTCGTAGGTGTCGGCATTGCTACGGTCAAAGGGACGGAGGCGACTCGTGCCTTCGCCGATCTTCCGCACGAACGTGGCGGCAACTTCGCGCGGACCGGCCTTAATGGCGGCACGCACGCGCAGCCGCGCGTCGGTAGCGTCCGATTTTTCCGCGATGGTTCCCGTGCGCCCGGCTTCGGCTTCGCCGCCGACCGTTTCCAGAAGCAGACGCTCACCATCCACCGTTATCTCCAACTGATGCGGATGTTCGAGCCCACGAATGCCATCCAGGTTGGTGCGAAGCAACTCAACGCGGAATTCGTAGTCCCCGCTGAGTGGAAAGTTGTAATCGGCGCTCAACCCGCCGACAGTGCCCAGAGGCATTCCGGCCCGATCGATGTTCTGGGACTGATCGCCGCGAGCGCGGTAGGTTTGTGATCCTGCCGGTGTCGAAGGATCACCGACGGCCAGCGCGCTGACGCGATCCGCGGCCGTCAGGTAGCGTTCGAGCAGTGAGGGCGAAACGTCAAGGAGATCTCCAATGTTATCGAACCCGAAGGCCGCGTCGTCCGGAAGGAGCAGCGATTCGACATCGACATGAAGGTCGAGCAAATCGCGAATCGCGTTTCCATACTCGGCACGATTGAGCCTGCGCAGCGCCGGCCGGCCGGGATTCGGTTGTGCCGACCTGTCCAGTTCAGCCTCCAGCCACGCTGCCGTCGCGTCGTACACCTCCGACGTCGGCCGCGGGCTTCCCGGAGGCGGCATGGTGCCGGTCCGCAACTTCCGAACCACCTTCTCCCACTCCGCGGGATTCTGTTGGACCTTTCCGGTATTTAGCCGGTCGATGGCGAGGCCGGCGGTTATCGTCCGCTCGTTGTGACACGTCACGCAGTATTGCTTCAGAACGGCGTCGGTTTCGGCAGCCGGCGCCGGTGGTGAAAACCCGGGCATCCCGGCCAACGCCGTGCCTGCCAATATGAGCGCGAGGATGCGTAAAACGTGCGTTCGTATCATGCGACGATGTCCCGCAATCTAACCATAGGAACAGTATCCGTGCGAAGGGGAATTCCCTTGCTGGCGCGGAGGCTAACCGCCTTTCGCTTGACAGGCCTGGGATCGCTTAACATATCGTTCCGGGAACGATCAATCGCCGTACCCTGGGAGTCCCTCATGAATCTCAATAATCGTTTGAGCCGGATCGCTGCCGTGATAATCGCGATTAGCAGCGTGCCTTCGATCGCATTGGCACAGGCTGGAGCGTTCGGGGGTGGGTTTGGGCCTCCGCTCAGCGTCGTGGCTCCGCCGAAAGTATTCGCGACATCTGACGAGCACTACGCTTATCTCCTTGAGCAAGCGAAGGGTGGCAAGAAACACACGCTCGCCTCTGTGCCGCGCTGGGACGGCTTATGGGTGACCGCCGGCAACACGCATATGAGTATGTTCGTCGATCCGCCTGGATTTTCCGGCAAGGTCCGCGCAGGCGTGCTGACGCCGGCATACGAGACCGCCTACAAGGAACGGTGGCGCCAGCAGCAGGAGCTTGGCGAAGTCCAATACGATCGTCTGACCCACTGCGAACCGCCAGGCTATCCGCGGTGGCTGCTCGAACCTTACTCGCATGAGTTCGTCAACCTGCCGAACGAGTCGTACATGATTAACGATTACGGGCCGGGGATACGACGCGTCCACATCGGCCAGGAACACAGAAACGAGTTCGGCACGCATTCCTGGTACGGCGACACGATTGGGTTTTGGGACGGGGACAAGCTCGTCACGCATACGAAGTATCTTCTGCCGGCCGACTTCACGCGTTGGTCGCCAATGACGAGCAATCAATTCGAGTCGGTCGAAAAATGGGAGTTGAAGCGGTACCCGGACGGCATTGAGCGGCTCGAAGTTCAAGTCACGTTCTACGACAAATTCGCGTTCGTCAAACCCGTCAGCGCCGTCTACGCGTTCCGCCGCGCGAAGGAACTCGAAGCGGCCGGCTATCGCGTCCAACACTGGGAATGCGAGGGGAGCAGCAACGACTTTTTGAAAAACGGCACGACGACTTCGAGGCTGCCCGGCGAGGAAGGGTTCAAGGATCCGCGGGGCACGACGCTGTTCCCGGAGCTACCCGGCCAGTCTCGCGATCCGATCTACAACACCACGCTGCCCACTAAGAAGGAGTAGAGAAGATGAGAAGGGTGTTCAGTTTGTTCCCGGCCGTGTTGATCGCATTGCTGTTGGCGGCGGCCGTCGCCAGCGCGCACCATTCGTTCGCCATGTTCGATCGCACCATTGAGAAGGTCGCGACCGGTAAGGTGGTGCGGTGGACGTTCAACAATCCGCATTCATGGCTTTACTTGAACATCAAGAACCCGGACGGCACCGAAACACTTTGGAGCTTTGAGGGTTCGGGGCCGACGGCGCTGATCCAACGCGGTATCAACGGCAGGACCTTCGAGCCCGGCAGTACGATTACCGTCTTGTATTGTCCTCTGAAAGACGGCCGCGCGGGCGGCGGCCTTGGATGGGCGAGGCTCCCCAACGGTACTTTCATCAATCCGGCCGACGGCGGTTGCACGGGGAGCGCGGAGTCGATCGAGCGCTGGAAGGGCTGGCTGGCGAAGGGCTACACCTCGAATATCGAAGCGCAGAAGGCGCAGTAGCTCAGACGTCAGGGCGGAAAACCGATCGCGAGCTTGACCGCGGAGTATTCCGAATGCACGTTTCCGTCCCGCGTGCGAATGATCAGCGGTGGCTCTTCCCACGTTTGGCCTCGAAACCATTCCGGAAGATCGTCTGTCCGCATGAGGCCGAACAGACCGATAAGCGGAGGTTCACCCTCACGAAATACGACAGGGCGCCGGCGCACGATCACCAAACCCGAAGCTCTCGCGCCCGCTTCTACGCGCGCGAACTGGGACGATTCAAACGGAAACACGCACGCGAAAAAACCACCCGGAGCCATGTGCGCGGCTGCCGTTGCGCAATAGTCCGCGACGGTGCCGCGCAATTCAAACCGGCAGGCGACACGCTGCGGATGTTCGCTTTGCACACCGGTCTCTAGCGGAAAATACGGCGGGCTTCCAGTGACGAGATCGAACCGTTCATCGGCGCGAAGCACGCCGGGCTCACGAAAGTCACCTTCCCGAATATCGTAACGACCGTCCAGGCCGTTGTACTCTGCGGACTTTCGTGCAAGAGCCACGCTTTCCGGCTGCACTTCGACGGATACAAACCGTGTGCCCGGCATGCGCCACGCGCAAATCATCCCGACCGTGCCGATACCGCTGCCGAGGTCGAGCGCAGTCCGTGCGGTGGGACACCAACTCGTGCCGTACCACGCCGTGAGGACGTCGTCGGTGGAAAAGCGATGACCTTCCTTCAATTGGAACAAGCGGAAGTGTCCACTGATGGCGTCGAGTGTTTCGTGTGATTCGACCACCAGCGCATCGCCGAGTCCTGGTGCAATCGGCCCGGGTTTGGCCCAACCCTTGAAATGCGTTTCGTGGTTCACTGGTCGATGATACCAACGCTCTAAGCAGGAGCGATCAATTGCCCCTCCTGGCCAGGCCTGGCCAGGAGGGGTGGAGCGACATCAAAGATATCGCGAAGCCTCCTTTGATGGAGCGGACGGGGTGGTTGTTCAAGGTCAACAGAGTTGTTTTTTGAACCTGACCCACCACCCCGTCTGCGCCGCTTCGGACGCTTCGCTGTTTTTTCTTACTGGCGCAGCCACCCCTCCTGGCCAGGAGGGGCAATCTAAAAGACCAGGCGATCCTTCTTCGATTCGATCTTTGCGCTATCCAGGGAGGGCACCTTCTTCAGGTCCTCGAAATTCTTGAAGTCGCCGCGCTCGCGTCGATAGCGCACAATGGCGTCGGCTTCGGAAGAAGAGATCTCCAGGGCGGCTTCCAGATCTTTCGTTGCGGCCTTATTGATATAGATCTTTCCGCCCGGCTTGAAAGTCGCCGCAAGGTACTCCACGATTGCCAAGCGTTCTTGGCGCGTGACATCCGGTTCCTCCTGCAGCATCTCGGTGACCTTGAGTTCCCACTGCTCTCGCGTCCACTGCTTTCCCATGGGGGCGGTTAAATCATGACAAAGGCTGCAGACACTCGCGAAGGTGTCCTTCCCCGGACCCGCAGGCAGGTTTGGCGGTGTTTCCAGTTGCGCCGCGGCGACCGCGGCGCAGGAAAAGATGCTTAACAGCAGTAACGACCGACCTAGGCCCACAACTTCGTGATCAGGTTACCGCCCGTAACGGTAGGACGCTCCGCGCGGCCGTTGCGCATGAAGGTAGTCTTCATGTGATCGAGACCGAGCAGGTAAAGAATCGATGCATGGACGTCATGGATGTGGTGCGGTTCGTCCACGGCGCGCAGGCCAAGTTCGTCGGTTGAACCGATGGTCTGACCGCCTTTGACTCCGCCGCCCGCCATGAACATGGTGAAACCCCAGGGATTGTGGTCACGGCCGGCCTTGTCGTCATTCGTGCCCTGGAAGAAGGGCGTTCGACCAAACTCGCCGCCCCAGACAACAAGTGTGTCTTTCAGCATGCCGCGAGCTTTAAGGTCTGCGAGCAATCCCGCGACGGGCTTATCCGCCGACTTGCAGTTCTGGGTGTGATTGGTTTGAAGATCGCTGTGCGCGTCCCATCGGCTACCCGAGCCGCTGTAGACTTCAACGAATCGCACACCACGCTCCACGAGACGGCGGGCCATCAGGCAATTGGCGCCATAGGCTGCGGTTTCTTTCTCATCCATTCCGTAAAGCTTCTTTGTCTCTTCACTTTCGCTGCTCAGGTCCACGGCTTCAGGCGCAGCGGACTGCATCTGATAGGCGAGCTCAAAGGAACGCGTACGCGCATCCAGTTCGGAGTCGTCGAGTTTGTCACGGCCGAAACGTTCGTTGAGGGCCTTGAGGAAACCGATCTTGCTGATCTCTTGTTCTTCGGTCGTGCCCTCGGGCGGCTTGAGGTTGAGAATCGGCGTATCGCCATTGCGGAAGAGTGTTCCCGAGTAGGTTGCCGGGAGAAACCCTGCGCTGTAGTTCTGAACGCCACCAAGGATTTCCTTGTCGTCCTGCATGACGACAAATGTCGGCAGATTGCGTTTCGCGCTGCCCAGGCCATAAGTCACCCATGCGCCCAACGACGGACGTCCGGCGAGAATGTCCCCCGTATTCATCTGGCACACGCCACCCACATGGTTGACCGCATTCGAAACGCACGAGCGAATCACAGCGAGATCATCCACATGCTGTGCGATATGCGGAAGCCAGTCTGAGACCCACAGTCCGCTCTGCCCGTATTGCTTGAACGTGCGGCGGGTCGGCAACATTCCGTTCTTGTTTGTTCCGAATCCGGTGACACCCAGAGTTTCCGGATGGAACGATGGAGGCACCGGCTGGCCGGCGTACTTCACGAGCTCGGGCTTTGGATCGAAGAGGTCCACATGACTCGGACCACCTTCCATGAAGCACCAGATGATGTTCTTTGCGCGCGGCGTGACGTGAGGCGTCTTCGGATCGAGCGGATCTGCCTTCCGGACCTGCGCCAGCGCGTCCTCTTGTAAAAGACTGGTTAACGCGATCGCGGCAAGACCGCTGCCTGCCTGTTCAAAGAACTGGCGGCGCGTGGAGACTGTCGAATAGTGTCGCTTGTTATTCATCATTAGCTCCATGGCTCCATCAATTGATGTACAAGAACTCGTTTGACGCAAAGAGCATCTGGCAAAGATCCACGAAGGCCGCGGCGCGCGCGGGATCCATGCCCTCAAAAGTCTTCGTCGGCATGGAAGGCTTCGCACCGGCGGCGGCAAGTCGCTTCGCCATGATCGATGTCTGCTGTTCGAGAAACGCGGTCGCCGTCTTCAATTCGTCCGACGTGGCACCGCGCCCATAGCTCATCCTGTAAGCGCGATCGATTTGCTCCCAGGGCTCAGAGGAGCGCGAACTTTCACTCATCACACGTCCTGCAAATGCCCGGGACCATTCGACGATTAAATCGTTGTTGAGGATGTCCAGAGCCTGGGCCGCGGTCACGGTGTTCTTCCGCGTATGCCAGGTTTCGAAAGTATTCGGTGTATCGAATTCCTGAAGCATCGGATATCGGAGATTACGTCGAACAAAGATGTAGACGCTGCGGCGATTGTTCTGGACGGGGTCCTTCTCAGAGCTCCAGCCGCCCGCGGCAGCTGTCGCCGAGAGCGCGCTGACGGCGCCTTCCGGCACCGGCGGGAAGACGCCCGGGCCTCCCATTTGCGGATTCAAGAGACCGCTCACCTGAAGCATCGAATCACGGATCGCTTCAGCCTCAATGCGGTGACGGTTATAGCGCCAGAGCAATTTATTGTCAGGATCCGCTTCGGCACCCTTCGTCTGATAGTCGCTCGATTGGCGATAGGTGCTGGACAGCACGATAAGTCGATGAAGTTTCTTCATGCTCCAGCCGTTCTCGACAAAGTAGGAAGCCAGGTGATCGAGCAGCTCGGGATGGGTCGGGCGCGAGCCCATTCGGCCGAAATCTCCCGGCGTGGCAACGATGCCGGTGCCGAAGTGATACTGCCAGATCCGATTGACCATCACGCGAGCGACGAGGGGATTCTTTGGATCCACCAGCCAGTTGGCGAGAACTGTCCGGCGGCCGGTGGAGTTGAGGCCCGCCGGCGGGGTGATCTTCGGGTCGCTCGGATCGAGGATCGACAGGAATCCGGGCTGCACTTCAGCGCCCTTGGCATAGGGGTCGCCGCGTGGATGCACGTAAGTCGGCGGCGCGGTGGCATTGATGTCGACCATGAACTGGCCGCGCGGAAGCGCTTGTGGCTTCAAAGAATCAAACTCGGCAAGCTCCTTTTTGAGAGCGGCGTAACGCGTGCCGGCGTCCCCCTTCAGCGTGCGCAGGGTTCGGGCATCAGGCTCTTCATCGAAGGCGATGCGCGGGCTCGCAGTGTGATACATCATCTGCTGCCAGGGGTCTCGCTTCGAAGCGTCCATAAGGATCGCTTCCTGCACATCGTCTTCAAACGTCTTGATGCCGCCCTCGGCTTTCGTTTTCCGAAGCGGTTCGACAATCTGGCTCATCTCGGCTCGGATCGCCTTCGTCTTTGAATCCCAGATCGAGTACTGCTCTTCGTACTTCTTTCTCTCCACCGGATCCTTCAACGGCAACGGACCGTCCCCGAAAGACGTGTTCGCAAAGAAGGCCTGCAACCGGTAGTAATCCTTTTGAAGGATGGGGTCGTATTTGTGATCGTGGCAGCGGGCGCATGCAACGGTCATGCCCAGGAACGCGGAGCCGGTCACGTTGGTGATTTCGTCGAGAGTCTCCTGGCGCCGGATGACCAGACCTGCGGCGTTGGTTTCATCGATCCAGTGGCGGTTGAATCCCATGGCGACGAGTGCGTCATGATCGCCCGGATAGAGTTCATCGCCGGCAATCTGTTCCTTCACGAAGCGATCGAACGGCTTGTCGTCGTTGAAAGCCTGGATGACATAGTCACGGTAGCGCCAGACATTGGGCCGCGTTTCATCGGCCTTATAGCCATTGCTGTCGGCGTAACGTGCGACGTCCAGCCAGTGACGACCCCAACGCTCTCCGTACGCCGGAGAAGCAAGCAGTCTGTCGACTACCTTCTCGTAGGCGTTGGGCGAGTTGTCGCTGACGAAGGCGTGAATCTCGTCGGACGTCGGGACCAGTCCAGTGAGATCGATGGTCACACGCCGCAGAAGCGTGATCTTGTCGGCGGCCTTGTTGGGTTGAAGTTGCTTTTCTTCCAACTTCGCGAGAACAAATGCATCGATGGGGTTGTTCACCCCCTGCGTTGCCTTCACCGTCGGTACTGCCGGTTTCCTCACCGGCTGCAGCGACCAGAAGTTCTTTTGAGCTTCGGTAAAGACGTCGGCTTCGACGGCAGAATGAACAATGCCGGTAGTGAGCAGGCACAACCCTACAAAGACGATAGCGTGGCGCATGGAGCCCCCTTGGCTTCGCTTGGATCTAAGGCATGGGAATATCACTAGAAACTCGGTAGCGTCAATGTTTTAGGGGGTGGAAATCCTGTTTACCGTGGGATGACTAATCGGCCTTTCCCCGCTCAGCCTTCGCCTGTTCCGTTCGTGCGTGGATTTCGGGTGAAGTGGCGTGAAGTTCCAAGGCCTCCAGCGCTGCCGTCGCATCACGGCTTAATCCGTCGCGCACCAACTCCAGCAGAAAGCAGAGCGCCGTTTCATCCCGCGAAGAGCTCAGCGCGCGCAGGATCACCACGGAGAATTCACGGCTTCGAGACTCCTTCCAGACTCCAATGAGGCTTTCGACAGCGCCATGCAGACGCGAGGCCCCCAGTGATAACGCCGCCTCGTCGCGCGTTTCCGGGTCCGGAGACTTCAGGAAGCCAGCGATGAACTCGACGGCCCGTCCCTGCTCCAGCGCGAGCAGCGAGTCGAACACCTGTCCGATCACCGCCGACCTCTTGTCGCCCGAGTGCGCCTTCAACCGAAGCAGCACCGCCGACTCTTCTCCGTTCATCTGTTCCAGGGTCCGTATTCCTTCGATCCGTACGGTGTCCGACGGATCGGCCAGTGCGTCGACGACATGGCGCAGGATCTCCCCGCGTGTTAGATCCGTGCATTGAACGAGGGCGAGAATGGCATTAGCCCTGAGATGAATCGCCATGTCTTCCTGGCCGCCGTAAACCGGCTCCATCTGGATATGTCTCGCCGCGCGAAGAAAGGGTGCAGAGTCCCCGTAGTCGAGAGCGGCGAAAGCCTTGAGGATGGCCAGCTTGCCCCAGCACTTCGGGTCGGACTTAACCGGGTCGTCGAACAGACGGTCGAGCGCCGTAAGGAGGTCCGGTATTACATTCGATCGGTGAAGTTCAGCGATGATTTTGGCGGCCTCGGCGACAACGAGGTTCGACTTGTCGTGCAGTGCCTTTCTGAGCAACGGTTCGGCAGCTTCCGTCGAGCCGGATCGAAGGCTCTTCAGTTCGGCGATCCGCTCTTCAGTCTTTCGTGCCATCGAACCTCGGAGAGTAGGAGCAACACACAACCCTATCCCAGAATGGGACCATCTTCTCGCGGGTTATTCTACGGGTTTCCTCCCATTGATTCACTTTCGCCGAGACTGTAGATTCATTGGAATGCTGTTCAGCTCCACGCGATCCCAATCGAAATTACAAAAGGAAGAAATCGAAGAAGCATTAATCCGCGAGATTGAAGAATCGCTGAGAGATGGAGAACTCGATGTCGCCGACTCGGGCCCGGACCAGAACGAGAGCCTTCCCTCCAATCCCCTCGGTTTCGTTCTCCACTATCTGAAGTATTACCGCTGGCCGCTTCTGACTATCGTGGCGCTCGAACTTGGCCAGGCCGTCTGCCAGATTCTCATCCCGAAGGCCGTGCAGCAGGTGATCGACTCGGCTGCTCCGCTGCAAGGCCATCCCGAGATTTCAATCTGGACAGCACTCGCCGGCCCGATGAAGTTCTTTGTTGTTTTGAATATCGGGATCCTATTGTTTAGCCGGTCCAGTGGGGCGCTACTGGTGAGTGTCGGACCGGTCCTGCGACGGCGCGTCAGGAGCAGCCTGTACCGATATCTTCAGGGACACTCCCAGCGCTATTTCATGGGGAACTTCGCGGGGTCGCTCTCCAATCGAGTGGCGGAAGTATCGATGGGCGTCAATCATTCCCTCTGGACGATGGTGTGTGACTTCTGGCCGGTCACGGTCACGCTCGTGGCAACAATGGTATTGCTCGCTCAGGTGCACTCCGGACTCGCGCTGGTAATGGGTGTCTGGACTTTCGGTTACATCAGCGTGTCCTACGTGCTCGCGATGCGCTGCCGGGAATATGCCAAGGTGTTCGCTGCAGCGCGTAGCGCGGTGAGCGGGCGCATCGTGGATGCGGTGACCAACGTCATGAACTCGAAGCTGTTCGCGCGCATGGAATTCGAGCGGCAGCATCTGCGGCGCTATCTCGATCGTGAAGTGCAATCCGCCCGCCGCACATTCTGGTTCATGGAGCGCATGCGATGGTTTCAATTTATCGCCACGCTCGCGTTGCAGGTGGGGATGATCGCTTACGCCGCAGGCATTTGGGTAAGAGGCGAGATCAGCGTTGGGTCATTCGCGATGGTCGCGAGCCTTCTGCTGATGGTGATCAATGACGTTCGCAACCTGAGCCGCAGATTCCTGGAGTTCTTCGAGTACATCGGAAACATCACGGACGGCGTCGGTGTCATCATCCGTCCGCATGAAATCACCGACGCGCGGGATGCGTGCGAACTCGTAGTGACACAGGGAGAGATCCGCTTCGAGAATGTCGATTTCGCCTACGCCGAGGGCATTGAAGTGTTCCGCGGGCTGAACCTCACAATTCGGCCGGGCGAGCGCGTGGGGCTGGTTGGGTTCTCAGGCTCCGGAAAATCGACGTTCGTCAATCTGGTTTTGAGGTTATACGACATTCAGAGCGGCAGGATCCTGATTGACGGTCAGAACATTCAGCAGGTGACGCAGAACTCCCTGCGGCAGGCGATCAGCATGATTTCGCAGGAGCCGATGCTTTTTCATCGGTCCCTGCGAGAGAACGTGCGGTATGGATCACTCGACGCCACCGATGAGGACGTGCAGGAAGCGGCTCGGACTGCGCATGCCCATGAATTCATCGAGTCCCTCCCGCAGAGGTATGACGCTCTGGTCGGAGAGAGAGGTGTCCGGCTGTCGGGCGGCCAGCGTCAGCGGATTGCAATTGCGCGAGCAGTACTGAAGAACGCTCCGATAGTGATCATGGATGAGGCGACATCGAGCCTGGACTCCGTGACGGAGCGGCACATCCAGGACAGCATTGAGGATTTGATGCAGGGGCGAACGTCAATTGTGATCGCGCATCGGCTGTCAACCATTGCGCATCTGGATCGGATCGTCGTGTTTCATGCTGGGCAGGTCGTGGAAGACGGCACGCATGCGGAGTTGCTGGCGCTGGACGGACACTACGCGCGGATGTGGCGCATGCAGGCAGGAGGATTCTTGCCGGAGGATGATGAGGAAACGGGGGCGGAGGTAAACGAGGCCCTTGTGTGACGTACGTGCGCGGGGGAATTAGGGGACGGACTACTCAACCCCCAAACTCCGG
>Ga0070675_100002306_pt1 | contig 14173 bp, 12 predicted proteins | sample KBSM43metaG_FD_65343 | JGI IMG/M metagenome (GOLD analysis project Ga0070675, IMG submission 65343) | Miscanthus rhizosphere microbial communities from Kellogg Biological Station, Michigan, USA - KBS M4-3 metaG | ecosystem: Host-associated > Plants > Roots > Rhizosphere > Soil ...
CCCCTCGGGCACGCGGCTCACCACGAGGCTCAATCCTCCCAGGGCGAAGAGCCCGAGCCAGAACGTCACCGAGTACGAGAACACGATCCGCGACAGATCCTTCGCGGTGACGCCCCAGCGTGTGTAAAAGCGATAGCGCACCGACGCGCCCGAGAACGCGGCAAAGCCGACGTTGTTCGAGATCGCATAGGCGAGAAAGGAGACGGCGGCGATGCGGAGGCGCGGCAGCGGATTCGCGACATAGATGAACGCCAGGACGTCGTAGCCGGTCAGCGCCGCGTAGTTGATCGCGGTCAGCGCCATAGCCAGCGTCAGTCGATCCAGAGGCGTCGCCAGCACCGCCGCACGGAGCGCGTGCCACGAAACCGATCGCAGCTCGACACCGAGCACCTCCAGGGCGGCCGTGAACAGCACCAGGCCGATCACGGCCGGGAGCGCGCGGCGGACGGTCTGGGGCAGGGTCATGAACGGCTACCTGCCCGATTCGCCTGCACCCAGGCGATGGCCTCGAAGAGTCGCGCCTCGAACTCGGGCCGGTTGTCGCTGAACCTGTGGTCCGAAGCCTTCACCACCCACAGGCGCTTGGGATCCTTCGCCGCGTCCAGCACGCTGCGGGCCTCGGGCAGCGGTACGAATTCGTCGCGGGTGGACTGGATGGCCGCCAGCGGCGCCGGGCTCACGCGTTCGATGAAAGCCGCCGCGCTGAACGTCGGCTCGTGCGGCACGCCGTGCGTGAGATAGATGACGCTGTCGCGCCACCGCCAACCGAGCTCGTTGACGTTGGGCAGCCCGAGCGCGATGACGCCGGCAATGAGACCCCTCGTATCCGGATCAGCCGCGGCGAGCACGGACAGCCCAGCTCCTTCCGAGACGCCGATCAGGATCGGCTTCTGAGAGGTCCCGCGCGACGCGTACTCGGCCAGCACCTTGTAATCCGCGGGCTCGTCCTCGGGTCGCAGGGTGGCGACGTCGGACGTGAAGCTCGCGAGGTAGGCCTTCACGTCGAACCCGACGACGAAATAGCCCCTGGCGGCCAGGAGATCGGCGACCTCGGGTCCGAGGTGCATCCAGCCGCCGTCCCCGCTGGAGACGATCACCGGCGGGGCGCCGCGCCGGCCGTACAGATGGACCGTCTGCGCGTGTCCGCGCAGCATGACGGTGTCGGATGCTTGCGCGGCCGCGCCCGCCGCGGTCATCGTCACGGCCGCGAGCACGGCGGCGACGAGACGCAGCCGGACCCTGCCGTGGTGCGTCACTGCCTCCATGTGGCCTCCCACGCGTTGACGGGCCCCGGGCCCGATGTAGACCCGTTCGGCGGGACGATCCATTCGAGCGCGTCGGTCAACGCGCGATCGAAGGCCTCCTTGCCGCCTGAGAATCGATGGTTCTTGGCCTCGACGGCGTAGAAACGCCGCGCCTCGGTGTCGGCGCCGAAGAGCGCCCTGGCGCGTGCCGCGCTCAGATAGTTGTCCCGGGTTGCCTGGATGACCGCGCATGGCACGGGCAGACTGGCCAGGAGGGCGTACGGCTGGTACGGCCAGTGGCGTGTGGCCGGTGCGGCGGATCCGTCATCGGACTCGTCGTCGGCGCCATTGATCTCGAGATCTTCACCCTCGGCCAGCCCGATCGCGATCACCCCGCCCACGTTCTGCGGCGTGCCTCGCGCCGCGGCGGCCAGCACCGACAGGGAGGCGCCTCGCGACCAGCCGGTGAGCACGACCGGCGTCGTGGACGGCAGGTGCAGGCCACCGCGTGCGGCCTCCGCGATCTGTCGGTACTCCGTGGCCACCTGCTCAGGGTTCAGCGCAGCCTGCTGCGGCCTGTCGATCTTCATGAACGCTCGCGCACTGAATCCGGCGGTGTAGTAACCCGCCTCGCCGATGCGACGGAACATCCCGACGGCGGCGCCGAACCAGCCGCCGTCGCCGCTGGCGTAGAGCACGAGCACGTTCGCCGCCGGCGAGCCGTGCGGGGCCAGCAGATGCAGGTCCAGCGGCCGGCCCTGGATCATCACCGGCAGGGAGCCCTCGGCGGCGGGCTGAACCGTGGGAGCAGCGGGGCGGGCGTTGGTCGCACAGCTGGCCGTCGCCACCGCGAGCAGGCACAGCGCAATGAGTCCCGTGCACATCTCTGGAAGGCCCACTCGACGAGTAGACCCGACCAGCCTCAGCACGAGATGAGGAGTGGATTAACTCTCGTTCATGAACGAAAACCCGCGAATTAACGCAAGTTAATCCGCCCTTCAGGAGGGACTCAGGACCATCGGTTCGAATCGTTCTGGGCGGCGCATCGGACGCGATGCCGTCGGACCGGAGAAAGAGGGAGGACGATGAGCAGCAAGGCCGCATCACGAGCGAAGGGCGTCAAGGAGTCGGGCCGCGACAGGGAGCTCCGGGCCATGCTGCGGGCGCGGAGGCTGGACCTCGAGGCCCGCATTCGTGGCAGGTTGTCATCGGTCCGCGCCGAGCGCGCCGCAGCCGAACACAGCGGCGCCCGCGACGACAGCGAGGTGTCCGACCTGGACGTGCAGGAGGACATCGCGCTGGTCCTCGTGCAGATGACTCACGAGACGCTCGCCCGCATCGACTCGGCGCTTGCCCGGCTGCACGAGGGACGCTACGGCCGGTGCCTCGAGTGCGGCGATGACATCACGTCCGCGCGCCTGCACGCACTGCCTTTTGCCGTGCGCTGCCTCGAGTGCGAGGACGCGCGCGAGGCCGACGCCAGCCGGCAGCGGGGGCGATCGCGCGGATTCCGTCCAGGCCTCGACGGCGCGCCGGATTTTGAATAGCGATGCGCGCGGTCGCGCGCGAAGGAGGGACTATGCGAATCGAAATGCGACGCTCACACGAAGTGGCTGCGGTGGTAATGGTGGCCGTGCTTGGCGCCGGCGGCTCGGCCTGGGCCAAGGAACAGACGTATGAGGGCGACGTCGTCGCCATCGACGGCCAGGCGAACACCTTCACGGTGAAGGCGACGAAGACCGGGGAGGCGGCGGAGATGGCCTTTCACTTCAATCCCCACGGCACCGTGTATCTGGACGGCAGCCGCGTGTTGTTCGCCGAACTCGAGCGCGGAGACCACGTGACCGTGGCCTACGGGAAGGCCGGTACGGCCGACACCGTGAAGCGCACCGCTCACGAGAGGGCCAAGGCCCAGGAGATGACCTTCACCGGCACCATCAGCGCCACTGACCCCAAGGCGCAGACGTTCACCGTGAAGAGCAGCAAGAAGGGCGAGGCCGTGGAAATGGTGTTCCACGTCGATCCGGCGACGAGGCTCTATGTCGGCGGCGAAGAGGCCCACCTCGTCGCCCAGCTTCATCGCGGCGAGAACGTGACCGTGAACTACGAGACCGAGAGCCCCACCCCCCACAACGTCAAACACCTGAAGAAGAGCGCCTGACCTCGAACCCCGCGCGCCGCACGTGTCATGCACGTGCGGCCGCTCCTAGGCAGCTGGGAACGAGACGGCGAACGTCGTCCCGGTGCCAGGTGTGCTGGTGACGTCGATTCGCGCCGCGTGGCGTTCCGCGATCCAGTGCGCGAGCGCGAGCCCCAGCCCGGCACCCGGCGTGTGCCGCGACGCCGCGGATTCGACTCGATAGAACCGCTCGAAGAGACGCGGAATCGCCTCCGCCGGGATCCCGACGCCCGTGTCGGCGACGGTCAACAGCCCGCGCCCGTCGACACTCGACACCCGCACCGTGACGCGGCCGCCTTCACCCGTGAACTTGATCGCGTTGTCGAGCAGAATCAGCAGTAGCCGCTCGAGCCAGCCCGCATCGCCCCGCACGACGACCTCTCCGGTCACGTCAGCCGTCATGGCGACGTTGCGCGCGCTCGCCACCGGCTCGATCTGCTCCGTCACCGACACCGCCAGAGGGCCGAGCGCAACCGGCGCGAACGACAGCGCGATCTCGCCGCCTTCGGCGCGGGCCATTGTCAGGATCTGGTTGATGAGCCGGGTCAGGCGGTCGTACTCGTCGATCTGGCTGGCCAGCTGATCCTGCCGGGCGTCTGCCGGCAGCGGATGGGCGAGCTCGAATGCCGCCTCGCCACGGAGAATCGCAATCGGCGTCCGCAGTTCGTGGGCCAGCGCCGCGCTGAACTGCCGCATCTCTCCCACCGACGCCTCGAGGCGCGCCAGTGTCTGATTGAAGGCGGTGGCCACCTGGTCGAGCTCGTCTCCGGTGCCGCGGATCGCCAGGCGATCCGACAACGTGCGAATCCCGATGGCGTGCGTGTCGGCCGCCAGGCGCGAGAGAGGCGACAGAGCCCGCCCTGCGAGCCACCGCCCGAGCACGGCCGCAATCAGGAGTCCGAGGGTGACGCGAAGCCACAACAGCCGGTCGAAGCCGACCAGCGCCCGATCGATCGACGTGAGCGGCTCGCCGACCTGGATCAGATACGCCTCGCCCGCCCCAGGCGCCACGATGGAGCTCGACACGCGAAGCCGTCCAGTGTCGGTCTGGAAGTCGCGCGTCTCGGACTGCGCGCGGAACTCGGCGACTTCCGCCGGCGTGTAGTGCAGCCCGACGGCCTGCATGCCGGGCGATTGCACGAGCAGCCGCCCGGTGTTGGCGTCATAGACCTGGTAATAACGGGTCGCGTCGGCTACGAATGCCGCTTCCTCGGGATCGTTCGCGTCGAACGTGAGCACGGCTGTCCCGTGCTCGAACCGCAGATAGCGATGAAGCGCGCCGGCTTTCTCTTCGAGAGCTTCGGCAAGGGAGGCGTCGAGCTGGCGGACCAGCGCGGAATGGAACCCCAGGCTCACCGCCGTCAGCACGACCGACAGGATCGCCGTGTAGGCGAGCGCCAGCGACGTGCGGAGCTGCAGCGGCTTCACGACGGCTTGTCGGTCACCATGTACCCGACGCCCCGAATCGTGTGAATCAGCGGCGCCGCGGCACCCCGGTCGATCTTGTTCCTGAGCGAGTTGATGTGAACTTCCACGACGTTGCTCACGCTGTCGAAATGGATGTCCCAGACGTGCTCGATGATGTGCGAACGGGTCACCGGCCGATCGCAGTTCTGGACGAGAAACTCCAGGAGCGCGTACTCCTTCGGCTTCAGCTCGACGGCCTGTCCCGCGCGGGTCACCCGGCGCCTGTAGGTGTCGACCTCGAGATCGGCGACGCGGAGCCTGGTGTCCTGCGGCTTGCCTCGTCGGAGGAGCGCGCGCAGGCGGGCCGACACCTCGGCAAGGATGAACGGCTTGCCCATGTAGTCGTCGGCGCCGCTGTTCAGCCCCGCGACCCGCTCTTCGGGCGACGCCTGGGCGCTGAGAATCAGGACCGGCAATTGCGGCTTCTTGCCGCGTATGTCCCGGAGCACCTGAAAGCCCGAGCGTCCCGGCAGGTTCAGGTCGAGCACCACGCAGTCGTAGTCGATCATCTGTGCCTGCATGGCGGCGTCGTCGCCGTCGTGCAGCACATCGACCGCGTTGCCTTCTTCCTCGAGGCCTTTCTGGAGGAAGCTGGCCACTTTCCGGTCGTCTTCCACCACGAGAATACGCACCGTTCAGCAGTCTAGCGCCCGGGCGCCGGCGGCCGCCAGGAGGGTCGTGGGACATCCGAACGCAGCCGCCGGAGGCGATCGACCGGCTCGAGCGGTTTCACACCGCGCGGGTGACGCGTCCAATCTAGAGTTCGGACCTTCGGTTCCTACATCATCAACGTGTTGTGGAATGCGGCGATACTCCAGGTGTCGTGGTCCTGGACCAGTACCAACGTAAACAGCGAGCTGTGTTCGCCAGCGAGTGGGCCCGTCGGTGCTTTGAGCGTGGCCTTCACGTGGGCCAGGAGCACCGCCGGCGCAATCTCTCGCACTCCGGCCACCTGGTAGCGGACGACGCTGCCCGCGTAAATCGTATTGAAGATCGCTTGGTGTCCCTTCGCGATGACGTCACGAGTCCGAAGGTGCTCACCGCGGATGTTCACGAAGTCGGCATCCTCGGCAAAGGCCCGCGCGAAGCCCGCTCCATCGGCTGCGTTCCACGCTTCCTCGAGCTCGCGAACGAGGTCCGAAACGATCCGCTCACCACCAGAGTCCATCCGCTATCCCCCTCGTATCTTCTACCTGAGCTTCTGGCGGACGAGGCCGCTAAGCCGGAGAGATGTTCGCGTTCATGCGGAAGAGATTCGCCGGGTCGTACACTGCCTTGGCCTGTCGAAGACGAGTGTAGTTCTCCCCGTACGAGGCCCGAATGGTCTCGGGCCGATCATCGGCGGCCAAGTGGTTGACATAGGCCTTGCCCAGCAAGTGCGGCTCGAATCGAGTCCACAGCCCCCGCACCCAGGCGACGTGCTGGTCGGACGTTGCGGCGTCGGACCACTGACCGATCGCATCGAAATCCCCCTGCGCGCGGCGGGCGGCAAATGCCGTCTCGGCCGGCAGCGGACGCGTTGCGGCACCATGCATGTAGAAGAAGATCAAGGCACTGAGCGGCGACGTGAAGCGCGCCGCACCGTCCACTGCGGCATCGATCAATTCGTCGGAGATCTGCTCGGTGAAGGCCGACCGCCAGTATCGATGCAGGCCGTGCTCGGCGTTGGGCGCATCCAACATCGTCTGGCGCGCGGTGTACGGCATCGGCCCCACCAGGTCGGCGAGCGGCTTGCCGAAGCGACGCGCCGGCGCCAGGATCTTTTCGCCGTCCTCGAGCGGCCCGTTGTACCCAAGCAGTAACGCGACGACCGGCATCCCTTGCGGCGCGGTCAGCAATGCGGCAAACGCTTCCGCCTCGTCGGGCAGCGTTGGACAGAAGTCCCGGTAGAACCGAAGTACCGCCTGGGCCTGTTCCAGCGGGTACAGCACCAGGCCTCCGAGCACCTGTGGCACCGGGTGGAGGCGATACTCGAGGGACGTCACGACACCGAAATTACCTCCGCCGCCACGCAGCGCCCAGAACAGGTCCGGGTTGTCGGTGCTGCTGGCCTGGTGGAACGCGCCGTCCGCAGTGACGATATCGGCCGAGATCAGGTTGTCGATGGTGAGCCCGTGTTTGCCCATCAACCAGCCCAGGCCGCCACCGAGCGTCAGGCCGGCGATTCCCGTGTTGGAGACGGTGCCGCCCGTGGTGGCCAGTCCGAACACCTGGGTTTCGCGGTCAAGTTCGCGCCAGAGCACACCGCCCTCGGCCCGCACCGTTCGGTTCCGCGGGTCCACATGGATGCCTTTCATCGGCGACAGGTCGATTACGAGGCCGCCGTCGTTGGTCCCGTAACCTGGTGCACTGTGGCCGCCGCCACGCACCGAGACGCGAAGACCATGCAGGCGGGCGAACTCCACCGCACGCTGAACGTCGGCGACGCCGGTGCAGCGCGCAATCAGCCCTGGCCGTCGGTCGATATTCCCGTTCCACACCCGCCGGGCCGCGTCGTAGCCGGCATGCCCGCTCTGAATCAACTCGCCGCGAAAGGATTGCCGGAGAGTCTCCAGGTGCGTGGCGTCTATCGGATGGCCCTGTGCATCGAGGCCCCCAGGAGAAAGCGTCGTCATGTCCGTACCTCTTGGTCTGATTGGTTCTGGAGGCCGCAAGAATGATGCGGCCACATATTGCCACAGCGTCAGCGTAGCCGCGCCTGCCTGAGCGCGGCATCCACCTGCGCTGCCAGCCGCGGCTGCGCGCGTCGGTGCGGCTGGATCGTCGCGGCGGCCTGGCGCAACAGCGGGTCAGCCCGTGCTGACTGACCGGCCGCGGTCAGCACGACGGCGACCGCGAACTGCGCCTCGCCGGTCCGCCAGTGTTCGGGGCCAAATCGCTCGCGGCTGAGTGCGAGGGCATTCTCGACCAGCGGCAAGGCCTCGCCGGACCGCCCAGTCTCTGCCAGCGTCAACCCCAGTCCGACCTGCGCCGTGATCACCTGGTCTCGCGCGACGCGGCCGTTTGGCTCGAGGTGGCGCAGCACGCCTCGGAACAACGCTTCCGCCTCGGTTGCGCGCCCCTGCTCTCGGAGCGCTCGCCCGAGGCTGTTGCTGACCGTGAGGTAGTTGACATGGCGCTCACCGACGAGGCGGCCGTACTGCTCGAGCGATTCACGAAAGAGCGCGATCGCCTCCTCGACGTTGCCTCGGGCCTGCAACGTCGTCGCAATCAGGTTCAGGCACGCCGCGATGCGCAGGTGCTGGGCGCCGAACAGCGCACGGTTCATCGCCAGCGCCTCACGGCCACTCTGCTCGGCCGCCGCGAACTCACCTTTCAGCCGCAGGATCGTCCCGACGCGGCGCAGGCTCTCGGCGATGAAGGCATGAGGCTCGTCGAACATCCGCCGATCGAGTGCGAGCGCCTCGCGCGCCAGCGCTTCCGCCTCGTCGACGCGGTCTCGCTCTGTCGCCAGGAAGTTGGCGAAATTGTTCAGATTGATCGTGACGCTCGGATGCGCATCGCCCAGCGCCTTGCGCTTCGCATTCAGCGCCCGACGATAGAGGGCTTCGGACTCATCGAGCCGCCCCGATTCCTCGAGCACCTGGGCCAGGTTCTGCGCTGTCTGCGCCGTCCTCGGATGATCGTCGCCGAACTGCCGCTCGAGGATGGCAAGCGCCTGCCGATAGAGCGGCTCCGTCTGCGGGTCTCTGCCCTTGAGGAACAGCAGCACACCCAGGTTGTTGAGGCTCGCCGCGAGCGCCTCGTGGTCCGGTCCGTAAATCGTCCGCCGCACGGCGACCGCTTCGCGAAACAGCGCCTCGGCTTCACCGTACACTGCGCGCTCCTGGAACAGCGTCGCCAGGTGGTCCATGCTCTCGGCCGTATCAGGATGCACGGTGCCCACAAACTGGCGTCGCTGTGCAAGCGCCTCGCGCAGCAGCGGTTCGGCCTCGTCGAAGCGGCTCCTGCGGAGAAGCACATCCCCCAGCCGATCCATTGCGGCGGCCACATCGGGGTGGCGATCGCCGTGCAAGGCACGCTGCTGCGCGAGGGAGGCACGCAGCAGTGCTTCGGCGCGATCCAGAACGCCAAGGTTCACGAAGACACTACCCAGCACGCCACGAAGTTGCGCCTGCACCTCCGGTTGCGACGACAGTGACGAATCCACCTGCGCGGCGCCGCGATCGAGCAGCGCCCTGGCGGTCACGTCGCCGTTCTGCTGTGGAGGCGCGAACGGGTTGGCGACGTCGAAGACGCTCACCAGATACGCTTGCACCGTTCTCGCCTTGTCTGCCTCGGCTTCCGCACGGGCACGGAGTGTGCGCTCCCGGATGACGCCGGCGGCGACGAGCGCGAGCAACGCCGCAGCGACGGCCACGCCTCCGCGATGACGGCCAACGAACTTCCGCACGCGATAGCCGACGCTGTCGGGTCGCGCCAGGACCGGGTGTCCTGCAAGAAGCCGGCGCAGATCGTCGTGCAGCGCGGCGACGGATGCGTAGCGCCGCTCCGGCTCGTGGTGCAGCGCTTTCATGACGATCGTGTCCACGTCGCCGCGCAAGCGGCGGCGGAGGCGCGAAGGCGACGCACCGCGCGCCAGGGCGCGGGCGATCTGGTCGTCGTCCTGCACGCCGTCGAATGTTGCGGACGGTCTCACCGGAGTGCTCTCGCAGACGACACGCTCGATCTCCGCCGCGGAGCGGCCGGCGAGCTCGTACGGGCGACGTCCGCACACAATCAGGTAGAGCAACACTCCGAGCGCGTAGACATCCGTCGCCACCGAGATCGGGCCGCCTCGAATCTGCTCCGGCGCCGCGAAATCGGGCGTGAGCGCGCGCCCGTCCCGCGTCACCTCCTCGAGCAGCTCGTGACTTTCGGGTGCCAGCAGCTTTGCGATCCCGAAATCGAGGAGCTTTACTCCGCCTTCGCCGCTCACGAGAATGTTCGATGGCTTGAGGTCGCGGTGAACGATCAGGTTGGCGTGGGCGTGACCGACGGCCGCAAGCACGTCGAGGATCAGCCGCAGCCGCTCCGCGATGCTCAGGCGATGCGCATCGGCGTACAGGTCAATCGGCTGCCCGTCGATGAATTCGAGGACGAGATACGGTTGACCGCTCGCGCTCACGCCGGCATCGAGCAGCCGCGCGATATTCGGATGTGACAGGCGCGCGAGCACACTGCCCTCGCGCCGGAAGCGCTCCTGGCCCGTGGTATCGAGCAGCGCCAGATTGAGCAGCTTGATCGCCACCTGGCCTTGAAAGCGCCCGTCGCTGCGGCGGCCAAGCCACACGGTGCCCATTCCGCCGGCGCCAAGCGGTCGCTCCAGCGTGTACGCGCCGATCGTCTGACCGTGGCAGGGAAACGGCAGATTGGTCGTGTCGGCGTCCGCTTCGAGAAAACGCCTCGCCGCGGCCTGGTCGTGTTCGGCCAGGAGATCGTGGAGGGACGTCGCGATCCCGGGCGACGTCTCGCGCACCGACGCCACCAACGCTGCGCGGCCGCCCGGATCCAGATCGAGCGCCTGGTCGAGCAGCGCGCTCAACTCACGCCAGTACGCAGGATCCACGTTGAGCATGCGGAAACGGCAGTCTACCGCGGCCCACGCCTTTTATAATTCAGAGACATGTCAGAGCCGGGCGCGGACATCGGCGGCCTCGTGCAGGCCTCCGAGGCCGGAGACAAGGCGGCGCGCAACGAGCTCTTCGCGATGCTCTATCGAGAGCTCCATCGCCTGGCGCAGCACCATCTCGCCAGGAGCGGCGGGCCTCTCACGCTGAGCGCGACGACCCTTCTGCACGAAGCGTATCTGGACATCAGCCGGCGCGAACACCTGGCGTTTCCGGAGCGCAACAGCTTCATGGCCTATGCATCGCGGGCGATGCGCGGCCTGGTCATCGACTATTGCCGCTCGAAAGGGGCGCAGAAGCGCGGCGGCGATCTCACGTTCTTGTCGCTCGACGACGTCCCCCCCGCCGCCGCGGACGCCGGCACCTTCGAGCAGCTGGATCAGGCCCTGCAGGAGCTCGAAGCCCTCGATGCCCCGCTCGCGCAGCTGGTCGACCTGAAGTTCTTCTGCGGCTTCACGTTCGGCGAGCTGGCCGCCATGCGCGGCGTGTCGGAGCGCACCGTGCGGCGCGACTGGGAAAAAGCGCGGCTGCTCCTGCACCAGGCCATCGGCGAAGCCGAGTAACCCCCCGCCCTCCCCCATCGGCTTACACGCCGGACGGTTACGAGTGACCGGTTTCCTGCCCGCTTTCCGATCCAATAGGAAAAGGGGGCTTGACCCATGAAAATCCGTCTTCCCGCCGCGCTCGTGCTCACGCTCGCCGTCCCGTCGCTCGCGTCGGCGGCGACCTGGTATGTGGCCAACACCGGTGCCGACAACGGAGGGTGTGGCGTCACCACCGCCACGGCATGCCGGTCGATTCAGCAGGCGATCGACCTCGCGAACGCCGGCGACATCGTGAGCGTGGGTCCCGGCCGTTACGGCGATTTGAACCGCAACGGCATTCCTGGCGACGCGGGCGAGGAACGCGGCTCGCCCGGGTGCGGGTGCGTGCTCAGCATCAACAAGGCCGTCGCCGTGATCTCCACTGCCGGCGCCGCGGCCACCGTGATCGACGCCCGAACCGTCCGTTACCGGACGAACGTGCTGCTGATCACCGTCGGCGGCGAATTCGGTCGTCCCGGGAAAGGGTTCACGGTCACCGGCACCGCGCTCAGGGAGGGAAGTGGCGTCGTCCTGGACGCGAGCAGCGTCATGGTGCGGGGCAATCAGGTCATCTACTCAACCCCGGCAAAATTACCCCAAGGACTTGGACTCGAAATTTCCACGTCGTCGGGGTGGGGGATCATTACGGTCAACAACGAACCAGTGCTCCTGCAGGGAAACTACGTCGACGGCTGGTTTTTTGGCGTCGAGGTCCGAGGCGCCGCCGTCCTCAGCAAGAGCCAGATCGTCAGAAATTACATCGGGGTCACCGCCGCGGGCAGCTCGGTAGTGAGCGGCAATTCGGTGAGTGCCGGCATCTATGGCATCTATCTGACGAGCGGCGCATCTGCCACGGGCAACGCCGTGTTCGCGAACGGCTCATCCGGTATCAGCTTCAATGGCCCGGCCACCGCCACCAAGAACAACCTCTACGGCAACGGCGATTTCGATCTGTACGTAAAGGGCTGCGGTACCAGCAACAACGGCGTCGTGGGCGTGAACGCCACCAACAATTACTGGGGCGCTCCGAGTGGCCCCGGTGCCGGCACCGCGGATACGGTCTGTAACTACGACGGCGGCGTTACCAGATTCACCCCGTTTGCCACCAAGCCGTTTACGGTGAAGGTCGTGAAGCCGTAGCGACGTCTGGCCCCCGTGACGGGCGGGGGCCAGCGCGACTAACGCGTCGATGTCGAAGCGGGCGCCTTGCACGCCCAGTTGCTGGCGTCCTTCACGTCGCCGCTGCCCTTGTACTCGGCGTACTGCGGATAGGGACACAGCGGGCGCGTCATGCCCTGAGCGCCGCTGCCCATCATCGTGTCGGGAGCGATGCCCTTTTCCACCCACTTCTCGAGCGTCCCGATCGAATCGAAGGTGTTCACGCCAGGGCCGCCACCGCAATGCCCCATCCCTGGCGCCATGAACAGCCGCATCCAGTCGCTCTGGTTCGACCCCATCTTCGACAGCACCGAGTCGTAGTACCAGATCGTCGTCTCGGGCGTGATGCCGGTGTCGGACCAGCCGTGCGAGAGCAGCAGCTTGCCGCCGCTCTTCTTGAACTTGCTCAGGTCCGGGTTCACGGCGTCGACGTAGCCGATCTTCTCGTCGAGATATTTCATGTCGCGATCGAGGTCGAACTTCTGCCAGTCCACGTTGGGGTCGTTGTAGGCGATCTTCACCAGATCGAACACGCCGCCGGGGGCCTGATTCGTCGGCTGCATCGCCGGGATCGGGTTGCCCAGCGCCTGGCCCGAGAAGATCAGCTCGCCCTTCGAGTTCTTCACGCCGCCGTAGAACGTCTGCACGGACTGCAGCTGCGGGTCGGTCAGGCAGGCGCCCGCCTTACCTGCCGCACATTTCAGGCTCGAGAAGTCCACGCTGCACGCGCGTGGGTTGTTCAGGAACCCTTCCTTCAGCGTGTCGCACTTGTTCGCCACCAGCGTGTTGACGAGCGCCGCCTGTTCCGCGGTGATGGCCTTCTCGGGATGCCGCGACAGGTCGATGCTGCGCTCAATGCCGGCGGTCCACATGTGGATGTGGCGGTTGGCGAGCGAGCCGGCGATGATGCCGTCGTAGTCGTCCGGGTAGCGCTGCGCTTCCATCAAGGCCATGCGGCCGCCGGTGGAGCAGCCCTTGAAGTACGAGTACTGCGCGCCGCGATCGTAAAACGCCTTCACGAGCTCCTTGCTCTTGAGCGTCATCTCGTGGGTGGCGCGGTAGCCGAAGTCGATCATCTTCTCCGGGTGGCCGATGGCCCATGCACCGCCCTGCTCCTGGTGTCCGGTGTCGGTCCCCGCGGTCGCGTAGCCGAGGCGCAGCGCCTGCGGCATCTCGTTGGTCAGCCCCTGAATCGATCCGGCGAACCCGCCGTTGCCGACCCCCATGAACTTGCCGTTCCACTGGCCGGCAGGCGGCAGCCACATCTCCATGTTGATCAGGGAGTCGGCCGACGGCTTCAGGACGATCTGCACGCGGCAGTGCGCGGGGATCATGGCAGGAGGACGCGCGGGCGCGGCTGGCGCGGCGGCGGGAGCTCCTCCTCGCGCCGGACCGCCGTTGCGCGCCGGGGCCGGCCCTTCCGGGACCATCGTCGCGGACGTGATCGAGGCTTTGTCGAGCTTGAGGCCTACCAGGCTCTCGCAGGGCGTGGCGGCCGCGGCGGCGGCTAGAAAGACGAGGACGCTACCGACCATGGGATCCCTCCTGACCGCGCGTCGAGGCGCTGCAGCCGGAGTGTAGCGCAGCGCGAACGAGCCGCAAACATTAACGGACCCTTAAAAAGGTTAGAGGCTTGTAAATACACGGTCGCGCGCGCGCACGCCGTAAACAGCGCTCTCCCGCCTCCCGTAGCCGAGTACATGGGGAGGCTCACCGTTTCGTCGCTCACTGTTTCATCGCTCACTCTTCTCGTCGCGCTGTCGATGCTGGCGGCGGCCTGCTCGCAACCCGCGGCGCAGAGCGCTGACGGCGGAGCCGGGGGCGGCCGCGGAGGACGCGGCGGCCGAGGCGGCGCGGGCGGCGGCCCGCAACCGGTCGTGGTCGCCAAGGTCACACAGAAAGACGTTCCCGTCGACATCGACGCCGTCGGCA
>Ga0070675_100002307_pt1 | contig 14173 bp, 12 predicted proteins | sample KBSM43metaG_FD_65343 | JGI IMG/M metagenome (GOLD analysis project Ga0070675, IMG submission 65343) | Miscanthus rhizosphere microbial communities from Kellogg Biological Station, Michigan, USA - KBS M4-3 metaG | ecosystem: Host-associated > Plants > Roots > Rhizosphere > Soil ...
CCCCACACCGCGCCCCAGCAGTACTCGGTGACGAGCTCCTGCATCGGCATGTTGAAGTCGTCGGCCGCCTTGAACGCCGCGTCCACGAACTCCTTGCCCAGTACCGAGCTCCGAATCTCACGCCCCAGCTCAAACGTTGCTTTATCCATGTCGTCGAATTCTCCTGAACGGGCCGCCTGAAGGCGGCCCCTACGTACGTGTCACCCTTTGATTTCTACGCCGGCCCATTCCTCGACCACCTTCGCGATCGAGGTGAAGTCGGAATCGGGGCCGAACTTCGCGTTGGTGATGGCCAGCATCTGCCGCACCGCCGCGCCCGCCACCATCGGCACGCCAAGCGCCTCCGACTCCTCGAGGCACAGCCGCACGTCCTTGTAGGAAAGGCCGGTGGCAAATCCGAAGTCGAACGTGCGCGGCAGGATCGCCTTGGGGAACTTGTCCTGCGAGGCGCTGTTGCGGCCGCTGCCGGCGTTGATGATGTCGATGAGGACCTTGGCGTCGAGGCCGGCCTTCACGCCCATCACCACGGCCTCCGACGTCAGCACGATGGCCGACGCAGCGAGCAGGTTGTTGGCGAGCTTGGCAATCTGCGCCAGGCCCGGCTTCTCCCCCACATGGAACGTCTTGCCGAAGATCTTGAGCAGCGGGTCGACCTGCTCGAACACCGTCTTCGGGCACGACACCATCACCGCGAGCGTGCCCTTGGTGGCCCCGGTGATCCCGCCGCTCACTGGCGAGTCCACCCACGCGACGCCCTTCTCGGCCGCCGCCTTGGCCACCACTTTGGCGACGCTCGGGCCGGTGGTCGAGAGGTCGATCATCGTCTTCACCGCCGTGCCTTTGAGCACGCCGTCGATGGCGACGGTCTGCAGGACGGGCGGCGTCGGCAGGCTCAGAAACACCACCTCCGCCTTCGACGCCACGTCGGCCGGCGACGGCGCAATCGTCGCGCCCCGGTCGGCGAGCGGCTTCATCACCGCCGCGTTCGTGTCGAAGATCACCAGCGAGTGCCCCGCATCGAGCAACCGCGACGCCATCGGGCCGCCCATGCGGCCGACGCCCACGAAACCTAGAAGTGCCACGAAGACTCCTTATCGTTGGATGAAAGGGTTGGGAACGTCGGTAGCCGTCGAGATCCAGACGCTCTTCACCTGCATGTATTCCTTGATCATCTCCTGGCCGCTCTCGCGGCCGAGGCCCGAACGCTTGTAGCCGCCGAAGGGCGACAGGTAGCTGACGGCGCGGTAGGTGTTCACCCACACCGTACCCGCCTGCAGCTTCTCGGACATCACCAGCGCGCGGCGGATGTTCTGCGTCCACACCCCGGCCGCGAGCCCGTAGATGACGTCGTTGGCGATGGCAATCGCGTCCTCGTCGTCCTTGAACGGAATCACCGACAGCACTGGACCGAACACTTCCTCCTGGGCGATGCGCATCGAATTGCGGACGCCGGAGAAGATGGTGGGCTCCACGAACCAGCCGTTGCCGCACTCGGGGCGCGACGCGCGCGCCCCGCCCATCTCGGTCTTGGCGCCCTCGCCCTTGGCGATGTCGATGTACTTGAGGATCTTCTCGAGCTGCGGAATGTTGGTGACCGGGCCGATCTGCGTGGCCTGGTCCATCGGGTTGCCCATGCGCGCCGTCTTGGCGAACGCCACGAGTTTCTCGAGGAACTGGTCGTGGATGCTCTCCTGCACGAGCAGGCGCGAGCCGGCGATGCACGTCTGGCCGGTGGCGGCGAAGATGCCGGAGATCACGCCCTTCATCGCGTTGTCGAGGTCGGCATCGGCGAACACGATGTTCGGCGACTTGCCGCCGAGTTCCATCGACACGTGCTTCATCCCGCGCGCGGCGGCCTCGTACACGCGCGCGCCGGTGACGTCCGAGCCCGTGAAGGCCACCTTGGCGACGAGCGGATGCTCGACGAGCGGCGAGCCGACGTCGGCGCCGAATCCGGTCACCACGTTGACGACGCCGGGCGGAAAGCCTGCCTCCACGATCAGCTTCATGAACTCGAGCGTCGAGGCGGACGTGAACTCCGACGGCTTGATCACGACGGTGCAACCCGCGGCGAGCGCCGGCGCCAGCTTCCAGGTCGTGAGGAGCAGCGGCGAGTTCCACGGGACGATCGCGGCGATGACGCCGAGCGGTTCGTAGCGCGTGAAGTTGAAGGTGTCGGGCTTGTCCGTCGGCAGTACGGCGCCTTCCACCTTGTCGGCCAGCCCGCCGTAGTAGTGGTACCACTGCGCCATGTAGGCGCACTGCGCGCTCATCTCGGCGTAGAGCTTGCCGTTGTCGCGCACTTCGATCGCCGCCAGGTGCGCCGACCGCTCCGTGATCAGATCGCCGAGCCGGCGCAGCAGCGCGCCGCGCTTCGAGGCAGTGAGCTTCGGCCACTCCCCCGTGGTCAAGGCCCGGTGCGCCGCGCGCACCGCCCGGTCGACGTCGTCGGCCGTGCCGCGGGGGATGAGCGCCCACGGCTTGCCCAGGTACGGGTCGTCCGACTCGAACACGTCCCGGCGAGCGGCATCGGCCCACTGCCCGTCGATGAACATCTGAAACGAGGTGAGGGATCCCGCAACAGGCAAGACCCACCTTTGTACGTTGGGCGTTCTGGAATGGTCAACGCCCCCAAACGAGTCAGGTGGGCCAGGTGGGTCAGGAGGGCCGGGTAGGTCAGGTGGGAAACCTTTCTTGACAACATTTTAGTTTGATATAAAGTATTGACGTGACGCTCGATCCCGCCCTCCTTTCAGCAATTGCCTCTCCGCGGCGGCGGGAAATCCTGCGGCTGCTCTGGAACGAGGAGCTTTCGGCCGGCGCCATCAACGCGGCCTTTCCCGACGTCACGTTTGGCGCGGTGTCGCTCCAGCTCCGGTCGCTCGCCGAGGCGGGGCTCGTGAGCGCGCGCGCCGAGGGGCGGCATCGCTATTACCGGGTGCACCGCGAGCGGCTCGGCCCGGTGGGTGAACTGCTCGAGCAGATGTGGGCGGATGCGCTGTGGCGCCTCAAAGTCCAGGCCGAATTCGAAAGCACGCGCCGCGGACCCAAACCCCGCGGACGCAAGGAGACGAACTGACATGACCGCTACCCTTGCGATGCCGCACCGACTCGATCGCCGCATCCTCATCAACGCCTCCCGCGAGACGGTCTTCAGCTACTTCACCGACAGCACGCGCTGGGCGCGCTGGTGGGGTCAGGGCTCGACCATCGATGCGCGCAGAGGGGGCGCGGTACAGATCGTCCACCCCGGCGGCGTGCAGGTCGCCGGAGAAATCCTCGAGATCGACCCACCGGGGCGGCTGGTGTTCACCTACGGCTACGTGAGCGGCACGCCGATGCCGGTGGGCGCGTCGGTCGTGACGATCGAGCTCGAAGACGATCGCCAGGGCACGCGGCTCAACCTCTCGCATGTGTTCCCGGACGAGAACGTGCGCAACGAGATGGCGCAGGGTTGGCGCTTCCAACTCTCACTCTTCGGCAATCTGGTCGCCAACGACGTCCACGCGGACGCGCACACGGCTGTCGATGGCTGGTTTGCGGCGTGGTCCGAACCCGACACAGCGAAGCGCGAGGCGCTCCTCGACCGCCTCGCCACCGAGGACGTGCGCTTCCGTGACCGTTTCAGCCTGATCGACGGCCTGTCCGATCTGCGTCCACACCTGGCCGCCGTGCACAAGTTCATGCCCGGCATGCGCCTCGAGCGCGAGGGCGACACGCGCCACTGCCAGGGCACCGTGCTGGCCGACTGGGTCGCGCGCGCGGCCGACGGCACCGAACGCGGCCGCGGCACCAACGTGTTCGCCCTCGGCCACCACGGCCGCATCGAATCGGTTACCGGTTTCTGGAATCCACCGAAGGCGACTTAGGGACCCCAACGGGCCGCCTGAAGGCGGCCCCTACGACCGACGCGCCCCTCTACACGTTGACGCCGTCGGCGGCCGTGCCGGCGAGGTGGAAGCGCGCGAAGCGGAACATCTGCCGCATCACCTCGCGCGTCTCGAGCGTGTCGTGGAACACCTCGAACCCGTGCGGCGCGGCGGCGAAGTTGACGCACGTCACCGGACGATTCGCCGCCAGCAGCGCCGCCACGAGCCGATCGAGCGCGACGTTCAGCCCGGGGTCCTGCTCGACGCCCGCCCTGGCAATCAGCACCGGCAGATCGGCTGGCAGGTTTTCGACGCGGAAGCCGCCGGGAGCGACGAAGCGCCACTGCTTCTGCGCGTCGGCCACGTGCGTCGCGCCGTCGAGATCCGCGAGGTAGGCGCAGCTGAAGACGCCGCACTTGAAGCTGCCAGCTGGCGAGCCGGCAAGGGTCGCCAGCGCCAGCGGACCGTTGCCCGACATCCCCCACAGCGCCAGCCGCTCCGCGTCGATGCCGAGTTCGGCGGCGTTGTCACGGACGTACCGCAGCACGGCGTCGAGATCCTCCGCCGGGCGCTCGTTGCCGTAGGTCACCGCCGCCATCCCGAACGAGGCCACCAGCTTTGCCCAGGTGGTGCACATGGCCATGTCCTTGAAGCGGCAGCCCGTGACCCCCTGGTAGCCGACGTCAGAGTAGCCGGCGACGAGCACGATGGCCGGCAGCGCCACCGACGCCTGCCGCCGCGCGGGCAGATACACGTCGAGGGTCAGCGGGCCGGACTCGGTCTGCCTGTACTCGACGCCGAGCCGGACGACGACCTGATCGGCATCTGGAAGCGGATAGACCATCGGGATCTCGCTCAGATGGCGGTATGGCGGGTCCTGCGACATACGCACTCCTACGTCGTAGGGGCCGCCTTGAGGCGGCCCGTTCTCCGGCAGAAGGTCTACGTACCGGAGGGGGCGGTGTCCAGCGCCCGCGCGACGTCGGCGTCGACCTGCGCCGGAGTGGTGGACGACCCGTAGCGCTGCACCACTTCACCGCGCGAGTTCACCAGGAACTTGGTGAAGTTCCACTTGATCGCCTTGGTGCCGAGCGCGCCGGGCGCCTCGGCCTTGAGGTGCTCGTAAAGCGGATGCGCCTTCGCGCCGTTGACGTCGATCTTCGCGAACAGCGGAAACGTGACGTCGTACTTCGTGCTGCAGAATGTCGCGATGTCTTCGGCCGACCCCGGCTCCTGCCCGCCAAACTGATTGCAGGGGAACCCGAGCACCTCGAATCCCTGGTCGCGGTATTTGCGGTAGAGCGCTTCGAGCCCGGCATACTGCGGCGTGAAGCCGCAGGCGCTCGCGACGTTGACGATCAGCAGCGTCTTGCCGTGGTAGTCGGACAGCCGGCGCGGCTGGCCGTCGAGCGTGGTCACGTCGAAGTCGTAGACGCTGGGCATAACCCGCCTGTCAAAAACCCACGCGAACGCCGATACGCACCGCGCGCGGCGGCTGCACCGCCGACACCCGGCGGAATGCGTGCCCCGTCACCACGTATTCCTCGGCTTCGATCGTGGCGTTCGTCAGATTGTAGGCCTCGGCGATCAGACCCACCTGGCGGCGGCCGAAGACCACGTCCTTCTCGACCTTGGCATCGAGCGTGAACATGTAGGTGAAGCGCTGCGCGCCGCGCGGAATCGCCATCACCAGGTCGCGGCCCTGGTAGACCGCATCGGTGATCACCATGCGCGAGAACGGCAGCCCGTCCTGGTAGCGCGCCACGATGCCCACGCGCACGTCGCCCGGCGCGCGGTAGGCGCCCGACATCTTGATCACGAACGCGCGATCGAAGAACGAGCGCCCTTCAGCCGACGTGAGCGCGTTCGGCCAGAGGAACGCTTCGCCCAGCAGCCCATGATCGTTCTCGCCCGACTGGAAGCCGCGGTTCGCGCCCGTGCTCTCGATGCGATACGCGGATCCGCCAAAACGGAAGAACCAGCGGCGAAAGAGCTCCCGGTCCACGGTGATGTCCACGCCTTGATAGACCGACGTCAGGCCGTCCGGATTCATCAACGTGTAGCGATCGCGGCCGAACATCGCCGGCGTGCGCCCGTAGAGCCGCAGCGTCTGGGCCGTGGTATTGCCGTCCACGTCGATGCCGCTGTCGCCGACATCGAACGTGACGTAGTCGCTCAGCGGAATGCCGGTGTTCACGAGGGCGACGAGATTGCGCTCGCGCCGGTCCACGCCGGTCATCCGCATGCGCCACGCGCCCATCCGGTGCTCGGCCCCGATGAAGAACTCGGCCGCGTACGGCGCCTTCAGATCCGGGTCGATGACGTTCATCGCCGTGCTGGCGCAGCACGATCCGACGTAGGCGATCGGCGTCAACTCGGCGGGGGCGAAGAACCCGTCGAAGTTGCGGTCGTCCCAGCGCGACACCGTGCCCGTCGGCCCATTCGGGTCGCCCACGCTCAAGTAGTTGAGCGGCAGCCGGTCGCGATACCACGAATACCCGGCCGTGACGGCGAGCGGACTGCTCTCGCGTGGCGCCCAGCGCATCGTGAACCGCGGCAGCAGCGTGGTCCAGCCGATGCCGTTGGCGGCGCCGTCCGCCGAACCAGAGTCGTGATCGAGGCGCAGGCCGGCGTTGACGGTGATGCGCGGCGACACCTCCCAGCGATCGCCGGCGAAGGCGCTCACCGACGTGGAACTCCAGGTCGAGGCAAGGCCCTTGTAGCGGATGTCCCAGACGCGCGCCGGCACGGAGTCTACGAGCTCGCCAAATACGGGTTGATAGATCGCCTTGTTCGTGACGCGCGCGCCGCTCACAGTGGCACCCACACGCAGCTGATGCGCCGCACGCAGCCAGGTGCCCGGCGCGGGCGCAAAGGACGTCGCGAGCGTCCACCGCTGGCTGATGGTGTTCGCGTCGTCGCCGAACGCCAGCGGCGGTCCATCCAGCAGGCGCTCGATGTTGGCGGCCTGCGAATGATCGATCACCTCCGGCTCGTTCGACACCCGGTGAAACCCACCCGACACGGCGAACAGCTGTCCGCTTCGGACCTGTTCTACCGCGGCCTGGCCCAGCACCATCCGTCCGCGCTCGTCGATGTCGCGGTTGGCATACCGTGCCCGTCCTTCGAACGGCCGTGTCGCTCGACTGAGCGCCGTGGTGATGCGCAGTTCGCGATCGGTGCCGGCCGTCCCCACCAGGTGTCCGTACAGCGACGCGATGTTGGTGGAGAGCTCGAGCGGATCGCCGCGCTCGGTGCGGCTGCCGTTCGTGCCCCGGATCGACGCGAACAGCCCGGTGCGGCCGGTGATCGGTCCGCCGACTGAAAGCGACGCGTCGGTCCAATGGTCATAGCGCCCGAGCGGCGGTGCGACGCCGGGCTCGGGATCCGGCTGCCAGCTTCCTGGCGTCACAAAGGCCTCGCCCGTGCCCTGCCACACTTCTCCTGGACGCTTGGGAATGAGGGAGATGGCGAGCCCCGGTCCGGCCGTGTCGACTCCGAGCCGCGCGGTCTCCACCTGCACGGCGTCGAACAGCCCAAGATCCGGGTAGATGGCCGGCGCGCCGCCATCGCGCGGGTCGGTGATGTCGAGGCCGTCGAGGCGGAACTGCGTCTGATTCCACGACGGTCCCGAGCCGCCCAGCTTCGCCGCGCGCGCGCTCCACAGGCCACCGTTGTCCATGCGGTCGCTGATGACGAACGGATGCGCGGTGTCGAGAAGCGACCAGACGGTCCGTCCGCTCGGAAGGTCCGAGAGCCACTCCGTGCCGAGGTTCGTTTGATAGGTCGGCTCCGAACGGCGCTCGATCGAGATCGTCGATCGACCCATGCCGCCGTCGGCGGCCAGCCGCACCACGAGACGGCGTTCGCTGCCCGGGGGGAAATCCTGGGTCTCTTCGGCGGTGCGATAACCGGCCAGCTCCACCCGAATGCGATGCGGACCCGATGTGACCGGCAGCACCGCGATCGGGTGGTCGGCGTCCACCACCGCGGCGCGCAGTGCCCCGGGGCCTGCCTGGGCAATCTCGATACGCGCGCCAATTGCCGTGGCGCCATCGGGAAGTGTGACCGAAACAGTAAGCGTGGCCAGACCGGCTTGCGCTGCGGCATCCGCCGCACACGCCACCAGCACGACCAGCGCGCAGCAGGTGACGCGGCGCCAGGACATCAGCTCAGGATTGTATGATGTCTCTCGCATGACGCAGCGCACGCCAGTCGTGGCGATCCTGGTACTTGTCTTCGCGACGTCGACGACGGCCTTCGCGCAGGCGCCCGAACCACCACCGCCCGACCGCGATCCTTTCCTCTATCTCTTTCACAACCTGGTGCGGGATGCGAAGCGGCTGCCGTCGGTTGAAACCGCGATCACGCTGGGCGTTGGTGGTGGTCTCGCGCTCGCGGTGCATCCGGCCGACGACACGGTGACCGAGCGCGCCACCGCGGGCGGTCCGCGGCAGCCCTACAAACTGGGGAGCGCCATCGGCGACGGCTGGGCACAGATCGGCTTCGCGGTGGGCACCTACGCCACCGGCCGCATCGCCCACCAGCGAACGATGGCGCACTTTGGCGCCGACCTCGTGAGCGCGCAGGCGATCAACGCCGTCGTCACGCAGGGCGTGAAGTTCTCGGTCAGGCGCAAGCGTCCCGGGCAGCCGGACGGCACGTCGTACTCGTTTCCGTCCGGGCACACGTCGAGCGCGTTCGCCACCGCCGCGGTGACGTGGCGCCATTTCGGCTGGAAGGCGGGTGTACCCGCCTCGGCGGTCGGTGCATGGGTCGGCGCGGGCCGCGTGCAGCTCGGCAAGCACTTCTTCAGCGACGTCGTCATGGGCGCCGCCGTCGGGACGATGTCGGGCCGCACGGTCACCATCGGTCACGGTGCGAACAAAGTGACGATGGCGCCCACGGCCGTGCCGGGCGGCGCGGCGCTGACATTCACGCTCGTCGAGCGCTAATGACCGATCTATCATTGGCGCCTCTCTCGTAGCCGCCGGTCTCGAGACCGGCCTCTTGGAGCAGGTCATGAAGAGACAGCTGGTACTCGGGGTTCTGGTGGGGCTGGGCGCGGCGTCGATCGGCCTGACTGCTCTTCAGCAGCCGGCGGGCGGCGGACAAGCGGCGCCGAAAGTCGTCGAAGTCGAAAAGCTCAAGGACAACCTTTACATGATGAAGGGCGGCGGCGGGAACAGCGCCGTGTTCATCATGTCCAGCGGCGTCACCGTCGTGGACACGAAGAACCCCGGGTGGGGCCAGCCGCTCCTCGACAAGATCAAGACGGTCACGGACAAGCCGATCGTGCGGATCATCAACACGCACACGCACGGCGACCACGTGAGCGGCAACGTCGAGTTCCCCGCCACGGTGGAGGTGGTGACGCACGAGAACACCGCCAAGAACATGCAAGAGATGAAAAGCCCCACCGGCATCACGCCGGCGCCGGGCGCGCCGGTGAACATCTTCAAGGACAACAACGGCAAGGGGCTGCCGAAGAAGACGTTCAAGGACAAGATGACGATCGGCAAGGGCGCCGACGAAGTGGACCTCTACTACTTCGGCCGCGGCCACACGAACGGCGACGCCTGGGTGGTGTTCCCGGCACTCCGCGTCATGCACGCCGGCGACATCTTCTCGGGCAAGAACATCCCGCTGCTCGACGCCGTCAACGGCGGCAGCGGCGTGCAGATCGGCGACTCGCTCATGAAGGCGGCCAACGGCGTGAAGAACGTGGACAGCATCATCACCGGCCACAGCACGGTGATGACGGTGGCCGACCTGCGCGAATACTCGGAGTTCAACACCGACTTCAAGAACACGGTAGAGGCGGGCAAGAAGGCGGGAAAGACGGTGGACCAGATCGCGGCGGCCTACAAGATTCCGGAACGGTTCAAGGGCTACGCCGCGCCCGCCGAAGCGCGCCTGAAGAACAACGTCCAGATCGTCTGGGACGAAACGAAATAGGACGGGTGTCCCCCCTGTCCCACCTGTCTACAGGTGCGCTGCGATAGCCATGCGCACTCTCTCGATCAGCGCGGGCAGCGTCTTCTCGTTGTAGTCCGTCGTCTCAATCGGCTCCGAAATAATCACGTCGACCCGGCCGGGCCTGGGCGCGAGCGACGTGCGCGGCAGCATCTTGAACGTGCCGCGGATGGTGACGGGAACAATCGGCACGCCGGCCCGGAGCGCGATCTTGAAGGCGCCCGGCTCGAACGCCTGGAGCTGGCCGTCGTCGGTCCGCCGGCCCTCGGGGAACACCGCCAGCGACCGGCCCGCCTTCACTCCTTCGATCACCCGCCGCAGGCTGACCGCCGTCTTCCGGGGATTGCCGTGGTCGATGGGAAAGTGCCCGGCCGTGCGCAGGTGCCACCCCATGAACGGCACGTTGAACAGGCTCTTTTTCGCCATGATCCGGAACTGATACGGCAGGTAGGCGAAGAGCGCCGGCGTGTCGATCAGGCTGGCGTGGTTGGCCATGTAGACGTAGGGACGCCCGCGCCGGACGTGCGCCACGCCGTGGACGTGGATGCGCGCGAAGATCGTCCAGGCCACCAGCCGGCACCACCACCGGGCGCACCAGTGCTGCAGCTCGCCAGTGCGGTCGAACGGCCATAACGCCAGCGAAAGCAGGGCCATGACGACCGTGTAGAGATACCAGAGGAGATTGGCGATCGGCGCCCACAGGAGGACCAGGACGGTGGTCACGGTTCTTCCCCATGGTACGCCACCGGCTCGTTACAATACGGTTGTGAGATCGTCACACGTCGCGCCGCGCACCAGCGACGCGATGGGCGTCCTGCACCGGGGCGCTCTGCTGCTCGCGTGCACGCTCGTCGCCGTCAAGGCCTACTACCTCGGTCCGCCGGCATGGTCCGAGGCGGTGCGCTACACGCGCGCGCTGGCAGCCACGTCGTCGCTCGACGTCGCGTTCACCTTGGTGCTGTGGGCCGCGGGCGTCGCGGCGCTGGCCGCGGTGCCGCGCCGCCGCACGCTGGCGCGGCTCGTCGTCGCGGCCTTCCTGGCGACGGGGGCCCTGGCGGCGCTCTATGCCGTGGCCAGCGTGGTGATGTTCGGCATCTTCGGTGGTTTTCTGACCTATCCGCTGCTCACGCTCGTCGGCGACGTGCGCATGCTGCGTTCGTCGGTGGCGCTGCATCTGACGCCGGGCGTCACCGCCGGGCTCGTGCTGCTGCCGACGGCGTACGTGGTGGCGGCGCTGGCCTCGCATCGCCTCGTGCCGTCGCGCGTGTCGGCCATCCGCGGTCGAGCCGTCTCCCTGGTGCTCCTGCTCGCGTGGGTCGTCGCCGGTCAATATGCGTATGCGCGTGAGTGGACGACGCGGCAGGATCGGCGCATCGCCGAGAACGCGCACTGGGTGCTGGCGTCGTCGATGATCCGCGCGGCGGTGAGCGACGACACGGTGAGCCTCGACGACGACTTCGCCGACGCCGACCTGGTCGACTTCGCACCACCAGTGCCTCAGACCGCGCGCGATCGCGTGCGCCCGGCGCGTCTCGTGACGCGCCTGGGCCGCCGCACCGCCAAGCCGGAGGCGCCGCCGAACGTGATCCTCGTGGTCCTGGAATCCGTCGCGGCGCGATGGACCAGCCTGGGCAACGCGCGCTACCAGACGACGCCGACGCTCACGGCCGAAGCCGGGCACGCGCTCGTCTACGACAACTTCTACGCGCACATCGGGCGGAGCTCGAATTCCCTCGCGGCCATTCTGCTGTCCACGTATCCCAAGCTCGACTTCCAGGACGTGACGGAGGAGTACCCCGAGCTTGCCGGCACGTCGTTGGCCTCGACCTTCCGCGATCGCGGCTATCGCACGTCGTTCGTGACGTCGAGCGACCTGAGCTGGGCCGGCTGGGACAGCTTCATTGCGTCGCGCGGCTTCGAGCGCGTGCGCGACTATCACGACCTGACGTGCGGCGAGCCGGTGTCGTCGTGGGGCGTGGAAGACCGCTGCATGGTGGACGACATGGTGCAGCTGATCGAGGAGCCGCACGATCGTCCCTTCTTCGTGATGGCGTGGAGCCAGCAGACGCACCATCCGTACGAGCCGTCGCCGGGCTCGCCCCAACTGAGCCTGCTGCGCGAGCCGGTGCCGTATCAGTACGACGTCGATCGCTATCTCAACGTCCTGCACGAAACCGACGCGCAGCTGGCGCGGCTCTTCACCGCCGTGCGCGAGGCGGGCCTGGCCGACAACACGCTGATCGTCATCACCGGGGATCACGGGCAGGCGTTCGGATACCCCCACGACAGCTACGCGCAGGGACGGACGATCTACGAAGAAGACGTCAACGTGCCGTTGATGCTGTGGTTTCCGCCGCGGTTCCGTACCGCGGTGCGGCCCGGCGTGATCGGCAGCCACGTGGACCTGGCGCCGACGATTGCCGACGTGGCCGGCCTGCCGCCCGCGCCCGACTGGCGGGGGCGGAGCCTCCTCGACACCGCCCGCGCGCCACGGGCCTACTTCTACGTGGCCGAGGATCACTTCCGGCTGGGCGTCCGCGAGGGCGCGTGGAAGTACATCTACGACCTGCGCGAGGGCACCGAGGAGCTCTATCGCCTCGACCTCGACCCGATGGAGCAGAAGAACGTCGCGTCGAGCGATCGCGCGCGCTGCACGCGCCTGCGTCAGCGCCTCGCCGCGTGGGCCGAAGCGAACCGCCGTCAGTACGCGCCCAAGCCTGCCGAAGGCCCAAGGCCTAAGGTCTAAGGCCTTCCCGTCTCAGATACATCCCCGGCCTTGCGATTTCCATGAGGCCCGCGGGATTGGCAGGTGCGGCAAAGCCGAATTTCTCGTACAGGCGATGCGCGTCGCGCGTCACCAGGCCCCAGCGCCGCAGCCCCTGGAGATCGGGATGCGTCATCAGCTCGCGCATCATCCAGGTGCCGAGGCCGCGGCCCTGATAGTCCTCGAGCACGTAGACGTCGCACAGGTACGCGTAGGTCGCGCGGTCGGTCACGACGCGGGCAAAGCCCACCTGCCGGCCGGCGTCGAACAGGCCGAAGCAGAGCGAGCCCGCCATCGCCTTCGACACCAGCTCTTTTGAAATCCCCTCGGACCAGTACGACCGCGTCAGGTAGGCGTGAATCGCGTCGAGGTCCATTGACGCCACGTCGGTCGTGATCCGGAACGTGTCCCGGCTTCTCTCGAATGCACTCACTCGCGCCGATACTCCTTGCGAAGCAGTTTCTCACGATGGCGCTCGAAACCACCGGAGACGGGGCCGGTCTGAAGACCGGCAGCGACGCACTGGCGGCAACGCGGATTGCGGGCAACACGCGCGCGAACGTGAAGTCGATCTGGGTGTTCACCGTCCTATGGAACGCGGTGAGTGCGCCGGTGCTGGTCTACATCCCGCCCGAACTCGTGCGCCAACCTCTCGCGGCCCTGGGGTTCCTGTTCCCGGCCGTCGGCGTGGGGCTGCTGGTGTGGGCGCTCGTCACCACCGCGCGCGCGCGGCGCTTCGGCCAGACGTGGCTGGACACCAGCGCGGGCACGGCACAGCCAGGCCGCGCTTGGCGGGCCGCCGTGCTCGTTCGGCTGCCGCCGCCCGACGGCGGAGCCGCCTACGCGGTGCGCGTGAAGCTCACGTGCCTGAACCGCACGATCTCACGCAGCAGCGACGACAGCAACGAGCGCGAGAACATCCTCTGGCGCGAGGAAGCCGAGATCGATTCCGCACGAATCAGTTTCGGCGGTGATCTCGCGTCGATTCCGGTGCGCTTCGACATCCCGGGCGACGCGCTTGAGACGACCGCGGTCGGCAAAGGCGCCGGGATCCTGTGGGTGCTCACCGCCGAGGCCGCGCTGCCGGGCGTGAACCTGAAAGAAGACTTCGAGGTGCCGGTGGAGGGCAGGCGTGAAGGCCTGCAGCCACGTACAACCGACCCGGCATTGCATGCCGCACCTGGCGTCACGATCTACGATCTCGCGCAGACAGGGATCACCGTCGAGCCGTCGGACACGGGCACGCTCTTCGCGTTTGCGCCGGCGCGCAATCTCTCGTTCGCCACCGGAGTCACGGCGCTCACCGCCGTGTTCGTCGGGGCGCTGTGGCTGCAATGGTTCCTGGGATTTCCGTGGTTCTTCCGGATCGTCACCGGAGTCGTCGATCTGCTGCTCGTCCATGTCGTGATCGACCTATGGCTGGGCGCCACCGTCGTCATCGCAGGTAACGGCACGCTACGCGTTCGCCACGCGGTACTCGGCGCCGGCCGCAGCCGAACGCTGAGGGCCGCCGACATCGCGTCGATCGATCTGCACATCAACATGCAGACGCAGGGGCGCTTCG
>Ga0070675_100002312_pt1 | contig 14161 bp, 9 predicted proteins | sample KBSM43metaG_FD_65343 | JGI IMG/M metagenome (GOLD analysis project Ga0070675, IMG submission 65343) | Miscanthus rhizosphere microbial communities from Kellogg Biological Station, Michigan, USA - KBS M4-3 metaG | ecosystem: Host-associated > Plants > Roots > Rhizosphere > Soil ...
TGCATTCGCTCCGATGCTGGGTATGCAACGGAGCCTTCATCGCTCGCATACAGGAGAAACCATGAAATCGAAGCTGATCCGGCTGGTCGCGATGCTCTCGCTGCTGGCCACCGGGGGTGTTGCGCTGGCCCAGGACATTCAGGAACGCACGATCCGGTTTGGTCACCTGAACAATGCCGACCACCCGACCAGCACCGGGGTCAAGAAGTTCGCCGAGATCGTTGCGGCCAAGAGCGGCGGCAAGATCAAGGTGACGGAGTACCCCAGCAGCCAGCTGGGCAACGAGCTGCAGCAGCAATCGGCGCTGCAGGGCGGGGTGCAGGAAATGCTCGTGGCGTCGACCACGTCGCTGGCCGGCATCGTCAAGGAATTCGGCTTGTTCGACTTCCCGTTCCTCTTCAGCAACGCCAAGCAGGCCGACGCCATGGTCGACGGCCCGCTGGGCAAGATGCTCAGCGGCAGGCTGGCGGACAAAGGCGTGGTCGTGCTCGGCTTCTTCGACCTGGGATTCCGCAATGTCACCAACAGCAAGCGGCCGATCACCAAGGCCGAGGACCTGGAGGGTCTGAAGCTGCGCGTGATTCCGAACCCGGTGTTCCTGGAGACCTTCAAGACCTTCAAGGCGAATCCGATACCGATGCCCTTCGCCGAGCTGTACGGCGCGCTCGAGAGCAAGGCCGTGGATGGCCAGGAGAACCCCTTTGCCGTGATCCTGTCGAGCAAGTTCTACGAAGTGAACAAATACGTCAGCGCCACCAACCACGTCTACGCGACCAACCCGGTGCAGATCAGCAAGCGCTTCTGGGACAAGCTGTCGCCGGCTGAGCAGAAGCTGCTGCACGACGCTGCCATCGAAGCCCAGGACTATCAGCGCGTGGTCAGCCGAGAAGCCTCCGCCAAGGCGGTGGGCGAACTCAAGGCCAAGGGGATGGCGTACAACGACATCGCGCCCGCCGAGCTGGCCCGCATGCGCGCCGAGGTCAAGCCGGTGCACGATAAGTTCGCCGCCTCCTACGACCCGGCGGTGGTCACGCTGTTCAAGAGCGAGCTGGAACGCGTCTCCAAGCTCTGATCGCGAAGCGGCTCATCTTCCGACCAGATCGGCGACCAGGAGGATGAGCTCGCCGACATCGAACGGCTTGGCCAGGTGCGCCTGGTAGCCGGCGAGGAGCGAGCGCTTCCGGTCGTCTGCCCGCGCGAAGGCGGTCAGTGCCAGGGCGGGGATCCGACCGACCCGGCTCTCGCCGGCGCGCAGCGCGCGCATCAGCTGATAGCCGTCCATCTCCGGCATGCCGATGTCGCTGATCAGGATGGTCGGCTTGGTTGCCTTCAACGCCGCGAGCACCGCTGCGGCGGAATTGAAGCTCGTCACTTGAGCGCCCTGGTCCCTGAGGATCCGCTCCAGGATCTCGCGCGCGTCGGGCTCGTCGTCGACGACGAAGGCGTGGACGCCCTCGAGCCGGGGCAAGGAGATGAGCTCCGCGGGCTGCGTCTCGACGGTCGGATGGGCGCGCCGCGAGTCTTCTTCGTCGAGCTGCACGATCGAGAGCGGCAGCTCGACGAAGAACGTCGCCCCCAGGCCCTCGCCCTGGCTCGCGACCCTGATCGACCCGCCATGCAATTCGACCAGTTGCTTCGAGATCGCCAGGCCGAGCCCGAGGCCGCCGAAGAGTCGAGTGGTCGAGCTGTCGCGTTGCGAAAAGCGATCGAAGACGTGTGGCAGGAAGCTGGCCGGAATGCCGATGCCGGTATCGCTGACGCTCAGCTCGAGATGGGAATTCACCCGCTGAAGGAGGACCTGGACTTGTCCTCCCTTGGGAGTGAACTTGATGGCATTGGTCAGCAGGTTCCACACGACCTGCTGCAAGCGCGCGCCATCGGCGTTGACAGTCGCCCGGACCTGGTCGAGGACGGCCTTCAGTCGAATGTCCTTGGCGTCTGCCGACGGCTGGGCGGAGTCGACGGCGGCCTCGACGACCGTCTGCAGGGACACCTGCTGCAGGTCGAGCCGGATCTTGCCGGTCATGATCCGGCTCAGGTCCAGCAGGTCATCGATCAGCTGCACCTGGGCCCGGGCGTTGCGGTCGATCACCTCGATGGCTCGCCGCTGCCTGGCGGGCTCGATATCCGTTCCCCCCTTGAGCAGCACTTGCGTCCAGCCCAGGATCGCGCTGAGCGGGGTCCGCAGCTCGTGCGACAGCGTTGCGAGGAATTCGTCCTTGATGCGTGTGGCTCGTTGGGCCGCCATCCGGGCGCTGCGCTCGGCATCCAGGATCTCGTCGCGCTGCTGACTGGCCAGCTCGACGGCCTCGGCCCGCCTACTCTCGGTCAGGTCGCGGGTGAGCTTGGCGTAGCCGACGAGGCTTCCTGAGTCGTCACGCAGCGCCGTGATGGTGACGTTGGCCCAGAAGGTCGTCCCGTCCTTGCGCAAGCGCCAGCCGTTGTCGACGAAGCTGCCTTTCTCGGCGGCCACGTTCAGCTCGTAGTCGGGCCAGCCGCTGTCTCTCGCATCGACGGGATAGAAGACGGAAAAGTGACGGCCGATGATCTCCTCGGCCGCATAGCCCTTGATCCGTTGGGCGCCGACATTCCATGTCGCGACCCTGCCGTTGACGTCGAGCATGAAGATCGCGTACTCACCGACCCCTTCGACGAGCAGACGAAACCGCTCTTCGCTCTGGCGCAACGCCTCTTCATGATTCCTTCGCTGGGTCAGGTCGCGCGTGACCTTCGCGAAGCCGACAAGCTCGCCTTCGGAGTTGCGCACCGCGGTGATGACGACGTTGGCCCAGAACAGCGAGCCATCCTTCCTGACCCGCCAGCCTTCGTCCTCGAAAGCGCCGACGTCCTTGGCGACTTCGAGCTCGTATCCGGGAAGGTCGCGGGCGAGCGCTTCAGGTGGATAGAAGCGCGAGAAGTGCTGGCCGATGATCTCCTCGGCCCGATAGCCCTTGAACCGCTCGGCGCCGGCGTTCCAGGTGAGGACCCGCCCCTCGGGGTCGAGCATGAAGATGGCGTAGTCCCGGACGCTCTCCACGAGCAGCCTGAAGCGCTCGTCGATGTGGCCCGGGTGCTGCGGCGCCAGCGCCGGACTTCCTGGCTCATCCATCAGATGCCTTGGAGGGGGTTCGCTCTGCGGCTGTCAAGTCGAACCAGGGCTGCTGCCGGTTGTGCGCGGCAGTGACCGATGTCACCGAGCCCGCTTCGAGATAGAGCGGCGCGTCGAATCGATGAACGATATTTTGCCAATTCGCAATCGCTTGCCGTTGCGACGGATGATTCTCGAAGCGCACATCGTCGGTCAGCTCGATACGAATCCACTGGATGACCCCGTAGCACAAGCCTGACCGTCTCGCCTCGATGCCGATGACTCTCGCTTCGGCCGGAAACGTCGAGTCCCGGAGAAAGTCGAACCGGAACGCCTCGACGTCGTCGCTCAGCAGAGTCGTCTCCAGATCGTGCCGGAACAGCGGTGCGCGCTTGGCGTTGATTGCATTGAAGTCGCGCAGGTCGAATCCGAACGAATCCTCGACATGCAGGTGCTGGCCGAGCTCGGCGCCGCCGACGAGAGCGATCATGATGCTGGCCGCCGAAGGCAAGACGCGAGCATCCGGCTTCAGCAGACGTTGCTTGGCGTCCTCGATCGCGTCGAGGAGATGCTCGCCGAGCAGGTCGCTCGCGAAGATCTCGTGAACGAGGATGTCCGCCGCGACCGAGAGGTCCTTTCCGAGCTGGACCGCAGAAGACAGCTTCGGCAGCACCGTGATCCGGTCCTGGAAGTTGTTGCGCTTCACGATCCGGGTCGCCGTCTCGGCGATCAGCCCGACGCCTTCGCAGGTCACGACCGTTCGTGCGCCGAGCCTGGCGGCCATCATCGCCAGAAGGCCGGAGCCGGTGCCGATCTCGAAAACCACCTTGTCGGGCGTCACGGCCGACTCGAGCGCGCGGTGGTAGGCCTTGTTCCGCTCCTGCTCGTTCATCATCGGAACGTGCCATGTGGGAACGAGCTCGTTCAACACCCACTCGTGAACGAGCGTGGCCGTCAACATGTCCGGTTGCAGTCGCAAGATGCCCTGGCAGAGCTCGATCGCCTGATCGCCCCGGCGCATGGCGAGCAAACACAGGCAGGCCTTCTTCAAGGTCTCGCCGTCGCCGGGCGCGAGCGTCAGCGCGACCCGGAAGTCGGCGACCGCCTCCGGCAGCTTGCCGCGGCTGTGCAACGCGTTGCCTCGGGCGACTCGCAAGCTGGCGACGTTCGGCGCGAGCTCGATGGCTCGGGAGAAGGAGTCGATGGCCTCCGAGACCCTGTCGATGTCGAGCAGAGTCAGGCCCGCGTTCAGCCAGCATTCGACGTTCGGCTGAATCTGATTCGCCCTGCGGAAGCTCGCCAGAGCATTCTCGAATTGGCCCAGCGCCCGTTGGCAATTGCCACGCACCGTCCAGGCGGCAAGTGAAGAAGGATCGAGCTGGATGGCGCGATCGGCTAAGCCCAGCCCTTGCTTGAACGCCTTCAGCTGGAACTGGCACTCGGCCGCGCTGGCCCAGCCGTGCGAGTGGTTCGCAAACCTGGCGGTATAGATCTTGAAGTAGCGCTCGGCGTTCTCGTAGTGCTTCAGCTCTCGTTCGCAGGTGGCGATGTTGAACAGGACGTCGGCGTCTTCTTCCTTCTTCGCGGCACGGACCGCGTGCAGAAGCTCGAGCGCGCGGTCGTAGTTGCCCAGCAGCGCATGCATCATCGCGCACAGTCGCCTGGCCTCGTGATCGTTCGGGTCGTTGCGGCACAAGGCTTCGCACTCGGCGATCGCTTCCGCCTGTCGGCCTTCCTTGAATTTCCTCTTCAACGCGTCCACGGCTGATGTCCCAGGGAGTCGTGCAATGTCCTTGCGCGTTCAGGCGCAGGGCGAGCGGCCGGAATCAGCCTCGCTCCGCGGGCGCCCTCGCGGCAGCGGCCATGCTAGGGCACTTGACGATCCCGCCCGGGAGCGAGGCAGGATCGAGGTGCCGAAAGGACGTCGTCTCCCCGTGCTAGCACGGGCGTGACAACGCGCCGCTCAGCGGCATCGACCCCAGGCGGCGGCCAGTGTCGGCGGCAGGAGCACGGACTCCGAAGCCTGCATAGCCGCGGCGAGGCGAGCCTCGAACGTGTCGATGTCGATCTGCTCTGCGGTGGCCGCTCCGGTCGCGACGATCTGCGGCGCCAGCGTTCGCACCACGCCGGCCAGCAGCGCCGGCCCCGCGGGATGGCCCGGTGCGAGGTAGCCTTGAATGCCGAAGCCCTGGACCTCCGCGAGACCCGCTTCGGCCAGCAGCAGCGCCAGCCTGGCGCCGATGATCGGATTCGCGCCGGCGCTGCGAAACGCCGAGTCGACCCAGCCGAGCGCCTCAGTCGCCAGGGGCAGCGCCGGCTCCGTGCGGCACGCGCCCAGATCGAAGTCGAGCGCCAGCACCATGCCGCCCGGTCGCAGCGAGGCGGCGTGGTGACGCAGCACGCTCACCGGATCGGCCAGGTGGAACAGGATCAGGCGGCCGACGATCGCGTCGAACGCCTCCGCGTCGCGCCAGCTGCGTACGTCGCCTTCGACGAAGCGCAGTTGCGACCGCGTCGACGCTCGCCCGGTGGCCACTTCGAGCAGCCGGACATTGCTGTCGATGCCGATCACGCGCCCCTCCGGCCCGACCAGGTCGGCGATGAGCGTCGCCACGTGCCCGACGCCGGTGCCGAGATCGAGCACGCGCATCCCGGGTGCAATTCCGGCGGTGCGAAGCAGCAGGCGAGTCGCAGGCTCGATGGAAGCCGACTGTCGATCCAGGCGCTCGATCTCCTGGTCGCTCGCTCCAAGCACATACCTCATGGTGTCCTGCTTCATGATGCCTCTCCTCGAATGGCGTGCGGTACCGCGACGCCGCGCACGCGTCCGGCAGAGACGATCGCGGCGAGGGCATCGACCGCGCGGTCGACCTCGTCGATCGTGTTGTAGAGATAAAAGCTCAGTCGACAGCTGGCGCCGATTCCGAGCGCCTCATGCGCGAGGGTCGCGCAGTGGCAGCCGGCGCGGGCTTCGACGCCGGCTTCGTTCAAGGCGCGTGCCAGATCGACCGGGTCGTGGCCCCGCACGTTGAAGGCGACCAGGGAACTGCGGCCAGCGGGGTCGCGCGGCCCATAGACCGTCAACCCGGGAATGGCGGTCAGCCGCTCGAGCGCTCGCCCCGTGAGCAGGCGATTCCACTCGCCGACGCGGAGCATCGCGCGCTCGGCCGCGTCGCGTTCGATCGGCCGATCGTTGCCGAAGTAGCAGGCTCGGCCGGGCGAGAGTGCCAGGTCGAGCAACAGGCGCACTGCCTGCGCCGAAACAATCGTGCCGATGATGTTCGGCGTGCCGGCGGCAAACTTCCAAGGCAGCGCGTTGTAGGCGACGCGATGCGCAGAGACCTGGCCCTCGGCGACCATGTCTCCGCCGTAGAGGAACGGCATCGAAGCGTCGAGAAGCGATTCCCGGGCGATCAGCGCGCCGACACCGAACGGCGCCAGCATCTTGTGGAACGAGAACACCAGATAGTCGGCTCCGAGGGAGCCAAAGTCGACGAAGCTGCCGGGCACGAGCTGCGCACCGTCGATCAGCAGGTGCGAGCGCCGCTCGCCGCCCGGCTGCGGATAGCCGCTGGCATCGGCCAGGGCGCGAATCGCCTCGACCGGCGTCTTGGTGCCGAGAAAGTTGGACGCTCCGGTGCAGCAGACGAGCTTGGTCCGCGAGTCGATCAGCGACTCCAGATGCGCCAGGTCGAGCTCGCCCGTCAGCGCGTCGAAGCGCGCCAGCCGCAGTGCCACGCGGCGCCCGAACTTCGGCAGGATGTCGCGACACATCGCATGCCAGGGGACGAAGTTGGAGTTGTGCTCCATCCAGGTCGAGACCACGTTGTCGCCATCGCGGAACTCGGTCAGCAACGAGTACATCACCGCGTTGATCGCCTCGGTGGCATTGCGCACGACCACGACGCTGCTGCGGCTGGCGGCGCCGACGAAGCGGGCGATGTCGTCGTAGGCCGCTTCGAAGCGCCGGGTCGTGCACTGCGAAGCGCTCGACTGGCCGCGATGCACGTTCTCGTACTGCGGCGCAAGCGCGGCGTGGAGGTCCAGCAGCTCGCGTGGCGGCTGCGTGCTGGCGGCGTTGTTGGTGGCGATGCGGCCCGCCCCCGGAAACAGGAAATGAGCGCGGATCGCGGCGACGTCCAGTGGGCCCGGCGCGGCGTGGCCCTGCAGCGCCGTCACCGTGGCGTTCATGGCCGATCCGGGGTCGACTCGCGGCGCCGCGCGGGGGTCGATGCGCGCCAGTCCACCAAGCGCCCGACGTTGACCGGCAACAGCAGCAGATGCAGCACCAGCACGGGGCCCAGGCCGGCGAGCGCGCCGTAGGCGACGAACGCCAGGTTGCTGGCGATGGCCATGCAGCGCAGCGCCACCATGTCGCGCATGCAGAACGTGGCGAGCACCAGCGCCGAGGCAAGATAGCCGATGGCCTCGACGGTGCTCATGGGTTGATGCGGGCCAGGCCGTAGCCATCGACGACGTTGCGCGCCTGGCCGCCGACGACGATCCGCCCGTCGGGCTGCACGAGCACGTTCTCGCCGACGTCGTCGCCGCCGAAGAAGTCGATCGACAAGATGCCGGCGTTGGCGAAGCCGGTGTCGAGAGCCCCGTTGCTTGCGTAGCGGGCGACGATGAAATTGGGATTGGCTGTGAATGCACGCGTGCCGACCACCACCAGCTTGCCGTCGGCCTGCAGTGCGATGCCATGAGCGACAGCGTTTTCGCTCAGCAGCGTGCTCGCCGTTCCCGCGCTGCCGAAGCCCGGGTCGGGGCTGCCGTCGCCATTGCGGCGCATCAGCACGAAGCGCGCCGTGGCCGGGGCGACCGGTTGCGTGACCGTGCCGACCAGGACCAGCTTGCCGTCGGCCTGTCGCACCAGACCCTGGCCGACATCGACGTCGGCCAGCGTCAGCTTGCCGCCATTGCCGAAGCTCGCGTCGAGCGTGCCGTTGGCGTTGTAGCGAACGACATCGGTGTGCAGGCACCCCGGCTGGCCGCACTGGGGCGTGCCGCTGACGACGATCGCGCCGTTGGGCTGCAGCTCCAGGTTGCGGCCGCTGTTGGCGGCGCCGCCGATGTCGGTCGCGACCTGCCCGGTACCGCTGGTGCCGAAGGCCAGGTCGAGGCTGCCATTGGCGTTGAAGCGCGCAACCACGATGTCGCTGACGACAACGCCGTTCGACAGCTGGAGCTCGAAATCCCCCGCCAGCACGATCTTGCCGTCGGCCTGGATGGCCACGGCGCGGGCGATCCCGTTGACGCTGCCGCTGACCCTGCCGCCCGTGCCGAAGCCCGTGTCCAGGGTGCCGTCGCTCTGGTAGCGCGCGATGGCGAAGGTCGCCGGCAGGTCCGGAGACGGCGGCGCGGCGTCGATCGCGGTCTGGCCGACGACGACGATCTTGCCGTCGCTCTGGATCGCCACGGCCAGCGCTTCTTCCTGGCGCAAGCCACTGCCCATGTCGGTGGTGACCTTGCCGTCGACGCCGAAGCTGCGGTCGATGCTGCCGTCGGCATTGAAGCGCGCCAGGATGAAGTCGACGAAGGTGCCGCCGACCATGACGATCTTGCCGTCGGCCTGCAGCGCCATGCCCGAGCGGTCGCCGCCGAAGCGCTCGAGCGTTGCCTTGCCGGCGCTGCCGAAGCTGGTGTCCATGCCGGTGGGAAGCGTCGCCGGCGGCGGCGTGTCGTCGTCGACGATGGTCAGCACCGCCGTGGTCTGCGCGCCGAGTGCCGCGCAACCGCCCGGCTGCGACAGCGTGAGGTTGACTGTCTTGTCGGGCTCGACGATCCGGTCGACGACGATCGGCACCTCGACGGCGCGCGGCGTTGCATCGCCGTCGGCGAAGAACACGCTGACGTTGACCGCCGTGTAGTCCGCGCCAGCCAATGCGCTGCCGTCGCTGGTGGCGAACGTTGCCGTCACGGCGCCGCGGCTGCCGCCGCTGCGCGTGACCCGCACCGTCGGCGTGGCGCCTGCGAACTCGCCGATGGCGTAGCGGGCGGCGCTGAACTGCAAGGTGCCCGACGAGGGGTCGGGGCCAGGCCCGGGAACGCAGGCTGCGGGCACGACCGGCGTCTCGACCGGCGGCTGCAACAGCGGGTTGTCGGTCGGCTGCAGGCCCGAGAAGCTGACCGTGGTGCCGCCGATCTCGAGCGGGTCGCGCAGGTAGGCCAAGGCCGCCGAGGCCTCGCAGTCGCCTGCCGCGCCGCCGCCGCGGCGGTTGAGAGCCTTGGCGAAGGCGAAGGTCTTGAGCGTGAACTCCTCGCCCACCGCGATCGAAGACAGATCGACGGTGTAGGTGCGTGAGCGCTTCAGATCGAGATCGGCTCGCGCGCTTCCGCAGGGCGCGAAGCGGGGATCGACGACGTTGAAGGCGTCGAACTGGAAGTCGCTTTCGCTCCACAGCGGCGTCCTCGAGAATCGGTAGTTCCAGACCTCCGGCACCCACTGCGCGGAGGACCCGGTCACCGTGGCACCTCCGGCGGTGTGAAAGATGCTGCGGCTCGAGGTGTAGGCGTGGACCTCCAGGAACAGCTCGCCGCTGATCAGATCGTCCACGCCGCCCCGGCTGCTGGCGTCGCTCGCCGAGATCAGCGCCCCGGTGAGCGTGAATGTCAGCGTCGCGTCGGGCGAGAGCTTGATGAAGCTGCGCGTCTGCTCCAGGCGTGCGATGCCGCCGATCGGCTCGCTGCCGCCCAGCTTGGCGAACGGCGCCTCGGCATAGACGCCGTAGGTCACGCCGTCGGGCGTGCCGAAGATGTAGCCGCGAGCCTTGTTGTCCGCCGGCACGGTCTGGGTCAGGGCGACGATGTCGATATCGCCCAGCCCGGCGCCGAAATCGACGAGCTGTTCGAGCAGCCCGCCGACCTGCGTCGCGCCGCCGAAGCTCACTTCCGCGCCGCCGCTGCCGGGGAAGGCACCGAACTCCCACACGCGCACCGGGTCGCTGCGCAGCAGGCCGTTGACCTGCACCCATGAGAAGCTCGTGATCTGTGCCGTCACGCTGGTGCTGCCGAAGCTTGCGCCGGGCACCTGCAGCCACTGGTTGGCGCCGGTGGTCTTGTAGAGCGCCGGCGTGCGGCCGGCCGGTACCGATGCCGGATCGAATGGCAGCGTCACCGTCACAGGCACCTTGAAGGTGGTGCCGTGCGGGGTGAAGGCGAACATCCGCCCCGCCACCGAAAAGCCGTCGGGCAGCAGCGGCGAACCGGCCGAAGTCGCCTCGATGGCGATCGTGGTGTCGCTGCCGAGCGCGCCGGGCGGTATCTCCACCTTGGCGCCGTTCGGGCCGGTCACGGTGCCACCGGCGGCCCCCACCACTGCGCTGGCGGGCGGTGCGCCGCTTTCGTCGTCGCCGCCGCCGCAAGCCGCCAGGGCGATCAACAGGCCCGCAGCCGCGGCTCGAATGGTTTGCACTGCAAGACTCATGAGAAGGTCCCTCGAAAAGCGAATCGAAACGAGCGCTGGCGACTACCGCCGGCTCCACGGGTCGCACTCGGCGTCGGCGATGCGCTTGCCGAGCCACGTGGGTTTGAGCAGCAGGTAGGCGAAGGTCGCCCCCGGCGCGAGCGGGACGAAGCTGCGGCGACCGTCGTCACCGATGGCCGTGAGCACGCAGTCCTCGTCGGCGCCGCCGAGCGACCAGCGTGTCGCTTGCGTCAGGTCTCTGGCGGTGGCCGTCTCGACGATGACGAACACCTGGTGCACCAGCCGGCCCGCCTTGCCGGCCCGACCGAGCGCGTCGAGCGGGCCGGCGCATTCGTTGGCGGCGTCGATCACGGCGCGCGGCCCGGCTTCCAGCTTGATCAGGCCGAGCGTCTGGTCGTGGAGCAGGCGCGCCACGGTGCTGGCGCCGAGCGAGCCGACCTCGGCGACGGTGATGTCGGCGGCGATGTCGCTGCCGCGAACCGTCACCCCATGAAGGTCGACTTGGGTGACTCGGTCGATGGCCAGCTGGTCGCGCGGCAGCCTGGCGCGAACTGCCAGGTGGCCGGGGCCGCCGGCGGGATCCCTTCTTTCGCCGACATCGCCGAGCTGCACCGCGCCGGCGCGACCACGGAAGTAGTCCACGCCGTCGCAGTGAAGGTGGTCCTCGCGGACCGTGACATCAGCGCCCAACTGCAGCTCCCGTTCATGTCGATGACTCGACTCTGAGCGGGCGGCCGTCCTGCAAACAGCGTGGCCGGTACGCGTTTTTCGGCGCTGCGCTACCTAGTTTTGAAGATGCAGGCCGGCGCGCTCCACGGCCTCGTTGCGGTTGGCGACGCCCAGCTTGCCGATCAGCGCAGCGACATGGTTCTCGACCGTCCGCTCGGAGCGGTGCAGGCGCTCGGCGATGACGCGATTCGAGAGTCGTTGCGCCAGCAGCTCGAGCACTTCGCGTTCGCGCGCCGTCAGGCCGAGGGGATCGACTCGGGTGCGGGTGCTCGGACCGCGTTGCACGTCGCGCACACCCCTGGCGCGCAGGCGGCGACGTGCCATGCGGGCGGCGGGCGCGGCGCCGAGCTCGTCGAGCAGGGCGAGCGCCTGGCGAAGATCGGCGACGTCACCACCCAGGAGCGCGAGCGCCTGCTGGTAGCCGCAGCCCATCGCGGCCCAGGCCCGGGCCGCGGAGCGAAGGTCGCCTGCGAGCTCGAGCTCGCACGGCTGCGTGAGGACTTGCGCAATCCGCGGGATCGCGCCTCCGTTACGTCGGAGCCAGCACGCCAGCTGGCCGATGCGCCAGCCTTCGCCGGTGGTCATCGCCAGCTCGAGCGCCTCGGAGGCGATGCGGCGCACCTGCTCGTCGTCGCCGAGCAGCCAGGCAGCCTCGCAGCAAGCCACCGGAAGCGGCGAGAACCAATGACCGACGGCGATCGCACGCTTGCCGTCGACCATCTCGTTCCAGTATCGCTGCGAGCGTTCGCGGCCGCGGCGCAGGTCGATCAGCTGCTGCAGGCTCGTCGACTGGGTCGCGTCCAGCTGGCTGAGCCACGGGGTTTGCTGCAAGGCGTCGATGCGCGCGTCGGCGGCGTCCCACCGTCCCGTCTCGAGCAACGCGTAGCCTTGGCGGACGTGGAACGGAACCAGGTAGATGTCCAGGTCGTGGGTCTCGGCGTAGGCCAGTCCCCGTTCGCAGGCGGCCTCCGCATCGGCGTAGCGTCGGTGCAGCAACGACAGGGTGGCCAGGCGCAGGAAGGAGGCGGCCGCGTGCGACTCGAAGCCGTGCTCCAGCGCGATGGCGCGGCTGCGCTCCAGCATTTCCCACGCTTCGGGAACGTCTCGCGAGCGCAACTGCGCGGAGGCGACCGTGTTGAGCGCGAAGGCCAGGCACTCTTCGCCGCCTGTCTGCCCGTCGAGCAGGGCGATCGCCTTGCGGCCCCATTCGTAGGCGCCCGGCGAGGTTCCGTCATCCAGGTGCATCTTCGCCTTGGCGGCGTAGGCCACCGCGAGGTCGACCGTCGCGTCGATGCCTTCGAGCACCTCGATCGCGGCGTGCGCGTAGGGCAGCCCGGCCTGCGAACCTTCGCGGTACTGCTCGATGACGCCCAGCTCGTAGAGATCCCGCCCCTCGCCCAGCCGATCGCCGAGCTGCCGGTGCAACGCCAGCGCCGCACGCCGCGACAGCGCCGCGTCGTCGACACGCTCGATGTGCTGGCATTCCAGCGAATGAGCGACATGCAGCGCGGCTTGCTCGGGCAGCGGCAGGTCCGACGCGTGCTCGAGCGCCAGCGCATACAGCGCCGCGGCCTGGCGGTGGGCGCTCGCCTGTGCCGCTTCGCGCGCGGCTTGCGGCGCCAGCGCCAGCACAGCGCCCGACAAGCCGGCGCGCGCCGCGTGATGCACCAGGCGTGCCACGGACGTGGCGCGATCGCGCAAGGCCTCGAACACGGCCGCGTGCAACGCGGCGGCGCGGCCCGGAGACAGTGACGCCTCGACCGCGCGCCGCGCCAGCTCGTGGCGAAAGCGCAGGTAGCCGCCCTCCAGCACCAGCAGCCCGGCGGCCGTGCACGAGGCAATGGACTCGCGAGGTTTCAGCGCGATCGCATCGAGCAGCGTGACCTCGATCTGCGTCGGCGAGACGCTGGCCAGCTCGATCACGCCGCGCGACGCGGGAGCCAGAGGCGCCATGCGGGCGAGGACCGCGTCACGCACCGAAGCGGGCAGCGCCTGCGCGTCGCCGGCGAGCAGCTCGGTGACGAAGAACGGATTGCCCTGCGTCACGTCGAAGAGACCGCGCGCGCTGCGGCCGGCCTGCTGCGCCATCTCGGCAACGCCGGCGGGCGACAGCGGCGCCAGCGCCAGACGGGCGCAGCTTCGTGCCGGCAGCCCCGAAAGCACGCGCAGCAGCGGATGATCGCTGCCGACGGCGTCGTCGCGATAGCTGAGGACGAGCAGCGCGCTCGTGCTCTCGATGCGCCGGCCGAGATAGCGCAGCAGATCGAGGGTCGCGCCATCGGCCCACTGCGCATCGTCGATCACCAGGACCGTGGGCCGGGCCGGATCGCGCAGCATCGCCAGCACGCCCGCGAGGACCTCGGCGGCATGGCGTCCGGCGCGCACGGCGGCGGCGAGCTCGGGCGGCATGCGGTCGAGCCAGTCGACCAGCGGCCCGAGCGGAGTGGGCGAGAGCATGGGCTCGCAGGTGCCCCACAGCCAGTCGATGCGACGGTCCGCGGCGCGAGCGGCTGCGCGCAGCACGCTGGTCTTGCCGACTCCCGCTTCGCCGCTCAGCAGCACGCTGCTTCCCGACGACTGGCCGGTGCCCAGCGTGGCAAGCCGCTGGCCGAGGAGGGCCAGCTCATGGTCGCGCTCGAGCAGAAAATCGTCCGGCGACAGGCGAGGGACAGCTGTGATCGACCCGGTCACATCGAATCTCGGAGAAGGTGCAGCGAGAACATTGGAGCTCGGTTCTCCGGTCGATGGCAAGGGTGCTGTTGTCGAAAGGGCCGGACTCATGAGTGACCGGTCTGCGACCGCGTGGCAAGGCGTACGAGGGCAGAATCCGACGTATACACCTTCATGCAGCGGAGTCGCCCACGTGGCTACTGTCCTCGACAAGGAACTCAAGCGGCAAGTGACGGTCGACGGCGTCG
>Ga0070675_100002316_pt1 | contig 14152 bp, 10 predicted proteins | sample KBSM43metaG_FD_65343 | JGI IMG/M metagenome (GOLD analysis project Ga0070675, IMG submission 65343) | Miscanthus rhizosphere microbial communities from Kellogg Biological Station, Michigan, USA - KBS M4-3 metaG | ecosystem: Host-associated > Plants > Roots > Rhizosphere > Soil ...
CAGGTGCAGCAAGAGGGCATTATCAAAGAGGTTAAGAAACACGCGTTCTTTCTAAAGCCCGGGGAAAGAAAGCGTCTCAAGAGTAAGTTGGCCCAGAAACTGAAACGCAAGAAGGTTCGGCGGCCCGTCGACTCCGACTCCAAGTCGCCTCAGCGATCTCAGTAGTCGTGCTCGTAGCCCTTGTCGTTCAAGATTTCGGACAGTGCAATATGAGACAGATTCGATGGTTGATCGGGGACACGATTGCGGCATGAGTAAGCTGGAATCGTAGAACCAACCCTCAAGGCGGCAGGCTTAGTGAAGAATCGCGAATTGGATAGGCGGGGAGCAGCGCGCGAAGATTACGATTTCTGAAGGTTGTCGTGGCGGGATGCCGTGTTGGGGTGGGAAGACGAAGGAGGATCTATGGACCAAGAGTCCGACGGGCTGACTGGCACCGCTCATGAGATCGAATGGGCACTGCGCATCAAGGCCCAGGTAAATGCCGAGTTCGATCGCGTTGCGAAAGTGCTGGAAAGGACAGCCACACAGCGCTCTGGCCAAAAACGACAGGACACCTACGGAATGATTGCGATCCTCGAAGAGAAACGTGCTGAAGTCATGTCGAATCCAGATGCCGGCTACTTCATCCGTGATTGGCAGGAACTACACGATCAAGTGCGCAAACTTATGATCAAGGATGCACGATACCAGGCCATCAAAGCAGGTATGTAGGCTTGAGCGTAGGCCGACGCGAAGGGGTGACCGAACCGGCGGCCAAAGGCGCACACTGCGAGTTGGCCCCAGCGATGAAGTGAGCGCAAAAGCGTGCAATTCTACACAGTCTTCCCAGTGACTCCGGGCCATACCCTCCTCTAGCGACATCCCAGCGCCCTTTAACTCTCCCGTAAGGTCCAACAGAGCCTCAATGATTCTTTGAGGAGTTTCGTCTTCCTTGTTGTCGGCGGGGAATCGAATTCACATGACTCTGGGAACGCGACGAGCCGGACTTGTGACCCGATTTTTCAGCGCGTTGCGCAAGGGGGGATAAAATCCGAGCTTCGCGCCGATCCGGAGGAGCATTCAGGCCGAGTGACGGGATTTCGATGACCGCTTTGGCGTCATCGTCATTCTCGGGCGGCAGTTCGCCCTGTGCGACTTCAGCATTGTTTAGCGCGGCCTCCAAGCGCCCGATCGTTTCTGCGAACAATTCGATTTTTTTCCGCGTCTTGGTGATGCGCGACTCCGAATGCAGCAGGCTGATCATGTCGGTGTATGTCCGGTGCAACGCTTTCAGGCTGTCAATCTTCGATTTCAAATTCAAAGGTGTTTCGTTCTTAACCAGGGGAGCGAAACTGCTCTTGACCAGATTCCATTCCAATTTGGAGCACAGGGCGTGGGCGTTGTTGAGATCAACCATTAGAGTTCTTGTCATATCGTCACTTTCTTACAGGTGAAAATTAGTCAAATTGAAACTGAAACGCCAGAAGGTCCGGCGAACCGAGGCCGGGCTAGAACACCGGACAAGGCGGCCCAAGTGGTCCGAAAACAGGCCGACCTGAGCACGCGATCCCCGATCTCCTCTACCCTCATCGGTGGTCTGCCAAGCCGGCGAGATTGTGCGCGTTAAGGTTAGGTCGCGTACTAAAGGTTTGGCTTGCCGGCGCGATCGGCACCATAACCCCATCGGCGCTTCGATGCCGCCGGCACGTGTCTGTATTGAGCCAGGTCAGCGGCAGTAAGACATAACGACCGCGGGATCTCGTCTGCCTCGCCCACTGTCAGCAGATGCTTGAGCTTCGCGTAGGCAATGGCGACACCTTCCTGTAACTGGATGCGATTCATTCCTACAAAGAGCGCGTTGGGAATCTCGATAGAAATGAGAAACGCAACCTTTGAGGTTCCAGAAAGTGAAAACTCGAAAATCCGGCCTCCCTCATCTGTAGATCGGAAGCCGTTGTAGCGCATGTTGCTCTTATCGTTCACGAGTACTCCTTATGCTAACGCCGATTGGGTATCAGCCTCACCAGCTGCACTTCGGGTTTCTCGCGTGGGAAGGTCAGCGGCCCCGTGAAGGCGAACCTTAATCCAGGAAAGAAAGTCGAGATGACAGATGAGGCAGTATAGCTGATGCGCACAGTTCTGGGGCATCTCCAAACTACTAATAGGAAGTGTTCGTTCGGTTCATCAGGCATTGTGCACAATTGCACAACGATAGTTCTCAGGAAGGCGGACAATATTGGACGTCCTTCTTCCTCCGCTGGGCGCCAAAAACACGCGAGGCGCTCTTCGCACAAGAAATGAGGTCAGCATGTCACGAAAGTCTGGAGATCGGTCCCGCTTCAATCGGTTACGTAAAGCAAAATTGCACGATCGCGCCCGCATTCGCGCCCTGCGCACCTCACTGGGACTCGATCAGCCGCGAGAGGTGCGGGTGGTTGCGCGATCAGAAGTAGCTGCTGCGAAGGAGGCAGGAAAAAACAAATGAAAGCCGCGAAGGTCGACAACACAAAGGTTGAGCTTAAGGTGTGGTGTGGGATCTGTAATATCAGGCTCGCGCCGAATGCGGAGCGCGCCCAGGTTCGGGGAAAAACCTATCACTCCAGCTGTTACACCAAGTACCTCGATCTCAGTCGGAGAGATTAAGAGGAACGCAGGGATCCCACCACTCTGATTCCCACTGGATGCCTGGTCTAATCGTCCGCTAAGGAAATTATCGAAGCACCGTTGACGACTGTCGTGAGAGCACGCCGTCTCCCGAAGAAGCTGGACGCGAGCATAGAGCGAGACATTGACGCCAAACCTAATCGTGAAACAATAGGGTCAAGGGTGCGGTGATGGTCGCCGCAGGTTAGCGCATGGTCGGGCCGCCATCGCAAGCGTGCGCCGGGCGCGTCGAGGTAGCTTGGCCAAATCGTATAAAACTGATCGTTCCAATCCCTCCAACCCCCATCCCCCGGGTGCATGGTTACCGGCACGCAAAGGCATTCAACGTATGCTGGCTCCGGTGGAGCGATTTCTCGCCATCGAAGCGGCGAGCGGCATTGTGCTGAGGCTTCAGGAGGCGATGGTCGAAAATCCGCTCTTCTTCGTTTCCCAGCAAGAAACTTTTTCCGGATACAGCGACGATGCTCAACTCGCCGTTTGGAAAATCTGCGCGGAGACGGCGGCCTAACTCCACACCGTTCATACCGGGCATACTGATGTCCAGGAAAGCGACATCGGGACGGTGTTCAGCAGCTGTTCTGATCGCGGTCTCGCCGTCATAGGCAACGCGCGTATCCTGACCGAGTCTTTCAAGGACGATCACTAATGTGTCCGCCACGTCAACCTGATCATCGACGACAAGAATGCGCCTTTTCGGCGGAGCGATGATGGAAGCATCTGAATCAATTCCGGGTTCCGCTTCCGCCAGGGGAAACTTGACGGTGAATTGACTACCCCTCCCAATCCCTTCGCTTACGACTGTGACCGTTCCTCCATGTTCCTGTACCAAGCCTTTGACTACAGTCAGACCAAGACCCAGGCCCCCACCACGCCGCGCCCTTTCTCCTTGCTGGTAGGGTTTGAATAGCGCAGATGCATCTCGAGGATCGATACCGATGCCGGTGTCCTTGATTGTGACGACGGCAAAGCTCCCTTCCTTGCGTGCCGAAATGCGGATGCCGCCTGTGTCGGTATAGTTGACCGCGTTACGCAACAAATTGTCGAAGATCTGGGCTAACCTCTCCGGATCCGCATCGACAAAGACGGGTTCTGTGAGAATGTCATAATCCAGGGACAAACTTTTCTTTTCCGCCTGCTGGCGAATCGTCTCAACTGCCGCCAATACGGCAGCATTAAGATCGACAATCATCCGTTCCAGATGAAGCCTGCCGTGGCTGATTCGCGCAATATCCAGGAGATCATTGACAATGCGCGTCATGTGGATCGTCTGCCGACGCAGGATCGCCAGCGCACGCCGCGAGGGCTCATCGTGCGCAGACATTACCGTGAGACTCGCGTGAATAGCGGCCATCGGATTCCTGAGCTCATGTCCGAGTGCTGCGAGAAAGTCCTGCCGGTTACGATCCTGCTCCCGCAGTTCCGCGGCCTGCCGGGAAAGAATTTTTTCGCTTGCCTCGAGTTCGGTCGTTCTTTTGTTCAACGCTTCATTGAGTTTGCCGAGGTGCTCTTGCTGACTCCGGCTTTCGATTAGATCGGCGGCCTGCCGGGCGAGCATTTCGCTTATCTGCTGTTCCCGCTCGGTGAATTGTTTGGGATTGCGAAAGTGAACCGAAAGCATCCCGACCAGTTCGCTCTTCCGGTTGATGAGAGGTGTTGACTGTACGGCACGGTAGCCCGCTTCCGAGGCAATCTCCAGGTACGGCTTGTAGCGGGCGTCGGTCGTCACATCTGAAATGTGCACCGGCACTCCCTCCCGCATTGCCCGACCACACGAGGAGTCATCGTCTGTACCGACCCGTTCGAATCGCTTCAGAAACGCAGGCCCAAATCCATGCTGCGCGACGATTCGAAGTTGTTGCGTCTCAGCGTCAAGAAGCTGAACGTTTCCCAATTCCGCCCCTTGGAGGTCCATGATACCGACCAGAAGATGATTCAACGCGTCCTGCATAGCCGGTGCAGTCGCCACTTCCAGTGTCATGCGATGGAGCCTCCGCATCACATTCAACTCGACTGCGAGTTTCTGCTCGCTCGCGCGTAAGGCCACCTCTCCCTTCTTAATCGCGGTGACATCGATGAAGGTCGCGACGACACCATCAATTTGTCGAACGCTGCTGGTTCTGTATGGACTCAAGCGGAGCATAAAAACCAGGCCATCAGCACTAGTGATCTCTCGTTCGATCGGTTGAAGACTCTCAAGCACTCGTCGGGCATCGGCTTCAAGAGACTCATAATTCAGCGAGTGGGTGATATCTCCGATCGGACGGTCATAATCTCGTGTCTTGACGTTGAATATCTCACCTACCGACGGCGTAAAACGCTTGATCCGCAGTTCGGCATTTAAGAACAGAGTGGCGACGTTCGTGGCGGCCATCAGATTCTCCAGGTCGTCATTGGTCCTGGAAACTTCATCCAGCTTGGTTTTGAGCTGAAGGTTTACCGTCTCCAACTCCTCATTCACGCTCTGAAGCTCCTCCTTACTGGTTTCCAGTTCTTCAGTCGTGGACCGACACTCCTCATTGAGACTCTGGAGTTCCTCATTGGCGGCGCGAAGATCTTCGCTTGTAAGATAGTGATCGTCGCGTGCGCTTTCGATTCGGAGTTCCGCCTGGCGCAGGTCGTCGCGCAAATGGCGAACGGTTTCTGTTTCGGCTTCATTAGAAACGCTAGAAGGATGGCTCTGGACCCCGCCCCGCGTCCAGAAATGTGACGAGAATGTCCGGCCGATTGGTTTCCTGAGTCTGTCGAAGTTGAGCAAACAGCGTCACCAGGTGGGAATCGCCATTGAATTTTACAAGAACAAAGCGCGACAGTTGACCTTCGGTCATGCCATCAATGCGATGTAGTAACGCATGAAGTTCCTCGCGAAGTTCGGCTCTGACAAGCTCCGTCACCCGTCGGGCGAGCGTTCCACCGCTTTGCTGAAAAAACCTGGATGCGGATGGCGACAAGTGAAGGACATTCCAATGGTCGTCGATCAAAACGCTTGGTGGAGAAGCGCCTTCAAGGGCCGCAAGATGACTTTCGGTTGCTGTCAACTGTCTCGTTTCACGCCGTGAAGGTCGGCCGGCGGGAATCGCGAAAAGCTCCGGCAGGACTCGCCGGCCCCCACAAAGTTGCGTGTCATAAAAATGCGATGTTTCTTGTCCACGGCTTCAAAATTTTCGCCGTCCGCTGTTTCTGATGCCCCGAGAAAGAGATGCGCTCGATCCCGGCATGCGTAGCGGAATACACGCATCACTCGTTCTTGCAGCTCAGGGTCAAGGTAAATGAGGAGGTTTCGACAGGAAATGAGATGCATTCGAGAAAACGGCGGGTCGCGCAAGACGTTGTGGGCGGCAAAAACCAGATGGTCGCGGATTTCGTTGATGACGCGGTAATGGTCATCCTCCTGGCGAAAGTAGCGATTAAGGCGCGCTTCATCAACGTCGGCGCTGATCGTTGTGAGATAGACACCTTCACGCGCCGTGGCCAACGCACTTTCGTCCACATCGGACGCAAATATGATCAGATTGCACTGGGTCTGGCGGCGCTCGAATTCTTCATGGAAAAGTATCGCGAGCGTGTAGGCTTCCTCTCCGGTAGCGCAGGCCGGCACCCATACTCGAATCTGTTCCCCGGTTTCGATGGCTTCTACCAGCGGTCCGATAACAGAACGCTGCAGTGCCGTCCAGGATTCCGGATCGCGGAAAAAAGCGGTAACTGTGATGAGGAAGTCATCGAACAATGACTGAACTTCGGAGGCGTGTTCCCTCAGATAACGCAGATAATCGCCGATAGTGAGCTGATGGACGAGTTGCATCCGGCGCGACAGACGCCGGAGGATCGTCCCTCGCTTGTATTTCGAGAAGTCGTGCCCTGTGCGCTTTGCCAAAAGATCGAGCACACTTTTCAGTGCTTTCTCTTCATCAGGGACGATGTCCTCGGAGTTATGCGCCGCCTGCACGAAAGAAAACAGTTGTTTCTTGTCGCGAGCGAGTTCTGTAAGTTGTGCCACCAGGCCTGCGACAGGGAGCACGAGATCCGCCGTGCCGTCAGCAATTACGGCACTGGGCATTGCTTTGTGTGCAGCTTCCCCTGGATCCTGGACGAGCACCACACCTCCGGCCTCTTTTATCGCCCGGCTTCCAAGTACGCCGTCACTCCCTCCCCCAGAGAGCACGACGGCAAATCCGTCACCGTGCGTCTCGGCGAGGGATCGAAAAAAGAGATCAATGGCTGTGCGCTGTCCGCGAGGCTGCTTAAACGAGGACGCGCCGACCGAGTTGTCTGTTATTTTCGAGCTTGCGATCTGGCGCAATGACATACACAGAGTCTGCCGCCAGTTTCGCTTTTTCATTATCGGCCACTTGAATAACCGGCATCGTGGTGCAACGTGACAAAATCTCAGGCAATTCACTCTTCCGATCAGGGGCCAGATGCACGATAACCACATAAGCGATGCCTAAATCAGTTGGAATTTTGGAGAAGAATTGCTGGAGCGCCTCCACTCCACCTGCTGAAGCACCGATTCCACAAATCGGGATGTTTGGTGGCAGCTGATCTTGGTGGTCCTTAGCTGGCATGACCATTAAAGAAACTGTCAGGATTTCGCTTCCGCAGGTTGGCGAGGCTGAAATATAACGCGACCAAGGAATCGGTTTCTACTACTTCTCGGGCAGTCCGACACAAGATCGATCTAAAAGTGATAGGCTGTTGAACTGTGGTTTGTCGATTCTTATGAACATGTTACTGATCTTTCTGCCGGCGAGGGTTGCCGATCGAGCCTATGTCCGGCTCTGAGACCAAGACTCCGCACGTCCTGATTGTTGACGATTCGCCGACCATGAGGCGAATGGTGATGACGTCGTTAAAGGGGCTTGGAAGTGTGAAGTTCTGTGAAGCCGGTAGCGGACTTGAAGCTATTGAGCGCCTGGCTCTGGTGTCTGTGGATCTTATGATTCTTGATCTGAATATGCCCGAAATGCATGGAATCGAGGTTCTGCAATTTGTGCGAGCACATAAGGCGTATCACAATCTTCCCGTCGTCGTCTTAACGACGAGAGGGGATCAGGAGAGTCGTGAGGCTGCGACAGTTTCCGGTGCGACGGACTATCTAACCAAGCCGTTTCAGGCAAGCGAGCTGCTCGCACACGCGCGCAAGCTACTTTCTGAAGAATAGACGCGTGCCCACTTCGGATTCTGAAAACAACGACACCTTCCGCGAACAGTTTCTCGACGATTATTATGCCGAGTGTGATGAGCACCTGAATCTCGTGCGAAGGCATCTGCTCACCATCGAGAAGCAAATCGGTGAAGGTGGAATCGACGTCGCACTTCTCGACGAACTCTTTCGCAGCTTCCACACCATCAAGGGGATTTCCGGTATGGTGGGCCTCACCGCAGCGGAGCAACTCGCTCACAGCATTGAAGGCATGCTCCGCTCCTTGCGCCAGGCAGAACTCGTTCTCAATATGGAGCGCCTCGATATCTTAATCGCGGGCGTGGGTCTTCTGGAGCGTGTGATTGCAGCCCATCAAGCGAAGGAGCCGATACCGGCAATCGATGCCATGGCGATTCAATTGCAGAGTTCCGCGGGAACTGCCGGATTCTCATCGGGCGCGACCGCTCTCCGAACCGGCCCGCGACAGAACGAACAGGAGCAACCCGGCGGAATCGTACACGCCTGGTCTGTGGAATTCACGCCCACGCCTGCGCTTGCGGAAAAGGGCATTAACATCAATGGAATTCGCGCTCGTCTGCAGGAAATCGGCACGATCATTCGATCGATACCGCAGGTCAGAGGAGAGGGAGAGATTTCCTTTCAGTTTCTCGTTGAAACCAATCAGGATCTTCAGACCCTGCAGGACTGGAGTTCCGACGGCGTCCTTGTGACGAGGCTGGAGGATCGTGCTGCCCCATCGGAGGTCTCGAAACTTACTCTCTCTTCGGCCTCTTCGAATCTGGTACGTGTCGATCTGGCACGACTTGATGACCTGATGCGAATCGTCGGCGAAATGGTTACCAATCGGGCTCGTATCGAAGATCAAATAAAACTGGTGAAGAAGAGCGTGCCACATGGCGAGTGGCGCGGTCTGTGGGAGACCACCCAGACCATGGGCCGCCAGCTAAGGGATCTTCGTCAAGGGGTCATGCGAGTTCGCATGGTTCAGATCGGGGAGATCTTTGAGCGTATGCAATTCGTGGTTCGCGATCTGGCGCGCGAAAGCGGAAAGCACATTGTTCTCGATGTCCTGGGACGTGAAACTGAAATTGACAAGTTTCTTGTCGAGCGCATGATGGATCCGCTTCTGCATCTGGTTCGGAACGCGGTCAGTCACGGACTCGAACCACTCGAGGAGCGACTGGCTCAGCGTAAGGCGCCCGAGGGTCGCCTTACGCTTCAGGCCATGACAACTGGCCAGAATGTGGTTATCGAGGTAGCCGACGATGGCCGCGGGATCGACCCGGAACGGGTGAGGCAGAGGGCGAAAGGCCCGAGCGCGCTGGCCCCCGACGTCCCGCTCGATGATGACGCGCTACTAAATTTGATTTGCCTGCCCGGTTTTTCCACACGTAGCGAGGCCGACAGAGAGAGTGGTCGGGGTGTGGGCATGGATGTTGTGAAGCGGGCCGTGGAAGGATTGAGCGGTACCCTGTCTCTTTCCACCGAGAAGGGAATGGGGACGCGATTCCGAATCGAACTGCCATTGACACTTGCCATCGCCGATGCACTTATCGTCGCCGTCAGCGGGCAAACATACGCCGTGCCACAAACGATTGTTCGCGAAGTGATTGAGGTCGAGCCGTCTGCCGTTCGTGCTCTCGAGCGCAATGAAATCATTGCATACCGAGACGGGGCTTTGCCCTTGCTGCGCCTTTCAAAAGTCTTCAACCTGGCGAAGCCCGGGCATTCGCATAGCGGGCCGTTTCATGTATTCGTCACAGGAACGGGCGGCAATGCGCTGGGTATTGCAGTGGATCGAATTTTAGGGCACCGAGAAATCGTCGTTCGGAGTATTGGCGATCAACTGGCCCAGGTTCCGGGTATCGCCGGAGCCACGGATCTGGGAGACGAACGAGTGGTCCTTATACTGGATGTGCCGGCACTGAGACGGTCCACATTCGATGGACTCTCCGCGGCCGCAGGAGCGTCGTGATGCAGCAGGGTGTGGATTCCGAGACTTTTGTCCTCCTGGAGCTTGCAGGAACGACGTACGCCATCAAGAGCAGCTTCGTTCAGCAGGTAATGATGATTGAACATGTTACTCCCGTGCCGAACGCCATAGCGGTTGTCGAAGGGGTCGTTCATGCCCGCGGGCGGGTAGTTCCTGCTCTGAATCTGCGGGTTCGGTTCGGATTCGAAAAAGTGTCATTTGATCTGCGATCACGACTCATTGTTGTGAATGTCGAAGGGCGGGTCATCGGGCTGCTGGTCGACACCGCGCGGGAATTCGTGAAGATTCCTGCGGCCTCTATCGAAGCTCCCCCGGAAGGGATCAAAGGACTGACAGGGAAATACCTGGAAGGGGTTGTGTCGTTGAAGGGTCGCCTGATTCTGGTATTGAGACTGGAGCAGGTGATTGATGTCGGCGATACCGAATCGATAATAGACGTTATCCCCTCATGACGCAGGAGCGCTGTATCGGGATTCTGACTGAACGGAGAGAAGTATGAATACACGTGAACCTTCAAACCCACGCCAGGACCTGTCCGCGTATATCGAATTGACGCGGGTGCAAGGTGTTCAAGTCGCGGAGACCGCCAGATCCGTCTCTCGGATTGCGCTTGAAATCGCAGACGGGTCCGAATTGCAGACGCGCCTCCTGGATACCGCCGCCAGTCACTCCAACGAAATGACGGCATCGATGGGAGAGAGCACGCGGCAAATGGAATCCATCGCATCTTTTGTTGAAGAGATTGCCTCCTCGGTAAATGAAACCGCAGCCTCTACCGAACAAGTTGGGGGGAATGCGGTCAACCTTGCCTCCGGCATTACGGAGATTGCGGCGTCTGCCGAAGAGACCGCGCGCTCCATCGACAGCGTGACGTCGACGGCACAGGGAATGGCAGCCTCAGCCGAGGAGGTCACGGGAGCGATGACGGAGATCGCGTCATCCATAAAAGGTGTGAGCCAGGACACGGAGGCGTTGACGGTTTCCGTGAACCAGACGGCGGTGAGCACGGAAGAGGTTTCGCGCTCAATCAATGGTCTGGCGGGAAATGCTGATGAATTGAGTGTCGCTGCCGAGCAGACCGCCTCTTCCATCAATGAAATGGCGGCCTCGATCGAGGAGGTATCCGCCATGTCGGAGAACCTCGCTTCGAATGTAGAAAATGTTTCGACGTCCATCGAAGAAATTGCCCGTTCGGTTCAGAGCGTCGCCCAGAATGCGGAGAGTATTGCTTCAGCCGCAACTACCGCCAACGCCGCGGCTGGTCAGATGGATCGATCGATACGGTCCGTTGCCTCAGTATCGAAGCGTGCCGAAGAGGTCACGAAACGTCTTGCCCGTGAAGCGGAGGAAGGCGGATCAGCCGCTCAAAAGTCCATTCAAGGGCTGTCACGCGTGCGAAGCGCCATGGAGCTATCCGCCGGAGTGTTGCGTGAAATGAGCAAGCGCTCGGAGGAAATCGGCGGGATCGTCAACACCATTAACGTTATTGCTGAACGTACAAATATGTTGTCGTTGAATGCCTCCATTGAAGCAGCTCGCGCAGGCGATGCGGGACGTGGGTTTGCAGTTGTCGCCGAGGAGATACGCAATCTTGCCGATCGTTCGGCACAGGCGACCGCAGACATCGCTGCAATAATCCGGTCGCTCCAGGAGGTTGCTCGTGAAGCGGTTTCTGCGTCGGGCGAAGGTCTGCGAATTGCCGATGAGAGCGGACGATTGACCGAAGAAGGTTCTCGTGGACTCGAACGAATGCTTCACGGGATCCGCGAAAGCGCTGAGTTCGTTGCGCAGATCGCTCTTTCCACCGATGAACAATCGGTCGCGTCGCAGAGCGTGGTTGCTTCGATTGATACCGTTGCCACCCAGACAAAACAAGTGGCCAGCGCTGCGGCCGAACAGGCCAGGACGGCGCAGAGCATTGTCAAAGACGCAGGCAACATGAAGAAAACGGCGCGCGAAGTCAGCCAGGCGATGAATGAGCAGGGGCGTGCGACGCGGGAGATCATCAAGGCGGCACAAAACACAACTCACGTTGCTTCACAGGTGAGAAACGCAGCCACAGAGCAGGCGACGGCCGTAAAGCAGGTTGCGCAGACGGTGGAATCCATGCGCCGCGGAGCGGTCACGACGGCTCGCGCTTTAGAGGAGCAGGCGAAAGCAAGCGAACAAATTTCTCGAGAGGCGCAGAGCCTCGGCAGGCAAATTGCCGGCGTCAGCAAAGCGATGGCGGAGCAGGCGGTCGCGGTCGCCCAGGTTGCAGCGACAACCAAGAGTATGACCCGGCAGTCCGATCAGGTCGCCAAAGGCACGTCCGAGCAGGCCCGAGCCGTACGGGACATGACGACTTCCATTGAAAGCATTTCTAAGGACGTTGGTTTGATCACGCGATCCAATCGCAAGCATCTGGACACTTCTGCAAAGATGTTGACCGGCATATCCGAGATTCGGCAAATCACGGCCCGAAACGCTGCAAGTTCGAAATCGTTATCGGGAGAAGCGAGTGGGCTGACCGACGGCGCCCAACGGTTGACGGAACTGATGAAGAGCATTGAAGCCGGAAACCGCTCGAATGGAAACCCGACCGTGCGAAGGAAAACAAAGAGAGCGGAAAATCTCGAGGGGGCGTGATTTCGAATTCCGTCGGCATATTTACTACCGACAGAGATCTCGTTGTCCAGGTGTGGGATACCACGCTTGCCCGACTAACGCACATCAATTCCGGCGAAGCTTCGGGGCGTTCCCTGACGACCCTCATTCCTGATCTGGAAAGTCGCGGTTTGATGAAGCACTTCAGACGGTCTATGCAGGAGGGTGTTGTTGAAGTACTCGCTGCTGCATTCCACCATTATTTGATAGCGTGCCCTCCCCAAACGCCTTCTCCGCATTTCAAGGAAATGCGCCAACGTGTCATGATTGCCCCGCTGGAACACGACGGAGGGATCGCGGGCCTCATCGTGACCATTGAAGATGTCACTCCGCGATTCGATCGCGACCGTGACATTGCAGAGAGCCCGGAGCAGAGTCTCGACAATAACGATATTGTGCGGGCGCTCGATGACCCAGACTGGCGCCGCCGCGAAAAAGTGATCGGACAAATGGCGCAGCGCGCAGCTCCTGACGCGATCTCCGCGCTCTTGATCTCGGTTCGCGACAATCATCATAATCTGGGACTGCTGAACAGCGCCCTCAAGGTACTCCGCCTCAGCGATGTCGATACTCACAGCACGCTCATCGAGTTCCTCGGCGGTCCGGACGCAGACCTCCGTATACAAGCGGCCCTCGCCCTCGGCGAGCAGAAGGATGAGCGCGCCATTCCTCCCTTGATGGATGCTCTTCGCGATGCAAACGCGAATGTCGTCTATCACGCCATTGAAGCTCTGGGTAAGCTGGGTGCGCAGGAGGCCATCGAGGCGCTTCTGGGGATTGCAGAGTCGAAAGATTTCTTTCTGGCCTTTCCAGCAGTTGAAGCGCTGGGAGCGATTGGCAATCCCAGGGTCGCGCCGCGCCTGCTCCCTTTCCTGCAGGATGAAATGCTCCGTGATGCTGCGGCCTCTGCTCTGGCGAGGGTAGGAGACGAATTCACGGTTGAAGCTCTCGCCCGAATTCTCAATGACCCAAATGCCCCGACTGAAATGGTTGCGCGGGCGCTCGCCGTCTTGTACGAACGGTATGAGACGCTCTACCAGGAAGGTGCGTATATTGCCGGCCTGTGTGGCCGCTCCATTCGGCCGACCGGCGTGCAAAACCTGATTGAAGCTCTTGGGAAAGCCGGCGTGGATGACCTGCGTCCACTGATACTCCTGCTCGGTTGTGTGGATACTCCCGCTGCCGCTCGCGTCGTAACGCGGCATCTCGGCCATCCGGAACTACGGAATGAGATCCTTGGAGCCCTGGTTCATCATGGTTCCGCCGTAACAGAGCTGCTGATGGCCCAGCTGGATTCTGAAGATTTCGAAGTTCGATGGGCTGCCGTCACGGCTCTCGGCCGAATACGAGACAAGCGCGCGACTTCCGCCCTCGCAGGACTGCTCGGTAAGGATGAAGAGCTGGCAATACCTCTTATTGGAGCGTTAACCTCCATCGGGGACCCTGCAGCGGTGGAAGCGCTTTTTGCTCTGCTGGGAACCTCTGATGCCGCGGTGAGGAAGGCAACCGTTGGCGCGCTAAACGTGCTGGGACCGCCTGAAATGGTCGAGCGCGTCATTCCACTTCTCGACGATCCTAATCCTGCAGTCCGCGAAGCCGGAGTTCGCATAGCGGGCTATTTTGGGTATCCGCAGTGCGTGGACGCCGTGTTCGGCCTTTGCCGCGACGAAGATGAGAATGTTCGCCGGGCGGCAGTCGAGCATCTT
>Ga0070675_100002321_pt1 | contig 14145 bp, 8 predicted proteins | sample KBSM43metaG_FD_65343 | JGI IMG/M metagenome (GOLD analysis project Ga0070675, IMG submission 65343) | Miscanthus rhizosphere microbial communities from Kellogg Biological Station, Michigan, USA - KBS M4-3 metaG | ecosystem: Host-associated > Plants > Roots > Rhizosphere > Soil ...
GTCGGCGCGGTACGGAACGTGCCGGAGGTGGTGGCTCGCGCGACGTAGGTGAAGCTGTGCTCGCCCTCGGACAGCCGGGTCGCGAAAAGGAGCACGCGATCGTCGTGCCGCTCGACGCGGTCGAAGCCGCCTCGCGTCCAGAACGCCCACGCGTCCCCCGACGTCGGCTCCTCGTCCTGCGATCGCGCCACGTCGGCGGCCGTGGTCGCGAACCAGGACTCGACGGGCTCGAACCCCGCGGGCAGGGGATCGGTCACCGCGACGTAGCGCCGCTCCTTGGTGAGGCGCAACGTGAGCGTCACCCGGATGAGGTCACCGGCCTTGAACGACGTGAGGGCTGCGCTGCCCGCGGCCTCGCCCGTCGCCGTGGCCGCGCCGTACGCGCGCTCGATGCGGAACCCCTGGTCGAGCCCGTCCTGCACCAGCGCGTCCGCCGCGTACTTCAGGCGCGCGGTGTAGAACAGGGTCCCCGCCGTCCCCTCGCGGCGCAGCGAAAGATCGAGGCGCGAGCCCGGCGCGCCCTTGCCGGCCAGCGTCTTCATGGGCACGTCCAGGACCTGCGCGGTCGTGGTGCGGCCGTGGAACTCGTGCGTGGCCAGGGTGTCGCGGCCGAGGGCGACGACGGCGCGGAAGTCGGGCGGCTCCGCTTCCGCCTTCTTGTAGTAGTCGACCAGCGCCTCCAGGGCGACGCCGTTCTCCTGGGTGTTGCTCCAGCGGCCCTGCTTGCGCGCGGCCAGCAGCCAGCGCACGAGACCGGGGACCAGAGGGTCGTCGGGGCGGCGCCGGACGAGGCTGCCCAGCACGACCGCCGTCGAGCGGACGTTCGAGTTCCAGAACCAGAGCAGGTACGGATCGGACAGCTCCTCCACGTGGGCGGATCCGCCTTCGCTCGCCACCGCGTTGCGGATGCGCCGTTGCAGCTCGGCCGCGCGCGGGCCGCCATCGCCGCTCGCGGTGAGCGCGTCGAGGAGGTAGGCGAGGGCGAAGACGGGCATGCGGTCGGCGAATCCGAAGAGCCGCGTGACGTGGCTGTCCTGCGGCCGCCCGCCTTCGGCGAGGACCTTCACCGCGAAGGCCTGCCAGGCCGTGTAGGCCGGCCACCAGCTCTCGTTCGTCGGGCGGTCGCCCCCGAGGTTCTGCTCCAGGTACGTGTACGCCCTGGCCAGCACGGCCGGCGTCACGGGATGGCCGAGCGCCTGTCCGCGCTGCAGCACGTGGGTGACGTAGCTCGTGAGGTAGGGAGAGGCGGTACGGCATTCGCCCTTCCAGAACGCGAACCCGCCGTCCGCGCACTGGAAGCCTTCGAGCTCCTTGAAGGTCGCCCCCGCGACGTCCTTGATCTTCGCGGGGTCGATCCCGGGGAGGCGGAAGGCGTCGCCGAGGTCGGCGGCCAGGGCCAGCGCGAGCGCCGTCGAGGAACGCTGCTCGGCGCAGCCGTACGGATACTCCACGAGGTAGCGTGCCCCTTCCCCGAGGCCGACGAGCGCGGTGGACGCGGTGTCCACGTGCAGGCCGCCGAAAGCCGGCACCACACCCGCGGGCAGCTCGAGCGTCTCGTGCGCCTCGTCGCGCGTCTGGCCGTAGGCGGCCACGACCTCCGGCGAGACCAGCACCTCGACCGGTATCGTCTCCTCGAAGGCGTCCGTCTCCCCGAGCAGCTTCGCCGTCATCTGGACCCGGGCCCGGCCGACGGCGCGCGCGCGGACGTCGAAGCGCACCTCGCTGGCTCCGCCGCCCGTCATGGGCACGGTCCGCTTCGCGTCACCCACGACTTCGAGGAGCGAAGGATCGAGGCTGCGCATGGTCACGATCGCCGTTCCCTTGTCCTTGAGCTGGTTGTGCAGGACGGCGCCGAAGCGGGCGGTGTCGCCGAGGGCGAGGAAACGCGGGAAGGCGGCGCGCAGGAGCACGGGCTTGCTGATGCGGATCTCGCGCTCCCCGCTGCCGAAGCGCGAGGCCTTGTCCGCGGCCACGGCCATGATGCGGTAGGTGGTCAGGCTCTCGGGAAGGGTGACCTCGGTGGCGCCGCGGCCGGAGGCGTCCGTGACCACGGAGCCGAGCCAGAAGGCGAGGACGCGGAAGTCCTTGCGCACCGGCGTCCCCGGTCCACCCTCCGCTCCCCCGCCGCCGCCTTCGTCGCCCCCCTTCGAGACGAGGACGCGGCGGCTGATGATGTTCTGCCGCGAGTCTTCGGTCAGGACCTGGAGCTGCTTGTCCACCCACACCGCGCTCCGGACGTCCGGGGTCTTGTATCCGGTGAGCGACAGCACACCGTAGTCCACGGCCCAGAGCGTGACCTCCGACGCGGCCCCGCGCCCCTGCGCGTCCTTCACGAAGGCCTCGATGCGCGCCTTCCCCGCCGGCCGGTACTCCTCGCGGTCCGACTTCACCGTGACCTCGAGCCGCTTGGCGGCGTCTTCGACCTTCAGCTCGGCGTAGCCGACACGGAAGGCGGGCTTGCCCGGGTCTCCCTTGTCGTCCGCGGTGTAGGCCCCGCTGCGGCCCTTCAAGAGGACGACGGAGACGAAGACGTTCGGGATGTCCTGCTCGGTGATGGGGACGGCCACCGTCTCCTGGGTGGAGGCCAGGCGCAGCGTGCGATGCGTGCGCACGCCTTCGCGCTCGGTGGTGAGGAGGGCGAGGGCGCCTTCCCAGGGCGACTTGATCATGAGCCGCGCGGATTCGCCCGGCCGGTAGGTCTTCTTCTCCGGCACGAGGTCGATGCGGTTGTGGTCGTAGCGCTCCCAGGCCGTGTAGCCGGAGCCAAGGACGTAGAACGAGGTCGCGCTGGTCGTCGAGCGGCCTTCGGCGTCCTGGGCCGTGGCCCGGAGGACGAAGTAGCCTCCGTTCTCGACGGGCACGTGCAGGGGCGACGGGACGGCCGACGTCGTCACCTCCCATCGTCCGGCCTCGGTCTCCTTGCGCTCGGTCTCCCAGGTGTAGAACCCCTGGCCTTCCGCGCGGCGCACCGAGTGCCACTGGACCTGGGTGAGGACGACGGTGACGGGGACTCCGGCCGCGGGCTTGCCGGCGAGATCCACGGCCACGACCTCCGTGTCCACGCCCGTCTTGACGTCCGCGAAATACGCGGGGCGCCGCAGGCCGACGTACCAGGGAGCGGGATCGACGCGGAAGCCCGCGCGTCCCGCGATCGTCTGTCGCGAGACGTCGGTGACTTCGCCTTCCAGCGTGTACTGGTAGGGACGGCCGGCCTTGATGTCCGTGTCGAGGTCCAGCTCCAGCTGGCCCTGCGCGTCGAGCTTGCCCTCGCGCGCGAGCAGCGGCTCCGGCGCGCGGTCGCCGCCGTCCTCGCGCTCCTCGTCGAGGAACACGTAGCGGTCGGGGGGGAAGGAATCCGTGACCACGGCGGGCACGGTGAAGAGCGGCGCGCGCGTGTACGTCCAGCGGACGTCGCGTCCGCTCATCGCGCCTCCAAAGAGGTAGCGGCCGGTGACCACGCCCTTGAGGCGGGTGCCGGCCAACGGGCTCTCCCCCGCGAGGTTCGCGTCGACCCGGAAGTCCGGCCGCCGATAGGCGGCGACGAGGAAGGACCCCGCGACCGAGGACTGCTGCCCCGCCACCGTCGCCCGCACCTCGTAGTTGCCGAGGGGCGCCTCCTCGGGGAGGCGATACACCCAATCCGCGCTGCTCCACTCCGAGAGCGGCAGCGTCCGCTTGTCGCGCTCCTCGTTCTGGCTGTCGCGGACGACGACCTCCAGCGCGGTCGCCCCTTCCAGGAGCCGCATCCCCTCCGGGGTGTCGCTGCGCAGGATGGCCTTGAGGTGCACTTCCTCGCCGAGCCGGTAGACGCCGCGGTCGCTGAACACGGACCCGCGCAGCTGCGGCTGCGCCTCCTGGAGCCCGTAGGAGATGCCGAAGTTCCAGGGCTCCAGCCCTTCCGTCCAGTCGCTGCCCACGTAGGCGACGTCGCCGTCCTTCTCCGCCGTGACCAGGAAGCGCAGCTCCCAGAACCGCCGCGGGTCGCGCAGCGCCGTGCGCGGCGCGACCGCGATGCCGTCCGCGCCGGTGAAGCCGCTCCAGAAGACGGCGTTGTCCGTGGTCCGGATGGAGACGCGCGCGCCCTCCACGGGCTCGGCGTCGTCGAGACGCGTGACCATTACGAGCGTGCGGAGCGGGCTGTCCTTCACGGTCAGCCCGAGGTTCGTCACCTGCACGACGGACGATCGCGGCTTGGGGTCGGTGGAATGGGGTGAGCGCGCCACGGCCCGCCCGTCCTTCAGCGAGGCCCACACCAGGCCGGTTCCCGCTTCCGAGAGCACGGGCCGGAGATCGATCCCGAACGACTGGATGAGGTCGGCTTTCGGAGTCAGGCGGCGGACGACGGGCTCTCCGGGCGGGCTGAGCACGAACGCCTTCTCCTGCAGCGCGCGCACGGCGGGCATGAGCTCGTCCACGGCGATCGGGGCCAGCCACTGCGAGACGTTGAGGAGGTTGCGCGCGTAGAACGGCAGCTGGGGGCCGCCCGCCTTCTCCCAGACGCCATGGCCGGAGCCGAAGCTGGTGAAGGCGCGCTGGTGCCAGTTCTCGATACGTCCCGTCCAGGTGTACCCGAGAGTCTGGCCGTCCAGCGCCTTCGCGCCCGCATCCACGGTGACCGCGTACGAGCGGGCCGGCTTCAGGGTGAAGCCGACGTCTTCGAGGGTGATGCTGGAGGCGCGATCGTAGGGATCCTCTCCCTGCGGCTCGTCCTCTTCCGCGGCCGGACGCCGCGCGCTGGGCGTGAGCGCAACGGGATGGGCGGCATCGGTGACGTCGGTGACCTTCACCATCCGGCGCAGCGCGCTCACCGCCACGCGGCCGCGCCACACGATGGGGTTGTAGTCGTCCGGATCGCACTCCCGCCGGCAGCGCGGCCCTTCGACGAGCAGAGCGGGTCCGAGCTGGACGGTGTACTCCTGCTCCTTGCCCGGGGTGGCGTTGCCCTGCACGCCGCGCGCGGTGGCGTCGAGGGAGACGCGCAGCCACGATTCGGGGGGCGGCGCCTCGACCGTCTCGAAGGCGAGGAGGTCGCTGGAGGGCGGATACGACTTCTTGTCCCAATCCTCCGTGGGCCGGACGGCGACGAGCGCGCTCCGGCCCGCGCTCTCACGGGCCTGCGCGACCTTGGCCTCGAAGGCCGGGAGGGCGGCGGGGTCGGGGGGAGCGCTCTCGTCGCCGGGAGGCGCCGGGGGCTTGAAGGCATGGGACTGGTACGCCACGGTCAGGTGCGGGTCGACGGTCGCGTGGGAGACGGGCTGGTTGAAGCGGAGAAGGAGGACGACGGGCCGGTCATGGCGGGCTTCGCGCCGGGACCACGTCGTCTGCAGGAGGCGCAGCGTGGGGGTGGTGAAGGAGAAGGTGTAGGGCTGGCCCAGGGCCGCCCCGCTGACGGCCGTGGCCGTGGCGTCGATGGTGACGTCGTAACGCGTCGAGTACGGAAGGCGCGCGGGGTCGGTGGCGGTGAAGATCAGCGTCCGCGTCCCCGACCACCGGAAGGAGCCCGGGCGGGCGGGAGTGATGTGGAAGAAGGGTGCGCTCACGGTGGCGGGCACGCGTCCGAGCACCACCATGGGCTCGGAGAAGACGACCTGGACCTCCGTCGCCTCCGCCAGCGTGTCCACCTCGCCCCCGGGAGCGGCCCGCACCACCTCGAGCCGCGGCGCGTTCTGGGCCCACCCCGTCACCGGCAGGAGCGCGCACACCACCACCAGGAAAGACGATGCGGGACGCTTCATGAGCGGGATCACCTCGGGCAAGGGACGGAAGTCTATCGCGCCGACTGCGCACTTCAGCAAGAAGGGTGCCTCGCCGAAAGACAGCGATCCGGGCCATGCCGCCCGCCCCGGACGCGGCTCGTCTGACACGCTTCGTGGGCCGGCGCACACGCCCCGCGCCCAATGCCCCGGACCGCAAATCGAAGTACACTGGGCCACCTTTCCGAGGTTCTGGTAGGGACCCGAACGTGTACGAAACCGTAAACGGCGCGGCTCGCGGCCAGGACATCCATCGCCAGATCTTCGAGCGGAACCTCGCCGTCCAGCTCCTCATCGACCCGGACACGGGGCGGATCGTGGAGGCCAACCCGGCCGCCTGCGCTTTCTATGGATACACGCGCGACGAGCTGATCAAGCGCAAGATCACCGACATCAACAGCCTGCCCGTGTCGGAGGTGCAAGCGGCCATGGGTCAGGCCGCCGGTGAGCGCCAGAACACCTTCCGCTTCCGCCACCGCCTGGCCACGGGCGAGCTCCGCGACGTGGCGGTGCACTCCGGCCCCGTCGAAGTGGACGGGCGCCGCCTCCTCTACTCGATCGTGCACGACGTCACGGATTCCGAGCGCGCGCAGGCCGAGCTGCAGCGGACGATCTCGCTCCTGCAATCCACGCTGGATTCCACGACGGACGGCATCCTCGCCATCGACCGCAAGGGACGGATCGTCTCCTACAACCAGCGCTTCGCCCGGATGTGGCGGATCCCGCCGGAGGTGCTGGAATCGGGCGACGACGAGAAGGCGGCCGCCTTCGCCGGCGAGCAGCTCCGGGCCCCCGAGCAGTTCCGCCGGAAGATCCAGCAGGTCTACGCCCAGCCGGACGTGGAGAGCTTCGACGTCCTCGAGTTCAAGGACGGCCGCGTCTTCGAGCGCTATTCCATACCGCAGATGCTCGACGGGGAGCCCGTGGGCCGCGTGTGGAGCTTCCGCGACGTGACCGGGCGGCGGCGCGCGGAAGCCGCCCTGCGCGAGTCCGAGGCCAGCTTCCGGCTCCTGTTCGCCAACCACCCCATGCCGATGTGGGTCTACGACCTGCACGACCTCCGCTTCCTGGAGGTGAACCAGTCGGCGGTGGAGCACTACGGCTACTCACGCGACGAGCTCCTGGCCATGCGCATCACCGACCTCGCTCCGGAGGCGACGCTGCGGCCGCTGCGTCCCCCGCCCGTGGCGGAGCCGGAGCATTCGCGGGAGTCGAAGCACCGCCGCAAGGACGGCAGCGTGATCGACGTCCACGTGGTCTCGCACGTCCTCGAGTTCGCGGGGCGGCGGGCCGCCCTCGTGCAGGCCCAGGACATCACCGAGCGCAAGCGCGCGGTGGAGGCCCTGCGCCTGAGCGAAGAGAAGCACCGCGCCATCCTGGAAGGGATGGACGAGGGCTACTACGAGGTCGACCTCGGGGGCAACCTCAGCTTCTTCAACGACGCCCTCTGCCGCTCGCTCGGCTATTCGCGCGAGGAGCTCCAGGGCCTCGACGCCATCACCCTCACCGACGCCGAGAACACGCGCAAGGTCCGCGAAGCGTTCCGCCTCGTGCGCGAGACCGGCCGCCCGCTCAAGAACGCCGAGTTCCAGGTCACCACGAAGGACGGCAGCCGGCGCGACGTGCAGGCCTCGATGGCCCTCATGCGCGACGCCAAGGGCGATCCCCAGGGCTTCCGGGGCGTGGTCATCGACGTGAGCGAGCGGCGCCTGTCCGAAGAGGCGCTGCGGGAGAGCGAGGAGCGCTACCGCCGCCTGGTCGAGATGTCCCCGGACGGTATCGCGATCCACCAGGAGGGCAAGGTCGTCTTCGTCAACCCGTCCGCCTGCCGGACCATGGGCGCCTCCACGCCGGAGGACCTCATTGGGCGTCCGGTGCTCGAGCTCGTGCATCCCGAGTTCCACGGCATCGTGCGCAAGCGCCTGGAGGTGCTCAAGCGCGGGGAGACCGTGCCCTTCATCGAAGAGAAGATGCTGCGCCTCGACGGCACCCCCGTCGACGTGGAAGGGCAGGCCATGCCCTTCACGTACGAGGACCAGCCGGCGGTGCAGGTCGTCATGCGCGACATCTCCGCGCGCAAGCGGGCGGAGAAGCTGCAGCGCGCGCTGTACCGCATCGCCGAGATCAGCGCCTCCGTCCAGGACATGCCCGGCTTCTACGCGAGCGTCCACCAGATCGTGAGCGAGCTGATGAACGCGCGGAACTTCTACCTGGCCCTCGAGGACGAGGCGGGGGGCGGCCTGACCTTCCAGTACTTCGTGGACGAGGTGGACCCGGAGCCGCCGCCCGTGAAGCACGGCAAGACCCTCACCGAATACGTGCTGCGCACGGCCGCGCCCCTTCTCGCCTCCCCGGCCGTGTTCGCGCAGCTGGTGGCCACGGGCGAGGTCGAGGTGGTGGGCGCCCCCTCCGTCGACTGGCTGGGCGTGCCCCTCATGCGCGGGGACCGGGCCTTCGGGGTGCTCGTCATCCAGAGCTACTCCGAGAAGGCCCGCTACAGCGAAGAAGACCGCGACATCCTCACCTTCGTGTCCCAGCACGTGGCCGCGGCCCTGGACCGGCGCCGCGCCGCGGACGCCCTGCGTGAGAGCGAGGCGCGCTTCCGTACCCTGGCCGAGACGGCGCCCTGCGCCATCTTCATCTATCAGGACGACGGCTTCCGCTACGCCAACCCCGCCGCCGCCTCCATCACCGGCTACAACCGCGAGGAGCTCCGGGACCTGAGCTTCTGGCGGCTCGTGCACCCGGACTTCCGCGAGGCCGTGCGCGAGCGCAGCCTGGCCCGGCAGCGCGGCGAGTCCGTGCCCGCGCGCTACGAGTTCAAGGTCGAGCGCCGCGACGGCGAGGAGCGCTGGCTCGATTCCTCCGCCAGCTCCGTCGAGTTCGGGGGGCGGCCGGCCGTGCTCGGCATCGCCTTCGACGTCACGGAGAGGAAGCGGGCCGAGGAGCAGATCAAGAGCCTCGCCTACCACGACGTCCTCACCGGCCTGCCCAACCGGCTGCTCTTCAACGACCGCCTCAACGTGGCCGTGGCCCAGGCCCATCGCCTGCAGCAGCGCCTGGGCGTGCTCTTCCTCGACCTCGACCGCTTCAAGGTCATCAACGACTCGCTCGGACACAGCCTCGGGGACCGCCTGCTGCAGGCGGTGGCGGAGCGGCTGGAAGCGGGCGTGCGCGAGGGAGACACCGTGGCCCGCCTGGGCGGCGACGAGTTCATCCTGCTCCTGCCCGGCATCGCGCGCGCGGACGACATCGCGAAGGTGGCGGAGAAGATCCTCGACTCGCTGCGCCTGCCCTTCCGGCTGGAGGGGCGCGACCTCTTCGTGACGGCGTCCATCGGGCTGTCGTTGTACCCGGAGGACGGGCTCGACGGCGAGACCCTGGTCAAGAACGCCGACATCGCGATGTACCGGGCGAAGGAGCAGGGGCGCGACAACTTCCAGCTCTACACCCAGACCATGAACGAGCGGGCGGTGGAGCGCCTCCAGCTCGAGAGCAGCCTGCGCAAGGCCCTCGCCCACGGGGAGCTGCTGCTGCACTACCAGCCGCTGCTCGACCTCTCGACCGGCCGCGTGCACGGCGTGGAGGCGCTGCTGCGCTGGGAGCACCCGGAGACGGGCCTCGTCTATCCCGGCGACTTCATGCACCTGGCCGAGATCACGAGCCTCATCCTGCCCATCGGGGTGTGGACGCTGCGCACGGCCTGCGCCCAGGTGAAGAAGTGGCAGGAGGAGGGGCATCCGCACCTGTCCGTCGCCGTCAACCTCTCCGCGCGCCAGTTCCAGCAGGTGGAGGTGGTCGAGCACGTGAAGCGCGCGCTGCGCGAGACCGGCCTCAGCGCGCGGTCGCTCGACCTGGAGATCACGGAGAGCCACGCGATGGCGAACGCGGAGGCGACCATCCACACCCTGCGCGAGCTGAAGGCGCTGGGGGTGCGGATCTCCATCGACGACTTCGGGATCGGGTACTCGTCGCTCAGCTACCTGAAGCGCCTGCCCATCGACACCCTGAAGATCGACCAGTCGTTCGTGCGCGACATCACGAGCGACCCCGACGACGCCGCCATCGCCACCGCCATCATCGCCCTCGCCCACACCCTGAAGCTGCGCGTGGTGGCGGAGGGCGTGGAGACGCAGCAGCAGCTCGAGTTCCTCTCCACGCGCCAGTGCGACCGCATGCAGGGCTTCCTGTTCAGCCGGCCCCTGGCCGCGGCGGACTGCGGGGAGTTCCTGGCGCGGGCGCGGCGGCTCGGCTAGGTCGAGCGGTCGGCCTGACGTGCCCGCGGGGCCGCAATAATAGAGGCTAGGATCAGCTTTTGATCGCTCAAGAACAGAGGTAACGGCAAATGGGCTTCGCCACGGACTGCATTCACGCCGGACAGGAACCGGATCCGTCTACAGGAGCCATCGTCACCCCGATCTTCCAGACGTCGACCTACGTCCAGCAAGGGATCGGGCAGCACAAGGGCTACGAATACGCCCGCACGCAGAACCCCACGCGGCGGGCCCTGGAGAAGAACCTGGCCGCCCTCGAGCGCGGCGTCGACGCCTATTGTTTCGCGTCCGGCATGGCCGCGACGAACGCGGTGCTGTCGCTCATGAAGCCGGGCCAGCGCGTGGTCGTCTCCGACAACGTGTACGGGGGCACCCATCGCCTGTTCACGAAGGTCCTGGCCCAATACGGCGTGGAGTTCGCGTTCCTGGACGCGAGCGACGCCGGCGCCTTCGACAAGGCGGCGGGCGAGTTCGCCCTGCTCTGGATCGAGACGCCGACCAATCCCCTCATGAAGGTCTGCGACATCGCGGCCCTGGCCGAGGCCGCGCGACGGCGCCGCGCCCTCCTGGTGGTGGACAACACCTTCATGAGCCCGTTCTTCCAGCGGCCTCTCGAGCTGGGCGCCGACATCGTGGTGCACTCCACGACGAAGTTCCTGAACGGCCACTCCGACAGCGTGGGCGGGGTGGCGGTGGTGAAGGACAAGAGCCACGCGCAGTGGCTGCAGTACTACCAGAACGCGGCGGGCGCGATCCTCTCCCCCTTCGATTCGTGGCTCGTCCTGCGCGGCACGAAGACCCTGGCCGTGCGCATGCCGCGCCACGAGGAGAACGGGCGGCGGGTGGCGACGTTCCTGCGCGAGCAGAAGAAGGTCCGCAAGGTCTACTGGCCGGGGTTCACCGACCATCCCGGCCACGAGGTCCACCAGCGCCAGTCCAGCGGCTTCGGGGCCATGATCTCCTTCGACCTCGGCACGCGCGAGGCGGCGGACCGCCTGCTCCAGGCCGTGAAGCTGTGCTCGCTGGGCGAGAGCCTCGGCGGCGTCGAGACCCTCATCTCGCATCCCGCGACCATGACCCACGCCGGGTACACCCAGGCCGAGCGCGACGCCCTCGGCATCGGCAACGGCCTCGTGCGCATCAGCGTGGGCATCGAGGACGCGGCGGATCTCGTCGCGGACCTCGAGCGAGGACTGGCCGCGGTTTGATGTGACGGGCCCGGTCGTGGTGCTGTCGGCCTTGGGGGCGCCGCGCGACGCCGAGCGGATCGCGCGCGCCCTGGTCGACGAACGCCTGGCGGCGTGCGTGAACATCGTGCCCGACGTCGTCTCGATCTACCGATGGAAGGGTAACGTCGAGCAGGAACCAGAACTGATGCTCGTGATCAAGACGCTCGCGGAACGAGTCGAGGCGCTCAAGGCGCGCCTAGTGCAGCTGCATCCGTATGAGCTCCCCGAGGTGGTAGTGATTCCGATCGGGGGCGGGCACGCGCCGTACCTCGCATGGATCGAGGAACAAGTCCGTCCTTTGCCGTAGACGGCAAGAGATGACAGGCCGACCTGGCCGCAACCCCTATTCTTTTGTCGTTGTTTTCTTCGTCAGCTCGTTCCACTGCTCCTTCGTGAGCGGCACCACCGACAGCCGTCCCTGACGCAGGAGGGGGCTGTCCGCGAAGGCGGGTAGCTGCTTGATCTCGGCCAGGGTGACCGGCCGCGGCAGCCGGCCGGCGGGGGTCAGGTCCACCACGTAGAGCCGCGGGTCCTTCGCCTTCGGGTCCGGATAGGCTTCGCGGGCCACGAGCGCGGTCCCCACCACCGCCTTCTCGTCTCCCGTGTGGTAGATGAGGGCGGCGTCGCCCTCCTTCATGGCCCGCAGGTTCTTCAGGGCCACCGGGTTCTTCACCCCGTCCCAGGTCGCGCGCTTGTCCTTCTCGAGGTCGTCGTAGGCGTAGGTGGACGGCTCCGTCTTCAGTAGCCACATGCGCGGCCTCCCTGCCGATCATAACCGGGCCGCGGGGGGCGGGGGCGCGGCGCTTTTCCCCTTGACTTGCCGCGCCCCCTGGGTGTATTCCTACAGTGCTTTCTTTCCAAAAACACTGTAGGACGGCATTGCTCAGCGCGGAAGCGATCCGGACACGCGTCAGGTCCCGGCTGGCCGAGCAGCGGAGCCTCGTCTCCACCCTCCTCCGCCAGCGCGCCCAGCTCCAGGGATCGCTGCTCGTCCGCCACATGGAATGCGGGAAGCCCGCCTGCGCCTGCCACACGGGGAGGAAACACGGCCCCTACTTCGTGCTCTCCAATCGCAGCGGGGGGCGCGGGTCGTTTGCGTACCTCGACGCGGCGGAGGCGGCGCGCGCGCGGACCCTGGTCCTGCGCTACCGGGAGTTCCGGCGCGGCCTGCAGCGGCTGCAGAAGGTCAACGTGGAGCTGGTGGGGCTGCTCCGCCGCTACCAGAAGGCGCAGCTCCGGCGCACCGGCGTGAAGCTGGGCGGCGGAGTGGCTGCGCGCACCTAGGGGCCATTTGCCCGCGTGTTAGACTCCGATCGGTTTGGTGACGCCTGACGTGAGAGGGGTACGCGAAGACCGCTCGGGCGACGTCGGCCTGCGCCGGAAGGCGGCGACGCTCGCCTCGATCATCGCCCTCGTCGCCCTCATCGTGGGCGCGCTCTTCGGCGACCGCGGCCTCCTCCATCTCATCGACCAGCGCCATCGCGCGGAGGCGCTCGCGCGCGAGGTCGAGGAGCTGGCCGCGGAGAACGCGCAGCTGGCGACGGAGATCACGGCCCTCCGCTCCGATCCGCGCGCGATCGAAAGGCTGGCCCGCGAGGAGCTCGGCTTCGTGCGCCCGGGCGAGACCCTCTTCCTCGTCCGCGACCCCTCCGCCTCCGCCCCCTGATCTCATTCCGCCCGCGCCAGATGCGGGTTTTGCGCATGACGTGTGCGCGAATCCTGTTGACATCGCGCTCGACTCCCCATGTAGAATGACGCTCCTTTTTTGATGGCGTCCGTGCCGCGGCGCCTCGCACCGCCCACTGGAGGATTGAGTCGATGGCAAAGCCGATGACCAAGTCGAAGATCGTGGCCGCGCTGGCGGAGACGGTCGACATCCCGAAGAAGACCTCGGCCGCGTATCTCGAGGCGCTGGCCAGCCTCGCGCACAAGGAGGCCAAGAACGGCTTCACGATTCCCGGAGTCGGGAAGCTCGTGGTGCGCAACTACAAGGCGCGGATGGGGCGCAATCCCCAGACCGGCCAGGAAATGAAGATTCCCGCCCGCCGGCGGCTGAAGTTCGTGGTGGCGAAGGCGGCCAAGGACGCCGCTCTCGGAGCCACGAAGTAGGACTCCCGGCGCGGGGAGCCCCGCCCGCTCCTCGCGCCCCCTTTTCCCTCTGGCCAAGCCCAGCGACGTGAGCGGCGATCGTGGCCTGGTGCGGACGATCGGCCGAGGGCGGCTGGAGATCGCGCGGGGCGACCTCACGCGTGAGACCGTCGCCGCCATCGTCAACGCCGCCAACTCGTCGCTGCTCGGAGGCGGCGGCGTGGACGGCGCCATCCATCGCGCGGGCGGGCCCGAGATCCTGGCGGAGTGCCGCGCCATCCGCGCGCGGCGCGGCCCCCTGCCGCCGGGAGAAGCGGTGATCACGACGGGCGGCGCGCTCCCCGCCCGCCACGTCATCCACACGGTGGGACCGGTCTGGCAGGGCGGCCACGCGGGCGAGGCGGAGACGCTGGCCGCCTGCTACCGGAGCAGCCTCGCCCTCGCCGATGACGAGGGGCTCGAGTCCGTCGCCTTCCCGAGCATCTCCACCGGCGTCTTCGGCTATCCGATCGAGGAGGCGGCCCCCGTCGCCCTGCGCGCCCTCGCGGAGGTGCTGCCGCGGGCGCGACACGTGCGTCTCGTGCGCTGCGTCGTCTTCTCGGAGGGCGACCTCGCGGCGTACGCGCGCGCGCTGGCCGCGCTGTCCACCGGGCCCGCCTAGCCGGTCACCTTCCGGATCTCCGCCTCGAGGGCGGCCAGCCATTCCTCGAAGTCCCCGTCCTTCTCCACCACGATCTCCAGCTTGCCGTTCGGCATCCGGCGCACGCGCCCGGGATGGCGCGGCCCGAGCGGGATCACGAG
>Ga0070675_100002323_pt1 | contig 14138 bp, 14 predicted proteins | sample KBSM43metaG_FD_65343 | JGI IMG/M metagenome (GOLD analysis project Ga0070675, IMG submission 65343) | Miscanthus rhizosphere microbial communities from Kellogg Biological Station, Michigan, USA - KBS M4-3 metaG | ecosystem: Host-associated > Plants > Roots > Rhizosphere > Soil ...
GCTGCCGCCGCCGGAGATCATTTCCGCCGCCACGACGACTTCCCAGGTGATGCCCATGCCGACTGCGGAGCCCACGACGATCGACGGCAGGGTTCCGGGCAGGATGATCCGCCAGAAGATGTCGGCCTGGCTCGATCCCATCGAGCGCGCAGCCTGGAAGTAGCGGACGTCGATCGAGCGCGCGCCGCCGACCACATTGATGACGATGGTGAAGAACGCGCCGAGGAACGTGACGAACGCGATCGACATCTCCTGAGTCGGCCAGAACAGGATCGACGCCGGAACCCACGCGAGCGGCGGTATCGGCCGAAGCACTTCAAAGACGGGAAAGCCGATTCCAAAGGCGGTGCGGCTGACCGCGAGCAGGAGCCCGAACGGGATGCCGACGATCATCGCGGCGAGGAAGCCCATCATCACGCGGAAGAAGCTCATGTACCAGCTCTGCCAGTAGCCGGGGTCGGTCAGCACCGTCATCCAGACCGCGAGCACTTCCGTGGGTGCCGGCACGGCGCCGATCCAGGGCAGGTAGATAGGCTTGAACCCGAGGGCGGTGATAACGTTGCGCAGCCACTCGAACGATTCCCACTTGATCCAAGTTTTCGAGAGCGAGCCCACCTCCCAGAGCACCAGGAACACGATGATGGAGATGGCCCCGCGCCAGTAAACGGAATGGAGGCGCGACGTTTTTCCCACGGCCATCGTCAGCCCTCCTTCTCGCCCGCGGCGAAGGCCTTGAGCGCCTCCTCGTGCACCGCTTCGTTCGTTTCTTCCATGAGCTCGCGGAAGCGCTTCGACGTCAGGACCGAGTAGTCGCGCGGGTGCGGGATGTCGACTTCGAGGACCTTCTTGGGCTTGCAGGGACGCGTGGTCATGATCGCCACCTTGTGGCCCAGGAAGATCGCCTCTTCGAGGTCGTGGGTGATGAAGAAAATCGTGACCTTGTTGCGGTAGTAGATCTCGAGCAGCGCCTCGTGCATGACGGACTTGGTGAGCGAGTCGAGCGCCCTGTAGGGCTCGTCCAGCAGCAGCACCTTCGGCTCGTTCATCAGCGCGCGGACGATCTCGACGCGGCGGCGCATCCCGGACGACACCTCGCCGGGGTAGTTGTGCTCCACGCCCGCGAGGCCGGCATCGGCCATCATCGCGCGGGCCTTGTCGGCGGCCTCGGCTTTGGTGAGCTTTCCCTGCATCAGCGGGCCGAAGGCGACGTTGTCGAGGTTGGTCTTCCACGGAAACAGCGCGCCGTTCTGGAAGACGACGATGCGATCCGACGACGGCTCGGCCTTGGGCTTCTCGGTGCTGCACAGCACCTCGCCGTCCAGCAGAATCCGCCCTGAAGTGATCTCGTGGAAGCCGGCGATCGCATTGAGGAGCGTCGTCTTGCCGCAGCCCGACGGGCCGACGATCATGCAGATCTCGCCGGCTTCGATGTTGAGCGAGCAGTGATCGACCGCCATCACCGCGGCGCCTTCCGGATCGTAGATCTTGACGACGTCGTCGATGACGATCGCCCCGCGGGTCTTCCCCGCGGATGAAGGAGCGGCCGCCCGCGCCGCCAGGGTGCCCACTGCCATCATTGAGCTCCGAGTGCCAGCTCGCGCGTGCGCCATTGCATCATGTAATCGCCGGCGACCCGCACGAGCGCGCTCGTCGCGTAACCGACCGCCCCCAGCGTGATCATCCCGATCACGATCGTCGGGTAGCGCACCATCGTGTAGGACGTGTTGATCACGTAGCCGAGGCCGTACTGCCCGGACACCATCTCCGCCGCGACGAGCGAGAACCACGACACGCCGATCGAGATCTGCAGTCCCGTGAAGATGAACGGCAGCGCGCCCGGCAGGATCACGTGGCGGAACACCTGGCTCTTGCTGGCGCCGAGGCAGTTGGCGGCCCGGACGTACGATTCGTCGATCGACTCGACGCCGAGCATCGTGTTGAGAGCCGTCGCGAAGAACGAGGCCAGGAACGTGAGGAAGATGACCGCCGATTCCGTCGCGACGAACATGACGATCGCGAGCGGCACCCAGGCGAGGATCGGAATGGGCCGCAGCGTCTCGAAGATCGGGAAGACGTATTCCTTGAACTTCCGCGACCACCCGAGGAAGAGTCCGACCGGCACGCCGAGCAGGGTCGCGAGGAAGAACGCCTGCGTGACTCGCCAGACGCTGACCCAGATGTGCTTGTAGTACTCGTCGGTATAGAGCGAGAGCCCATAGGTCGGCTCGCGGGCGAGCCACTCCTTGATCACGGTGGTGATGCCGGGCATCTCGCGAAAGCGCGGCAGCTTCCAGACCTCGACCGACAAATACCAAAATCCCAGGAACAGCACGAAGCCGATCAGCATGAGATACGGGCGGGGACTCTTGAGCCAGAGCGACATCCGATAGAGCGTGAGGTTCATGCTCTGGGGGTCGCCCGCATGCAGCTTGCGGTGGATTCGGCGCAGCTGGCCGGTGAGGTCGGGAACGGTGAACTCGCTCGAGATCATCGTCGCGAACCGGCTCATCACGACGTCGCCGACGTCCGGCTCGGCCGCGAGCGCGCGCAGCAACGCTTCGCCGCCGATGCGCACGAGCTCGCTCCGTTGCGTGCAGACCGCTCGCGCGAGCCGGCGGGGCGACTTGTCGAGCAGCGCGGCCCAGCCGAAGACGTCGCCTTTTTTCAGGACCTTCGTCGGCTCCTTCGCGAGCGCGCCGGGGCCGAGCGTGTGCCTCACTTCGCCGGAGACGATGATGTAGAGGTCGTCGGCGATGTCGTCGACCTCGTAGAGGACCGTGCGCGCCTCGCAGGTGACGCGACGGCCGGCCGCGGCGATCCTGCGCAGCAGGTCGGCGCCCGCCACCTGCAGCGGCATGGTCTGTCGGAGGATCTCGACGACTTCGTCCTCGGCGTGGTCTTCGACCGTTACTGCGGACAAACTTTCCCCCTATGGATCCATTGGCGCACGAACGGGTGCGCCGCCGTTGATGCAGCCGGGCGCCGCTACTTCGGTGCTTTGGAAATGTCCTGCGCCTTGATGGTGCCGAGCGGCAGCGTCACCTTCGCCTGGGCCGCAACTTTTCGCGCGATCGAATCGTCGAGCGCACCCGGCGCCGGCTTGTCGACGTCGATGGCCTTGGCTTCCTTCAGGTAAACGTATGTTTCGGCCAGCAGCTTCTGCACGCGGTCGTCGAACACGAAGGGCTTCTCGTCGCGGATGGGGCTGCCGCCGGCGCTCGTCGGGATCTGGCCGTAGAGGGAGAACCACGCCATCGGAACGGTGATGCCTTGCGTCTGATCCTTGACGTACTCGGCGACTTTGGCCGCGTTCTTCGGGTCGAGCACGAACTGCTGGGCTTCGAGCTCGGTCTTGAGCCACGCCTCGACGATGTCGGGGTGCGCCTTCATGAAGTCCTCGCGCATGGCGATCGCGCCAGCATCGGGAATCCCGAACGTGTAGCCGGTGGCGACGATCCGTGCGCTGCCGTCGCCGACGATGTCGCCGATCCGCGAGACTGACGGTTCCCACAACACGGCGCCGTCGATCTTGCCGGTCCTCAAGTTCGTCGCGATGACTTCGATCGACTGATTGAGGATCTGGGCCGGCTTGATCTTCGTCTTTTCGATGATGAGGCCGAGGAAGCGATGCGCGCAGCTGCCCTGCGGCGTCGCGATCGTCTTGCCGTCGAGCCACTTCACCGCCTCTTCCGGCGACGCGAACTTCGGCGCATCGGCGCGAACCATGATGACGTTGCAGCGCTGGCCCGCCGACATGCCGGTATTGGCGACCAGGTTGATCGGCGCGACGCTGCGCTTCGTCGTCGCGACGACTGCCGGCATGTCGCCCAGGTAGCCGATCTGCTGCTTGTTCGCGAGCATCTGGTTGACGATGATCGAGCCCTGCAGTGCATTCTGGAACTCGACCTCGCTGCCCGGCGGCAGGTACTTCTTCCACAGGCCCGTCGCGCGAATGACGACCGCCGAGTAGGAGATCGTGTCGTAGGGCTGGTACCCGACGACCAGTTTGACGGCCTCGGCCGCGGCAGCGGGGCCCGGATGAAACCCGCCGACGCCCATGGCCACGAGCACTGCTGCGAGCGCACTGCGGATCGTAGGTTTCATTCAGGCTCCTTTGTTTTCACTGGCGATTGTCCGGCTCGGCCTACTTGGCGCCGGTGTACGCGGAGTCCGGCAGCTGCTTGATCTCGCCGAGCGGCGCGGTCAAGCCGCGCTCTTTGAGGACTGCCTGCGCAAACTCCGGCATCACCGCATCAGGACGGAGCGTCGCCGAGCTGATGCTCTTGATCTCGAACAGGAACGCCGAGGCGCGCTTGATGAGCTCCATCGCCTCGGGAGTGAACGCATAGGGGAGGATGATCCGCGTCGGAGTGCCGCCGCCTTCCTTGGGATAGGTTCCGTAGGCCGCCATCCACAGCACCTTCTGGGAAAAGCCCGTCGTCTGCTCCTGCGCGATCTTCGAGATCTCCATCGCATTCTTCGGGTCGGCGAAGAACTGCTGCGCGTCGAGCTCGGCGTTGAGCCACGCCTTGACGACGTCCGGCCGTTGCTTGATGAGGTCGGCGCGCATGCCGAGGAACCCGGCATCGTTCTCGCTGACGGACGCTCCGGTAGCGACCTTGCGTGCAAGCCCCTCCTGCACGAGCCTCGAAACCGTCGGTTCCCAGATCACCGCGGCGTCGATCTTGCCCGCCCGGAAGTTGCTCGTGATCACCTCGATGTTCTGGTTGAGATAAGCCGAAGGCGTGACGCCGGCCTTCTTGAACACCGCCTGGGCGAAGCGGTCGGTGCAGCTGCCCTTGGGCACCGCGACCTGCTTGCCGTCGAGCCATTTGATCGCTTCCTGGTCACTCGCGAACTTCGGCGCGTCGTTGCGCACGAGGAACACGTTGCACTGGTCCCAGCCCATCCCGACGACGGCTACGAGGCGCACGTCAGCCACTTCGGGTTTGGTTGTCGACACGATCGCCGGCATGTCGCCCATGTAGCCGATGTGCTGCTTGCCGGCGAGCAGGTTGTTGACGATGATCGCGCCCTGCAAGCCGATCTGGAAGTCGACCGTCGATCCCTTCGGCAGGTACTTCTCGTAGAACTTCTTGCTGCGCATGATCACGCCCGACCACGACTCGGTGTAGTAGGGCTGGTAGCCGACCACGAGCTTGACCGGATCGCCGACCTTGCCGAAGTCGATGTCGGCGGCGACCGCTGACGTCGCGGCGATCGTGCCCGCGCAAAGCGCGCCCACAAAGCCCAGCAAACGTTTGAACTGCGTCATGGCGTCCCTCCTTTGTTGGTTCGCGTTCGTTGTGATGGATGCTCGGGAAGACAACTCTCGATGGAACATGCGCGCCTCCTATTTCGATCCGGAGGACGCGAGGTAGCGGGCGATCAGCGAGGCGAGGCGGCGCATCACGACATAGCCCGATGCGGCGTCTTGCTCGAGGAGCGCGAGCGTCTGCTTGCCGTCGATGCGCAGCAAAGTGGAGTCTTCGAGGCACGTCGCGCGAGCGATGCGCTTTGGCGTGTCCTCGACGAGCGCCGCCCACCCGAACACTTCGCCCTTGCGCAGCATGAAGCCGGCGGGGGAGAGCCGCTCGTCGCGCCCGATCAGGAATTCGACACGTCCCGATTCGAGCACGTAGAAATCGTCGGCGGGATCGCCGAAGTCGTAGCAGATGCTTCCGGCGGGCCGGTCCTCTCTTTTCGCGAGTGCCGAGATCGCCGCAAGGGTTTCGGCGGAAATGCCGCCGAAGAGCTCCGCCACGTTGAGCGCACTTTGCGAGACGACATACAGGCCGTCGCCTTCGACGCGAACCGGGAAGCTCTCGAGCGGCGCCTCGGCAAGCCCCAGCGCGGCGCCAGTGCGGATGTCCCACTGCCACAGGTGCTGATGACAGGTGAGCACCGAGCCGTCGTACAGCCCTTCGCACAGCGGCACTTCCTGGTGCGGGCACATCGCCTGATAGGCGAAGTAATCGTCTCCCGAGTTGACCACCAGGAGCTTGAGGCCGTCCTGCGTCTCGCACTGGATCATGCCGTTGGCGGGAACTTGCTCACGAGGGCAGACGAAGCGCATGGTGTGAAGAGTGCCCTCAGCTGAACTTGTCGTAGCGGATGTGATCGGTCGGCAACTTGGCCTGCAGCAGCAGCATGCGAATCGACGCGTCGACACAAGGCGGCGGACCGGCCAGATAGGCGCGCACGTTCTGGTATTTGCCCTGCATGGCCTTGCCCGCGACGTCGTGCACCATGCCCTGGTCGAACGCGAGCGCCGGATATCGGGTGTGCGCCTCCGCCGGCACGGGCTCGTCGGAGAGCGCGATCGTCACCTTGAGCCGGTCCGGGAACTCGCGGGCAATCCCGGAAAGCTCTTCCAGATAGAAGCCGTCTCCGAACGTCCGCACGCCGAAGAACACGTAGCCATTGAACTGGTCGAAGTAGCGCTCCTGCCGGGCGCGGGAAAGGATCGACATCATGCCGGCAATCCCGCTGCCCCCGGCCACGCAGAGAATGTGCTTGCCGAGATTGGGGTAGAACGTCGCTGCGCCGAGCGGCCCGAAGATCTCGACCGCCTTGCCTTCGGCCGCACCGTCGAACAGCCATTCCGATGCGCCGCCGCCGGGCTTTTTCTTGATGACGAAGTCGAGCGAAGTGGCGCCGCGCTCGAAGTTCACCATCGAGTAGCCGCGATAGCCGGGGACGCCCGGCACCTGCATCGCCACGAACTGGCCGGCGTCGAAGTCCGCGGGGCTCTCGAGCTCCACCGAGAAGCTCATCACGTCGCGCGTCAGCGCCTTGGTGTGCCGGATCGTGCCGGCGCGGAACTCGGGAATGCACGCGCCGGGGTCCATGTTGTAGACGAAGTTCGCGACTTCGACGGTGCAGTCGCCGACGGCGACGCACTGGCACATCAGGAACTCGCCGGGCTGCTTCAGGTACTTGCGCCCCGACGCTTCGGGCCAGCGGTCGTCTACGTCGCCTTCGATGAGGCGCGCCTTGCAGGTGCCGCACGTGCCGCTGCCGCATTCGTAGGGGAGGTTGATCCCGGCAGCGAGCCCGGAGTAGAGCATGCGCGTGCCGGGCTCCGCCTCGAAGTGATAGGTGCGATTGCGGGCGTTGAGCTGGACGCGCACTTGGGCTCCTGGCCCTCAGAACGGAACGTGGTAGCCGAAGCCGAACTGACGGGTCTCCAGCCGGACGATTCGCTTGGCGAGCCGGGGCGCGTCGCCTTCCAGGCTCACCGTGTCGAGGTAGCGTCCGATCGCGAAGAGCTCGGTCGCTCCGCCGTCGAGGGTGGTCTTGTAGACCTGCAGTGCGGACACGACGGCGGCGGACTTCCCATCGGTCGCGGTCTCGACGGTGTACACGTTCGCATGCCGCGCGAGCGGCGAATGATCGCTGTTGTGCCGGGGGAGGTTGTTGAACAGCAGCGTCATTTCCTTCTTGTCGTGATCGAGCCAGACCATGTCCTTGCGGATTTCAGGGCTGAGCGCCATCACCGTATAACGGAAACTGTCGTCGCACAGGCTGAGGTAGCCCTTGTAGTCCATGGCGTCGAGCGCAAGGCACGAGCGATAGACCAGCTCCTCGATCGCGATTCTGTCGGGCTGCATCGGCGTGGTGTTATGCGTTGGACTCAAAGTGCGCTCGAGGCGAGGCTCACGCGACCGTCTCGACCTGGCGATCGCCGTGCGGATCGAACGCTTCGCGCTCCATCCGCTTGCTCCACTCGGCATAGAAATGCCGCATGCCGCCTTCGTCGTGGATGGTCATGTTCTCCTCGCGACCATGGAGGATCCAGGTGGCTTCGCTCCCCGGTTGCATAGCCCGTCCCTGCCCGTGCACGGCCAGCAGGTCCTCGTGCAGGTTGCGGCCGAACGGGCCCCAGATGGTGTTGTGGTCGCGCACGCGCTGCGTACGCTCTTCCGGTGTGTCGCTCTTCAAACCCAACCCGCGAAACTCGATCAGCAACTTGTTGGGACCGAGCGGGATCGACGTGTCCATCCGCAATACCGACGTGCGGAGATTGAAGGTCATCGCCGGGAAGATATCGATCAGGATCCAGCCGCCGGGCGCCAGGCCGGGCCAGCCGACGCCGCGCTCCTTGCTGCCTTCGTACGCGTCGTACTTGATCGTCATCGAGCCGACCGACGCGTGCCCGTTCGGATAGCCCGTGTACTTACGGTCGAAGTAGCCCGGCTGCATCATGCCGGTGACGCGATTGAAGTAGTGCAGATAGTCGTGATAGAACTCGCTGTTCGTGTCGTGCCACAGCTTGTAGTTCGTGTGAACGATCGCCTTGTGGTAGTGGAACACCTCGAGCGGCATCGACATGTATTCCTCGAGCATCGAGAGCGCGTCGCCGATGTACTCCTTCAGCGTGCAGGCGTTGTCGTCGAGGTTGACCCAGACGAAGCCGCCGTAGCCGATCTCGGCGCGCACTTCGCGCAACCCCGCGTCTGCCTTGCAGTAGCGCTTCTGGAAGCCCTGGTCCTCGCGCGTGATGTCGACGCAGTTGCCCTTGGTGTCGAACGACCACTGGTGAAAGATGCAGGTGATGCGCTTCGCGTTGCCGACCGGATCGTAGAGCAGCGTGTTGCCGCGATGCGGGCAGACGTTGTAGAACGCGCGCACCCGCTGGTCCTCGCCGCGCACGAGGATTAGCGGCGTGCCGGTGGGATGCGTGAACGTCCGATAATCGAACGCCCCAGGCAGCTCGGACTCGTGGCAGCCGATGATCCAGCTGCCGTTGAAAACCTTCTGCTGTTCCTCGCGGAAGATCGACTCGTCGGTATAGATCCGCGAGTCGACGAAATGCGAGCTCGGAAACTTCGGGCGGTTCATCCACTGTTCAGCATTGCGAGACATAGACGACTCCTGATTCGAACGCTTTACGCTTCGACCACACCGCATCCGATGCGGTCTCCGGAATTTCCCCCCGGATCGGTCTTGAGATCATCCGGGTCGGCGTGGACGATCACGCCTTTGCCGACCACGCCGTTCGGGCCCGTGCCGACCGAAATGCCGTCCACCATGACGGAGACCGTCGCCTTGCCGTATTCGTTCGCCGTCAGGTTCCCGAGGTCGCCGCCGTGGCGCACGCCCGAGTCCGGCGCACCGTGCTTCATGCTGCCGGGATTGAAGTGCGGGCCGGCGCTGGCGGCGTCGGGCGCCGTGCAGTCGCCCTTTTCGTGAACGTGGAATCCATGGCGCCCCGGGTTGAGCCCGGCGATCTCGCCTTCGACGCGCACTTTCGTGCCGACCTGCGTGAACTTGACCGAACCATGCGCCTGCGAACCGCTCGCCGGCCGCACGATCGCCGTGGCGGAAGGGCCGTCCGCCGCAGCCGGCGCCATGGGCGTCGTCGAGCAGGACGAAAGGCACACAGCACAGGCGGCGAGCGTAAGTGCATTCTTCATGTAGGTCCTCCTGACGGGGCGTGGGCTCGGTCGTTGTCGGTTATACAATTCGCAATGGATCGCCATCGATCACGCATCGGTTGCTTAGGCTGTCTCCAAGGCAGGAGATACGAGAAGGCCGGCATTGCCATTGCCGGCCCGGCTCAAGACGCAGGACCCGCGCGCCCCTCATCGATCACTTGCAATTCGTCATGCAGCGCACCGCTTTCGTGTCGGGACGATCGTCGACGATGAATCCGTTGCGGTTGGGCATTTGAACCTGCGCGAGCGTGTTCTGATCCATCACCGCGTTGTCCGGGATGATCCCGTTGAGGTTGAGGAGATACGCCGACACAGCGTAGATCTCGTTCGTCGTGAGCGACTGCGGATGGTCCATCGGCATCGCGCGGCGGATGTAGTCGAACAGGATCGGCGCGTAAGGATACATGCTGCCGGGCGTCAGCACGCGGGTGGTCGTCTTGAACGACCCGATGCCGCCGACCATCGTTCCGTACACTGCGCCGCCCTTCGCATCTGCACCGTGGCAGGCGATGCATTTCGCGTCGTAGACGGTCTTGCCTTCGGCGACTGTGCCGCGACCCACCGGCAGGCCCTTGCCGTCAGTCGTTCGGATGTCGATGTCCCATGCGGCAAGATCGGCGTTGCTGATGGGCTTGCCGAACTTGACGTGGGGACTCGGCGGCGCGGCCTGTGTCGTCGACCCTTGCTGCGTCGCGCATCCGGCCGCGGTGAGAGCCACCGCGAGAACGGAGAGGAGGCTAGGCGATCGCATTCTTCACCTCCCCACTCGCGCTGACGGACCAAGGGAAAATGCCGTTGTGATGCTGGACGAATCCGACGATTGCCCGCACCTTCGTGATATCGGCGACGGTCGGCTGCACGTAACCCGTGCTGTCCACCGCGCGGCTCGCGATCGTCGCGGGGCCGCCTTTCCAGTCCCAGGCGTAGCGGAAGCGCGTCAGGCACTTGTCCAGCACGGGCTCTTCCAGGCGTGCTTCGCGCCACGTCGCTCCGCCGTCGACGGTGACGTCGACCGCGCGAATGGTGCCGTTGCCGGACCATGCAAAGCCCTGGATCTCGTGCATTCCCGGCTTGATCGACATACCGCCCGAGGGGCGCGTGATGACCGACTTGCATTCCATGTCGAAGCTGAACTGACGCCACATGCCGTCGGGCATCGGATCGGTATAGCGCGCCGTTTCGCTGCGGAAGTTCCACGGCTGATCGCCGACCTTGATGCGACGCAGCCATTTGACGCAGACGTTGCCTTCCCAGCCGGGAACGAACAGCCGCACGGGGTAGCCTTGCTCGGGACGAAGCATCTCGCCGTTCTGCGCATACACGATGAGGCAATCGTCGAGGACCTTCTTGAGCGGCACGCTGCGGACGTGCCCCGCGCCGTCGGCACCCTCGAACATGACCCATTTCGCGCCGGGATCAATGCCCGTTTCATCGAGAAGCCACGACACGGGAACGCCGGTCCACTGCGCGCACGACAAGAGGCCGTGCGTCTGCTGCACGGTCGTCGACGCTGCCTTGAGCCAGTCGGTGAGACCGTTGCCCGAGCACTCCATGAAATAGAACTTCGAGACCGCCGGATAGCGCAGCAGGTCTTCCATCGTGAACTCGAGCGGCTGCTTCACCATCCCGTGAATCACGAGCCGGTGCTTGGCGGGATCGATGTCCGGTGTGCCGTTGTGATGCCGTTCGTAGATGAGGCCGTTCGGAGTGATGATGCCGTGCTGGTCCTGCAACGGCGTGAAGCTCCAGTCGGAAAAGTTCTGCCGGTTCTTGAAGACGTCGGTGCGGCGGCGGCGGACATTCGATTCGAACTTCGAGGGCACGCCGTAATCGTTCTCCGGAATCGGCTTGCCGAAGGTCTGCATGCTCTCCGGAACGGCAAGCGGCGCCGCGGCGGCGAGCGATGCGCCGCCCGTTAGCACGCCGCCTGCAAGCGTGCTGCCGCGCCGAAGGAAATTCCGGCGCGCGGGATTGCTGATGGTGGGAGAAATGTCGCCGGATGACGCTACCGGCAGCACCGAATCCGTGAACCCATCGACAACGGTTCCGGACTTGAAGTCACGTTTCGTTGGCATGGTGCGACCTCCTTTCGGTCGATGCAGCAAGGCCTTTTGTGCAGGCTCTTAAAACCTCAAACTTTATAGCACTTCCACCTGCGCGCAGCAACACGTCACGTCAGCGGCTGCGCATTGAACGCATCTATGGCCGCATACCAAAAGTCCCTGCGGCATTTCGTCAATCGATGAGTGATTCGTGCCTTCCTCGAGCGTGCCGGCTACGGCCGCTTCGGCGTCTTGTATTCGATTTCCTTCTGCAACGGCTTCCAGACCGTTTCGAAACCGACAAATCCCTTGTCGTTCGGCGCCATCTGACGCGTGGTGAAAAAACGCGTCTGGCCGTCAGGAACTTTAGGGGGCTGCTTCTGCTCGCTCATACGTCACCTTTCCTTGCCGTGAAGTGAAGACCGTCGGTGCAATCAATCGTGGCTGAAACTCGTCCTATGCCATTCAACGCCGCCGTTCAAACAGGCTTCAAAAGCGACGCGTCGATACCCACGTTCGCATTGATTGCTCCGCCTGCTCTCATCTCTTCCTCCGTTGCGTCGCGAACGCTCAGTATCTCGAGCGCAAAGACGACCTCTCTGCCGCAAAGCGGATTGTTGCCATCGACCGTCAGTGTCTGCTCATCCATCCGCGTCACGAGAAACGTGCGGGCCTTGCCCTTGTCGTTCTCCATGATGATGGATGTGCCCACCTGCCGATACTCCTCGGGGATGTTCTCCAGGCGATCGGTAAAAACCAGCGACTCGTCCCTGGGACCGAAAATCCGGTTGCCATCGATCGGCACCTCGATGACATCGCCGGCGGACTTTCCCTCGAGCTCACGATGGACGGAGGGGGCCAGCACTTCGTTGTGTCCGTGAACGTAACCCAGCGGAAACTCGACTCTGGTGATGACATGCCCCGACTTACTGTCGATCACCTTGTAGGTGAGCTCGACCAGGCTGCCATCGCGGATGACTTCGCTCACGTCAAGACTCCGAACGAAATGCTCTCTCAGAAAATGGATGCACCGAAAATCCTCACCTTTCCATCTTCGTATCCGAGGACAAGTCTGCCGAGCCATTCGCCTGGCTTCTTGATGCTCCGCTGCCGGTAGAGAACGGTCACGTGCTCGCCCCGGCGGATGATGCCGAGCGAGTCGAATTCCAGAGACAAGCTTCTCGCCAGCTCGCTGTTTGCGAATTGGTGGCCCGCCACGATTTGATCCATGGCAAGTGCGAGGGACTTGGAGAAATTCTTTGCGAACTCTCCGTATGCGCCTTCGTTCGAATATTTGACGAGGTCGCGCCACAGGGGGTCGGCCAAAGCCAGAATCTCTTCGTCGGCTTTTTCGACAATGTTCACTCGATGATCGATGACGCTACTGGTCATCGGCAACCAGGTGATAGCAAGGTGCCTTTTCCATGGTGTACTCGCCCGTTTGCGGATCGCGACGTGAAACGGTGAGCACGTGCCAGTTCTGGTCGTCCACCTTCATGGCATCGCCTCGATAGTAGTAACCGGGCCAGCGGGTCTCCTTGCGGAACAGCGTGTGCTGGGTGACGCACTCGGCAGCGCGATGGCGGTGCATCAATTCCCACGCACGCAGCAACTCGTGAATGTCCTCGGCGGCCAGACTTTGCAGGTCTTCCTCCATGATCGCGAGCTTCTTGAGAGCGATATTGAGGAGCTTCTCGTTGGTCATGTAGCTGACGGTCACGCCGCCGCAATACTCGTCCATCAGCTTCTGGAGACGGTCGAGACCCTGCTTGGGATTGATGTAGTGCGGGTTGACGTCACCCGCCACGATCGCATTGCGGTAGAGCTTGTAATGCTCCAGGGGCTTGAAGATCTCTTTCTTGCGGCGGTTGATCTGCTCGTCGGATACGACGATGCCTTCGGCCTTTCCGTCGTCGATGTACTTGCAGGCCGCTTTCGCGGCGAGACGTCCTTCGGTGAACGAGCCGGAAGAGAAGGCGTGCGGCGTGCCGCCGACCGCGTCGCCGGCGCCGAACAGGCCTTCGATCGTCGTCATGCGGTTATAGCCCCAGAAGTACTCGGGCGGGGACACGTCTTCGGGCCCCGAGCACCAGGCACCCGAGCCTGTGGCGTGGGAACCCATGACGTACGGTTCGGAGGTGGTCAGCTCGGGATTCTCGTGCTTGGGATCGACGTCGGTGGAAGCCCATAGAACCGCCTGGCCCACGGTCATGCCGAGAAAGTTCTCCCAGCCGACCTCTTCCAGATGAGGATCCTGGAAGGCGCGCATGGTCACCATGTGGATCGGACCGCGGCCGGCGTTGACTTCGCTGATCAACGCGTGGTTGCGCAAGCACGTCGGGATCGGCCGATGGGTCAGGTGGGAAGCTTCCGGATCGAGATATTCCTTGCCGACCATCTTCTGCAGCTCCGGGAACCACTTGGATTCGTACTCTTCGCCCAGGCCGTTCTGCGTATAGGTTTTCAGATGCAGGAAGTAGGCGCCGACCGGGCCATACCCGTCCTTGAAGCGCGCCAGCACGATGCGATTTTCCATCTGCGTCATCTTGGCGCCGGCATTGATCATGAGCCCATAGGCGGACGCGGATGACCAGGGCGCGTACCAGGTGCGGCCGGAACCTTCGCCCACGGAACGCGGCTTGAAGATGTTGGAAGC
>Ga0070675_100002326_pt1 | contig 14134 bp, 9 predicted proteins | sample KBSM43metaG_FD_65343 | JGI IMG/M metagenome (GOLD analysis project Ga0070675, IMG submission 65343) | Miscanthus rhizosphere microbial communities from Kellogg Biological Station, Michigan, USA - KBS M4-3 metaG | ecosystem: Host-associated > Plants > Roots > Rhizosphere > Soil ...
GGACGTAGGTGTCCTTGATCTTCTTGCGGTACTCCGGATACAGCGTGCCGGGATAACCCAGGACAGCCTCGCTTGGCAGGCCGTAGAACTTCACGAACTCGTCGAAGAACGGGTTCCTGTCCGGCGGGAAGTGCGGCACGCTGTCGCCAGGCTCATGTCCCTCGAAGCCCGGCACGCACGGGTCTCGATAGTCGAGCGGCGTCGGCGAGAGCCGGAAGCTCTTCGACACGATCTCGGGTTCCACGAGGTAGACGGGATCGCGCGCCACCATCAGGACCGTCAGCACATCGCCGTGCCGATAGAACCGCCAGTCGATCGTCGCCTCGTCGGTCAGCGGCACCCCGGTCTTGCGGATGAAGCCGGCCTGCATGTGCGTGGTACGCGCAGCGAGGGCGCCTCCCTCCCACCGGCCGGTCGTAAAACCCGCCTGTGTATGGAGGGCGTACTGGGATGGGTGCGGCCGGCCGTCCATCCAGATGACCAAGCCGTTCCAGTCCTCCCACGCATCGATCGTGTAGGACACGACGCGGTTGGTGGCAGGGTCGGCCTGAGTCGACATGCGAAGGCCGAAGGGGCCGAGCACCGCGTAGGACGCACCCCAGCCCTGACACTGCCGCTCGATCAAAGACTTCTGCGACTCGTCGTAGGCGAGCGCCCGCGTCCTGCCCTCGTCGGTCAGCGCCAGGCCGAGGAAGTCCACCGGCAGCGAGTCGTTCTGCACGTCCTCGGTCCCCAGCGGCGCCCACGAACCGGTGGGGTCGAACTGCGCCGACGCCTCGGCGGCGCCAAGCGCGACGATCAACACGCCGAGCGCCGCCCGGCGGGCTACCAGGTCGATGAGCATGGCGCGGGATCCCATTTGGAGCCGTCCGGCTCCTTCTTGAAGTGCGGGCTCACGACGTACGGCGCGCGCAAGTACACCGGATCCTCGATGACGGTGGTGACGAGCAGAAGTTGGCCGCCGTCGGGCAACGGCGCGAGATCGAAGTGCTCCGACATCGTGGCGCGGTCGCTGTAGGGCACGCCGTTCTTTCGCAGGTAGCCGGCGCGAAGGTTCGACGTCGCGACGCGCAGGCTGCCGCCGCCGTCGGGGCCCGTCGCTCGTTCCCATGCGGCAGTGGACACGCCCTGCCAGGTGGAAGCGCTGGACGGCGCGGTGCGCGCCGAGGCTTGTCCCGCCGAAGCCTCGCGAAGGCGGAAGCGGAAGAGGCGCGTCTGCCTGCCGGCGTCGGTGTCGATGCGAAGCGTGTCGGCATCCTGCCACGTGATGTGCAAGCGGCCGGGGACGCTCATGATGTTGCCAGCCCCATACGATTTGCACTGCTCACCCGCGCGCGCATCCGCAGCCGGATCCCAGGCGTTGATGATCGGCACCGCCGCCGGCGTCACGGGAATGCGACGGTATTCACCTTTGGGTGGCGTCACCATCCGATAGCGCCAGTTCTCGGTGACGTAGGACACCCAGTAGCCGGTCAGATCGATCGGCGCCGCCTCGCGGGCCGACGGCGTCGCGGCGCCGCCCGGCCGCTGCGCCTCGAGTGCGGCCGGCACGGCGAGACCGCACAGGGCCAGCACCGCCGCGACGCACCGCCTCACGGCTTCGCTTCTTTCACGAGGCTGCGGTACACCGCCTCGACGAACCGGTCCGTCGTCCACACGCCGCCGCTGTTGCCGTAGCGGCCCGTATAGCCCTTCGCGGGGTTCGCGGCTTTGACCTGCTCGAGCGATCGGCCCGCGTCGATGAGCTCGCGCACGCGATCGCGGACGATCGTCACCATGTCCCGGTACTCGATCACGTCGTACTGGTCGCACAACCGGCCGTGGCCGGGAATGACGAGGGTGCCGGCCTCGCGCGCGACAATCGGCACCGAGGGCACCGCGAGCTCGACCAGGCGGTTCAGCGCGGCAATCTCGCCCTGAATGCTGCCGCCGCGCTCGAGGTCGATGACGGGGAACTGGCGGGTGTCGAGCACGTCGCCGGCAACCACGACATCCGATCGGCGAAAGAAGACGAAGACGTCGCTGTCGGTGTGCGCGGCGGGCTGGTGCAGCACCTCGATCGCTTCGCCGTTCCAGTACATGTACTTGCGCGCGTAGTGAAAGGTCTCGGTCGGCCAGGCGCCGGCCGGGTACGCCGGTGCCGATCCGGACGTCGATGACATGTGCCGCAGTACACCTTCGGCCGCCAGGATGGCGGCGCCCATGGGATTTCTGCGGCCGCTCCGGATGTCGGCTTCACCCGCCTTCGCGAGCACCTCGTTCCCGCCCACGTGGTCGGCGTCCGGCCCGGTGTCGATGACGTAGCGAATGGGCTTCGGTGTGATGCGCTTGATCGCGTCGACGACGGCTGCGGCGCTGGCGGCCGACCCGGCGTCGACGACCACCGCGCCGTCCTCGCCCACCTGGACGCCGATGCTGCCGCCAGCACCGGCGAGCAGGAAGAAATTGGGCCGGACCTCGAGGACCTCGAGACCGCCCGGCGCCACCGCGGGCGCGGCTTGGGCGCCCAACCGCACGGCCGCGCCATGCGTGCCGAGCCACGACGCGGCACACGCAGCCAGAACCGCGGCGAGCCGCGTCCGGCCACCCCGGCGTGTCCGAGCTGATGTCCCGGCTGCTCTCACCGGCGACGAGAGTAGCATGACGACTTCATCGCCACGTGCCTTGCGGCTGCCAGTCGCCGCGGCGGCAGTCGGAGTTCCGAGATGATCGCGACGACGCGTGAGGCGCAGGGCCGGCTGAAGCCGGCCCCCACGTACGTAGGGGCCACCTTGTAGGGGCCGCCTTTAGGCGGCCCTCGACTTAGAAATTCAACTCCAGATTGAGCCGCGCGTAGCGCGCCGGCTGAATCGTGGTCGGAGTCAGCCACGCCCCCGTCGGGGAGTAGCCGTTGTTGTAGCCGGTGACGACGTCGGTGTTCAGCAGGTTGTAGACGTCCACTCCGAACTGCGCGCGTGTCCTGCCGAAGCGGAGGATCTTGGCAATCCGCAGGTCGATGTTGTTCTGCCGTGCCCCGTACAGGGTACCGGGCTCGACCAGGTTGACGGTCACGTTGCCCGACGACAGGTTGCGGCCGAGCGACGGCAGGGCAATCGCGTTGGTGACGACGTAATCGGCCCGTAGCTCCGGTCCGGGGTCGCTGCGCCATGTCCCGCTCACCTGCAGGTCGATCTTGGGCACGATGTAAGTGGCCAGGCCGCGCGCCGAGGTCAGGAAGGGCTCCACGACGCGGCAGTACGGGTTGGCCAGCGCGCCGGTCGACGTGTTGACCCGTGTCGTCTGCACGGCGGTGGTGCTTGCCCAGCTGTAGGTCTCGGGCAGCGCCTGTCGGACGTCGCAGTTGTCCTGAAGCCGCCGGCCGCTGCTCACGCCGCCTTGGACGGTGAGGCCGCTGCGCATGCGCGCGTTGACGTTCACGTCCACGCCGTGCCAGTTTTCCTTCATCTCTCCGAAGTTCGAGGAGAGTTGCGAGTACAGATCCTCCGCTCCGACCTTGTCCGGCACCAGGTTGTAGAGTCCCGTCACCGTGCCGCCGCCGCCGTCCGGCAGGCGTGCGTCCACGGGAACCGGGATGCTGAACGGCGTGTAATCGCTGGTCGCCGTCAGCTGGTTGTTCGCGGTGTAGAAGTTGCCGAACCACCGCCGGAAGTACCCCACCGTGACGCCGACGCGAGGAAGCAGCTCCTGCTGCACCGAGACGCCCATCTCCCAGTTGTAGGTGCGCTTGCCCCAGCCGTGGATGAGGTCGGGATCGAACGACTTCGTGAACGTTTCCTTGCCGAAGTTCTGGTTGTCCATCCGCCCGCACTCGGCGTTCTGTCCGGTGTTCAGCAGATCGCAGTCGGGCACGTAGTTGCCGCGGCGCGGATCGCCCACCGGATAGAACGAGTCATCCCACGTCCGCGTCGTCTGAAGCGCGGTGCGGATCAGCGGGTTGAGATCGAGGTCGCTGTTGCTCGCTGTGAGCGCGGTCAGATACTTGCCGATGTTCAGCTTGACGGCGGTCTTGCCATTTCCGAACAGGTCGTACACGGCGCCCATGCGCGGCGTGACGTCCTTCCAGTGAATTTCGTCGGTCGTACCGGCGGCGTAGAAGACGCGCGTCGGCATCAACTGATAGTCCGGTCCGCCGGCGGCGGTATCGGGATAGCCGGTGCCGATGCCGTCGTAGCGGATGCCGCCCTGGAGGGTGAGCCGCGCGCGGGTGTAGGTGTCCTGCGCGAAGAACGACGTCATCAGGATGTTGCGCTGATACTTCACCTCGCCGGGGTAGACGGCGGTCTGATTCAGCTGATTCGGCACGCCGTTGTTGAACCGGTACTGAACGAACGGCGTGACGTTGAAATACTCCTGGCTCGGGTGGCTGATATTGCCCTGATACCCCACCTTCACGCTATGTGAGCCGGGAATATACGAGGCCGCCGCCCGCATCTGGGCCAGCGTGCCGATCTGATGGCGCTCGAATCCCTGCTGCAGCGGCTGGTTGAAGCGGTAGATGAGGCCGGCAATGCCAGGGATGCTGGGATTGCCCGGGTAGCCGTTGTTGTTCGGGCAGCTCGGGGCGCACTGTTCGACCACGGAGATCATCTGGTCGTTGTGCGACCCGTCCACACGCGGCGCAAGATTGGCGTAGCGCGACAGGTAGTTGCCCCAGCCCGCTTCGAACAGCAGGCGGCTGGTGAAGGGCGACGACCACGACGCCTGCTGGATGTGGCCGGGCGTATAGAGCCTCAGCCCCTGCGCCTCGGGCGTCCGGGTCGCGGTGCCGCCGCCGGTCTTGTTCTGCCGGTCGTACTGCTCGGAGTGGCTCAGGCTCAGCTTGTTGCGCGGCGAGATCTGCCAGGTGAGCCGCGCGATCGCATTGCGCGTCACGCTGTCGACGAACGCCGGGCGCGACGTGTCGAAGTCCACCAGCCACTTCGTGGGGTCGCCGGCGTTGCGGTTGAAGAACATGCCGGGCACGGTGTTCTCGGCGACCACCTCGCGGTAGGTGAGGTAGAACCACAGCTTGTCGCGGACGATCCGCCCGCCGCCCATCGGGTTGAAGTCGTAGACCTTCTTGAGCTCCTGCGGCGAACGGAGTCCCGCGGCCTTCAACGAGTCGGTGTAGTTGCTGCCCTGCATCGCCCCACTCGCGCCCGACAGGAACACCGTGCCGCTGAACGTGTTGCCGCCGTCTCGCGGAATGATGTTCAGCATCACGCCGCCAGTTTCGGCTTCGCCCAGTCCGCCCGATGTCGTCAGCACCGTTTCCTGCGCGCCCGCCACGTTCGAGACCGCGGCGTTCGAGTTGGCGCCTGCCCACCCGGTGTTGATGCCGTCGTGAAGCGTCCGGGAGTCGGACGCACGGGCGCCGTGGATGAGGCCGGCCATGCCACCGCTGCCGCCGGTGATGCCGCCGGAGTCGCCGTTGGTCAAGCCCACGGTCAAACCCGGGACGAGCGCCTGGATGCCGTTGGCGCCGCGCGAGGACGGGATCGCGGTGAGGACGTCGCGGTCGAGGACGGTCTGGACCCGCGCGCTCTGGACGTCGACGATGGGCGACTCTCCGGTGACCGTCACGGTCTCTTCGAGGCTGCCGACACGAAGGTCGGCGTTGACCGAGGCGACGAAGTCGCCAGTGAGCTCGATGCCGTCGCGCTTCACCGTCGTGAAACCGGGCAGCGTGAACGTCACCGCATAGGTCCCGGGGCGCAAGTCGACGACTCGATACTGCCCGGTGCTGTCGCTGAGGACGGAGCGAACCTTTTCAATCAGGACCGGACTGGCGGCCTCCACTGTCACGCCCGGCAGCACAGCGCCGGACGCGTCCCGGACCACTCCGGTGATGGCGGCCTGGGCGAACGCCGCCGCGGGAAGCAGTAACACCATCAAGAGGGATGCCGCCGACCGGGTAAATGGACCCATCGTGTTCCTCCTCGAATAGGCGGGTGTCGCCGGGACAGGAGAATGTGCGGCTTCGCATGCGCGCGTGGTGTAGGGCTAGGTGCTTTCCTCGCGAAGATAGGGGACGACGAACTGACGAACCGGGGGGACTTGGCGCGAGAGTATACACAGTCGGCGGGCACCACCTCACCGCCGAAAACGCTATATCGATTATTCGTCGAAGGCCTTGACGCACGCGCTGATTAGGCCTATATACGCTCCCGTTTCCAGGTCGTCGTGATTGGCCATCGGCCAGTCGTGGTCCGATCGCCACTCGCGTTGCTGTTCGTCTTCAAACCCGAAGGAGCAGCGCATGTTGAAACGGGCCTTGAGTGTTGTGGTTTCCCTGTTTCTCTGGACCCCGGGGTACGCGCAGACGCTCGGCACCATCACCGGTGAGATCAAAGACTCATCCGGCGCGAGCATTCCAGGCTCGACGGTGACGGCGCAGAACGTCGCGACCAATGCGGTGCGCACGCAGGCGAGCAACAACGTCGGGGCCTTCACGTTCCCGGCGATGCCTCCCGGCGTCTACCTCGTCAAAGCGGAGTTGGAGGGCTTCAAACCCGCCGAGAACCGCGTGGAACTGCACGTCGAGCAGACGCTCCGCGTGAGCTTCACGCTCGAGATTGGCGGGGTCGCCGAGACGGCGCTGGTCACCGCCGTCACGCCCCTCCTCACGACGGAAAACGCGACGGTCGGCACGGTCATCGAGAACCGGCGCATTGTCGAGCTGCCGCTCAACGGCCGCAACTATCTCAGCCTGATCGCGCTCAGCCCGAACGTGAGCGCGGGGTTCGCCGGCGCCGGGCAGGCCGGCGATCGACAGGGCGGCTCGCGCGCCAACCAGCAGATCTCGATTTCGGGCCAGCGGCGCGAGTTCAACTACTACACGCTCGACGGCGTCGACAACACCGACGTGAACTTCAACACCTACATCTTTCTCCCGTCGGTGGACGCGCTGGAAGAATTCAAGGTGCAGACAGGCATCTACTCGGCCGAGTTCGGCCGCGCCGCGGGCCAGGTGAACGTCGTCACCAAGTCGGGCTCGAACGCCTTTCACGGCACGGTGTTCGAGTTCCACCGCAACGACAAGTTCGACGCCCGCCCGTACGCCTTCACAGAGGCCCAGGCCGCCGCGCCCAAGCCGGACTTCCGATGGCATCAGTTCGGCTACACGGCCGGCGGCCCGGTGGCCAAGAACCGCCTGTTCTTCATGTCGAACTGGGAAGGCTACAAGGACGACAAGACGTTCCTGGCCCCCTTCACCGTGCCGACGGTGGCGATGCGGGCCGGCGATTTCTCGGCGTACGCCGGGCAACTGCTCGATCCGGCGACGTGCGTGGTGACCGGCGGGGTCCGGAGCTGCCAGCCGTTTGCGGGCAACCGCATTCCGTCGAACCGCATCGCGCCGACCTCGCAGGAGCTCCTCGAGTTCTACCCGGAGCCGAACGCGGCGGGGACGCAGAACAACTACATCGCCCAGCAGGACCGCGTCATCGACCGCAAGCAGTACACCCAGCGCATGGACTTCATCCAGAGCACGAAGTCGCTGTGGATGGGCCGTTACAGCTGGAGTCACGACGACGAAGTGACGCCGCAGCTGAAGTTGAACGGCTCGAAGCTGCTCAACACCGTGCACCAGGGGATGATCGGCAACACCTACACGATCTCGCCCACGGTGCTCAACGAGGCCCGGTTCGGCTACAACTCCTTCTACAACACGTTCGGCCGCGAGCTGGCCTTCGTGCGCGACGTCGTGACGGAGCTGGGCATTCCCGGCATCTCGGCGGGCCCGCCCGAGTCGTGGGGGATTCCGACCATCGGCATCACCGGCTTCAGCGGGTTCGGCGACAGCACGGAAGGCCCCTACACCAACCGGAACAAGGTGTTCGAGTTCACCGACAACCTCTCGTGGTTCCGCGGGACGCACTCCTTCAAACTCGGGGGCACCGTCCGCTTCGATCAGTACAACCAGGTGGGCAACCAGTTCTCGCGCGGCTCGTTCACCTTCGACGGCCGGGCCACCGGATCGGCGACGGGCGCGGCCACGTCGGGCGCCCCGGCGTTTGCCGACTTCCTGCTCGGCACCATGCGCACCGCCGAATCGGCGGTGGCGCTCGCGACCACGAACTTCCGCGCCACGAGCCAGGCCTACTACTTCACCGATACCTGGCGCGTGCGCGACGACATGACGCTCGATTTCGGCATCCGCTACGAGTACGTACCGCCGTGGCTGGACAAGGGCGGCACGCTGATCAACGCCTACCTGCCGTTTAACGACACCGGCCTGCCGGTGGCCGACCTGTCGCGTCATCCGGTGCTGGTGCGCATCGGCGAGGGCGACTTCTACGAGGACTCGCCAATCCGGTTCGCCCCCAACATCCAGGTGTCGCGCAACGGCGAGCTGGGCGGGCGGCTGGTCGACGACGACAAGTTGAACTTCGCGCCGCGCGTGGGATGGGCCTGGGCGCCGAGCGCCAACTGGTCGGTCCGCGCCGGCGCCGGCGTCTTCTACATGCAGGACACCGGGAACCCGCGCTTCGACATGGCCCGCAACGCGGCCGGGCGCCGCCAGGACACTGCCGATCCGCTCCTGCTGAACCTGAACTGGGGCGCGCCGTTCCTCGGCTCGGGCACCAACGTGTGCAGTGTGCAGCCGCCGCTCGTCTGCGTGGTGAACCACTACGTACTCGGCAACTCGTACGACCGCAAGACGCCGTACATGGTGCAGTACGTGTTCAACGTGCAGCGCGAGCTGGGCCGCGCCACGGCGGTGGAAATCGGCTATCTCGGCTCGCGCAGCCACCGGCTCGAGCGGATGTTCGACGCCAACGAGGTGACGCCCGGGCCCGGCAGCCTCCAGGACCGGCGGCCGTATCCGGAGTTCACCAAGATCCAGGAGATCGGCAACGTGGCCGAGGCCCGTTACAACTCGATGGCGCTGAAGCTCACGCGGCGGCTCGACCAGGGGCTGTCCTTGCTGGTCGGCTACACGCTCTCGAAGTCCGAGGACAACGGCAGCGGCATCCGGGTCCTCACCGGCGATGCGCTCTTCCCGCAGAGCAGCAACTGCTTCGAGTGCGAATGGGGGCTGTCGATCTTCGACGTCCGGCACCGCTTCGTGACGTCGGTGCTCTACGAGCTGCCGTTCGGGCCAGGCAAGCCGTGGGCGACGGACGGCGTGGCCGGTGCGGTGCTGGGCGGCTGGCAGATCAGCGCGATCGTGAACAAGTCGAGCGGCTTCCCCCGCGATCCGCAGGTCGGCAGCGACGTCCCCAACACGGGGTCCCAGACGTATCGTCCGAACCTCGTGGCGGGGCAGGATCCCAACGACGGCCCACAGACGGTGCAGCAGTGGTTCAACACGGCGGCGTTCGCGCGGCCGGACGCCTTCACCTACGGGAACGCCGGGCGCAACATCGTCGTCGGTCCGGGCATCTTCACCACGGACGCGTCGATCATGCGGACCTTCTTGTTCGGGGGGACCAGGTCGCTGCAGTTCCGGCTGGAGGCGTTCAACGTGTTCAACAACCCGGTGTGGGGCGATCCGCAGATGTCGATGGCGAGCCCGCTCTACGGGACGATCAACACCACGCGCATCCCGATGCGCGAACTCCAGATCGGCCTGAAGTTCGCGTTCTGACCTCGCGTCAACGAGGCGGTGCGCCGCACCGCCTCGTTGTGCACGCCTTTCTGGTTCCTGTCTCCGTGATCCTCGATGTCGCCTCTTACCGCGGCTTCACCCAGGGCGGCGTCCACGTCTTGATCCGCCCGTCCCACAGGCTGCGGTTGTTCTCCTCGCACGAGTACTCCAACAACGGCGCGTCCATCAGCCTGAAGATGCGCTCGTTGGTCCACGCCTTCGTATAGGTCTTGGAGTCCTCCACCGTCACCGTATAGGCCATGCGCGCGCGGTCGAGGCGAGTGAACCTGTGCGTCAGGTGCAGCGTGTCGCTGTGCGGATGACCGACCGTGTCCAGGCGCGTGTAGCCATTGAAGCCGCGCGTCTCGACCACCAGCGTGTCGCCGTCCCAGCGGCCGATCGAGTAGCCGAACCACGTCGGATTCCCCTCCGCCTGTTTCGGAAACTCCCGCGCGAACGGGATCGTGTGGTGCCACGTGTTGATCTCGAAGAGCAGGGCGACGTGGCGCTCGTCCTGGATGATCTGGAACGGATAGGGCGCGTTGATCGAACGCTGCAACCCGAAGGGGAAACAGCTCCCGGTGTAGTCGCCGCTGGCGGCGTCATAGCCGGACCAGTCGGCGAGTCCCCATGCCGTGAACGGCAACTCGGCCTTGTTCCCCTTCGCGGCCAGCGCCTGCCGCATTTGCGGCGTGTCGTCGGGCGAGAACGGCGCTTCGGCGTAGCCTCGCTGGTCGCGACGGTTCACGGTCATGTCCGGCACGTATGGCGGCATCCACACGCCGCTCAGGTCGGGCCTGCCGTCCGCGCGCCGTGGAGGCCCGTCGCCGGCCGCGGCAACGCCGCCCGGCGCCTGCCCGGCGGCGTGCATCGAGAGCGCAAATACGAACAAGGCCATCCATGCGAGTTGGGTACGTGCGTGCATGCGGCGAATGATAACGCTCCGGCACCGGCCGAGCGGCACCTGAAGGCTCCTGTAGAGTAGGGCCATGTCACTGCCGATCCTGGCCAAGAGCGGCGGCGCGTCCGCGCCGGTCGTCGTGACCACGTCTGAATCGGGCGACCAGACGGCGGACGACGAGATCCTCTGCCCACGGTGCGGATGGCGCCCGGCGGCGGCGAGCCGCTGGCACTGCGCGTGCCTTGGGACGCCGGAACCGTTCTTCGAGGCCTGCGGCGCCGTGTGGAATACGTTCGACACGCGCGGGCGCTGCCCGGGGTGCCAGCACCAGTGGCAATGGACGACGTGTCTCAGCTGCGGTGTGGCATCCCTGCACGAACACTGGTACCGACGTGGGGCCCGGGACGGCGGTGGATCGTAGCGCTCACGCCGCCAAGCCGATGGCGGGCTACCCCGGTCTGGCCGCGTCATTGATCTCGAATGCAGGAGGGGGAATACTCGTGCGCGACTGGCGACGGGGGCAACGGGCCAGGCGGCTTCACTGCGTGGAGGCGTACATGATGCGGTCACGGTTTCTTGTGTTGGCTTTCGGGGTTGCAGTCTCGGCCGGTTCAGCGGTCTTGGCGGCCCAGGCGGGGCGGCCCGCGCCGGATCCGGTGGCGGCTCGCGTGCAGACGCTCGAGGACCGCGAGGCGATCCGTGCGCTGCTGGTCGCCTACGCGAGCACGCTCGACAACCGGGACTTCGCGGGCTTCGAGCAGTTGTGGGCGAAAGACGCGGAGTTCGTTGGCGGGGCCGGCAACAACGCGAAGGGGCCGGCCGCGATCCGCGACCTGCTGCAGGGGCTGCTCACGAAGAACGCGGCCCCGACGCCGGGGCGGGACTTCCACCTCGTGATGAACCAGACCGTCGACGTGACCGGCGACATGGCCACCGGATACAGCCGCGGCACGTGGGTCTCGACCAACGCCGAGAAGCGGCTGCAGGTCTCGATCGTCGCCAACTACTACGACCAGTTCGTCAGAGAAGACGGGCGCTGGAAGTTCAAGCGCCACCAGATCGGCGGGATGCCGCCCGCCTCGACCGGATCGCGCTAGGGCCCACTCCATACACAACGAAGGGGGGCATATGACGAAGGCTCGCCTGTCCACTTTGGCCTTGCTGCTCGTGGTGTCGATCCCGGCCGTCTCCCGAGCCGAGGTGGGGCTGCTGCGCACCGCTCAGACTCTCGACGAGGCGCGTGGCTACTGCCTCGACGTCGCCGGGTTTGGCGCCACGCTTCGTCTCGACGATCCGCTCCAGGCGCACACCTGCAAGTACGGAGCGGAGCTCGACGATCAGCGCTTCGAGCCGCTCGCCAACGGCGCGATCAAGGCGAGCCTCTACGACCGCTGCCTGGCGGCAACCGCGATCGAGCCCGGCGCAAAGCTCGTCGTTCGCACGTGCACCGCGGCACCCGCACAACGCTGGACGATGACATCGGGCCGTCTCAGCCCGGAGTCGCGGCGCGACCTGTGCGTCTCCGTTGCAAGCACGAAAGGCGAGATCGCGGGCACGCCGGCGCTCATCACACCCGTCTACCGGCGCCGCGATGTGAGCCTGGAGCGATGCGACGACACGCAACAGGCGCGCCAGGCGTTCCGATGGTCGCAGCCCGATGAACGCGGGCTGAGCACCGCCAACGTCGTCCGCAGCCGCATGCCCGCGGATGTCGCGAAGCAGCTCGCGGCGTTCGGAACCGAGTTCGACGGCGACATTGCCGCCAAGACCGGCAAGATCTACGCGTCGCAGCCGCGTGTCTACGAACCGGGCGAGATCAAGGTCGCGAAGAATCTCGCCTACGGCCCGCACGAGCGGCAACAGGTCGACATTCACACCGCCACGGTCCGCAGGTCCGACCATCCCATGCCGGTGGTGGTCGTCTTCCATGGCGGGGGGCTCGTCGGCGGCAGCCGCGCGGGTACCACCAACGTGGCCGACTACTTCGCGAGCCTCGGATACGTGGGCGTCAACGGCGGCTATCGCCTCGCGCCCGATTCGAAGTGGCCCGAAGGCGCGCGTGATGTCGGCGCCGCCGTGACCTGGCTGAAGAGCCACGCAGCGGAGTACGGGGGCGACCCCGAGCGGATCTTCGTGGTGGGAATCTCGACCGGCGCGTACCACGCCGCCACCTATGTCTTCAGGCCGGAGCTGCTGCTCCCGGGCACCGCGCGCCCCGCGGGAGCGATCCTGCTGTCGGGCCCCTACTCCTTCGACTTCGCGTCACCCTCCAAGGGCGAGCTCGCGTACTTCGGCGAGGACCGCGGCCGATGGCCGGACATGGTGATTCCAGGTCACGTCACCCGCGCCGATATTCCGGTGCTCTTCACGACCGCGGAGTGGGACAACGCGAGGTATCTCTGGCCGCAGGCCGCCGTCTACCGGGAGCTCGTCGAAAAACACGGGGCGCGGCCGCGATACAGGCAGAGTCCCGGCCACAATCATTCGTCGCAACTGCTGTCGGTGGGTACGCCCGACACGAGCGTGTCGAGCGAACTGGTGGACTTCATCGAACGGACTGTGACGAGGGCGGAGTGACGCGATGCCTCGTCCCCTTGAAACCGCGTATGATCCCTCGATTCACGCGCGGGAGGTGTCAATGAAGAGGATGTTCGTCCTGAGCGGGCTGGCCGCGTTCGGCGCGCTCTCGCTCACCGTTGTGGCCGCCCAGCAGGCGCCAAGGCCGGCCGCCTCGGCGATCAAAGTGCAGAAGCTCGCCGACAACCTGTTCGTCCTGAATGCGCTCGCCGGCGGCGCAGGCGGCAACACGTCGGTCTTCGTCACGGCCACGGGCGTCGTCGTGGTGGACACGAAGAATCCCGGCTGGGGCCAGCCGCTCCTCGAAGTGATCAAGACGCTCACCCCGAAGCCGGTGACGCTCATCGTGAACACGCACACACACGGCGACCACGTGAGCGGCAACGTCGAGTTCCCGGCGACGGTCGACGTCGTCACCCACGAGAACACCAAGGCGAACATGATGGAGATGCGGCCTGCCGCCTTCGTCGCCCAGCCGGCGAGCGGTCCACCCCCGAACATCTTCACCACCAACAATGGCACCAACCTGCCGAAGCGCACCTTCAAGGACTCGCTGACGATCGGCAGCGGCGCCGACCGGATCGAGCTGCACTACTTCGGCCGCGCGCACACGAACGGCGACGCGATGGTCCTCTTCCCGGCGGCGCGCGTGCTCCACATGGCCGACGTGTTCCCGACGAAGGGCGTGCCGGGCATGGACGCCAACAACGGCGGCACCGGCGTTGGCTACGCCGACACGCTGGCGAAAGCGGCGGATTTCGCCGACCGCAACAACGTGCAGACGATCGTCAACGGCCACCACGAGACGACGACCACTCGCGCCGACCTTCGCGAGTACATTCAGTTCGTCCGCGACTTCGTGAAGACGGTCCAGGATGGCAAGAAGGCCGGCAAGAGCGTGGACGAGGTGGCGAAGGCGTGGGCGACGCCCGCGAAGTATGCCGGCTACGAAGCCATGCCGATCCCGGTGCGCGTGCGGGCCGACGCCGAGTTGATCTACAAAGAAACGAACTGAACATCGTCAGCAAGGGGTCGCATGAAGAGGATTTCGATCGCCTGTGTCATGGCCGTCCTGGCATGTCTGC
>Ga0070675_100002328_pt1 | contig 14132 bp, 14 predicted proteins | sample KBSM43metaG_FD_65343 | JGI IMG/M metagenome (GOLD analysis project Ga0070675, IMG submission 65343) | Miscanthus rhizosphere microbial communities from Kellogg Biological Station, Michigan, USA - KBS M4-3 metaG | ecosystem: Host-associated > Plants > Roots > Rhizosphere > Soil ...
CGCTCGCTGGCGCAGTCGGACGCGATCTGCAGCGCGCTGCAGCTCGCCAACTTCTGGCAGGACCTCGGCGTCGATGCCGGCCGGGGCCGGCTTTACGTCCCCGCTGCCGACGCGCGTCGCCACGGCGTCGCTACCGACGAGCTGCTGGACCGCCGCGACAGCGTCCGCGTCCGCGCCCTCGTCGCCGAGCTCGTCGCCTGGGCGCGCGCGTCGATGCTGACCGGCGCGCCACTGGTGCACACGATCCCCGGTCGCGCCGGCTGGGAGCTGCGCCTGGTCGTCCAGGGCGGGCTGCGCGTGCTCGAGCGCATCGACCGCCTCGGCGGCGCGACCCTGCTCGGCCGGCCGACGCTCGGCTGGCGTGACGCGCCGGCGATCGGCTGGCGGGCGCTTGTCATGCGTGCCGGGCCAGTGATCATCGCCGCATCGCGGCCCTCGCCCGGCACCGACGGCCGCTAGCGTCAATGACCGTCTCACCCGAGCAGTACGTGCAGGAGAAGGCGGCCGCGAGTGGCTCGAGCTTCTACTACGCGTTTCTCTTCCTCGCTCCGCCACGGCGGGCCGCGATCACCGCCTTCTATGCCTTCTGTCGCGAGGTTGACGACGTCGCCGACGAGGTCAGCGACCGCGGCGTCGCCGCTACCAAGCTGGCGTGGTGGCGAAGCGAGGTTGCCGCCGCCTTCGCCGGCAAGCCGAGCCATCCGGCGATGCTCGCGCTCCTGCCGCATGCCCCCGCCTACGGCATCGAGCAGGCGCATCTGCTGGCGGTGATCGATGGCTGCCAGATGGACCTCGAGCAGTCGCGCTATCTCGACTTTCCCGGCCTGGCGAAGTACTGCGACCTCGTCGCCGGCGTCGTCGGCGAGGTCGCGGCCAACATCTTCGGCCGCACGCTCGACTCGACCGTCGACTACGCGCACCGGCTCGGCCTGGCGATGCAGCTCACCAACATCATCCGCGACGTCGGCGACGACGCGCGGCGCGGTCGCATCTACCTGCCGATGAACGAGCTGAAGCAGTTCGACGTCAAGGCCGCCGAGCTGCTCGAGCGCCGCTACAGCGACCGCTTCACGGCGTTGATGCAGTTCCAGGCGGAGCGTGCACACCGTACCTACGACGAGGCGCTGGTGCTGCTCGGCGAGAGCGACCGGCGGGCGCAGAAGCCCGGGCTGATGATGGCCAACATCTACCGCAGCCTGCTGCGCGAGATCGAGGCCGACGACTTCAAGGTGCTGCATCAGCGCATCTCGCTGACACCGATCAGGAAGCTGTGGATCGCGATGCGCACCAACTGGCGCGGGCGCTGATGGAAGTGGCGGTCGTCGGCGCCGGCTGGGCCGGGCTCGCGGCAGCGGTCGAGGCGACGCGCGCGGGCGCGCAGGTGACGCTGTTCGAGATGGCGCCTGCAGCCGGCGGGCGGGCGCGGGACGTCATCTCGCACGGCATGGTGCTCGACAACGGCGCGCACATCTGCATCGGCGCCTACGTCGAGACGCTCCGCCTGCTGCGACTCGTCGGCGTCGATATCGACGCGGCCTTCCTGCGCCGGCCGCTGACGCTGGTCAACGCCGACGGCTTCGGTCTCAGGATGCACGGCGGCGCGCCGCTGCCGTCGTTCGTCCTCGCCGTGCTCCTTCGCCACGGCTGGCGCTGGCGTGATCGCGTCGCCCTGCTCAGGGTCGCCGACGCCTGGCGTCGCGCCGGATTTCGTTGCGCTCCCGAGCAGACCGTCGCCGACCTCGCGGCGTCGTTGCCGGTCGCCGTGCGGCGCGACTTCATCGAGCCGCTCTGCGTCGCCGCCCTCAACACGCCGGCCGAGCGGGCGAGCGGCATGGTCTTCCTGCGCGTCCTGCACGACGCGCTCGATTCGAGCCGCGGTGCGGCCGACCTGCTGCTACCGAGGCGCGGGCTCGGCGAAGTCTTCCCTGCCCCGGCGCTGTCCTGGCTCGAGCAGGCGGGAGCGACGATCCGCCTCGCCCATCGCGTCGGGCGAATCGAGCGCATCGGCAGCGGCTGGCTCGTCGACGCGGTGCCGGCCGATCGTGTCGTCATCGCCGCGAGCGCAGTCGAAGCGACGCGCCTGGTGCTGCCGCACGCGAGCGAGTGGGCCGCCCTGACCGCGCGACTGCATCACGAGCCGATCGTCACCGTCTACGCCCGCAGCATCGGCTGCTCGCTGCCCGAGCCGCTCCTCGCGCTGCCTTCCGACGCCCGGCAGCCGGCGCAATTCGTATTCGACCGCGGCCGGCTCGGCGGCGAGGCCGGGCTGCTCGGCTTCGTCATCAGCGGCGCCTCGGCTTGGGTCGAGCGCGGCATGGCCGCGACCGAGCAAGCGACGCTGGCACAGGCGCGGACAGCGCTGAAGCGCCATCTGCGCGGCCCGCTCGAGATCGTCCGCACGGTGACCGAGAAGCGCGCGACGTTCGCCTGCACGCCGCAGCTGGCTCGACCGCCGATGACCGCACTCCCCGACCTGCTCGTCTGCGGCGACTACATCGAGGGCCCCTATCCGGCGACGCTCGAAGGCGCCGTGCGCAGCGGCGTCGCCGCGGCCCATGCCGCGGTGCGCTGATCGGGCGAGAATTCGGTCATGAGGAAGAGCGAGGTACCGAGCATCACGATCCAGGTGCTCGAGCGCGCCTTCGGCCTGCTCGACCTGCTGGCCTCGCATCAGGAGCCGGTCGCCCTCAAGGCGATCAGCGAGCAGAGCGGCCTGCATCCGTCGACTGCGCACCGGATCCTCAACGACCTGACGATCGGCCGCTACGTCGACCGGCCCGAGGCCGGGAGCTATCGCCTTGGCATGCGCCTGCTCGAGCTCGGCAACCTGGTCAAGGCGCGACTCGACGTTCGCGACGCCGCCCTCGGGCCGATGCGCGAGCTACACAAGCTGACGCACCAACCGGTCAACCTGTCCATGCGCCAGGGCGACGAGATCGTGTACGTGGAACGTACCTACAGCGAGCGCTCGGGGATGCAGGTCGTTCGCGCCGTCGGTGGCCGGGCGCCGCTCCATCTCACGTCGGTCGGCAAGCTGTTCCTGGCACACGACGACGCGCAACGTGTTCGCGCCTACGCGGCGCGCACCGGGCTGGCCGGACACACCCGCAACAGCATCACCGAGCTGGCTCGCCTGGAGCGCGAGCTCGCCCGGGTCACCCAGTACGGAACCGCGCGCGACGACGAAGAGCTCGAGCTCGGCGTTCGCTGCATGGCCGCCGGAATCCTCGACGACCAGGGCAAGCTCGTCGCCGGCCTGTCGATCTCGGCGCCGGCCGATCGGCTAGAGGAAACCTGGCTCGAGCGACTGCGCGCGACTGCGGCGCAGATCTCGGCGACGCTCGGTCACCGCGGCTGAGCGCCCGCGGGCGAATCCGCGCGCGGAATCAGAGCGTCGGCTTGGTGCTGGTCTCGAGAACAGCCGGCGCGCCGGTGACGCCGGTCACGGCCGGAACCGACGCGTTGATCCAGCGGCGCACGCGCTCGGCGTCGCCGATCCGCGAGTACTTGCCGGCCGAATCCAGGAACACCATGATCAGCTGGCGGCCGGCGAGCTTGGCCTGCATCACCAGGCAGCGACCGGCCTCGGTGATGTAGCCGGTCTTCTGCAGGCCGATTTCCCACTCGGGGTTCTTGACCAGGCCGTTGGTGGTGCGGAACTGCATCGGCCGGTTGCCGACCTCCACCATGTACTCGGGCGAAGTCGAGAGCTCGCGAATCAGCGGCACCTCGTGCGCGGCCCTGACCAGGGTCGCCAGATCGCGCGCGCTCGACTGGTTGCGGCTCGACAGGCCCGTCGGCTCGACGTAGTGGGTGTCGTTCATGCCCAGGGCGTGCGCCTTCTGGTTCATCGCCGCGACGAACGCGGCGAGGCCGCCCGGATAGCTGCGACCGAGGGCGTGCGCGGCGCGGTTCTCGGACGACATCAGCGCCAGGTGCAGCATGTCGCCGCGCGCCAGCTGGGTGCCGACCCTGAGGCGCGAGCGGCTGCCCTTTTCGGTGTCGATGTCGTCGTCGCTGATCGTGATCACCTCGTCGAGCGGCAGGTGCGCGTCGGTGACGACGACGGCGGTCATCAGCTTGGTGAGCGAGGCGATCGGCAGGACCGCCTCGGAGTTCTTGCTGAACAGGATCTCGTTCGTGTCCTGGTCCATGACCAGGGCGACGCCCGACTTGAGCTCGAGCGAGTCGGCAGCCTGGTGCAGGCCGATCAGCTGTCCGAACGACGGCTTGGCCGGCTCGGCCCGGATCGTGACGACGCGGCGCGTCCCCTGGCGCCCGGAGCGCACGACGAGGACCTGGCGCGTGTGCGCGTTAGCGGCGATCTTGGCCAGCCGGGCGGCCTCGGCGCGGCTCTTCGTTGACTCCGAAGCGGTGGCAACGCTCGCCTGCGCGCCGACGCAGAGGCCGGCCAGGACAAGCAGGGAAGCGGCGGAAGTCAGGAAGCGCATCGGCGGGTGATCCTGGAAGAAGTCGGGCGCGAGTCTAGGGGACCTCATAAAAACGCGCAAGATCAAAAGCTTGCGCGTTTTTCCTCAAGTGAGACCGAAGGCACGAAAAGGGCGTCTTCGTGACGCCCACCGTCCGCCTATCCCTGGGCGGCGACTCGTTCGACCTTGCTGTGCAGCTTGTTCAACGCCGACAGGTAGGCTTTGGCTGACGCAACCACGATATCGGGGTCGGCGCCGACGCCGTTGACAACCCGGCCGCCATGCGACAGCCGAACCGTCACCTCGCCCTGCGATTCTGTGCTGCCGGAGGTGATCGCATTGACCGAATAGAGCAGCATTTCCGCCCCGCTGCCGATCTTCGACTCGATCGCCTTCAGACTCGCGTCGACCGGTCCGTTGCCGTCGCTCGAGGCCCGGTGCTCGACGTCACCGGCTGCAAACGCCACGCTCGCCTGCGGCCGCGCGCCCATCTCGGAATGCTGCGCCAGGGCGATCAGGCGGTAATGCTCGTGCTCGGCCGTCACCGCCTCTTCCATCACGAGGGCGAGGATGTCCTCGTCGAAGATGTCGCTCTTGCGGTCCGCGAGCTCCTTGAACTTGACGAAGGCGTCGTTGATGGCGGCCTCGGATTCCATCTCGATGCCGAGCTCCTTCAGGCGCTGCTTGAAGGCGTTGCGCCCAGAGAGCTTGCCGAGGACGATCTTGTTGGCGGCCCAGCCGACGTCTTCGGCACGCATGATCTCGTAGGTATCGCGCGCCTTCAGGACCCCGTCCTGGTGGATCCCCGAGGCATGAGCGAACGCGTTGGCACCGACCACGGCCTTGTTCGGCTGGACGACGAAGCCGGTCGTCTGCGCCACCAGCCGCGACGCCGGGACGATCTGCGTCGCATCGACGCCGAGCTCGAGCCCGAAGTAGTCGCGCCGCGTCTTCACGGCCATGACGATCTCCTCGAGCGAGCAGTTGCCGGCGCGCTCGCCCAGGCCGTTGATCGTGCACTCGACCTGGCGCGCGCCGCCGATCTTGACCCCGGCGAGCGAGTTCGCGACCGCCATGCCGAGGTCGTTGTGGCAATGGACCGACCAGATCGCCTTGTCGGAGTTCGGGATCTTCCGCCGCAGGTCGAGCAGGAACTCGCCGTACAGCTCGGGAACCGCGTAGCCGACCGTGTCCGGGATGTTGATCGTGGTCGCGCCCTCGGCGATCACCGCCTCGAGCACGCGGTAGAGGAACTCGGGGTCCGAGCGGTAGCCGTCCTCGGGCGAGAACTCGATGTCGCGGTTGAGGTTGCGGGCAAAGCGGACCGAGAGCTTGGCCTGCTCGAAAACCTGCTCGCGCGTCATCCGGAGCTTTTTCTCCATGTGCAGGTCGCTCGTCGCCAGGAAGATGTGGATCCGGGTCGACTCGCCGCCCTTCAGCGCGTCGGCAGCACGGCTGATGTCGCGGTCGTTGGCGCGGGCGAGCGAGCACACGGTCGATCCCTTGATCGCCCGGGCGATCGCCCCGACCGCCTCGAAGTCGCCGTTCGACGAGGCGGCGAAGCCGGCCTCGATGACATCGACCTTGAGCCGCTCGAGCTGGCGCGCGATGCGCAGCTTCTCGTCCTTGGTCATGGAGGCGCCGGGCGATTGCTCGCCGTCGCGCAAGGTGGTGTCGAAGATGAACAGGCGGTCGGTCACGGCAAAACCTTTCTCCGGAAAGCAAAACGGCCCGCTGCGTTTGCAAGCGGGCCGGTCAGACGAGACGTTCGGGACGAGTTCGTTCAGCGAGCCCTGTAGGGTCGAAGCAGAAGCAGAAGGGCCGAACGGATTGGCGTCATCACGAAGTCAATATAGCTCAGCGCGGCTCATCGGTGCAAGCCCTGTTCGTCGGGCTCGTCGGTCGATGTTGCAATCACGCTCACGGGTTTGCCCTTCATCTTCTTCCAGACGTACATCCCGTAGCCCGAGATTCCGTAGGCGACGAACAGGCCGAACAGGGCCCCCGGGACATGGATGTTGATGATCGCGATGCCGAGCGCGATCAGGACGATGACGACGAACGGTACCGAGCGCTTGATGCTCAGGTCCTTGAAGCTGTAGAACGGGACGTTGGTCACCATCGTCAGCCCGGCATAGAGCGTGAAGGCGAAGGTCACCCAGCCGAGCCAGGGACCCTCCTCGACGCCCGTAAAGCCCTGGTTGTCCATCAGCCAGATGAAGCCCATGACCAACGCCGCCGCCGCCGGGCTCGGCAGGCCCTGGAAGAACCGCTTGTCGACGACGCCGACGTTGGTGTTGAAGCGCGCCAGGCGCAGCGCCGCGCACGAGCAGTAGACGAACGCCGCGATCCAGCCCGGCTTGCCGAGCCCGCGCAGCGCCCACTCGTAGGCGATCAGTGCCGGCGCCGCGCCAAAGGAGACCATGTCGGAGAGCGAGTCCATGTGCTCGCCGAAGACGCTCTGGGTGTTGGTCATGCGGGCGACGCGGCCGTCGAGGCTGTCCAGCACCATCGCCGCGAAGACGCCGTAGGCCGACTGCTCGAAGCGGCCGTTCATCGCCATCACGACCGCGTAGAAGCCGCCGAACAGCGCCCCGAGCGTGAACAGGTTGGGCAGGATGTAGATGCCCTTCCGGCGCCGCCGTGGCGGCAGCTCGGCGACGTCGTCGGGCAGCTCGCTGTCGACAGCGGCAACGGCGCTCGGTCGCTCGATCGCCACCGCGCCGGGCCTCAATTGCGCGACTGGTCGACCAGGCGGTTCTTCTTGATCCACGGCATCATCGCGCGCAGCTTCTCGCCCACGACCTCGATCGGCAGCTCGGCCGTCAGGCGGCGCTTGCTCATCAGCGTCGGCGCGCCGGCGCGGTTCTCGATGATGAAGCTCTTCGCGTACTCGCCGGTCTGGATGTCCTTCAGCATCGTCTTCATCGCCGCGCGCGCGTGCTCGCCGATGATCTTGGGCCCGCTCACGTACTCGCCGTACTCGGCGTTGTTCGAGATCGAGTAGTTCATGTTGGCGATGCCGCCCTCGTAGATCAGGTCGACGATGAGCTTGAGCTCGTGCAGGCACTCGAAGTACGCCATCTCGGGCGCGTATCCGGCCTCGACCAGGGTGTCGAAGCCGGCCTTGATCAGCTCGACCGTGCCGCCGCAGAGAACCGCCTGCTCGCCGAACAGGTCGGTCTCGGTTTCCTCGCGGAAGTTGGTCTCGATCACGCCGGCCTTGCCGCCGCCGTTGGCCGCGGCATAGCTGAGCGCGAGATCGCGCGCCTTGCCGGACTTGTCGGCGTGGACCGCGATCAGGTGCGGCACGCCGCCGCCCTGGACGTAGGTCGAGCGCACGGTGTGGCCCGGCGCCTTCGGCGCGACCATCCAGACGTCGAGGTCGGCGCGCGGCACGACCTGGCCGTAGTGGACGTTGAAGCCGTGCGCGAAGGCGAGCGAGGCGCCCTGCTTGATGTTCGGCGCGACCTCGGCGTTGTAGACGGCGGCGATCTGCTCGTCGGGCAGCAGCATCATGACGATGTCGGCGGCCTTCACCGCCTCGGCGACCTCGGCGACCTTGAGCTTGGCCTGCTCGGCCTTGGCCCACGAGGCGCCTCCCTTCCTCAGGCCGACGGTGACGCGCACGCCGCTGTCGGTGAGGTTTTGCGCGTGGGCATGACCCTGCGAGCCGTAGCCGATGATGGTGACGTTCTTGCCCTTGACCAGGCTGAGGTCGGCGTCCTTGTCGTAATAGACCTTCATTCGCTTCTCCGTGGATTCGTGATTCGTTGTGGCTACAGGCGAAGGATTCGTTCGCCGCGGCCGATGCCGCTCGAGCCGGTGCGCACCGTCTCGAGGATGACGCTCTTGTCGATCGCCTGCAAGAACGCGTCGAGCTTGTCGGCTGCGCCGGTCAGCTCGACGGTGTAGCTTTTCTCGGTGACGTCGATGATGCGGCCGCGGAAGATCTCGGCCATGCGCTTCATCTCGTCGCGCTCCTTGCCGACCGCGCGCACCTTGATCAGCATCAGCTCGCGCTCGGTGTACGCGCCCTCCGTGAGGTCGACGACCTTCACCACCTCGATCAGACGGTTCAGGTGCTTGGTGATCTGCTCGATCACCTCGTCGGAGCCGGTCGTGACGATCGTCATCCGCGACAGCGACGGATCCTCGGTCGGCGCGACCGTGAGCGTCTCGATGTTGTAGCCGCGCGCCGAGAACAGCGCCACCACGCGCGACAGCGCGCCCGGCTCGTTCTCGAGCAGTACCGCGATGATGTGCTTCACAGATCCTCCGATCCGAGCAGCATCTCGGTGATGCCCTTGCCCGCCTGCACCATCGGCCAGACGTTCTCGGTCTGGTCGGTGCGCACGTCGAGGAAGACGGTGCGATCCTTCAGGCGCAGCATCTCGCGCAGCGCCGGCTCGACCTCGCTCGGCTTGTCGATCCGGATGCCGACGTGGCCGTAGGCTTCGGCCAGCTTCACGAAGTCGGGCAGCGCGTCCATGTAGCTGTGCGAGTAGCGGCCGCCGTAGTCGATCTGCTGCCACTGCCGCACCATGCCGAGGTAGCGGTTGTTGAGCGAGACGATCTTGATCGGCGTCTTGTACTGAAGGCAGGTCGAGAGCTCCTGGATGCACATCTGGATCGAGCCTTCGCCGGTGACGCAGACGACCTCGGCATCGGGCTTGGCGAGCTTGATCCCCATCGCATACGGCAGCCCGACACCCATCGTGCCGAGGCCACCCGAGTTGATCCAGCGGCGCGGCTCCTCGAAGCGGTAGTACTGCGCCGCCCACATCTGGTGCTGGCCGACGTCCGACGTGATGTAGGTCTCGCGGTCCCTGGTCAGCTGCCAGAGGGTCTCGACGACGTGCTGGGGCTTGATCACGTCGCCTGCGCCCTTCGGGTAGGCCAGGCAGTCCTTCTTTCTCCACTCGTTGATCTGCGCCCACCACGGCGAGAGCGCCTTGACGTCGGGCTTGGACATGGCCTCCCGGATCTGCGCCGCCAGGTCGACCAGCACGTCCTTGACGTCGCCGACGATCGGCACGTCGACCTTGACGCGCTTGGAGATCGACGAAGGATCGATGTCGATGTGGACGATCTTCCTCTCGACCGACGCGAAGTGCTTCGGGTTGCCGATCACGCGGTCGTCGAAGCGCGCCCCGACAGCGATCAGAACGTCGCAGTTCTGCATCGTCATGTTCGCTTCGTAGGTGCCGTGCATGCCGAGCATGCCGAGGAATTTCGGATCGCTCGCGGGTATGGCGCCCAGACCCATCAGCGTGCTGGTGCAAGGAAAGCCGAGCAGATCGATCAGCGCGCGCAGCTCTTCCGACGCATTGCCGATGACGACGCCGCCGCCGGTGTAGATGTAGGGCCGCTTGGCGCCCAGCAGCAACTGCGCCGCCTTCCTGATCTGGCCGCCGTGGCCCTTTCGCACCGGGTTGTACGACCGCATCTCGACGTTCGCCGGATAGTGGAACGGCGCTGTCGCCATCGACACGTCTTTCGGGATGTCGACGACCACCGGCCCGGGCCGACCGGTGCGGGCGATGTGGAATGCCTTCTTCAAAGTCAACGCCAAGTCGCGAACGTCCTTGACCAGGAAGTTGTGCTTGACCACCGGCCGCGTGATGCCGACCGTGTCGCACTCCTGGAACGCGTCGAGGCCGATCGCGGGCGTCGGCACCTGGCCGGTGATGATCACCATCGGGATCGAGTCCATGTAGGCCGTGGCGATTCCGGTGACGGCATTGGTGACGCCCGGCCCCGACGTGACCAGGGCGACGCCGACTTCGCCGGTCGCCCGGGCGTAGCCGTCGGCCGCGTGCACCGCCGCTTGCTCGTGGCGGACCAGGACATGCTGGATCGTCTGCTGCTTGTAGAGCGCGTCGTAGATGTAGAGGACCGCTCCGCCCGGGTAGCCCCACAGGTAGCGGACGTCTTCGGCCTGCAGGCATCGGACGAGGATTTCCGAGCCGTTCGGCTCGGCGTTGGCGGCCGGCGCGGGCATTGCCGCGGGCGCGCGCTTCAGCGCATGCGCTGTCGTTTCCATGTTCTTCACCTCTGTGAATTTCTCTGACGAAAAACCATCGGTGCACCTTTCCTCGCCCTCGTGAGGCGGGTGCGGTGCCTGAGCCGATCGCAAGAGTCGCCGCGCTTCGGGCGACCCGGCAATCGAAAACTGTCGTGCAACCCGCGATTATTGCACCGCCGCATGACTCCACCGGCACTCTGGAGTTGCGAGCCAAGGGCGATGGATAATCCCGCGGCCCGAGCTGTGACGAAGGCGCTCTTTCCTTGGCGACCGAAAAAGAACTCTCCGACTTTCTCAAGAGTGTCGAGAAGCGTGCCTGGAAGCGCGCCGTATATGCCGTCCGGGACGACGATGCGGCGCTCGATATCGTCCAGGACACGATGATCCGCCTGGCCGAGAAGTACGCCGATCGCCCGGCGGCCGAGCTGCCGCTGCTGTTTCAGCGGATCCTGTCGAACGCGACCATGGACTGGTTCCGGCGCCAGAAGGTGCGCAACGCAGTCGTGCGCAATTTCTCGGAATTCGAAGGCGCCGGCAGCAGCGACGATTTCGATATTCTCGAAACCCTCGAGGCGCTCGGCGGGCCGCTGCAGTCGGAGAGCGCTTCCGACTCGGTTTCCCGGGCTCAGATCTTGCAAATGATCGACGCCGAGGTGGCGCTTCTGCCGGCCCGTCAACGAGAGGCGTTTCTCCTGCGTTACTGGGAGGAACTCGACGTCGCCGAGACCGCCGCCTCGATGGGGTGCTCGGAGGGAAGCGTCAAGACACACTGCTCGCGGGCCGTGCATGCCTTGGCCAAAGCCCTGAAGGCGAAGGGAATCACGACATGAACCAGAACCACAGCAGCAGCTACCGTCTCGCCGCCCGCGACGCGATTGAATCGCGCTTCGCCCGCGGCATTGCGGCGTGCCTGACCGAAAGCGCCCAGACCGTCGCTCCCGACGTCGCCGAGCGCCTTCGCTTCGCGCGCGAGAAGGCGCTCGAGCGTGCCCGCGACGTGCGCGACTCCCGCTCCCCCGTCGGCGTCACCGCCTCGGGCGCGGCCATCGCGGGCTTCAGCCAGTCGCGCTGGTGGCTGCGCTTTGCCTCGGTTCTGCCCTTGATCGCCCTGGTCGGCGGTCTGATCCTGATCCAGGACTGGCAGGCGCGAACCCAGATCTCGGTCGCTGCCGAGGTCGACGAAGCCCTGCTCGGCGACGATCTGCCGATCAACGCCTACCGCGATCCCGGCTTCTCGGAATTCCTGAAGGCGCCGCCCAGCGAATGAGACGGTGACCGTGAAGCGCGTGCCGATGGATCTGAGCCGCGCCTTGCCCGCGTCCGCCGTCGGGCGCGCCGCCCGGCATCTCGGCCTCACCGCCCTCGTCGCCTGCGCCATGCAGTTGCAGGCACAGGTGATTCGTCCGGCTTCGCCCGCGCCGGCGGCGGTCCGCGAAGAAGGCGTCCGCTGGGCGGGCCTGACGCCGGCTCAGCGCGAGGCGCTCGCGCCGCTCGAGCACGACTGGCCCGGGATCGACGCGCCGCGCAAGCAGAAGTGGATCGCCCTGGCGGGCCGCTTCAAGACTCTCACACCCGACGAGCGCGCCCGCATCAATGCACGCATGGTCGAGTGGGCCAAGCTCACCCCCGCCGAACGTGGCCAGGCACGAATGAACTTCGAGGAAGCTCGCCAGTTGCCGGCTCCCGATCGAAGCGCGCGCTGGGAGGCCTACCAGGCGTTGCCGGTCGAGCAGCGGCAGCAGTTCGCCGATCGGGCGGCCTCGGCGGCGAGCGGATCGCGGGACTCGGCCGTCGTCAAGCCCTCCGGGAAGTCGCGCGACAGCAAGGAAGCCAAGTTCAACGTCGTTCCCAACCCGGCGCTGACGCAGCCGCCGAAGCAGGTCGCGCCGACGATGGTCCAGGCCGCTCCGGGTGCGACGACAACGCTCATCACGCGCCGTCCGGCGCCGCCGCCGCACCAGCAGACCGGCATGCCCAAGATCGCGGCGACGCCCGAGTTCGTGAACCGCTCGACCTTGCTGCCCAAGCGCGGGCCGCAGGCGGCTGCCGTGGCGCCCGCCAGCGCCATCGCCCCGGCCGCGCCCCTGCGGAGCGGGCTGGCGACGTCGGCAAAGCCCGTCGCAGCTGCGGTGTCGCCGGCGGCGTCGACGGCCCGTTGATGCGTCCGGGCGCGCTGCCATGACGGCAGTGCCCGACGCGGCGGCACCCCTCGCCACCTCGGCGCCACCATCGCTCGCGCGCCGGATGGCGTGCTTCGTCTACGAGGCGACGCTCCTGTTCGGCCTGGCGCTGATTCCGGGGGCGCTCGGCGCCGTGTTCGTCGCCCAGACGGGCCAGCGCCACCCGCTCCAGAGCGAGAACGCGCTGCGCCTGTTCGCGCTGGTGATCTATGGCGTCTACTTCGTCTGGCTCTGGTCCACCCGCGGACAGACGCTGGCCATGCAGACCTGGCGCATCCGCCTTGTCACGGCGGCGGGCGCGCCGCTGACGCAGGCACGCGCGCTGACACGCTATCTCGCCTGCTGCGCCGCCTGGTTCGGGCCGGCGACCCTGCTGGCATCAGCCCTGGCCTTGCCGCCCTGGCAGAGCCTCGCCGCGGTCGCTCTCTGGATCGTTTGCTATGCGCTGAGCGCGCTCGCCGCGCCGGAGCGCCAGTTCTGGCACGACCGCCTGTGCCGGACGCGCCTGATCGATGTTCGCGACGGCGCTCGTTCCGTCAGACCGCGTCCTCGTTGACCTCGCCGGTGCGGATCCGCACCACGTGCTCGACCTCGGTGACGAAGATCTTGCCATCGCCGATCTTGCCGGTCTTGGCGGCCTTGACGATGGCGTCGATGCAGCGCTCGGATTCGCCTTCCTTGACGACGACCTCGATCTTGACCTTGGGCAGGAAGTCGACCACGTATTCGGCGCCGCGGTAGAGCTCGGTGTGCCCCTTCTGCCGGCCGAAGCCCTTGACCTCGGTCACGGTCAGTCCCGAGACGCCAATCTCGGCGAGCGCCTCGCGCACTTCCTCGAGCTTGAAAGGCTTGACGATGGCGGTGATCTGCTTCATGGCCGGGCTCCGCGAGCAAGTGAGATGCGACCGAGTTTAGGGCAAGGGCGCGCGCCGCCGATGCCACGCGCCGGCACCGGCCCTGCTGCCGACGCCGCTGCGCGCAATCGGCCAAACTCGCGGCGATGAGCGACGAGGCAAGGCTGCGCCAGCGAGATCGAACCGATCGCGACGAGTACGTCATCAAGGTCATCGACGATCCCGCGGCGATCGATGCCGACGCCTGGTCGGCGCTGCTCGCGGCCCAGCCGACGGCGTCGCCGTTCGTTTCGCTGGCCTACCTGCGCGCTCTGCACCAGTCGCGCAGCGCGGTCGGCGCGACCGGCTGGGCACCGCACTTTCTCGTCCTCGAGCAAGCCGGCGCGCTCGTCGCCGCGTGCCCGCTGTACCTCAAGGATCACTCCTACGGCGAATACGTGTTCGACTGGGCGTGGGCGGACGCCTACCAGCGTCACGGCCTCGACTACTACCCCAAGCTCGTCGCCGCGGTGCCGTTCACGCCGGTGCCCGGGCCGCGTCTGCTGGCACGGACGCACGAGCATCGGCTGCTTCTGCTGCGCGGCATTGAGCAGCTCGCGCGCTCGGCCAAGCTGTCGTCGGCGCACCTGCTCTTCCTCGA